>Ga0224512_10003083_pt1 | contig 14845 bp, 12 predicted proteins | sample SF_May12_sed_USG_4_FD_169103 | JGI IMG/M metagenome (GOLD analysis project Ga0224512, IMG submission 169103) | Sediment microbial communities from San Francisco Bay, California, United States - SF_May12_sed_USGS_13 | ecosystem: Environmental > Aquatic > Marine > Sediment | place: USA...
GATGACGCCCGAAGAAATGGAAATCGCCCGATCCACGCCCAACTATCGCTTCGATGCGGCGCCGCCGCCCGCGCCGAGCCCCTTCACCGCTGAGCCCGCGCCCGTGACGGCCGAGGCGCAGGCGTTCGTCGACGACGCAGTCGATGATCGGGAGCAGCCCGTGGTGATGTTTGCCCTGGAGTGGTGCGAGTTCTGCTGGTCGGTGCGCAAGCTATTCGCCAAGACGGCAATTCCCTATCGCTCCGTCGATCTCGACTCCGTCGAGTTCCAAGCTGGGGATCGCGGCGGCAAGATCCGCGCAGCGCTGACCGCTCGCACGGGCTGCAAGACCATCCCGCAGATCTTCGTCGGAGGGGAGTTCATCGGCGGGTGCACGGAAGTCTTCGATGCGTTCAAAGCGGGCCGGCTGCAATCTCTCCTCGGGCAGAGTGGCGTCGCCTTCGACGCTACGATCAGCCTCGACCCGTACAGCTTGCTCCCCACCTGGCTCCATCCCCAGTAGAGCCGGCGCGGGAGGGCGCCCCGGCGACTCGCGTCATTCGCGCGGGCGAAGCTGGGCATGGAGAGCGCGGCCTTCGCGGGCGACGATGTCCGGCAGAGCGTCGATATCGCGGCGCGTGGTGCGAAAGTTGACGATGCAGGCGCGAAGCAGATAGCGGTCGTCGATCACCGCGTTGGACACGAAGACCTCGCCTCGCTCCTGCAAGCGCGTGACCAGTGCCCGATTGAGCTCATTCAAGGTCGCGTTCGCCTCGCCTGCGGATCGCCGCAGCTCCGGCGGAACGTAACGGAACGTCGTGATGCTCAGGTGCTGCGTGCCGGCCTCGAGTTCGGGATGCGCCTCCACCGCGGCATGGAGACGCCGCGCGAGGGCAATATCGTCGCGGATCATCTGGACGTAGCCGTCGCGTCCGACCTGCCGGAGCGCCAGCCAAACCTTGAGCGCGCGAAATCCGCGCGAATTCTGCGGGCCATATTCATAATAATTCGCACCCGCCTCTGCCTCGGCTTCTTCGAATTCGTAATAGGCCGGGCGAAAGCTGAAGGCGTCGCGCAGGCGCTGCGGGTCTCGGACCAGCGCGCAGCCCGCCTCCAGCGGACTGTAGAGCCATTTGTGCGGATCGAGCGCGATGGAGTCGGCCTGCTCGAGTCCGCGAAACGCCTCGGCCCACTCGGGGAGGACAGCGGCCGGCGCCCCGTACGCACCATCGACGTGGAACCAGATCTCGTGCTGGCGCGCAATCGCGGCGATCTCGGCCAGCGGGTCGACCGCCCCCGTACTCACCGTGCCCGCTCCCGCGACGACGAGAAACGGGAGATGCCCCGCCTTCCGATCGCCGGCGATGAGCTCCTCGAGATGGGAGGGCTCCATCTGCTGCACGCGGTTGGTGTCGACCCAGCGGATGGCGTCGGTTCCAATTCCCGCCAGATCGGCGATTTTCTGCAGCCAGGTGTGCGTTTCCTTCGAGGCATACAGCGCCAATCGACGGGGCTCGCCGTAGAGCCCTGCACGGCGCAGGTCCCAGTCGGCTTTCGCCTTGCGCGCAGCCAGGAAGCCGACAAAGTTCGCGGCGTTGCCTCCGCTGACCATCAGGCCGCCGCAGTCCGTGGGGTAGCCGATCATCTCTGCGATCCAGCGAACCGTCTGCCCCTCGATCTCCGAAGCGATCGGCGCAAGCTGCCAGGCACCGACATTTGGATTCACCGCTGCCGCGAGAAGATCGCCGAGGGCACCGATGGGTGCCGCGGAGGACGTGATGTATCCCCAGAACCGCGGGTGGCCATTGTGCAGCGATTGATCGCAGACCAGCTGGGTGGCCTCGGCGAGAAGTTCATCGGCTGCCATGCCTGTGGCGGGGAGAGCCGCGCTCCCCAAATGCGTGCGCGTCGTCACAGGCGACTCGCCCCGGGTCACGGGTCGCTCGGGTAGCGAGATGAAGAACTCGGCCAGCCGGTCCACCAATGCATGACCGACCCGACGGAACTCCTCCGCGGGCAGGTTCAGCGGCGCTTGCCGGGGTGTCGTGGCATCTCGTTTCTTCATTGGGCAGCTCGCGATTCGCGTCTTTTCCTATATCGCATCGGTGTTCACATTGAAAATGGGCCGGAGCGGCGTTCTGGACCGATCCAAAGAGACCTGGGACGCGAGTTGCGTGCCCGCTGCCGGTTGCTGACGCGCCCGCTTTCAACCGATGTCGTGGATCTGCCGAAGAAGCCTGGGTCGAATCAACACGGAGGAAGCGCACCGTGTACGTCGCTCGCTCGATCGCCCTCGCGCTGGCCCTGCTCACGAGTCAGGCCGCCTGCGTCATCAACCCGCCGGCGCAGAGCTTCGGCTACGCGCCGAGCGTTCCGTCCGGTGTCGTAGTTGAACGCCTTTCATCCGCGGACCTCGCAGCAATCCTCAAGAGCGAGGGCTACGGGTCCGTAACCGTTCAGAAGGATGGCAACGTAAGCTTCAAGGCGAACGGAGTCCTGTGCGTCCTCTACCGTTACGACGACGGAGATCTACAGCTCTACTTCGGCATCACCGGCATCACGGTGGACCCGCGCACCATCAACGAGTGGAATCGCACGAGACGTCTCTCGCGCGCCTATCTCGATGCGGATCAGGATCCGATTCTCGAAGCCGATCTCCTGGCCGATACCGGCCTCAGCCGCGAGACGGTGAGCTCCTTCGTCAAGGTCTTCGTGCAGTCCGTATCGCATTTCCAGACCTACCTGCTGGAGAACGGCGAAGCGCAGCCCGCCAGCGCAGACGACGCCCCGACAGCGCAGTCTCTGTAGAGCGCCGCGGCTTCTGCAAGGCCCGCCGCGTCGGCCCACACCGGCGAAGATCCGATGGGATTCGCGCGCGGATCGTGCAGCCGAGTCCGCTGGAGGGCGAAATGCTGCATCGGCGCGATCTTTCACCCTGGCTCGCGATGGGGAGCCTCGCGAAGCCGATGCGGACGCTGGCGCTTCACGAAGAACAAGAGGCACCGCCTCGAGCTCGGCTACTTCTCCCTCTTGCGCAGCGGAACCGGGAGCCTGACTTTCGACCTGGATCTTCCGGAGGGAACGATTCCCATCGGAGTCACCACCGAGACCGATCTCGACATTCACATCTCGACGCTGGACCACGGCGACTCGCTGATCCACGACGAGAAGAAGGAGCTCGGCATCTTCCTCGGACTCGATTTGATCGCGCTCGATGCCACGATCGAGGGTCGGCTCGCCGCCGCACCGAAAGTGAAGGGGGACATCGCCGACGCCTCCGTGGGGACACCCTTCCCCACCGCAGGCGTCTTCTTCAACTGGGCCTTCGGCGAGCGTTTGGCGCTCTGGACCCGCTTTCAGTCCTTCGGCCTGTCGGTTGGCGAGGTCCTGGATCGGTATTTCGCGGCAATATCCAGCTGCAGCACGACACCTTCCGGCACGCCAACATCTATCTCGACTACCAATGCCTCCGCGCCAGCGCGGGTGTCGATGGTCAGCTCGACGATCTGGCCCTCTTCTCCCACGCTCCGGTGCTAGGCGTCGTGTTCCGTTTCTGAGAGTCGGCTCGTTCTTCTCCGTCGGCTCGCTGCGGGCGCCGGGGGGTCAAAACCTCCGGATGCGCTATTCTCCGTGGCGGTTGGCAGGCACTCAGACAGAGCTGCCGAGCGGTCCAGCCGACCGGACGATCTGCCTTCCGGTTCCATCGGTGCTTCTCTCGAGACCGCTGTCGTCCAGAACCCGCCCACCACGGCTCCTTCCCAGCGCTTCGCGCACGCGGATCTTCCGCGCGCGCTCGCGCGTGGGCTGGGAGCGTCCGGAGATCTCCCGTGGAACACCAACGCCCCCTCCCGCTCAGCCACAAGACGATCGACGCGCAGGTGGGCCGGGTTTCGGCAGGAACGTACACCCTGGGGTTCGTCGTCGACGGCGCTTTCGTTCCATTCCTGGTGGGCCGCTCGGATTCCGACGTGAAGGGGCGCTTGCACGCCTGGGTCGGTGTGGACGGGCGCTGCACCCGCTTCGGCCCCGGGGCCAAGGCAGCCTACGGCTGTCGGCGCCGGCGTTGCTCGCCCCTGGACACCCCGGCGCTCGTGCCCGTCGGGCTCGGCGTGGACGCCAGGTACACCCACTTCGAGTTCGGATACGCGCCCTCCGCAGAAGCCGCGTTCCTGACCGAGTGCGCGCAATTTCACGAGCTCGGGGGAAGCGCCGACCTCGACAACGAGCGGCATCCGGCGCCGCCGCAAGGCGCCACCTGCACGTGCCCCGCGCACGTCCATGCACACGGCTAGCGCTGGAGAAGCTGCAATGTTCGAATCGGAACGTCTGGGAATCGGATCGGCTGCGGAGAAGATTCGCGTCTTCGTGAGCTACGACCGCGAACACGACACGGACCTGCACGATCTGCTCGTCCAGCAGGCGTCGAAGGCCGCCTCCGGATTCGAGATCTCCGCCCGGTCCAGAGCCCGCTCCGCAGCGGATCTGTGGGAGGAAGGGCTGCGCCGCAGGATCCGCGAGGTGGACGAGGTCATCATCATCTGCGGCGAGCACACCGGCGGCTCGGAAAGCGTCAGCACCGAGCTGCGCATTGCCCAGGAGGAGAAGCGGCCCTACTTCCTGCTCTGGGGCCGGCGCGAGGTCATGTGCACCAAGCCGACCACGGCCAAGCCGGCGGACGGCATGTACAGCTGGACATCGGAGATCCTGCAGAACCAGATCCTCACCATGCGCCGCGCCGCCCGGTCCAACCAGCACCTGGCCGAGCTGAGCCGGCCCAAGGCGGCCGCGGACAGCCGAGCGGAGCGCTCGCGCTAAGGCCACGAGCGCGTCCTGCCGACCTTCGGTACGTTCCCGCCAGCCTCAAAGCAGGCCCTGCCCGCCTTTCCTTCCGAGCTTCGTCTCAGTTTGCAAGTCGGCCCAGTGTTCGTTGAGAAGCTGCCCACGTGAGCAAAGGGCCCGCGTGGAGAAACCGCCGACACGCGCGCGAAGCGCAGGCACCACTCGCCTGGCGCACGCGCCAATGACAGGAAATCCATTTGTCTACCTCTGCAATGATCCAAGAAACCCGCCCGCGCCCCTCGGCGCGCGGCTTCGAGACCCTGGGTCTCGATCCCGAGCTGATCGCCGTCCTCTATACCCTCGGCTACACCGAGCCGACCCCGATTCAGCGAGACGCCATCCCCCACGCCCTCGAGGCGCGTGACCTGCTCGCCTGCGCCCAGACCGGCACGGGCAAGACCGCAGCCTTCGCCCTGCCCATCCTCGACGAGCTCCTGCGCACCGAGCCCAGCGCTCGCCGCCGGCCCATCCGCGCGCTGGTACTGGCCCCGACCCGCGAGCTCGCCGCGCAGATCGCCGAGAGCTTCCGGAGCTACACGCCCCGGGGCCGCATCCGCTGCGAGGTCGTCTTCGGCGGCGTCGGCAAGCGGCCCCAGGTCACGGCGCTGCGCCGCGGCGTCGACGTCCTGGTTGCCACACCCGGAAGGCTCCTCGACCTGATGGCCGACGGCGAGGTGGACCTCTCCCAGGTGGAGATGTTCGTCCTCGACGAAGCCGACCGGATGCTCGACATGGGCTTCATCCCCGATGTCCGCCGCATCACCAAGGCGCTTCCGCACGAGCGCCAGACGCTGCTCTTCTCGGCGACCCAGCCCCGCGAGATCCGCGAGCTCGCCAGCCGCCTTCTACACGAGCCGGTGGAGGTCGCCGTCGATCCGATCTCCTCGACCCTGGAGCCGGTCTCCCAATCGGTTTATTTCGTGAACGGGCCGCGCAAGCTCGGCCTGCTCCTCAGCCTCCTGGCGAGCGAAGAGATCGCCCGGGCGCTCGTCTTCACCCGGACCAAGCGCCGGGCGGACCGGCTCGCGCAGAGCCTGAGCCGCGAAGGCGTCGAGGCCGCGGCCATCCACGGCGACAAGTCGCAGGGCAACCGAGTGCGCACGCTCGAGAGCTTCAAGCGCGGCCGCACGCGCGTGCTCGTCGCGACTGACGTCGCCGCGCGCGGTATCCATGTCGAGGACATCGACACCGTCATCAACTTCGACATCCCGCACGAGCCGGAAACCTACGTCCACCGCGTGGGGCGCACGGGCCGCGCCGGCGCCAGCGGCACGGCGCTGTCGCTGTGCGGATCCGACGAGCGCGCGCAGCTCGCGTCGATCGAGCGCCTCATCCGGCGCAAGATCGAAACGCTGCAGACGCCGAGCGGAATCCAGGCGATCCGCGAAAGCCAGCCCACAGCGCGCCCGGAGCGTGCGCACCGCCACGAGACCCGACGCCGCTCCGGCAGCGCTGCCTCGAGTCGGCCTCGCAGCCGCGGCCGGCGCGCAAGCGCCGTCTGACGACGAGCGGGGATGTCGATGAATTGCTGCCGGCTCGGCCGGGCCGGCGGCCCTACGCGGCAAACTGCTGACGGTGCGATCCAGGCCGCCACGGCCCACGCACGCACGGGAAAGGGATCCGAAGATTCCCTCTGCGTGGGGCCGGCCTTGCACGGAGTGGAATACCCGGTGATCCACACTGCGATCGATCCGCGCGGCACAGCTTCGCGCGTTGAGGCGCAACGATCCGTCCGCACGCGCGGCCTCGAGTCGGGGATTCGCATCGCGCTGTGTGGGCCCAGCGCTGCACCCCACGCGAATGCGTCGCGTCCGAGCCTTGGCCGACACGCTAGAATCGGCGCATGTCCACCGAACCCCGCTACAAGGTCTGCCCCGCCTGCCACGCCGAGTATATGCCGCTCGTTGCGCGCTGTGCCGACTGCGATGTCGAGCTGGTCAGCGACGACACGCTGCCGTCGGACGAAGTAGATCTCGACGCCTTCCCCCCGGCGGCGGAGCTCGACTGCGTGCGCGTGGCGCCGATTCCGTGGATCCGCGCCCTGTCCGAAGCGCTCCAGCACCGGGGCGTTGCCCACCGTGTCGAGGCGGCGAATGCCGACGACGCTCCCGACGGACAGCGCCCCGACAGTTTCGGCGACGTCCGGCTCTTCGGGCTCTACGTCCAACAAGCGCACGCTGCCGCGGCCCGAGAGCTCGACGCCTGCATCGCGGCCCAGCTGCTCCAGGAAGAGGCTCCGCCGCTGCCGGAAGGCGAGGCGGATGCCTGCCCGGCCTGCGACAGCGTGCTGGCGGCGGACGCCACCGAGTGCCCCGATTGCGGGCTGAACTTGGAATAGGCGTCGAAGGTCCGAACGCTTCGGACGCTCGGGCGTGCTTTCCGGCGTGGGCCTGATTCCGCCTCGCCCCTCATTGGAAAGAAGCGCTGCTTCTCGGACCGGGCAGGGACCCCGCCCATCCTTCCCATGCCCTCGAGCTGTTCGAGCGCTGACGGGTGGCGGGCGCGACCGGCTCGGGTCGCGGCCTAGCGCTGCGCCGCGCAGATCTGGCGGCCAAGCCACTGGTAGGCGAGAGCGCCGATGCTCAGGTTGGAGAGCGCGCTGGCCCCGAACAACCCCGGCAGACCGAAGAGCCAGTCTCCGAGAAGAGCCAATGGCAAGAAGACGATCAGAACCCGCATCGAGGAGATCAAGACGCCCGGCAGCGGGCGCCCGATCCCGTTGAACGCGGCGTTTACGGACATCACCAAGCCGTACGCGCCGTAGCTCAGCGCAACCAACCAGACGTAATCGATCGTCACCTCGCGGATCGCGACCGATTGCGTGAAGAGCGCCGACAGCGGCTGGGCGACCAGGCACAACGCGGCGGCCAGCAGAAGGCCGAAGCGGAGGCAGAATCGGCTGATGACCCGGCGCGCTTCGACCAGTCGCTCGGTTCTTCCGGCGGCGATGTTCTGGCCGAAGAACGGACTCGACACCGCCGAGAGCGCGTAGAACGGAATCAGCGCGACGGGCTCGATGCGCATCGCGATTCCGAATCCCGCGACCGCGCTGACGCCATGGCTCGCGACCATCGCCATCACGATCCCGTTCGCGACGGGAATGATCGCATTGGTCATCATCGCCGGGATCCCGATCCGCATCAGCTTTCGCCACGAGTCGAAGATCTCGTCGAGCGTCACCCATGGAGTGGCGAACACCCGCAGCTTCGTAGCCAGGTAGATCAGCGTGAACGCGAGCATCGTCAGAGTCGCGGTCAGCGACGCCACGGCCGCGCCGGCGATCTCGAGTCGCGGAAACCCCAACCAACCAAAGATGAAGATCGGATCGAGGATCGCGTTCAGGATCGCGGCCGCGGTGATGACCTTGCCTTCCAGCGCGGTATTGCCGCGCGCGCGCATCGACGCGAGGCAGGTCCACATCACCGCCGACGCGGGCTCCGTCCAGTACCAGATGCTCATGTAATCGGTGATCAGCGGCATTAGATCGTCGGTTGCGCCGAGCACCGAAAAGACCGCGTCGATCGTCAGCAATCCGATCGCGCAGAGCACGAGCGTCGCCAATCCTGCGAGCAGCGCCGCGTCGGTGGTCAGGCGCGCGGTGCGCCGGGCATTGCCTTCGCCCGCGGCGCGCGACACACAGGACGCGGCGCCCGCCTCGTAGCCGATTGCGACCGAGCCGAGAAACCAGATCACCGGAAACGTGAAGCTGATCGCCGCCAGCGGCGCGTCGCCGAGGCGCGAGACGAAGAACAGGTCGACGACATCGAACGAGATGATCGCGACCAACCCGAGCGCCATCGGCGTCGCCTGGACGCGCAGGTGCCGGGAAACGGAGCCCGTGGTCAGATCGGTCACCATCGGAGCGTACTCATGCCGCATCCGCAGCCACTTTGCACACCGATCCGCTCGATCGGGGGGGGCGAAACCGCGGTCTCCGCGCAGCGCCAACAGGATTTCAAGCCAGTCGCGGCGAAGAGCAGCGGCCCGTTGGTTGCAGTCAGCGAAGAGCGGGGGCGTTTGGGAATAGGCACCCCCCCGCGCCGTGCCAGATTTGCGCCTAAGCTCTCAGGCCTTCCGGGCGCGGGACTGTGCACCCCTGGCTGGAGAACAGACGCACGTGTCAAAACTTCTGGCCCGGATCACCCTCCACCTCGCCGGTTGGGAGATCGTCGGGACGAAGGCCGCGGACGACAAGCTGGTCCTCGTCGCCGCCCCCCACACCAGCAACTGGGACCTGATCTGCCTGCTCTTGATCGTGCGCGCCCAGGGAACCAAGGTTTCCTGGTTGGGCAAACACACGCTGTTCTGGTGGCCGCTCGGGCCGATCCTGCGCTGGCTCGGCGGTGTGCCGATTCGCCGCGATCGACCGGAAGCAGTCGTCGAGCAGGTCGTGCGCGCCTTCGACGAGGCGGAGACCCTGTTTCTTGCGATCACGCCCGAGGGCACGCGCCGCTATACGCCCTACTGGAAGTCGGGCTTCTATCGCATCGCCAAGGCAGCGGGTGTTCGGATCCAGCTGGGCTTTGCGGATTACGCGCAACGCCGCGCTGGCTTCGGCCCCGCCTTCATGCCGAGCGACGACGTGCGCGCCGACATGGACAAGATCCGCGCCTTCTTTGCCGACAAGGTCGCCCGCCACCCGGACCAGGTCGGTGAGATCCGGCTCCGCAAAGAAGAATAGAGGGCAAGAAGCGCCCGGCGCCGATCCGGCGAGGATCCCGCCCTTGGATTCAGCGCGAGATCTTCCTCGCCGACGTCGACGGGTGCCCCGAGATCGACCTGCTGCTGAAGGATTTCCCGGACGTTCGCAAGGTTCCCTGCGGCGGCCCCCGCTACGACGCGGAAGAGAATCGAGCCGTGGACGCAGCCCGCGGCGAGGAGGTGGCGTTCCTAACTGGGTTTCACGGCGCGCCGAGCTTCTCGCACGGCCCATCCCCGTTCAGGAGCTACCCATGGTGCCGTGTCAAGGACGGCCAAGAAGATATAATGCCCTCGAATCCGCGGGAAATCCGCTGAGGGGACTGATCAGCGGGCAGAGTCAACAGGAGATCGAACATGACCGCACTGTCGAAACTCATTTGCGCGATGATCGGGTGCCTTCTCATCGGCTTTCCTGGCCTGCTTCGGGCAGCGGACCGCTGCATCCTCGCCAACGAATCGGCATTCCCCGGCTACGTGAACGAACTCGCCGACGGCATCAGCAGGAAGATCGAATATCGCTACGGCCAGGGTGACGAGAGTACACCGGAGCACGCTTTCGTGCGCGGTGCGATTGGAGCCCGGGCAGCCGATCTGTTCGTGACGGTCCAATTCGACCGCAGCGGCAGAGTTACGGACTTCGATGTGCAGCGCCGGAGCGACCGGCCCGTGGACGAGGTGCTGGTGCACCTGCTGGACGCGTGTCTCGATCCTTACAAGGAAGATCTCGACGCGCTGGCGAGCCACATCGAAGCGCAGGTGAAATTCCAGCTCGCGGAAGAGGAAGGGCGCAAGGCCCAGATGGAACGCTGACGCGCGCCCGAGCTCGTACTCGCGTGGGTCCCCACGTCGAGCCGGCGCGCGTTCTCGCGGAAGCCTGCTCACGCCGGCACGGGGCGCGGGGTCGGCTGGACGCGCAGCCGTGGGCGCCGGCGATTCCGGTACAATGCCGCATCACGGCAATCCAGGTGGGGGTGAGAGTGTACGGCGGGAACGCGCAACCGGCCGCCGCAAACGGGCAGCCTTCGTGATCGCGCGCGTCGCAGTCCGCGCGCGCTGGCTCTCGATCCTGATCCTGGCCGCGCTGATCCTGGCCGCGCCGCCCGGTCTCGGGAAGGCCGAGGCCCAGGAAGGAGCGGCGCGCACCCCCGACTCGACCGCCGGCGAAGGGATCGAGGCCCCGGGCGCCGGGGCCGAGCCGCTCGGGTCCGAGGAGGCGCGCGCGAAGCTCGCGGAGATCGAGGCGCAGACCGCCCGGCTGCGCGAGCGCACGGAGGAGTGGAGGCGGCAAGCCGCCGCGTACGAGAGCGCGCGCCGCGATGCGCCGCAGCAGCTGCGCGCCATCGAGGACGAGATCGCGATTCTGCAGAAAGACCAGCAGGTCGCGGTGGGCACGGGCGCGACGATCGAGGAGCTCGAGACGCAGCTGCTGGGTGCAGAGCAGGATCTCGTGCTCGCGCGCAAGGACGGGGCGGCACTCGAGGAAGAGACCGCGCGCCGCTCGGAGCGGCGCAAGAAGATCCCCGAGCTGCTCGCGGCGGCCAAGGAGCGGCTGCGCGAGCCGGTCAACGCGATGCCCGTGGCGCCGGGAGATGCTCCCCAGCTCCTCGCGGCCCGCGAGCAGCTGGCGAGCGCGCGTCGCACGGCGCTCGAGCGCGAGATCGAGGCCTACGAAGCGGAGCTGGTCAGCTACGACGCCCGGGGCCAGCTGCTCGGCAAGCGCCTCGATCGCGCCAGCACCGCCATCGCCGCGCACGAGGCGCGCATCGAGAAGCTGCGCGCGGCGCTCGCCGCGCGCCAGCGGGGTGAGGCCGAGCGCGCGGCGGCCAGTGCGCGGCAGCTGCTCCTGGAGGCGCAGACGCTGACACCAGCCGTCCAGGCCCTCGTGCGCGAGCTGGCCGAGCAGAACGACCGGCTCGCGCAAGAGCGCACCGGCGAAGGCGGCCTGCTCGCCAAGATCGACGATGTGAGCCGCAAGCTCGCCCGCGCGGAAGAGCGCGTCGCGGAGATCGATGCGGACTTCGCGCGTCTGACCACGAAGATCGAGGCGGCCGGGCTCATCGATTCCGTGGGGCTGTTGCTGCGGAAGCAGCGCTCCGAGGCGCCCGATGTCGGCATGTATCGCCGCTTCATGCGCATGCGGCAGCAGGAGATCAGCGCGGTACAGCTTCAGCAGATCGAGCTGCGCGATCAGCGCCGCGCGCTGGCGGACATCGACAGCGTGGTCGCGCGCGCCATGGCGAGCCTCGATGCGTCGATCGCGGCCGGCGAGCGCACCGCGTTCGAATCCCTGCTGCGCGAGCTGCTCGAGACCAAGCGCAAGTATCTCGACGCGCTCATCCGAGAAACCGAGACGTACTTCCAGAAGCTGGTCGACTTCGACGCGCGGCAGCAGGAGCTGATCGAGAAGACCGAGCAGCTCCTGCTCTACATCGACGAGCGGATCTTGTGGATCCCGAGCGGCGAGGCCGTCCGCCCCGAGCTCGTCGCCGACGGACTCGACGCGCTCGGCTGGCTGCTCGCGCCGCGCTTCCTGCAGCAGCTGTGGCGCGCACTCGGCGCGCTGGCGCTCGCCGCCCCGCTGCTCAACGCGCTGATCGCGGCGCTGCTCATCCTGGTGCTGTCGCTGCGCTCGCGCATTCGCGAGCGGATCCGGGCCCTGGGGGTGGAGACGCGCGAGCCCACGTGCCTGCGCGACGCGCCCACCTGGGAGGTCGCCGGTCTCTCCGTGCTGCTGGCTGCCTGGGGGCCGGGCCTGCTCGCCTACCTGGGTTGGCGCCTCGGCATCTCCCCGGACGCGACGCAGTACGTTCGCTGCTTCGCCCACGCGCTGCTCGCGGCCGCGCTGATCTGGCTCGCCTTCGAGATCCCGCGCCAGGTGCTGCGCCGCGGCGGGCTGGCGGAGGCGCACTTCGGCTGGCCGTCGCAGGCGGTGGGCAGTCTGCGGCGGCACTTCACCGGGCTGGCCGCGATCGCGATTCCGGCCGTGTTCGCGATCCAGATCTTCGAGATGCGCGGCGAAGATGCCTGGAAGGAGTCGATCGGGCGCCTCGCCTTCCTCGCGATCATGGCCGCGCTGGGCGTCTCGAGTCACCGGCTGCTGCGCGAGCGCGTCGGCGCGCTCTGGTGCATCGCACACGCCTCGCCGGAGATCTCGATCCGGCGCTGGCTGTGGCGACTCGCGCACGCGCTGGCGATCGCTGTCCCCGTCGTCCTGGCCGTGGCCGCCGTGCGCGGCTACTACTGGACCTCGCTGCAGCTGGCCGCGAGCTACTACTTCACGCTCGTCCTGCTCTTCATGCTGACGATCGCGTTCCGGCTGTGCGCGCGTTGGTCGCTGCTGGCCCGCCGACGCCTCGCCCTCAAGCGGGCGCGGCAGGCACAGCAGGCGCGCGAGGTGCAGCGCGCGCAGGAGGCCGGAGTCGACGTCGCCGAGCCCGTCGAGTCCGAGATCGACCTCGGGACCGTCAGCGCGCAGACCGGCCGGCTGCTCAAGAGCGCGACGATCTTCGCGATGTTGATCGGCCTGTGGATCATCTGGGCGGATCTGCTCCCGGCCGTCGGCATCCTCCGGGAGGTCGAGCTCTGGAGCACGAGCGCAACGGTGACCGTCGAGATCACGGATGCCGCCGGCGAGCGGCACCTCGCGCAGGAAGAGGGCATGGTCCCCGTCACGCTGGCGGATCTCTGCCTGGCGATCCTGATCGCTGTCATGACGCTCGCGGTGGCCCGAAACCTTCCCGGGCTGCTGGAGATCTCCCTGCTCCGGCAGCTCGGCACCGGCGCGGGCGAACGCTACGCCTACGCCACGATCCTCAAGTACGTCATCACACTCGTCGGCATCGCACTCGCGTTCAATGCGATCGGCGTGGGCTGGTCGAACATCCAGTGGCTCGTCGCGGCCGTCGGCCTGGGCCTGGGGTTCGGGTTGCAGGAGATCTTCGCGAACTTCGTCTCCGGCCTGATCATCCTCTTCGAGCGCCCCATTCGCGTCGGCGACACGGTCACCGTCGGCGATGTCAGCGGCACGGTGTCGCGCATCCGCATCCGCGCCACGTGGATCACCGGGTTCGACCGCAAGGAGCTGGTCGTGCCGAACAAGGAGTTCGTCACCAGCCGGCTCATCAACTGGTCGCTCTCGGATGCGGTGCTGCGCATCGAAATCCGCGTCGGCATCGCCTACGGCTCGGATACCGAGAAGGCGCTCGAGGTGCTCAAGGCCGTCGCGGATCGCAATGAGCACATCCTGAGAGAGCCCCGCCCGCAGGCGCTGTTCCTGGGCTTCGGCGAGAGCGCGCTCGACTTCGAGCTGCGCGTCTTCAGCCCCGACGTCGAGCACCGACTGCTGATCCAGCACCAGCTGCACATGGCGATCGACGCGGCCTTCCGCGAGGCGGGCATCGAGATCGCCTTCCCCCAGCGCGATCTCCACATCCGCTCCCTGCCCCAGCCCCGGCCGCTCGCGCCAGAGGGCGGAGGCAGCTGAGCTCCCGGGCGCGGGCGGCGCGTGGAGCCGCTTGACGCCGTGTCGCGCCGTCGCGTACGCTGCACGCCCTGACACGGGTGAGTGAAGCCGCCCACGTATCGATACTTCACGGAATCAACAACGTCCCCGCTCCATCCATGTATTCGAAATACGTGCTTCCGCGAATCGTCCACTTCACGTGCAGCATGAAACCCAACATGCGGCAGCGAGAAAAGGTCGTCCCGCTCGCGAGCGGCGCGGTGCTGGAGGTCGGCGTGGGGTCGGGGCTCAACCTCCCGTTCTACGATCCGAGTCGCGTCACCCAACTCTGGGGCCTCGAACCATCCGCCGAAATGCGTCGCTTGGCGGCGGACGCGGTGCGTAGCCTGCGTTTCAAGTTCGAATTCATCGATCTCCCGGGCGAGGAAATTCCCCTCGACGCACACAGCGTCGATACGGTGCTGGTCACCTACACGCTGTGTACGATTCCCGAAACGGAGCCCGCGCTTCGGGGCATGGCGCGGGTGCTGCGGCCGGGCGGCGCGCTGATCTTCTGCGAACACGGGGCCGCGCCCGACCCGGACGTTCGACGTTGGCAGGAGAGGCTGAATCCGATCTGGAAGCGACTGGGCGGCGGCTGTCACCTCAATCGCGCGATTCCCGACCTGATTCGCGCCGGTGGCTTCGAGATCGACCGGCTGGAAACGATGTATCTCCCGGGCTGGCGGCCCGCCAGCTTCAACTACTGGGGAACCGCCTCGCCGCGCTGAAAACGCGGGGGCGGGCGGCGCGGCCAGGCGTCTACGTGGATCAGCGTGTCGTAGCAGATCAGGTCGGCGATCGAGATGCTGGTGTCGATGCGCG
>Ga0224512_10003085_pt1 | contig 14835 bp, 10 predicted proteins | sample SF_May12_sed_USG_4_FD_169103 | JGI IMG/M metagenome (GOLD analysis project Ga0224512, IMG submission 169103) | Sediment microbial communities from San Francisco Bay, California, United States - SF_May12_sed_USGS_13 | ecosystem: Environmental > Aquatic > Marine > Sediment | place: USA...
ATTCCAATTACCGAGATAAATAAACACTCTTCTGTGGTAATTCTTAATTCGTCATTCGTCATTCGTATACCCCTAAATCCCCTACAAGGGGACTTTGACTTTATTCTATGTTTGAACTGATCTGACCAATGCACCATATTACCAGAACATAGTAGGAACTTCCCAAGCCGCACGTCTCAAGTCGCAAGTCGTTGTATCGCACACCGCATGCCGGAAACCGCATACCGCATGCCGCTAAGTGATTGGTCCTGGATTAAAAAGCACCAGGTCATTACGCAAGCCTAGTTTATCTGCTGCAACCAACTTCCTTCCACTAGCAGCCTCGAGGATCAGCTGAAACAACTCCCATCCCAGCTCTTCTATTGTCTTTTGACCGGTGAGGAGCTGACCGGCGTCCAGATCGATCAAATCAAACCATCGTTTGCCTAATTCGGAGTTGGAACTCACTTTAACCACCGGCACCATGGACAATCCATAAGGAGTGCCCCGGCCGGTAATAAAAACATGCATGTTCATACCAGCTGCTAATTGGAGGGTGCCACAAACGAAATCACTTGCGGGTGTTGCCACAAAATTCAATCCCTTCATCCGCACCTTGTCTCCTGGAGAAATGACATCGACGATCGGCTGCGTACCGGACTTGGCGATCGAACCCATCGCCTTTTCAACCACATTGGCAATTCCTCCCTTCTTGTTTCCCGGCGTGGGATTGTCTGAGCGGTCACCACCTCCTCCTTCCAGGTAATTTTGATACCATTGGAATTCCTCTAATAGTTTTTTTGCCACTGTCTCATCGGCACACCGCTCCACCAACTGGGTGGCAGCGTCCATCACTTCAGTGACTTCGGAGAAAAACACGGTACCACCGCTTCTCACAATCAGGTCGGCCGCAAAGCCAGCTACTGGATTTCCGGAAAGGCCCGAGAAAATATCACTCCCTCCGCACTGCATACCTACTACCAGATCCGATGCCGGACAAGTCTCTCGACGACGGCGGTTGAGCCGCTCCAGATGTACGGTTGCCTTACTCATGATGCCATCTACCATAGCCTGAAATCCTTCAAAACGAGGATCCTGCAGATATACCAGACTATCATTATCACCATCTATGAGCAGCTCGGGACGTAATTTCTCACAACCTAAACCAAGCACTAACACTTCATTCCCCAGATTGGGATGCTGAGCCAGATTACGGATGGTTCTCTTGGGAATCACTGCTGCCGGGACATCGATAGCCACCCCACATCCGTAGTGGTGATTCAGACCCACGACATCATCTACATTGGGATACTTCGATAATAGATCCTTTTTTATACGGCTCACAACATGCTCGATAACCCCCGATACACATTGTACACTCATTGTAATACCCAAAACGTTCTTCGTTCCTACTGTTCCATCGCTATTCCGGTAACCCTCAAAGGTGTAGCCGTCAAGTTTTTCACCCTTCTCATCAGTGCTTTTCGAAAAATCGATCCTGGAAAACTCGGGCGAAGGCGGGGTCTCGATGTAATCGTTCTTTAGCCAGGTTCCTTTTGAAACGGACTGATTGGTGTAGCCAATAACGGTGTTGTACCGTACAACCGGATTATTGATGGATAAGTCCTGCAAGGCCACTTTCTGGCCAAAAGGAATAAGCTCAGCTGCTTTCACCGATCCAAAGAATATTTCACCCTCAAACAAACCATCAGGTTTGATTACAATGGCTACATTATCGGCAGAGGACACCCTTATCACATCCGAGAACATGAGGTCGACGAGATTATCTATCCAAATGTAAACCTATTCAATCATGAAATCTGTTGCCAACGATCCGTAAATGTTTAAATTAAATCCACTAAAGAAATCATACTTCGTAACTATCTCGATCAAATTCAATCAAACAATGCGAATCAAGACAGCCATCTTCACAGCTTCTTTATTGATCTTTTTCTCCAGCGCTTTAGCCCAGTTAAGGTTGCCCGCAATATTTAGCGACCACATGGTTTTCCAGCAAAAGCAGAGTAACCCGGTGTGGGGCTGGGCCACCCCGGGTGAAACCATTGTAGTGGAGATCCACGGTCAGAGTCATCTTACCAAAGCAGATGGTGAAGGTAATTGGCGAGTGGAGCTAAGACCTATCCCTGCAGGAGGGCCATACCAGTTGCATATTCAGGGGGAGTCAAGTAAATTTTTCATTGAAGATGTTCTAGTGGGTGAAGTTTGGATCTGCTCGGGTCAATCCAACATGGCCTGGTCGATCCAAAATTCTTTTGATGCGGATCTGGAAAAGCTATCAGCAGACTACCCCGAAATCCGCCTGATTACCGTACCGCGGGTGGGCACCCAAGAACCACAAGAGGATTTTGCCGGCAGCTGGGATAAATGTTCGGCAACAACTATCGCTGATTTTTCTGCCGTGGGTTATTTCTTTGGTCGTCGTCTTCATCAAGTGCTTGATGTACCGGTAGGGTTGATAGATAATGCCTGGGGCGGATCAGCTGCCGAGGCATGGATTCGCCGCGATGTCCTTGAAAATGATGGAAGATTCGATGCACTAATGTCCTGGTGGAAGGATCAGGAAGCAACCTACGACTATGAGGAGGAACTGCAGAAATGGGAGGAAGCTGTCGCAGCGTGGGAGAATGGTGGCACAGAGGGCAATCGGCCATGGAGACCAGGTAATCTGATGGCGGGCAATCATCGGCCAGCTAATATATACAACGGGGTCCTTCACCCTACGATTGGCTACGGGATGAAAGGGGTCATCTGGTACCAGGGTGAATCCAATGCTTCGCGGGCGTATCAGTATCGGGATCTTTTCCCTCTGATGATCGATCATTGGCGGGAAGAATGGGATCAAGGTGATTTCCCGTTCTACTATGTGCAGTTGGCAGACTTCCTGCAGGAATCGGACATGCCCGAAGAAAGCGCCTGGGCGGAGCTCCGGGAAGCCCAGACCATGACCATGGATCGATTGGGTAATGCCGGACAGGCCGTGATTATCGATGTAGGAGAAGGGAGAGATATCCATCCCCGTGACAAACAGACGGTGGCTAATCGTCTGGCCAGATGGGCGCTAGCCCGGGACTATGGGATGGACATAGAATATCAAAGCCCGACCTACCAGTCCATGCTGAAAGAAGGCAACAAAATCGTACTGACCTTTACACATACCGGTTCCGGTCTCTATGCATTTGATACCGCAGATCCGGTAGGCTTCGCCATAGCCGGAGAAGACAAAAATTTTGTGTGGGCAGAGGCGAAAATTATCGACAACAACCGGGTTGAAGTGTGGAGTGATTCTGTATCGGATCCTGTGGCAGTGAGATATGCCTGGGCCAACAATCCGGTTTGTAATCTTTATAGCCGGGAGGGACTACCAGTTACGCCATTCCGTACGGATGATTGGCCCGGGATTACAGTAGATAATCATCACCGCTAATTATGAGCAAAGTAGCAGCCGTAGAATTGTTGGATCACCTCAATTCCGTCACCACCATTCCCATTATTCCCTTTCGAAATGAGCAAATTGATTTCGAGGCACACCGGACCAATATCCGGTACCTGATGCAAAACAATCATTTAAGCGATGGTCGCCCCAGAGTGATTTGTGTTGCCGGCACCAGCCTGATCCATCACTTAGATCCAGTAGAACAAACAAGGTTGTTGCAGATTACCGCTGACACCATGGGCGACGAAGGCATCCTGATTTCCGCTCTAATGCCAAATCCCTTAAAAATCATGCAACAATTGACCGAGGAGCAGCTGGATCTCCACCGGCCGCCGGATGCATTTCTGATTATGCCCATGGTTGGCATCTATACATCTGGCGGTCTTTATACAACTCTGATGAAACAAGCTGACCGTTACGGACCGAAAGACGCGAAATTTATTTTCTATCATCGGAATCAGCGAGATTCAGCACAGGTTATACAGCTCATTCGCGAATCGCCCCATTTTATTGGAGTAAAGGTCGGTACCAGCGAAGAGGATGTGCCGAAGCTGGTGGAAGAGATCGGTGAGAGCGGAATTGTCATCTGGGGCAAAGGAGATCGAAGTACCAAGGCGGCTCAGCTCGGCTCCAAAGGACACACCTCCGGCATCTCCGTGCTCTATGCCAAAGCCGGTGACTTGATTAACAATGCGCAAAGGGAAGGGGATTATGACCGGTCACAGGAAATTGAAAAGCGCGTCGCCCCATTAGAAGAGCTCCGGTTTGAGAATGGACGGGAAAACAACTACACCGCGGTAGTAGAGGCCATGATTCTGAGTGGTTTCTTGGATATCGATGCCGGCGAAGGTGGCCCATTTAATCCCCGGGTGTCCGCTGAAGTCTCCGAAAGAGTACAGGCGGCCATACGTAACCTGGAGGACTTGCATTAGTCTCGATCGCTCCCTCTAAGGATCATGTAGACATTTTTGTTACCGGTATTCACGTGGTCCGTAAACTGGGTGTCGCGTCCATATTCGAAAGCACCAAGGTCAGGGGCAGAGCCCTCGAAGCCGTCATTGATATTAGGGAGTATAACACCAGCATCAATGGCATCACAACCTGCTACCAGGTTGAAATCGAGGCCATCGGGGAGGTAAACTTTGTGGGGAAACCGGGCATCAGGCTGTTTGATGTTGCGAAATATTTCCGTCGTGACAATTCTACTATTCTCTTCGAGCCCGGTCGATCCCCTTAGGTCATCCAGGTTGTCAAACAGTAAGGGTTCTGGTCGTGCTGAATAGTCATTGGGACCATGTTTCGGGATAGCGATGCTGAATGGGGGCACCGTAACAGATTGATTATACCCGAATCCATTATAGTCCGAAGTACTGTAATGTGTATAGGTGATCAGACGGAATAAATGCTTGGTGGGATGATTAGTGCCGAAAAATAAATTATTACGAAAATGGACATTGGAGATTCCCACCACATTTGAATTTTCCGTGATGAAGGTATTATGGTAGATAAGCACACCAGCTGGATTGGCTCCCCCGGTTTTGATGGCTCCACCAAAAGGCACATTGTAAATTAGATTACCGATGAAGTAGACGGGACCACCAAACATCGGCTGAGCACTCAATCCCTGATGAGCAGCGTTGAATCCGCGATTATTAAATACTCTGATATTGTGGACGCCTCCATCCGATTCGATAAAATCGTCTACCATCAGGAAGATGTCATTATTAAAAATGTCGATCGAAACACATTTCAGATCCTGTTCTTCTTCCGGAATGCCATAAGTGCTTATGCAAATACCATCGTGGAAAAAGGAGATCTTGTTATGGCAGATCACATGTCCCTGACCATACACTTTCACGCCGTAATATGAATTGACTGGACTGGGGCCATAAGTCTTCATATTGGCCCAGCCATTCAACCTATGATGATCATCTCTCCCGATCATCGTATTGTCGGCGATATAGAAATTCTTTGCTCCCGCCCAATCCGTATGCACACCGATGCCGACATCTTCCAACCTGCAATACCTGACAGATAGATTGGAGCACCCCATAACATCCTTCGCTCCGCCGTAAAAAGCGACCTCCGTGTTCCGTACGGTGATCCCTTCAAAAATGTGATGGTCCGCTGCCATCACATCAAACAGTCTGAAGGCGTTGTCCCCATCGAAGATGACTTCGCCATCTCCCGCGGCTTTGATCGTAATCGGCTTTTCCTCCGTCCCATCGAGAGTCAACACGTAGGAACCAAAAAAAGGAATTTGATGAGGATTAATGTAATCCCTCCGGTCGGCCTTATAAAGCCCAGCGTGTACAAGAATGGTAGCACCTGGCTCCACGGGCCGGCAGCGCACCACGTCCCAATCTCCCAACCCTGGTCCGTAATAAGCCTCCAGCAAACCAGTAAAGGAAGGTTCCTCACGATTGCCCTCGTGATTTGGCGGGTATACATGCAGCACCGGTCCCTGCGGATAGGATTGGGGTACCCGCCGGGTCTCAACATTGACTTGTTGTATAGCTATGCCATTCACCCCATCCGGATCCGACATTTCAAAGCGACACTCGTACCTTTCACCCGGGTCGAGACCAAAGATGCTTCCGGCAAACATGTGTGGTGTCCAGTACTCCAGGAATTCCCTGGCCCGCCACACCTTCTCCCCTCCAATACGCAACATGGGCTGAGCGGTCTTCCAGATGTTTTCTCCCACTTTGCGGAAGCTAACCTCCACGACTGCATCTCGATTTTCATCACCCTCGATCTTCCATTCAAAGCCGAGGCTGTGCAATGTAGATGGTTCCACTGTAAACTCCCCAGCAGTCACGCCATCCTGCTCAAGGCGTGTGATCATTAAAATTAAAAAGGGTGTAAGACCGAGGGCAAGGAGATAAGATTTCATGTGAAAAATTGTTAGTATTGATTTTCTATGTAGATGCTCTTACTATTGAGTTATCTCTCCTTAGTCACAGGTCGGATTACCATCTTGTCTTTTCAAATTTCCACCGCGGGTCTAGCTTTTGCATCTCGGCTTCGTCATCTCTTTCTTTAATCCCGCATTGTAAATAATTCTGATGCAGTCTCTCCAGAGATTGCCGGTCGAGTTCAACTCCCAGTCCGGAACCGGAAGGTACCTTCAGGCTGCCCTCTTCAAATTGAAACCTGCCGCCTTGGATGATTTCCTCTGACTGCCAGGGATAATGGGTATCCAGAGCAAACGGCACCTCCGGCAGAGCCGCCCCCAGATGCGTCATCGCTGCCAGCGAGATACCAAGGTGACTATTGGAATGCATGGACAGCTTTCTTCCGAAAACCTCACAGAATACTGAAAGCTGCATCGAGGCTTGAAGTCCTCCCCAAAAATGATGATCACTCAGAATAATATCTTCAGATCCCAATGCAATACTCGATGGCAGGTCGCCAAAAGAGGTCGTGCACATATTGGTAGCCAGTGGCACTTTCAGCTGCCTTCTCAACAGCGCCATGTTCTCCTGGCCCCTCACCGGATCTTCCAAGTACTCCAAGTACTTCTCCATCTCCTTCCCAATCCCTGTAGCAGTATCGAGAGACCAGGCTGCATTGGGATCAAAGCGGATAGGCATTTCTGTGAAATTATCGAAGAGCGCTTTTACTGCTTCCAGTTCTGCCGGGGGTGGAAATGCTCCTCCCTTAAGCTTGATCGATCTGAATCCAAAAGATTCACACATTGATCTGGCTTGCTTGACAATTCCCGCCGGATCCAGTGCCCCTTCTTGCCGGGCTGCTGCCCAGCCTCGTACCGAGTCATCTTTTCCAAAGCCGTGCTCTCCTCCCGCTCCTTCTTTCTTGTAAAACAGGTATGCCGCATAGGGAACTTGTTCCCGACGCTTGCCTCCCAGCAGATCACACACCGGTCGGTTCACTACCTTACCAGCGATGTCCAGGCAGGCCACTTCAATAGCGCTGAATACATGAACCAACTTCCGCTGATCCCAGGGTGCATCGCCACGATGCTGATCAGATCCAAAATGCTGCTTCAGTTCGTCCCTGATCAAATTCACCTGGAACGGGTCCTTGCCTACGATCAAATCTCCCGCCATCTTGAGCGCCTGGTCAATCAAGGCGCTACCCGGAATTTCACTGATGCCGGAAATACCATCTTCAGTGACCAATTCAACAATAGTGCGAAGGGCAAATGGCGCATGGATTCCCGCGGCATTCAGCAAGGGGGGATCGGTTACCGCAATAGGCGTAACGTGTATTTGGGAAATAGCTGGTCCTAGTTTTTGACTGGCGATCATTGATTCGGCTCTTGTTTAAATCAAAGGAAATAATTTAGCTCCGATCAGGATCACGATCAAGCCTGTCAGACCCATGATGGTGAGAAGTGGTGAGAAGGTCTTGAGGGCCTCCTTTTCGGTGAGATTACTCATTTTACAGACTATCCAAAACCCGCTATCGTTCATCCAGGGAATGAGTTTCGACCCGCAGGCGATGGCCAATCCGATGTAGACTACATGATAGGGAAGCTGGGCTTCGGTACTCATCCCAGATAGGATTCCAGCGGCAGTAATCATAGCCACGGTGGCCGAACCCTGTGCCGTGCGAACAATTGCTGTGATCAGAAATGCCAGTGGAATCAGAGCCATCTGATATCCCTGGGTCAAGTCAGCAATATTTGCACTGATATCTGTCTGTTGCAGCATAGCCCCGAATGCTCCCCCTGCCGATGTAATCAAAATGATCAACCCTCCACTGAGTAGGGCATCCTGAACCGACTTCTTGATCGAGCCTTCTCTGTCAGGTCTGGATACGAGCAAAAGAATAGCGATCAACGCACCCAGAATCAAAGCCAGGTTTTTTTCACCACCAAAATCAATAAGCTGTACCAAAAGACGTAGCAACAGGGAAGGCGAATCAATCGCTCCGGGAGCAAACGTTTCCAGTGCAGCCTTTGCAGTAATTAACCCTACTGGTAAGAGAATGGGTAACGTCGAAACCAATAAACCCGGAAGAGCACCAACTTCTCTAGCCGCCAATTTGCGAATTTCTTCCAAAGGAGCTTCCGGAGAGTCACGTAAGGGTATCGGCCACTTGGCATCTGCCCATTTAGCGAACCAAAAACCAGCAACGATGGTGAACAAACCGACAATCAAACCGCTTACGATCATCATGCCCATTGGGATATCCAATTCTACCACCAGGAAGAGCGGACCGGGAGTGGGAGGTACCAGAGAGTGGGCCATCACTCCTCCGGCCGCTATACAAAGTACCAGCAGAAGGTAGTTCCTGCCAATTTTCGCAGCCATAGCCTTTGCTAATGGTATCATGAGATAGAAAACCGTATCAAAAAAAACCGGTATGGCCAGAAAAAAGCTGCTGCCAAGAAAAGAAACGGGAGCCCTTTCCTCCCCGGTGATCTTTAGCAAAGAGCGAACTATCTTTTCTGCAGCTCCACTTTCCAACAAGCATTTGCCAATGACCGCCGCCATCGCAATTAAGATACCGATCTTGCCACAGGTATCACCAAAGGCAAGGGCAACGCGAGCTCCAATGGCTCGACCAGTTAATTGGCCGGGATCGATTCCGTGACTGAGTGCATATGATTGCAAGGCCTGGTCAGGAGTGAGTATAGCCACGATGAGAGCACCTAAGATAAGTGCCAGAAAGGCGTGTAAGCGTAGGGCGATGATACCGCCTACTACTACAATTAAACCAACGAGCAGAATAAGTAGAGGACTAATTTTCTATTTGCTTTTGCATTATGAAATGGACTTCTGCGCTACCACTACCATCGCTCCGGTATTCGTTGCCAGCCAGGCTTTATTTTCTGCATTTCTATTTGATCATTTCGCTCGGTCAATCCGCAGTCTAGATAATTTTGGTGCAATCGCGCCAGTTGTTTGCGATCGAGTTCAACACCTAATCCGGGACCACTTGGCAGCTGTACCGCTCCCTCCTCAAAGTGAAATCTTCCCTGGGTGATGACCTCATCGGTCTGCCAGGGATAGTGCGTATCCAGATCGGCAGTAAGGAAAGGATAAGCTGCTCCCAGATGGACCATCGCGGCCAGTGAAATACCCAGGTGACTATTGGAGTGCATGGAAACACCTCTTCCAAATATGTCGCAAATCCGGGCTAGCTCCATGCAGGCTCTAAGCCCTCCCCAATAATGGTGATCGGTGAGGATAATGTCTTCCGAGCCTAGTTCAATGCTGCCAGGAAGATGTTCGAAAGCGGTGGTGCACATATTTGTTGCCATCGGGATCTTGAGCGATCTCCTGACGGTCGCCATGTTTTCCTGGCCTCGCACCGGATCCTCAAAATATTCAAGGTATCCTTCCAACTGCTTTCCGTATCTGATGGCCGTATCAATTTTCCAGGCGGCATTGGGATCCAACCTGATCGGCACTTCCGGACCAAATTCATCCCTTAATGCCTTGACTGTGTCGACTTCCACCTGTGGCTCGAAAACTCCACCTTTCACCTTCAGCGACTTAAAACCAAATTGCCTGGTCATAGCGATCGCCTGTTCAACCATGCCTGCTGGATCCACAGCTTCTTCTTGTCTGCCCTTCAGCCAACCTTCAGCCAGAGGATCCGTTTCAAATCCTAACGGTCCCCCGGCACCTTTGTGCTTATAAAAAAGATAGGCTGCAAAGGGTACCCGATCTCTCATCTTACCACCCAATAGATCCACCAATGGACGGCTAATAATCTTACCGATGATGTCAAGGCAAGCGACTTCGATGGCTCCGTATACCCTCCTGAGCATCCTCAGATCCCATTTGTTTTTACCAGATTCGTCTTGCGCAGTCGCAAACATCTCGTCCGAGAGATGTTGAAGTATTTGGTGCAACTGAAAGGGATCCATACCAATCACAGAGGCAGCAGCGAATTCCATAGCTTCTCGAATCCTTTCACCACCATGCAATTCACTTATTCCACTGATTCCATCATCAGTGACTAGCTCGATCACCAGACGAAGAGCATATGGTGCATGCAGACCCGCAGCATTTAGCAACGGGGGGTCTTCGATGGCAATGGGAGTGACTACAACTTCTTTGATCGATGGACCGGTCTTTTCCAACACCTCTTCCATCTGACTCAAGGCTGGTCCGGCAGAAATAAAGGAAAGTCCGCCGGTCATCATGGCAGCTTTGATCACCGCCCTTCTTTTTGGGTCCAGTTTGCCGGCTTTACGACTCATTCTTCCCTTCATTATAAATTGATTCCCTGATTCAAACTTTTTAGCCCAAGGCAATCTTTTTCCCACCCTTTTTGGCAGATTTATACAAGGCATCGACGACGATCATATCCTTCAGACCCTCTTCACCCGACGCAACTACGGGTGTCCCATCCAGAATATTTCGGGCGAAGGCATCCATCTGAACCGCCTGTTGGTTGTGAATCGGGAAGTCTATTTTGTCTTCACCTTTGTAACCTGTTGCACCGGAGTAACCAAAGCTTGGTTCCAGACCATAATTTCCTTTCTCTGCCGAGATGTGGAGAAAGTTTGCCCGGGCCGCATAGCTTGAGCTGCAATTCGCCAGGGTGCCATCTGGAAACTCGAGGGTAAAAACAATGGTTTCTTCCATCCCATCCATCCGATTTGGATAGGTGTTATAAGTCTTTGCCCACACAGCAACCGGTTCAAGGCCTGTGCTGTATCGTGCCGCATTGATGGAATAAACACCTACATCCATCAGCGGTCCGCCACCAGCGAGGCTTCGGTCGGTATACCTCCAATTATCCCCATGTACTCCAAAGAAAGAGTGCGAGCTTCTGATTTCCTTCAAAGCTCCCAGCTCCTTTTCACGACCGATGCGCATGATCTCCCGGTGATTGGGATCATACTGACAGCGGTATCCGATCTGGAGGAGTTTGCCTGCTTTTGCACATGCTTCCACCGCCTCAGCTGATCGCTTCGCATTGATGTCAAAAGGCTTCTCGCAGATTACATGTTTGCCCGCCTGAGCCGCTCTGATTACAAAATCAGCGTGCATGGAGTTGGGCAATACCACATAAACAATATCGATATCCGGATTGTCTGCTATGGAATCAAAGTTTTGATAGTTGTATATGTTCTTATCCTCAAGGTTGTATTTGGCCTTCCAATCGGGAATCTTGGAGGGCGTACCGGTCACGATCCCTTTTAGTTGGCAGAATTCAGTTACTTCCAGCCCCACGGCAAGCTTATGCTGGGCATAATATCCAAGGCCGACCAAGGCGACTCCAAGTTTGTTCTCGTCAAGAGACGATTTAGCTGAAAGCTTTGTATAGGGAAATGATAAAACTCCCAGCGAGCCAAGTGCAACTGAGGCACCCGCTTTTCTTAGGAATGATCGTCGATCTTGTTTTTGATGAGATAAATTGTTATTCATAATACAGGTTTTTTCCAGGACTTAGTCAACATAAAATATGGTTTTCTTAGGATATGTCACCACATAGATTACGCTCTTGGAATTTTATCATGCCAGAGACTCCATGACTTTAAGTGCTTTTAGCACCTCATCCTCGGTGTTGATGATACAAGGAGTGAGACGGGGATAACTTACACGATATGGGGAAGTACTGGCAATGATTTTTCGTTCGTATAATTTGTCGACAACATCCTGAGGCTTCATGCCACTCACCTCAAAGCAATTGATGCCGCTAGAGATCTCCATTGAGTGGGGGGTATGCAGGTTCACATGCTTCATTTCGGATAAGCCATCTTTCATCATCTGATTTAACTGATGGGTCCTGATTTCGATTTTGTCCTTACCAATCTTCATATGAAAATCGAATGCTTCATTCAAGGCCCACCGGTGTTCATAAGCGTGAAATCCTCCCGGCGAATGTAAATCGCTGAAACTCACTTCACCTTCCGGCTCCAATCCCATCCACATACCATAAGGAGCTTCTCGGAAGGCAGGTATGGTAGGTGTCATCATATGCCAGGCATCTCTCTTGCCCCAAAGAATGCCAGTACCTCTAGGTCCGAATAACCACTTGTGCGTACCCGCGGCAAAAAAGTCGCAGCCCAAGGACTCCATCGTAATATCCTCTACACCAAAGCCATGTACTCCATCTACACAAAAGTAGATCCGATCTGAGGAGTCGCGATCTGCATTTCTTGACTTGATTACATCCGCCATTGCCCGAATGGGCAATTTGACTCCTGTACAAGAATGTACCCAGGTGACTGCCACGATTCTTGTGCTTTGGCCAATGGCTTGGCCCAATCTTTCGACAATTTCATCAACCGATGCCTTTGCTGGATCATCATAGAGCGAAATGCGTCTTATAGATGCTCCGTTCTTTTGGGCAGCGAATTCCAAAGCCTTTTCCGAGGAATAATGGTCGTGTGTGGTAGTTAGAATTTCATCCTCGCTGTTCAGCTTCAGACCCGAATAAAGAATACCCAAGCCCATGGTTGTGCTGTCTGTCAAAGCAATTTCTTCCGGATCTGCCTGCAGATAACCAGCTGCGGAAGCTTTCACTTTCTCAATTGCCGGGATCCAATTGTCCTCCCAAAAAAGCACAGGATGCTGATCAAATTCCCGGTGATACATTTCAATGGCATCTCGCACCGGTTTTGGATGCGCTGCGAAAAGCATCTGAGCCATGTGAATGTAATCGGCATGAAGGGGAAATTGTGCTCTTACACCCAGCCAATCATCATCAGGTACCGGATCATTACTGGCATAGCTTGGCAACGGCAAGACACTGGAGGCACCCAATGCCAAACCGGAGTTTAGTAAGAATTTACGTCGATTCATTGCGATTCATTTGATTATAGAATTCTTCCAATTAAAGATAACTCATATCTGTTTTGTATGATTCGACCGAAAATTGTCTTGATTTGTCGAACTAGTGAATAATCTTTTCGAGAATAGATAGTACATTTGAGTCTCTCACAATGCAAAGGATGAAACGAAGGATTTTTATGCGTCAGGGTTTGAAATACAGCCTTGGCCTGGTAGCCCTGCAAACTTATCTTTCAGGGTGTCAGACTGATTCAAAATTGATTCATGGCAACCTCCATGCCGGATATGGGCCGTTAATGCCTGATCCTGACCGAATTTTGGAACTGCCGGAAGGCTTCAGTTACCGGGCAATTTCACAGAGAGGAAATAAGATGACTGATGGATTATACGTACCTGGCCTTGCTGATGCCATGGCAACTTTTCCGGCTGAAGACGGCAAGATTCTCATCATCAGAAATCACGAAGTTAGACCCGATGATCCTGGTAATGGTGCTTTTGGCGACAAGCTGGAGCTCCTTGAGCAATTGGAATCTAGTCAATTTTACGATTTCGGAGGAGGTACTATGCCTTGCCTAGGTGGGACTACTACCATGCTTTACAATCCGCAATCGAAACAGGTGGAGACAGAATACTTAAGCCTCGCAGGAACCATTCGTAACTGCGCCGGAGGACCTACGCCGTGGAACTCATGGATCAGTTGTGAAGAGGATGTCAGTGTTGCCGATGGTAGTTTGGAGAAAAATCACGGGTACAATTTCGAAGTGCCTGCCCAGGTAACCCCAAAGCTATTTGATCCGGTTCCCCTCAAAGCCATGGGACGATTTAATCATGAAGCGGTGTGTGTCGATCCAAGAACGGGTATCGTATACCAAACCGAAGACCGGGGTGATGGCTTGATCTACCGGTACCTGCCAAATGTTCCCGGGAAACTTTCAGAAGGGGGGAAACTTCAAGTCCTGGCCATCAAAGACCGGCCTTCCTTCGACACACGCAATTGGAAAGATCTCTCCATCGAACCTATGGAAATACGTCAGTCATACCCCGTTGAATGGCTTGACATCAGTGGTATAGATGCTCCGGATGATGACTTACGTTTGCGTGGCTTCGAGCAAGGAGCCGCTCGCTTCGCCCGGGGGGAAGGCATGTGGTTTGGTGAGGGAGAGGCCTTCTTCGCCTGCACAAACGGAGGCCGTCTCGGCTTCGGGCAGATTTTCCGGTACGTGCCTTCACCAGACGAAGGCCAACCTGGCGAAAATGACAATCCCGGACGTTTGGAAATCTTTGTTGAACCAAATGACTCAACATTGGTTCAGAGTTGCGACAATCTGACGGTTGGAGCTAACGGGGACCTGGTAATTTGCGAAGACATGCCCACTCCTCGTATAGTAGGTATCACTCCTGATGGCGCGATATATCATATTGCAAAAAATATTGGATACTCTTCAGAATTCGCTGGTGCAGTATTCTCCCCAGACGGTAACACTCTATTTGTAAACATACAGGGACCGGGTATCACCATGGCAATCGAAGGACCATGGAACCAACGAAGGGAATTGGGTTAGCGTAGACACTTAATGGACTTCGATTGGATCTTCTTTGATTGTTTCAACACCCTGATCGACGACTTTGATGAAGAGGGAGATGAGACCGGAATGAAACCTCTTGCTCATATTCCGG
>Ga0224512_10003089_pt1 | contig 14828 bp, 12 predicted proteins | sample SF_May12_sed_USG_4_FD_169103 | JGI IMG/M metagenome (GOLD analysis project Ga0224512, IMG submission 169103) | Sediment microbial communities from San Francisco Bay, California, United States - SF_May12_sed_USGS_13 | ecosystem: Environmental > Aquatic > Marine > Sediment | place: USA...
CGGGTGACAGGCTGTTCGTCAAGGACTCACCGGAGAACCTGAAGCACTATGAAGCTTTGCTCGGCGCCACGCTTTTCAATATTTCAGACAGCGAGCACCCGGTCGACGAACAAACCCCGCTAAAAGCCGAGGGCCAGCAGCTCGCCGAAGTCGTCGTTACACGTGGCTCGCCGCTGCATCTGCGCAGTCTCGCCGCCGCGAATTTCACCAGCAGCTACGGTTTGTTACCGCTTGCTGTTCACCGCGCCCGCGCGCCGAGTTCGCAGGTTACCGGCGACCTAAACCTGATTCGGCTGCGCGCGGGCGACGTGCTGCTTGTCCAGGGCACGAGTGAGGCGATTGCCAACCTCAAGGAAAACGGCACGATGCTGGTACTTGACGGTGCCACCAGCCTGCCGCAGACGCATCATGCCAAACGCGCCCTCGCGGTCATGGCTTTCGTGGTGCTCGCGGCCGCACTGGGCATCATGCCGATTTCGGTAAGTGCGCTGGTTGGCCTGGGCCTGATGCTCGCGACCGGCTGCCTGGGCTGGCGCGATGCGGCGGGCGCCTTGTCCATTCCCGTGGTCATGATCATTGTGACCGCACTGGCGTTGGGTAAGGCCCTGATGGGTACAGGCATGGCCGCCTTTATCGCGGTTAGTTTTGTCAACGCCGCGTCGGGGCTGCCACCGCCCATGATTCTCAGCGCGTTCCTGCTGCTCATGACGATCATGACCAACATCGTTTCGAATAATGCGGCGGCGGCTATCGGCACTCCGATCGCTATCAGCATCGCTCAGCAACTTGGCGTCAGTACCGAGCCCTTTATTCTCGCGGTTCTGTTCGGCGCCAACATGAGTTTCGCGACACCGTATGGCTACCAGACCAACCTGCTCGTAATGAGTGCCGGCGGCTACAAATTCACGGACTTCCTGCGCGTCGGCATCCCGCTCACAATCATTATGTGGGTTGGCTTCTCGCTGGTCCTGCCGATGCTCTACGAGCTTTAGGCACTTGACGCAGTGCCGGAGCGGCGGTAATACTCGGGCACATGAGTGCTCAGATCGTTAACAACTGGTGGTGGCTGCCCGCGAACGAGGGGGTGGCTGGCTGACATTTAGCTGAGCAACAGAAGTCCAAATGCCCATCTCTGCCGACGACAGGGATGGGCTTTTTTTTGGCCATGGATGGTTGGACCATCGTAGGAGCGGCTATCAGCCGCGACAAAGGAACCGAGCAGCATCGTAGGAGCGGCTATCAGCCGCGACAAAGGAACCGAGCAGCATCGTAGGAGCGGCTATCAGCCGCGACAAAGAAACCGAGCAGCATCGTAGGAGCGGCTATCAGCCGCGACAAAGGAACCGAGCAGCATGCAAGCACCGTTCGACATAGCGGCCGACCTGGACACCCCGGTCTCGGCCTACCTGAAGCTCAAGGCAATGCGCCCGCGCTTCCTGCTCGAGAGTGTCGAGGGCGGCGAGCGCCTCGCGCGCTATTCCTTCCTCGGCTTCGGTGACGCCGTCGAGGTTCGCATGGACGACTCCTCCCTGAGCGTTAACGGAAAAAAAGAGCAGCGGCCGCGTAACCAGGTCGAATACCTGGCCGCCTTGCGCCGCGTGCTGGAACTCGCGCCGAGACCACAGCCGGATGACGACCTGCCTTTCGCGGGCGGTCTCGTTGGCGTGTCCGGCTACGACGTGGTGCGGCTGTTCGAGAAGCTGCCGCAAAATACCGAAGCGCAGTCCAGCGTCCCCGACGCCGCGTTCGTTGCGCCCTCGTCGCTGCTGGTCTTCGATCACCTCACACGCCGCGTCGCACTGCTACACGACGGACCGGAGGAAGAACGGCAACGTCTCAGGGCGGAAGTTATTAAACAACTTCGCGGCCCGATACCGGTGACCCAAGAGAACGTCTCAATCTCACCGGCCGAAGCGAGCCTGACCGAAGAGGAATATTCGGAACGCGTCAAAGCCTGCAAGGAGTACATTGCGGCCGGCGATATCTACCAGATCGTGCTGTCGGTGCTGTTTCGCGGCAAAACCAACGTCTCGCCGTTCCAGGTGTACCGCGCGCTACGGCTGCTGAACCCGTCTCCTTATATGTTCTTCTTCGACTTCGACGATTTACAGGTTGTAGGCTCATCGCCCGAAGCGCTGGTAAAATTGAATCACAATACGGCGTCGCTGCGGCCGATCGCGGGCACGCTGCCACGCGGGGCCACGCGCGAAGAAGATCTTGCGAACGAGTCCGCGCTGCTTGCGGATCCTAAGGAGGCGGCAGAGCATGTCATGCTGGTCGACCTGGCGCGCAACGATCTCGGTCGTGTCGCGAAGGCGGGATCCGTGCATGTCGATCCTTACCGCGCCATCGAACGCTACAGCCATGTCATGCACATCGTCAGCGGCGTGCAGGGCGAGCTTGGAGAAGGGTTTGATCAGTTCGACCTGTTCGCGGCGAGCTTTCCGGCCGGCACGCTGGTCGGAGCGCCCAAAGTACGCGCCATGGAAATCATCGAAGAAATGGAACAGGTCGGGCGCGGATTGTACGCAGGCACAGCCGGCTACTTCGGCCTGAGCGGTGACATGGACCAGGCCATAACGATTCGAACGCTGGTGTTTGCCGGCGACGAATACAGTTTTCAGGCCGGTGCCGGTATTGTTGCCGACTCGGTTCCAGCCAGGGAGTACCAGGAAGTGCTCGCAAAAAGCGCCATCCTCCGACGCGCCCTTGAAATTGCAGGGGAGGGCTTATGACGGGCAACCCGATTGGAGAGCCGCAGTCCTTCAAACATGTACGCATGTTGCTGATCGACAACTACGACTCTTTTACTTACAACCTCGTGCAGGCCTTTGCCGCACGCGGGGCCGACGTCATGGTTTATCGAAATGATGCGATCAGCGTTGACGAGGCTATTGCGCTCGCACCGACGCACCTCGTGATTTCCCCCGGGCCGGGCCGACCCGAGGATGCAGGCCTGTCGCTTGCAATGATCGGCGCTTTTGCCGGAAGTGTTCCCATCCTGGGCGTATGCCTCGGGCACCAGAGCATCGTCCAGCAGCAGGGCGGCGAAATCGTCCGCGCGGAGCGGCTGATGCACGGCAAAACGTCGCTGGTCAGTCACGACGGAGAGTCTATTTTCGAGGGCCTGTCGAATCCGTTCGAGGTCGGTCGCTACCATTCCCTGTGCGCCGAGCAGGAAACGCTGCCGGCATCGCTCCAGGTTACCGCGCAGACGAATCGTGGAGAGATCATGGGTGTGAGGCACAAGACCCTGCCCATCGAAGGCGTGCAGTTTCATCCGGAAAGCGTATTGACGCCGGAAGGGGAACGGCTGATGGTGAACTTCATGCGGATGACGCAATGATGAACAAGGAATACAGCCATCTGCTCGATCGCCTGCTCGATGGCCACGCGCTCACGGAGCGCGAAGCCTACGGCCTGATGCACAAGCTTGCCGAAGGCGAGCTGCCTTCGGCTTTGGCCGGTGCGCTGCTCGCGGGCCTGCGTGCCAAAGGCGAGACGGCTGACGAGATACGCGGTTTCGCCACGGCGATGCGAGAGCTTGCATTGCATCCACAGATACCGGCAGGCGCGCCAACGGTCGACACGGTTGGTACGGGCGGCGACGGCTCCGGCAGCCTGAACCTCTCGACCGGAACCGGCCTGCTGGCCGCCGCGGCCGGCTCGCGGGTCGTCAAGCACGGTAATCGATCGGTATCGAGCCGTTCCGGCAGCGCGGACATGCTCGAGTGCCTGGGCATGCCGCTGCCGCTGCGTGAAAAAGAAGCCGTCGCCTGTCTCGAGGCGACGAACTTCACGTTCCTGTTCGCACCGGCCTACCATCCCGCAATGAAAGCCGTGGTACCGATCCGCGGCGCGCTGTCCGTTCGGACCGTATTCAACATCCTCGGCCCGCTGACCAATCCGGCGGCTCCGCCATTTCAGCTTATCGGCGCATTCAGCAACGATGCCGCCAGTCTGATGGCTGACACCCTGGCCGGCATGCCGCTGGAGCGGGCTTTCGTCGTACACGGCGAACCGGGATGGGATGAAGCGACGCCGGCCGGCGATTTCTGCCTGTACGACGTGCGACCGGGATCGGTGACCGAGACGAAACGCTCGCCCGAAGACTACGGGCTCAAGCGATGCCGACCCGAGGATCTCGAGGGAGGCGACGCGGAACACAACGCAAGGGAGCTGACCCGGGTATTTACAGGAGAGGACAAGGGCGCTCACCGGGACGCGCTGTTGATGGGCACATCGCTCGTGCTCGAAGTGCAGGGCGATGCGAAAGATGCCCTCGACGGCGTGGCGAAAGCCGCGGCCGCCATCGACGACGGGCGCGCCGCAGCGTTCCTTCAGAAAATGCGCGAGCACTTTGCCGGCTGATGAGTGATTTCCTGCAAGAAATGGCAGCGGCCAGCGCCGAGCGGGCGGCGGCCGTATCGCCGAAATTCTCGTCGGCAGACTTCGACAAGCCCGTCGTGCCACTCGGGCTTGGCAGTTTTGACGTAATTGCCGAAATAAAAGACCGCTCCCCGGCCGAAGGCGTACTCAAAGCAGAGAAACAGGATCGCGTTGAGCAGGCGAAGAGATATGCCGCGGGTGGCGCGGCCGCAATTTCCGTCCTCACAGAGCCGAGCCGCTTCGATGGCGATCTCGCTCACCTCGAAGAGGTGGTCAGCGCCGTGCCGGGAACACCCGTCATGCGAAAGGATTTCCTGGTCGAATCCGTGCAGGTGCGCGAAGCGCGTAAAGCCGGCGCGAGCGGCGTGCTGCTGATCGCCGCACTGCTGTCCGATGACACGCTCCGCGAAATGCTCGACGTTGCCTGGCAGCATGGCATGTTCGTGCTGCTCGAATCTTTCGACGAAAACGACCTGGCGCGATCGTCGAAGCTCATGGACAGTGCAGACGATTTCGAACGCGCCGAATCAGGTCAGCTGTTGTTTGGTGTCAACACGCGCAATCTCCGCACGCTTGCAGTCGATAACGAGCGCTTGCAAAAACTCGCTCCGCTGCTGCCGAACGCGCGCTGTGTTGCCGAGAGCGGGCTTCGCACGGCTGAAGACGCGGCGAAGGCTGCCAGCTACGGATATCGCCTGGCGTTGGTCGGAACTGCGCTGATGCGTAGCGACGATCCCGCGGCACTGGTGGCGGCCATGCGCGATGCGGGCAGCGCCGGGATGGCGGCATGAGCCTGCTCATCAAAATCTGCGGGTTGAGCGACGAGCGACACGTTGCCGTCGCGGTTGCAGCCGGCGCCGGAGCGCTCGGATTTGTTTTTGCCGAATCGTCCCGCAGGGTCACGCCGAAGCATGCCCGATCAATCAGCGGCGACGTGCCGCACAACGTGAAGCGTGTTGCGGTCATGCTGCATCCGGCTAACGATGAATGGCAGCGCGTGCTGGAGCAGTTCGAACCCGATGTGCTGCAGACCGATGCAGGAGACTTCGACGGTCTCGAGGTGCCCGCATCCGTCGAGCGCTGGCCGGTATATCGTGAAGGTCAATCAAAGCCTGCCGCCGTGGGCACCTGGGTGTATGAAGGACCGAAAAGCGGCCGCGGAGAAACTGTAGACTGGTCGGCGGCTGCCGCCCTGGCGACATCGGGCGGCATGATCCTGGCCGGCGGGCTGGGCCCGGAGAATGTTGCGGCGGCAATTCGAACGGTACGGCCGTCCGGCGTTGACGTGTCGAGTGGCGTTGAATCGGCGCCCGGCCAAAAAGACGCGCAGCTAATTCAAGAATTTATCAGTGCGGCACAAGCCGCGGAGAAAGATCTATGAGTGCACTGCTGCAGGCCAACGAGGCGTCAGCGCTGCTCGATGCGGCTATCCGGGGCGAGCTGCCGGACGCGCGTGGGCGATTCGGGCCTTTCGGTGGTCGTTATGTGCCGGAAACCCTGGTCCCCGCTTTCGAGCGACTTGAAGCCGGCGTGCGGGAGCATCTGCATGAGCCTTCATTTCAGGCCGAGTTCCGGAAAGAGCTGCATGAGTGGGTCGGCCGGCCGACCGCGCTGACCTATGCGCCGCGGCTCAGTGAAATCTGGGGTGCCGAGGTCTGGCTGAAGCGGGAAGATCTTGCCCACACGGGCGCACACAAGATCAATAATGCAATCGGCCAGGCGATCCTCGCGAAGCGGCTCGGTGCCAAACGCGTCATCGCTGAAACCGGTGCCGGCCAGCACGGTGTCGCATCGGCCGCGGCATGCGCGCGTGTCGGCCTGCCGTGTAGCGTTTACATGGGTGCCGTCGACATGGAGCGCCAGTCGCCCAACGTCGATCGCATGCGTCGACTTGGCGCCGAAGTCGTCGCCGTGGAATCGGGTGACAAGACCCTGCGGGCTGCTATCGACGAGGCGCTCCGAACCTGGGTCACGGACCCCGCGGGCATCTACTACCTGCTGGGGTCGGCGGTCGGGGCGCACCCGTACCCGTACCTCGTGCGTGAACTGCAGTCGGTCATTGGAGAGGAGGCCCGGCAGCAGATGATCGACCTTGCGGGCGGCTTGCCCGACGTTGCGTTTGCCTGTGTCGGCGGCGGCTCCAACGCTATCGGTCTTTTCTATCCACTGCTCGGCGACGATATCGAACTCATCGGCGTCGAAGCGGGTGGCACCGGCAACGGCCTCGGGCAGAATGCGGCGACGCTGGCAACCGGGACACCGGGTGTCCTTCAGGGCTCTTACACGATTATCCTGCAGGACGACGACGGACAGGTGCAGGAGACACATTCGATCTCGGCCGGCCTCGACTACTCGGGTGTAGGACCCGAGCACGCGCTGCTGCAGGCAACCGGTCGCGTCAAATATATTTCAGCAACCGATGACGAGGCGCTCGAAGCGCTCGAGGAACTGTGTGCGAGCGAGGGCATACTGACCGCACTCGAGACGTCGCATGCTTTCGCCGCCGCAAAAGAATACGCCAAGGAGCATCCCGGCAAGCGAATACTGATAGGCAACTCCGGGCGCGGCGACAAGGACATGCCGACGTTGACCAAGTACCCGGCGAGGACCCGTACCCATGCAGGCGCATGAACGCATAACCGCAGCCATCGCTGCTGCGACCAGGTCGGGGCGGCCCGCACTCGTGCCGTTCATCACGGCAGGCTATCCGAAGCCGGCGGATTTCATTGACACGCTGCAAGCGATCGCGGCCGTCGGCGATGTCGTTGAACTCGGCATTCCGTTTTCCGACCCGATGGCGGACGGCATGACCATTCAACGCTCGAGTTTCGAAGCGCTGCGACAGGGCGTCAGCCTGAAGTGGATTTTCGATCAGCTCGACTCGGCGAGCGGCGAGATCGATGCACCGCTGGTCATGATGTCTTACCTGAATCCGCTGCTTGCATTCAGCTATGACAAGCTTGCCGATCGCGCCCTGGCCGCCGGTGTCTGTGGCTTCATTGTACCGGACCTGCCGTTTGAAGAAAGCGCAGAACTGAGGGTGGCGCTAGAAGCAAAAGGCCTCGGTCTTATTCAACTCGTGACACCTGCAACGCCCGAAAAACGACTGCAAACGCTCTGCGACGCATCGCGCGGTTTCGTCTATGCCGTGACCATCACGGGAATAACCGGCGGGGGCGCCGGGCTTCCGGCCGATCTCACGCAGTACCTGGACAAGGTTGCACGCTTGTCGTCTCTGCCCGTGTGCGCGGGTTTCGGCATTCGGGCGCGCGAGGATGTAGCGGCCGTTGGCAAGCACGCGGCCGGCGCAATCGTTGGCTCGGCACTGGTTGAAGTGCTGGAACGCGGCGACGATCCGCAGCCCTACCTGCGCTCACTGATCAACCAATGAAAAAGCTGACATCATCGGAATCGCTGATCACGATCAATCATTACAAGAACCTGTTGGCGTCGGAAGGCATCCCGACGCAAATTCGCAATGAGCATCTCGGCTCGATCATGGGTGAAATGCCGTTCGTCGAAACCTGGCCGGAAATCTGGGTGATCAACGATCTCGACTTCGATCGTGCGACACAGCTAATTACGTCGGTGGATTCGGAGAGTCCGCACGCCTCGTGGCGGTGCAAGAAGTGCGGCGAGGAAAACGAGGGGCAGTTTGCGGCGTGCTGGAATTGCAGCACCTCTGCTGATTGAATTACCACCCACCCCGGTTCTTGGCGGGCTCCGATTCGGGAGTTCCTCTCGCTTAACCTCGCTCGGCGTCCTGCCTCGCTCGCATCGGGCTCCGCTTGCTTTGGCGTCCATGCGTCGCTGCGCTACGCACGACGCTCGAGGAACTCCCGAACCGCAGCCCTCGCGCAGCACGATGGTGCAGCGGCGGTGAGTGCCGGGGTGTCTCACAAAGCGAGTTTGCGCAGCAACTGTCCGAGCGACTGAGATTCCCCGGCGATCGACGCCGCGGTCAGAATGGTGGGTGCTGAGAGAGCGGTGCTGGCCTACGGCATACCGCGCGCGAGCAGGCTGGTGCCGGCAATCTCGCTTCGCAGAATCGCCGCGACCTTCTCCGGCTGCATGGGCTTGCTGATCAAAAAGCCCTGCGCCAGGTCGCAGTTGCAGCTCCTCAGGAATTCGAGCTGCGTCAGTGTCTCGACGCCTTCTGCGGCCACCTCTATGTCGAGGCCCTGCGCCATTGCGATAGCGGCGCGAATGATGCGCTGGTGGCTGCCGTTTTCTGCGACGTCGGATATCAGCGACTGGTCGAGAACGAAACTGTCGATAAAACCGTTGTCGAGCGATTCGAATGACACGTCGCGTGTGCCGAAATGATCGAGTGAGATTCGGACGCCGAGTTTTCTCAGGCTGCGCAGTGTTTCCATTTCATTGCTTCGCTGGCGAACGATATCGTCGTCGCCAATCTCGAGCTCGATGCAGCCTGGATCGAGCGTTGTATCGGACAGCGTCTTGGCGACAGCTTCGACCAGTCGGTTGTGCATCAGCTGTTGAGTTGACAGGTTGATGGCAATTGAAAGGTCGGGAAGTTCGAAGCGATGCTGCCACGCCGCGAGCTGCCGGCAGGCGGTTGCGATAACCCATTCGCCGGCCGAATGAATCAGACCGCTGCTTTCGAGAATGGGCAGGAAGCGCGACGGTGCCAGCAGGCCAAAGCGAGGGTGCTGCCAGCGCAACAGCGCTTCGAGGCCGATCAGGCGCCCGGTCGAGACGTCGATACGCGGCTGGTAGTGCAGCACGAACTCATCGCGAACCAGGGCATGTCGCAGCCCGATTTCGAGTTCTTCACGTTGCGCCAGCTTGGTGTTGAGAGCGCTGGAGTAATACTGAAAACGATCGCCACCGCGCTTCTTCGCTTCCAGCATGGCAATGTCTGCAGCTTTAACGAGTCGTGCTGCATTGTCGCCGGACTCCGGGTACATCGCGATGCCAATACTCGGCGTCGCATACACTTCGCTGGGGCCAAGCTCGTACTTCTCGGACAGTACCAGCAACAGTTTTTGCGCGGCGGCAGCGGCATTGCTCGCTTCGCCGAAGTCCTCGAGGCAAACCACGAACTCGTCACCGCCCCAGCGGCCCACGAAGTCGCCGACTCGCAGGTTTGCCTGCAAACGTTTTGCGACTTCGCGAAGTAATGCGTCACCCGCGTCATGCCCCAACGTATCGTTGACTGACTTGAATCGATCAAGATCGATAAAGAGAGTGGCGAGCGGCGCGGACTTGCGCTGGCTTCGTCCAACGGCGCGCGTCAGCTGTTCGCTGAACAGGCCGCGATTGGCCAGACCCGTAAGTTCGTCGAATTGAGCACGTTTCTCGAGCTCGCTCGTCTTGCGCGTAAGTTCCGTTATGTCGCGGAAAGTTATGACGCCGCCGATGAGTTGGCGATTACCGTCGAACAGGCCCTGGCCGTTAAGACTCAGCACCGTGTCGGGCTGTTCCGGCGCGCGGTAGATGGCGACCTGGGCCGCAAACTTCTCGCCATTGCGGGCGCGAACGAGCGGCAGGTCTGCAGAGTTTTTGTAATTTTCACCGTGCTCGTCAACGCAGCAGAATGTCTGTTCCCAGCTCGGGTCCGGGTGCGACCGGGGCCCGAGGCCCAGTATGGAACGAGCGGCCGGATTGATTTCGAGCACATGACCCGCGTTGTCAACAACGATAACGCCGTCGTTAATGTCTTTCAGTATGGACAACACCGTCATATCGGTGTCCGACAGCCGGCGCTGCAATTGGCTGCGCTGCACGGCATGGTCGAAAACGGCGTCCTGACTTTCAACGCTGATGTCATCGATACAAATATAAGAAGCGGCACCCGCTCGGACGGCGACAATGCCACGATGCTCGTGTTCTTTGCGGGTCAGCGCGATGACCGGGTAGGGCTTGAGCGAGTGAATAATGTCGCTGAGCGATTGCCCCGATTGCGGGATCGATGGCCCGACCTCCAGAAGAACGAGATCGACAACGGAAGCAACATCTGTCGGTAAGCCCAGCTTAGCGCTGCGTGTCAGCATCGTGCAGCAGGGAAGGGTTTCCAGTTCGCTTAGATAGTCGGTGGCAAATTCGCCGCGGCCCAGGTAAAGAATCGAGTGCCCCGACATCAGCAACTCGCAACCGTCAGTGGCAACTTGCCCGCGGTTTCGTGAAATCGTGCTTGAAACGGACGAGCGTCTGTAGGTGCCATATATTGTTTTGCTTCTTGGGTTGCGCCGGGTGACGGCCGAGCTTGCACGCGGCCAGTCGCATGATACCAGAATAGTAAACAAACACAGTCGCTTGAGCGATTTTTTTGGCTCGAACAGGCGACCGTTTTCAAACCATAGTGGGCGCAACGGCATCCAAAGGTCACGATAAAGGGAGAAAAAGCTCTTGTCAGCGCTTTTGACCGAAAACAGCAGCGACTATAGTCAGGCGATGGTTACGACGACATCCGACAGAGTCGCCGATGAGGCCGCCTGGATCAGGCGGGCAAAGCGATCGGACTCCCGGGCTTTCGAGTCCCTCTATCGAATGCATGTGGACAAGGTCTACGGGCTGTGTCTGAGGATGACGGGCAATGTCAGTGAGGCGGAAGACTGTACGCAGGAGGCGTTTATCCAGGCGTGGAACAAGCTTCAGAAGTTTCGCGGCGACAGCGCATTTGCTACCTGGCTGCACCGCATTGCCGTTAACACGGTGCTGGGACGCATTCGATCGTCGAAACGCGAGCAGGACCGAATCGCGGCCGTGGCCGACACATCGTCGGTGCCACTGGCTTTGGGCGATGTCGGTGAACTCAGGGATCTGTCCGAAGCCGTTGACCGATTGCCGTCAGGCGCGCGCCACGTATTCGTTCTGCATGCTGTGTATGGCTATAGCCATAAAGAGGCCGGCAGCATGCTGGGCATCGCGGCAGGTACCTGCAAAGCGCAGCTGCACCGCGCTCGCAGGCTCCTGGCACAACAGTTGAAACAACAGGGATTTGAGGCATGACCGAACTTAACGATGACAAACTGGCAGCGGCAGCAAGACGGTTGCCGACGGAGATCAGCCCGGAACGAGATCTGTGGCCGGGCATTGCAGAAGCTGTTCGTGCGCCGCGGCGCGCACGCTGGACACCGATGTTTGCACAGGCGGCAGCTATCGTGCTGTTGATCGGCGCGTCATCGGCGGTGACCTACGTCGCTGTAAGTGGACAGCAGGGCCCCGTTACACAAGTGGCGCCGAATCTTATTTTCGAACAGACTTCGTTCGGCAGTCGCTACAATGTCGGGCCCGGCTTTCAGGATGCGCGCGACGAACTGGTCGCACAACTCGACGTCGAACTTGCGCGGCTGTCACCGCAGACACGCGCCGAGGTTGCGACCAACCTCGAGGTTCTGCACGAAGCGATTTTCGCTATTAACGAGGCCCTCGAGCGGGACCCCGACAACCTCATGCTGCAGGCGAAGCTCGTCAATGCGTATCGAGAAGAACTCTCGGTGCTTCGCAGAGTGGGCGGCCTGACGAGAAACGTCATGATGAGAAACGATATCTAGTTGGCGCTTTGGCCAACCGGAAAGGCAAGAGAGAACGATGATGAAGAAACTGATTGCGATAACCCTGAGCTTCCTGCTCGTTATGCCTGTCATGGCAGAAGAAGTTGATGAAACGCTGGACGCGGCACCGGACGGGCAGGTCGACATTTCGAATATTGCAGGCTCGATTACCGTGACTGGGTGGAGCAGAGACGCCGTCGAAGTAACCGGCACTTTGGGCCGTAACGTCGAAGAACTTATATTCGAACGTAAGAAGGACAAGGTTACGGTCAAGGTCAAGGTTCCAAGACACGGTGGGCGCGGTATCGACAGTGATTTGCATATCAACGTCCCGCAGAACAGTTCGATTGACGTCAGCGCTGTAAGCGCCGACATTGATGTTACCGATGTCCTGGGCGAGCAGCGCCTGCATACTGTCAGCGGCGATGTTTCAAGCGAGTCGGCCGGTAACGATGTGGAGGCGGAGTCGGTGAGTGGTGACGTTGAGGTCGACGGCGACAAGAGCGATACGGAAACGATTGCGAGTACCGTGTCCGGCGATGTAACGCTATTCCGCGTATCGGGAACAGTCAGTGCCGAATCCGTAACCGGGCGCGTTATCGTTGACGAAGGTTCCTTCAGTCGCGTTGATTTGAACGTTGTCAACGGCGAGTTGTTATTCCAGGCAGGGCTTCGGAAGGGTGGCAAACTGTCTGCCGAGACCGTCAATGGCGCTGTCGACGTAGAGCTTGTGGGCGACGTTTCGGCGAAGATCGATGTCAGCACTGTCAACGGGCGCATTCGTAACTGTTTTGGACCGGAACCCGAGCGCACCAGCAAGTATGCACCTGGCTGGTCTTTGCGCTTTACCGAGGGCGATGGCGACGGCCGCGTCGATATTTCGACGGTGAACGGCGGCGTGAAGTTATGTCGGAAGTGACGGTAGCGCGAGCCCGGCACCGAAATCCGGACCGGCGGGGGGTTGATTCAGCCTAAATTGCGCCCAGTTTGGTACTCTTAGGGGTCTGCCATCCAAAGGTTTCAGCATGGGCCGAATTACCAAAATCATCGCGTGGCTGCTAGCCGCGTTCGTCGCCGTTTTTGCGCTTGCCGCGGTCTTCTTCGTCCTGTTTTTCGACCCCAACGATTTTCGCGATGACATTGCGGAGGCCGTGAAGGAGAGAACCGGGCGCGACCTCGTGATCGAGGGAGACCTGTCCGTCGCGTTTTTCCCCTGGCTGGCGATAGAGGTCGGGCATACGACGCTCGGCAATGCGCCCGGTTTTGGTGACGAACCGTTTGCCGAGTTCGACCGGGCAAAGCTCAGCGTTCGTTTGCTGCCGATGCTGTTTCGCCAGGAAGTTGCGATCGGCACCGCCGAGCTGACGGCACTGGCGCTCAATCTCGAGGTAGATCGTAGCGGGCGCAGCAACTGGGATGATCTTCTTGCCGACGAGGAACCGACAACAGCCGGGACCGACGGCGACAAGGGCAAGGCCGTCGAGGTTTCCGGTATCGATGTCAGCGATACAACCATTACGTACAGGGACAGACAGTCAGGTGACACTTACATCCTGAGCGGAATGACCATGAAGTTTGGCCGCGTGTCGGATGACGGGCAACCCGTTCCCGCCAGCGGCGGGTTTCATTTCGAGATGCAACCCGACGGGATCAGCGGCGACCTGGAAATGGACACGGAGCTGTCCTTTGATCTGAAAAAGAGCCTCGTGCTGTTTGACGGACTGAGCGCAAAAGGTGTCGTTACCGGCCTCGCCTCGTCGCCGACCAGCCTGAAGTTCGAAACCGATGGCATCGAAGTGCAAACCGAAAAAGAAATAGTCACTATGCAGCCATTGTCGATGACCCTGCTGGGCATCGATTTAAAAGCCGAGGTCGAGCCTTTTTCCTACGCCGGCGCGGTCGAGCCCGTGGCCACGATCAGGACGGATGCGTTTTCGCCGCGAAGCGTCATGCACCTGCTGGATATCGAGGCGCCGGAAACGGCCGACCCGGTCGCACTGAGCCGCGTGATTGTCGATGCCAAAGCGGCGTTCAGGACGAACGCGGTCGAGATGTCCAACGTCACGATCAAGCTCGACGATACAACGTTCAAAGGCACGCTCTCGGTGCCGCGAATTGACAGTGGCGCCTACCGTTTCGATCTCGGCGCCGACCGCATAGACCTCAACCGCTACATGGCGCCCGCAGAGGAAGCAACGGGGGGCGCCAGGGGCGAGTCCGTACCGGTAGAAATTCCTGCCGACCTGATCCGGCCATTGAACGCTCGCGGCAACCTTCGCGTCGCGACGGCACTGCTCGGCGGCATGGAGTTCCAGAATGTCGTACTCGGACTGAACGCAGCGAACGGCCGCCTGCGAATCAATCCGGTCACCGCGAACCTGTACGGTGGCAGCTACAGCGGTGACGTACGCATCGATGCAAGCGGCACGACGCCGGTCCTGTCGGTTGATGAGAAAATTCAGAATGTAAACCTCGTGGATTTCACGCGTGCGTTGTTCAAGCAGGAGAACATCACGGGAACGATCAACGGCGGATTCGTCCTCACGGGCCGCGGCGATGACATGGCCGCCGTGCAGAAGACCCTCGGCGGCAACATGTCGTTTGAGCTGATCGACGGTACCTACGAAGGAACGGATATCTGGTACGAGCTCCGCCGCGCCCGCGCCTTGCTCAGAGGCGGGGAAGCGCCGAAGCCCGTATTACCGCCTCGCACGCGATTCAGCTCGGTCAGCGCGACCGGTGTCGTGACCAACGGCGTGATGCGCAACGATGATCTGTCCGCGGAGCTGCCGTTCATGCAGATGACCGGGCGGGGTACCGTCGACCTGGTTGCCGCCACGGTCAACTACGACCTGACGGCACGGGTCCTCGAACGTCCCGAGTCGCTGAAAAACGTGACCGAAGCGGAACTCAACGATT
>Ga0224512_10003090_pt1 | contig 14827 bp, 8 predicted proteins | sample SF_May12_sed_USG_4_FD_169103 | JGI IMG/M metagenome (GOLD analysis project Ga0224512, IMG submission 169103) | Sediment microbial communities from San Francisco Bay, California, United States - SF_May12_sed_USGS_13 | ecosystem: Environmental > Aquatic > Marine > Sediment | place: USA: California...
TGCTGGAGCGTTGTAAACACAGGTCTCGCTCAACTCGAGGAGTCGTTCTACCGTACAGTCTTCGTCCGCTCGACGCCAGCACCACTCACGACTGACCACGCACGACTCACCTTGTTATCTTCACCTCTTCGCCGACACTCTCCACGAGGAAACCGCTCTCCGTGTTCGACGACGTCTTCGAGACCGTCAACTCCGGCTTTGCGCAGGCAATGTACGAGGACTACTTGCGCGATCCGTCCTCCGTGCCGGAGGAGTGGCGTAAGCTGTTCGAGAACGGCGTGAAGGGCGAGGAGCCGACTGGGGCGGCGGCAGGGCGGCAGGGCGGCAGAGCGGCAGAAGAAGCAACTCCAGAGACACCCGATTCCGTCGAACCAGCTGCCCCGCCTGCCCCCGCTGCCCCCGCTCCTTCTTCTCCCCCAGGCGAGCCCATTCAAGGTCCTGCCCTTCGGTTGCTCCAGAACATGGAGGCCTCGCTCGAGCTTCCCACGGCGACGTCGTTCCGTGACGTCGACGTCACCCGATTGTGGAACGTGCGGGCTGCGCTCAACCGACATCTCAAAGAGCGCGGTATCAAGCTCTCATTCACACATTGCATCGGCTGGGCCATGGTCAAGGCGGCTCGTGAGTATCCGTCGATGATCCACGCGGTGGCGCGGCAGGGGGAGGAATACCTCCGGGTGCAGCCGACCTCGGTGAACCTTGGCCTGGCGGTGGACACGACGGGCAAACGAGGCGAGCGGCGACTCCTCGTGCCGGTCATTCGCGGCGCGGACCGCATGACGTTCGACGAGTTCCATGCGGAGTACGAACGGCTTGTCACGGGAGCGCGGGACAACAAGCTCCTGCCCGACGAATACATGGGTGCCACGATGACGCTCACGAACCCCGGTACGATTGGGACGGTCGCGTCGGTTCCCCGACTCATGCGTGGACAGGGCTCGATCATCGGGACGGGTGCGATCCGTGATGTCGCGGGCACCCGAATCATGACGGTGAGCAGTACGTACGACCACCGGATCATCCAAGGTGCCGAGTCCGGGATGTTTCTACAGGTCATCGATCGGCTGTTGCAAGGAGACGAGGGATTTTACCATGCGCTCGCCGACGCCATGGAGATCGATGAGATCGCCGCGGAATCGGCGATTGGAGCGGCTCTGGTGGCCGGTACGGCCCCACGATCGGCGAAGGTCGCGGAAGGAATCTCCGCGGCAATACTGCACCACGTGGCATCGGGCATGTCGGTGGTCGACAATTACCGTACCCACGGCCTTCTCGCCGCCCGCCTAGACCCGCTTGGCGTTCCAGCACGTGGTGACCCGGCACTCGACCCCGAGAATCTCGGACTCACACCTGAGATCATGAGGCAGGTCCCGGCCAGCGTCCTTCACACATACGTCGGCGGGGAAACACTCGAAGACGTGCTCCCGCGTCTGCGGGAGACCTATTGCGGCACAATCGCGTACGAGATCGAGCACATTGCCAACCATGAGGAGCGCGGCTGGCTCCGACGCGTCATCGAGTCAGGCGAGCATCGGCACCCGCTCACTGACGATGCCAAGGTCCGGCTGCTGCAGGAACTGACCAAGGTCGATGTCCTCGAGCGGTTTCTGCATCGGAACTACCTGGGTCACAAACGGTTTGGGATCGAAGGGCTCGACATGCTCGTACCCATGATCCACATGGCGCTCGCCCTGGCCGTGGATCAGGGAACGACGCAGGCAGTTGCCGGGATGGCACATCGTGGGCGCCTCAATGTGTTGACGCACATTCTCGGGCTTCCTTATGAGACCCTGCTGGCGGAGTTCGAGGGCGGCCGTGAAGTGGAGGAGACTCTCACGCCGATAGGCGGCACGGGAGACGTCAAATACCACCATGGGCTCGAGGGCACGTTCGTGACGAATCGTGGCAGTCGGATCGACGTCACGCTGATGCCCAACCCCAGTCACCTCGAAGCCATAGACCCGGTGGTCGTCGGCAACACACGCGCGCGGCAGTGCAATCGCACAGGACGTCGGTTGCTCCACGATTCCACTGCCGTGCTCCCGCTGCTCATCCACGGCGATGCTGCGTTTTCCGCTCAGGGGGTCGTCGCCGAGACCCTCAACCTCGCCCGTCTTGACGGCTACAGCACTGGGGGGACGCTCCACATCATCGCCAACAACCAAATCGGGTTCACCACACCTCAGCGTGAGGCGAGCTCGACCGACTACGCAAGTGATCTAGCAAAAGGCTTTGACGTGCCGATCGTCCACGTCAACGCTGACGACGCCGAGGCATGTCTGGCAGCTGTGTACCTCGCGATGATGTACCGCCACAAGTTCCATGGGGACGTCGTCATCAACCTGGTCGGGTATCGTCGCCATGGTCATAACGAGGGAGACGAGCCTCGCTATACACAGCCCCTCATGTACAAGCGTATCGACGACCATCCCCCGGTCCGGGAGTTGTTTGCCAAGACGCTGGTCGAACAGGGAATCGTGCGAGAGGCCGAGTCCGAGCAGATGGTTCAGGCGCGGTACGACGAACTCGTGAAGATCCAGACGCAGCTCCGCAACAACCTGGAAGCATCGGCAGCGAACGGAGTGGAGCCCGACCGGATCACCGGTATGTCGGTCTCGTTGGATGAGCCGACGACGGCGGTCGGTCTCGCGAGCCTCATCGATCTGAACGACGCGCTCTACACCATCCCTGACGGGTTCACGATCAACCGGAAACTCAGGAAAGCCATCGATCGTCAGCGTGCGGCGTTTGTCGAGAACACAACAGTCGACTGGGCGCACGCAGAGGCTTTGGCATATGCCTCACTGCTCGCGGAGGGGGTCCCCGTCCGTCTCACCGGCCAGGATACGGTGCGTGGCACATTCAGCCAACGCCATCTTGCGTGGTTCGATGCGGAAACCGGTGAGCCCTATGTCGCGCTCCAGCATATGGAGCGCGCTACGGTTCCGATGGAGCTGCACAACTCCCCGCTCTCGGAATACGCGGCACTCGGCTTCGAGTACGGGTACAGCGTCGCCGCACCGGAAGCAATCGTGCTGTGGGAGGCGCAGTTCGGCGATTTCGCCAACAGTGCCGAGGTCATCATCGATCAGTTCATCATTGCAGGTCTTGCCAAGTGGGGGCAGACGACCCGGCTCACGATGCTGCTTCCTCACGGCTACGAGGGACAGGGTCCCGAGCACTCGAGTGCACGACTCGAGCGGTACTTGGCACTTGGCACTGAGGGCAATATTCGGGTGGCAAACTGCTCGACGCCGGCACAGTACTTCCACCTGCTGCGCCGGCAAGCGAAGCACAGTGAGCTGCGACCGCTCGTCATGATGACGCCAAAGAGCCTGCTTCGCTTACCGAGCGCGACGTCCGCAGCCCACCAGCTCGCGACTGGAAAGTTTCATCCCGTGTTGGATGACCCGACTCTCCCGGGGGGTCGCGACGACGTCACGCGTGTCGCACTGTGCTCGGGGAAGGTGTACTACGATGTCACCACCTCCGACTTACGTTCGGCCGCCCGACACGTCGCCCTCGGACGCCTCGAGCTGCTGTATCCGTTCCCCGAAGGTCACATCGCGTCACTCATCGAGTCGTATCCCAATGCTCGAGAGATTGTGTGGCTCCAGGAGGAACCGATGAACATGGGTGCACGGAAGTGGGTGATCCCGGCGCTCGCGAAGGTCGCACCGGCTGGCGTCAAGCTGGGCTACGTGTCACGACCCGAGCGATCGAGCCCCGCCGAGGGATATCCCGCAGCGCACGCTGCAGAGCAGCAGCGACTGGTCAGAACGACGCTATCCTGACGATTCAGTCGACTGCCCGGGCCGATCGCCTGACCGCGCGTCCCTCAGCACCAAGCTCAACCTGGCCCGAGCCCGCTCGACCGCTGCGCGGTAAGCATCGCCAGTGACCTTGTCTCGTAGACGCTCGCTCACGGGCAACACCATGGGAACTGGTTCCCAGTACACCGATGCACCGGTCTCTCGATCGATCACGTTTCCGTTGTTCAGCAGCGTGTTGGCCATCGCCAATCTCGATCCACTGAGCGCGTCCTGCATCGCTTCGTACCGCGCCTGCCGCCCCGGATCAACGAACCGCAGGTGGCGATGGCCCACCGCAGCCATGAAGTATTGGGACGGCACGAATGCAATACCGTCCAGCCGAAGCTCCTCACACACGACGATGAGCCACGCGGCGATTTCTCGCAGCATGCCAAGACCCGGGTGGCTCTGACCGGGTAGCTGGGCTCGGCGTGTCGTGAACGCACCGCGCGGATTCTGCAGCAACATCCACTCGATTTCCAAAGCTTCAAAGCCGGGGACGATGCTCCGGCTCCGCGATGCCTTGAGCTCGAACAGGAGGTCTCGACTGTCGGGTGTCCCCAACACCCGCAACACCGTTCCCAGCCCGGACGGAGCGTCCAGGGTTACCGTGAGGTCGGGAAATCCACGGGCACGAATGCCGTCGAGCACGCCCAAGCGCTCGAGCTGCAGCTCGACGGCGTACCGCGAGAACTTCCCGAGAAACCGCGCGTCGTCGTGCTCGACGAGCCCCATGAGATCGCCAGGGGAGAGATTCCAGTCGTCGTTCTCCTCGGGCGTCGAGTCCTGAACCTGCCATTGTTTCGATATCGCTCGGAATTTCTGCAGCACCATTTGCACGTCATCCGGTGGTTCGATCACGTCGCCCGAAATCAGCCAGCTCAGAAACCTCGCCGTGTAACGCCAGGCCGCGGTCCCGTACCCACCAGCGAGGACGACGACCAACGGAGGGGACTCACCGTTGGACCGAATGGCGTTCACGACAAACTGATCGCGCGCCAGCAAACCAGTCTCAGAGAGCTGCCAGTCGCCGAGGGCATCTGTTGTGGCGCCGTCCACACCCGCAACGTAGAGCACCAGACCCGGACGGTGGCTCGCCACAACGGGCGGCAACTCCGTACTGAGGACCTGCAGAAGTGTCTCGTCAGTGACGTCGCTCCCAAGGGCTACGCTCTTCGAGGCGACGGCAGGCGTTTCGTCCCACGGGATGTTGTGGACAGAAAACGTGAACACGCTCTCATCATCGGCAAACGCTGCCCTCGTTCCGTTGCCGTCGTGCAGATCGAGATCCACGATCAGGATCGGTTCCGTGAACCCTCGGGCCCGGAGCCTCGAGATGGCAACCGCCACGTCGTTGAAGATGCAAAACCCCATGCCCTCGTTCGGGGTCGCGTGGTGAAGACCGCCCCCGAGGTGAACCGCTACTCGTCCGGAGCGAAGTGCCAGCCGCGTCGCTTGGATGGTGCCGCCGACCATGACACGTGCAAGGTCGATCGCTGCCTGAGCCTGGTGGTTTCCCAACTCGGCGCCGAGGATCTCTCCGACGACCCGCGGATCGGCTAGGGACTCGACATATGTCGCGCTGTGGACACGCAGAATGTTCGCGAGCGACGCCGCGATCGGTCGGCTCACATCCTGTTTGCGGATCAAGCCCTGGGCAAGAAGAAACGCCAGAATCTTTTCTGAGCGGGCGGGATCGAGCAGGCCGCCGGCCACCGTGTGCACATAGCGCCGGTGGTGCACCAGGACGACCCCCGGGGGCCTCAACGTGAGCCGAACCCATCGGCTCACCCTGGTCGGAAGAGTCCGCAACCGATCGATCATGTTGCTCTCAGGAGCCGTGACACGCTATCAAGATGTCGACCTGGGCACCACCCTCCAAGCGCGTCGATCGTGATGCGACCTTGACGCGGGGCCCCCGGTCGGGGACTTTGCGGACGCATGAGCCCAGTCACACTCCCGCATGCCGTCGACGAATTCGACGAAATCGAGCGCCACCTTCGGGGCCGACAGGTTGCGCTCTTCCTCGACTACGACGGCACGCTGACCCCCATCGTTGAACGGCCGGAGCTCGCGATCCTCTCGACGGAAATGCGTCGAGTCGTCGCGACCCTTGCCGCGCAGCTCCCCGTTGCGATTGTCAGCGGTCGCGATCGAGCTGACGTCGAACAGCTCGTTGGCCTGGATTCCCTGTACTACGCTGGGAGCCACGGCTTCGACATCTCGGGTCCTGACGGGCTGCAGCGGATTCACCCAGCCGGCAACGCTGCCGCGGCATCACTCGATCGCGCAACGAATGAGCTGGGAGTGGAACTGAAACACGTCGATGGGGCCCTCATCGAACGCAAGCGGTTCGCCGTGGCCGTGCACTTCCGGTTGGTCGCCGCTGAGCACCGGGATCGCGTCCGGACTGCATTCGAAGATGTGGCATCACGGCACTCGGGCCTCCGAGTGACGGGTGGCAAGTGCGTGTACGAGCTCAGACCGGACGTTGCATGGGGCAAGGGCTTCGCGGTGCAGTGGCTACTCGAATTGTTTGCACAGGATGCGGAAACGTCCCTACCCTGCTACATCGGAGATGATGAGACGGATGAAGACGCGTTTGCGGTTGTCGCCGACAGAGGTATCGGCATCCTGGTCGCTGAGGAACCCCCGGACACGAAGGCGCAGTACTACCTGCGCAGTCCGATGGAGGTCAAGGAGTTCCTCCAGTGTGTCCACCGCGTCGCTCCCGTGATCTGAGTCCAGGTTACAGCGATGAACGTCTTTCTCGATGTTTTGCGCTTGGTTGTTTTTGCGACCTTCGTGTTCTCCAGCGCCGTCGCACTGGGCTCGTGGGCGGTTCGGGCTCGTCGGCTCAATCCGTTCAGCCGATCCGGGCAGATCATTCGCCGACTCTCCGACCCCGTCCTGTCACCAATCGAAACGTGGCTCGTCCGTCGAGGAGGGAATCCTCACCAGGCGGGGATCTGGTTGGTCGGTATCAGTGTCGTCGGTGGGATTCTCGTTGTCACGGTGATTCAGTGGCTTGTCGTACAGGCGGCAGGAATTGCGCAGGTCTCCATCTCAGGGCCGCGGGCAATCGCGCGCACGCTGGTGTATTACGCGAGCCAACTGGTCTTGTTGGCGCTCATCGTCCGTGTCATCGGTTCGTGGTTCGGCAAAGGTCAGTTCACGCCATGGATGCGACCCTTCTACGTGCTCACCGACTGGATCGTTCGACCACTGAGGCGCATCATCCCGCCGATCGGTATGATCGACATCACGCCTCTCGTTGCGTGGTTCCTGATTCTCGTCATTCGTCCGTTGGTGCTAGGACTCTTGTGAGCGATGCGGCTCAGCTGCTGGTTCATGTCCAGCCACGGGCAAAACGGACGGAACTGGTCGGGTGGCACGGCAACGCCATCAAGGTGCGTGTTGCCGCGCCACCGGTGGACGGTGCGGCCAACGACGCGCTCGTGGCGTTTCTCGCCAGCGAGATCGGTACGCAGCGTTCTGCCATTACAATCATTGGAGGCGCGACCGGCCGTGAGAAACGGGTTGCCATCGCCGGTGTGACCCGGGCAGAGATTCTTCGACGCCTGCGTCTCGCCTAGCCCTCCGAGACAACCGACCGCAGCATCTCAGCTGTCTGCTCGGGGGCGGTCGTCACAATCGCCGTGTCCGTCGCGAGCTCGAAGCCACCGAGTGTCGTGAGACGCGGCTGAATCCGCACGTGCCAGCGAAACCCGTGCGTGTCGAACCCACGTAACGGTGCTGACACGATGAGCACGTTGACGGCCAGATCCGAAAAGATTCGGCTCAGTCGTTCGAGCGTATCACGGAGTACCGCCGCGAAGGGCGCCACTCTCTCCACCGGAAGCAGTGCCAAACTCACGTGAGCTTCGCGCGGGATGATCCATGTCTCACCCGCCCACTGCGGTGCGTACGGAGCGAGGACCACGAACCCGTCCCGTTCTCCCACGATTCGCTCACCCAGCGCCAATTCACGTTCCAGATAGTGTTGGTATACCGACGCGCCATGTTGATGGAGGTAGTCCGACGCGACCTCGATCATGCGGCGCAACGGATCCGGAACGATGGGGCCAGCAACGAGCTGCCAATGAGGGTGCCGCAGGGACGCGCCCGAACCCACCCCGTGGTTCTTGAACAGCGTGACGAAGCCGACGTCGGGATCCTCTGCAAACGTGCGATACCGTTCCTGCGCCGCAATCAGAACCTCCGCGAGCACGTCCGCACGGTCGGGAACGAGCGCGTGCCGATGTTCGGCACCCTCCACAATCACCTCATAGTGACCCCGGGCCGGCATACGGGTAAACAGTGGATCGTTTGAGGCGGTCGGGTCCAATAGATCGGGAACGAGTGCCGGGTACTTGTTGGGGAAGACGCGAACGACCCAGTCCGGGCCGGCCGGCCGGCGTAAGAGCTCAGGTGGCGTCTCGTGCTCGTTCCCGCGGCAGAACGGACAGGTCGGATCTACCGACGGACTCGCGGACTCCCCGGCGCGCGTCCGGCGCGCTCCTGGCCTCTTGGCGCGTTCCGCAGCGACGACGACCCATTGCGCCGTCGTGCAATCGCGGCGGTATTCGGGCACATCACTCTCCGAGATTGGGGCGCAGCCAGACTCCTGACATCGACCGAAGGAACCGATCGGGGTCCTGGACGAATTGGTTCCGGCATTCCGGAGAATTGAAGTAATACGTGGTTCCGGCATGCTCGACCGTGAACGCTTCCGCAGGATCGACCGCTCTCCCGCACACGGGATCGCGTATTTCGTTCATCAGGCCGACCGTGGCCGCTGCAGCAGGCCGCGGTTGCTCGCGTTCGAGCAACGATGCGTAGAGGCGCAGCTCGTCGGCGATCATGCGTGTCAGCAGGAACCGCTGCCGGACCAACTCCCGACCGCTCCGTCCCAATTCTACGGCCAGTCGTTTGTCCCGCACGAGGCGGACCACCTGCTCGGCACACTCCTCGACCGTCTTCACGAGTACACCACCGACACCGCCTTCCATCTGCAAGGGAATGCCACCGACGGCTCGCGCAATGACCGGCGTGTTCTTCCACAGGGTCTCCGACACGATCAGGCCGAACCCCTCCCGAGTCGACAACTGCACGACGACATCCGCAAGCCGCTGAAACGCGTTGACTTCGATGTTCCCCACGCCGGTGAGGTTGGTAAACACGAACAGATCGGAATCGCCCTCACCCTCTTTGCTGATTTCATTGTAGATGTCCCACCCTTCCGGATCGTCCAGCGCCATCGATCCGACCAGAGCCAGTTGGAGATCCGGAATCTCCTCCTTGGCCAGCCGATACGCTCGAATGACGCCCATAGGATCCTTCCACGGATCAAACCGGCTCACCTGAGTCATGAGCGGTCGACTCGTTCGGATCCCGATCCACTGCAGCACTGAATCCGCCAGATCGCTCGTGATCGTGAGATTCTTTGGGCTCAACGGATCGATGGCCGGCGGAATGATCTCGACGCGGGGGATCGGCAAGTCCGGCGGCACGAATCCACCGAGCGTGAAGACGGCGGCATCGTAGTCGCGCAGGAACGGTCGGATGAACTCCCAGACGCTGGGATTGGGCTGCGACGTGTCGATGTGGCACCGCCAAATCCACTTCGCGGAGCCCTTCCCGCGGTATTCCAGCAAACCGGCAGGCTGCGGATCGTGGATGAAATAGATGTCGTAGTCCTGCTCCTGCAGCTGTGCGTTGCGCTTGTTGTTCTCCACATAGACTTCGCGGTCGACCTCAGTCAGTGCGGTGGTCGAGCCCTGCAAACCATTGTGCATCGCCTTTGTGGCACGGAAGAACGCCTCACCACCGGTGATAATGCGCCAGTCCGCTTCGATCCCGAGGTCCCGCAGCAGCGGGATTTCAGCTCGCAGTATCTCGGCAACGCCTCCACCGTACGGTGTGGCATTCAGGTGGAGTAACCGGGCACCACGAAGCGGCTCTGCGAGTTCTTTGAGCTGCTCGATTACCTCACCACCAGCCGCCTCCTCGTACGTATCGATGCTGGCTCGGCCTACGTCGACCTGCTGGAGCATGCCCTACCTCCCACGCTGAGCGGTTTTAGGAAACGGCCCTCGCCAGCCGTCGCGCTAACAGTATTGCGCACGGCACAGCATGGCGCAAACACAAACCGCAGACTACATTGCGGGACGACAATCGAGGTTCGTGGTGAGTTGCGGCATATTGCGGCCACGTTAAATCAATCGCTAAAAAGCCCGCCCCCGGCGCTTTTTTAGCGGCGGGGCTTTCGTTTTTTGTGGGACGGCAGGAGATAGATGACCAGATCCAACGGCTCGTGCCTTGCTCCGGTCAGCAGGGCATGACAGGCACACCGAACGTACTCGACCTGCTGCGACACGCGATGGGCGAGCGAATCCTCGTGCTCGACGGCGCCATGGGAACGATGATACAGACCCATGAGCTCGGTGAGAAGGATTATCGTGGTCACCAGTTCGAGCACCACGACTCCCCCTTGCAAGGCAACAACGACCTCCTTTCTATCACACAGCCGGATATCATCGAAGGCATTCACCGGCGGTACCTCGAGGCCGGCGCCGATATCATCGAAACGAACACCTTCAACGCAAACGCAATCTCTCAGTCGGACTATGGACTCGAGGCACACGTTCGCGATCTCAACCTGGCAGCCGCCCGACTCGCACGCCGGGCCGCGGACCATTCATCGGCACAAACGACCAGACAGCGGTTTGTGGCGGGGATTCTCGGACCGACCAACCGCACCGCATCGATCTCCCCCGACGTCAACGATGCCGGGTTCCGCGCCGTCACCTTCGATCAGCTTGCGGCCGGGTATGCGGAGCAGATACAAGCCCTGTTGGATGGCGGCGTCGACCTCCTCATGATCGAGACCGTGTTCGATACGCTCAACGCCAAAGCGGCGCTGTTTGCGATTCAGCAGGTGTGCGGCGTACGCGGCGTTGTGGTACCGGTCATGATGTCAGGCACAATCACAGACCGGAGTGGACGCACCCTTTCTGGCCAGACTCCTGAAGCCTTCTGGATCTCACTGAGTCATGGCAATCTGTTCTCCGTCGGCCTCAATTGCGCCCTTGGCGCTACCGAACTTCGGCCGCATCTCGAAGAGCTCGCAAGGGTCGCCGATGTTCCCGTAAGCTGTCATCCGAACGCTGGACTGCCCAACGAATTCGGGAAGTATGACGAATCACCGGAAGCGATGGCCTCCGTGCTCGAGGAGTTCGCCGCGAGCGGGTTGGTCAACATCATCGGTGGATGTTGCGGAACCACGCCTGAGCACATCGAAGCCATCGGCGCGGCGGTACGGGCTCATCCACCTCGCGCCATTCCCGTCATCGAGCCCCTTCCCCGCTTGTCTGGACTCGACCCGCTCACGATCCGGCCGGATTCGCTGTTCGTAAATATCGGGGAGCGCACCAACGTGACGGGCTCCGCCAAGTTTGCGCGGCTCATCCGTGACGGTGATTATGAAACCGCGCTGGACATCGCCCGCGAGCAGGTGGCCAACGGCGCGCAGCTCCTCGACGTCAACATGGATGAGGGGCTCCTCGACTCCCAAGCCGCCATGGTGCGGTTTCTCAATCTCATTGCCGCCGAGCCCGATATCGCCCGCGTGCCGATCGTCATCGATTCATCGCGCTGGGAGGTCCTCGAGGCTGGCCTCAAGTGTCTTCAGGGCAAAGGGGTGGTCAACAGTATCAGCCTCAAGGAAGGCGAGGAGGTCTTCCTCGCTCAAGCACGCACCGTTCGCCAGTATGGGGGCGCGGTCATCGTGATGGCCTTCGACGAGTCGGGTCAAGCCGATACCGCCGATCGGAAAGTCGAAATCTGCAGGCGCGCCTACCACATTCTCACGGAACAGGTCGGCTTTCCTCCGCAGGACATCATCTTCGATCCCAACATCTTTGCCGTGGCGACCGGCATCGAGGAACACAACGAATACGCCATGGCGTACATGAAAGCGTGCCGCAGCATCAAAGAGAACCTCCCACACGCACAGGTGAGCGGCGGCGTCAGTAACCTGTCGTTCTCATTTCGCGGGAACACCGCACTGCGTGAAGCCATGCATGCGGTCTTTCTGTACCACGCCATCCGTGCCGGCATGGATATGGGGATCGTGAATGCCGGCGCGCTGCCGGTCTACGATGACGTGCCAGCAAACGTGCGCCAGACGATCGAAGACGTGCTGTTCAACCGCCGCGAGGACGCAACCGAGCGTCTCACCGAGATCGCCAGTACCGTTGAAGGAACCACCAAGCAACAACAAGCCGATCTGTCGTGGCGTCAGGGCGATGTGGCGGCGCGACTCAAGCACGCGCTGGTCGAGGGTATCGCGGATTACGTCGAAGAGGACGCGGAGGAGGCGCGCCAACGCGCCGAGCATCCAATCGAAGTCATCGAAGGTCCGTTGATGGACGGCATGAACGTGGTCGGGGACTTGTTCGGCAGTGGCCGCATGTTCCTGCCGCAGGTAGTGAAGAGCGCCAGGGTCATGAAGAAGGCCGTGGCCCACCTCGTGCCGTTCATCGAACAGGATCAACAGACGTCGGGTGTCGGCCGCGCTGCCAAAGGCTCGATCGTGCTCGCGACGGTCAAGGGTGACGTGCATGACATTGGCAAGAACATCGTCGCCGTCGTTTTGCAGTGTAATGGCTATGAGGTTGTCGACCTCGGTGTGATGGTGCCGGCAGCTCGGATCATCGAAACCGCACAACACGTTCATGCCGATTTTATCGGGCTCAGCGGACTCATTACGCCGTCGCTCGACGAGATGGTGCATGTCGCCCGAGAGCTCGAGCGCGGTGGTTTCCGCACGCCGCTGCTCATCGGCGGTGCAACGACGTCCAAGAAACACACCGCTGTGAAGATCGCCCCGGAGTATGGAGGTCCTACCGTCTACGTGACCGATGCGTCGCGCAGCGTCACGGTCGTGGGTTCGCTTGCCAGTCCCCAGAAGTATGACGAGTTCACAGCTCGTGTTGCTGCGGAGTACGAAGACGTGCGGAAGGCACATCAGGAGCGCATCGGTGCCAAGCGGATTCTGCCGCTCGAGGATGCGCGGCAGCGCAAGGTCGTGCTGGATTGGGAACGGCAGCCCCCGACCCGACCTAGCGTCCTGGGCGTTCGTGCCTTTTCACCGTACGCACTGGACGAGATCAGACGCTACATCGACTGGTCGCCCTTGTTCAGTGCGTGGGAGCTCAAGGGCACATACCCCCGCATCCTTGACGATCCGGCGGTTGGCAGGGAGGCACGCCGCGTATTTGGCGACGCGGAGCGGCTCCTCGAGCGCATCGTACGTGAAGACCTCGTCACCGCCCGCGCCGTGGTAGGTCTGTTTCCGGCCAACAGCGTCGGGGACGATATCGAGATCTACACCGACAACGACCGGTCACAAGTTCGCGCCACATTGCGTCACTTGCGACAACAAGTCGAGAAACCCGCCGGACGGCCGAGCCTCTGCCTCGCAGACTTCGTTGCCCCAAGAGACTCGGGCATCCACGACTACGTCGGAGCGTTTGCAGTGACGGCTGGCGTGGGCGCCGACGGGCTGGCCTCGCAGTTCGAGAAGGAGCACGACGATTACCACGCCATCATGGTCAAAGCGCTCGCCGATCGCCTCGCGGAAGCTCTCGCGGAGCGGATGCACCAGCGAATTCGAAGCGAGCTCTGGGCATACTGCGCAGACGAATCGATGGAGAACGACGATCTGATTCGCGAACGCTACGTCGGGATCCGGCCTGCACCTGGGTATCCCGCGTGCCCGGATCACAGCGAAAAGCGAGTCCTGTTCGACATCCTTGATGCCACCGAGCACACGGGCATCACGCTCACGGAGAGCTATGCGCTGCAGCCAGCGGCGTCGGTCTGCGGCTGGTACTTCAGTCATCCCGATGCGCTGTACTTTGGCGTCGGCCGCGTGGGCCGCGATCAGGTCGAGGACTACGCCGCGCGGAAGGGGCTCAGCGTATCCGAGGCGGAGCGGTGGCTCGCGCCGACCCTCGCGTACGAGCCGAGTACGAAGGAATCGACATGACTCTCTCGTTGAGCCAGCGGATCTCCGACGATCGGGTGCATGTGTTAGACGGTGCCATGGGCACCGCGCTCTACGGGAAAGGGATGTTCGTTAATGTCTGCTACGACGAGCTCACCCTGACCCACCCCGACATGGTACGCGAGGTCCACGAAGCCTATCTGCGAGCAGGTGCCGAGATTGTCGAGACGAACACGTTTGGCGCAAACCCCGTGAAGCTGTCCGGTTACGGACTGGATGCCAAGACGGAACAGATCAACCAGAGCGCCGCGACACTCGCTCGGGAGGCTGCGGCGGGACGGGCGAATGTCGTGGGTAGCATCGGTCCACTCGGTATCCGCATCGAGCCATTCGGCCCCACGGCGCGCGACGAGGCTATCGAATTCTTCCGGCGTCAGGCCGAGGGACTGCTGGCGGGCGGTGTGGACGGATTCATCCTCGAGACGTTCAGCGACTTGGAGGAACTCCACGCTGCTTTCCTTGCGGTGCGCGCGCTGACCGCCCTCCCGATCATCGCCCAGATGACGATCGACGAGAGCGGCAGCACCGCGTACGGGACGGACGTGGAGAAGGTTGCCGCGGCATTGACCGAGTGGGACGCCGATATCATCGGGCTCAACTGCTCCGTGGGACCGGCCATCATGCTCGAAGGCATCGAGCGGATGGCGGAGATCACCGACCGCCCTCTCATTGCGCAGCCCAACGCTGGATTGCCTCGGGTCGTCGGGGACCGCAAGATTTACCTCTCGAGTCCCGAGTACATGGCGAATTACGCCCAGCGGCTGATTCAAGCGGGAGCGAGATTCGTCGGCGGGTGCTGCGGCACGACCGCTGAACACATCAAACGCATCCGTGATCTGGTGGCGACCATGCAACCGCGGCAGTCCCACGCTGTGCTGCTGCGCCACGAGATCGTTCCTCCAGAGGGCGTCGAGCCGGTGCCTCTAGCTGCGCGCTCGGGTTG
>Ga0224512_10003091_pt1 | contig 14827 bp, 17 predicted proteins | sample SF_May12_sed_USG_4_FD_169103 | JGI IMG/M metagenome (GOLD analysis project Ga0224512, IMG submission 169103) | Sediment microbial communities from San Francisco Bay, California, United States - SF_May12_sed_USGS_13 | ecosystem: Environmental > Aquatic > Marine > Sediment | place: USA...
CGAAAACCCCCTGAGCCTTCTCGCCAAGACCGATCACCCAGTCTCGCTCGGTAGTGTTGCCGCGGATCAGGCGGTCATGGTCTGCGAGATCCGATCAGGAATGTCGAGTGCCGAGGGCGGGGATATCGGGCTGCGCCTGCAAGAGCTCGGCTTCGTCGAAGGCGAGCGCTTGCGTGTCATCGCGCATGGGTATCCCGGCCGCGAGCCAATTGCTGTGCGCATCGGCAACACCACGTTTGCCCTGCGCCGGTTTGAAGCCGACCACGTGCTGGTCGTGCCGCTGCCCGAGCGCGGAGCCGGGACATGAGCGCGGCCGCGCAATCGGTTCTTCGCGTCGCGCTGCTCGGCAATCCCAACTGCGGCAAGACCGCGCTGTTCAATCTGCTCACCGGCGGCCGGCAGAAGGTGGCGAACTACGCGGGCGTTACCGTAGAGCGCAAGGAAGGTCTTTTCGATACTCCCTCGGGGCAGCGCGTGCGCGTGCTGGATCTGCCCGGCGCCTACAGCCTGAACCCGCTCAGCAGGGACGAAACCATCACGCGCGACGTAGTCCTCGGCCGCAATGAGCAAGAGCAGCGACCGGACCTGCTGGTGTGCGTGACGGACGCGACCAATCTGCGCCTGAACCTGCGTCTGGTCATCGAAGTGAAGCGGCTGGGCCTGCCAACGCTGCTGGCGTTGAACATGGCCGATGTGGCGAAGGATCGCGGCGTGTCGATCGATATCGCGGCACTCGAACGGGAACTCGGCATGCCGGTCGTACAAACGGTCGCCGTGCAGAGCGGCGGCGCAGTCGACCTCGTTCGCCTGATTCAGGATCATCTTGCCGATCGGCCGATCGCCGCACGGCCCTGGAAGGCCGCGGGCGCCGCCGACGTGGCCGCGACGCAGCGCGAAGTGCGGCGCATTCTCGCCGCCGCGGTGCGTGAGCCGCCGGACGAACTGCGCGTGGACGATGCGCTCGACCGTATCGTGATGCACCCTGCGTGGGGCTACGTGATTCTGGTCGCGACCCTGTTCCTGATGTTTCAGGCCGTGTTCGCGTGGGCGCAGCTGCCGATGGGCTGGATCAGGACGGGCGTCGAGGCCACGGGCTCGTTGCTGACGGCAGTTCTGCCCGCTGGGCTCCTGCGGAGCCTGCTGGTCGACGGCGTGGTAGCGGGGGCAGGGGGGGTGCTGGTCTTCCTGCCGCAGATCCTCATCCTGTTCATGTTCATCCTCGCGCTCGAGGATTCGGGCTACCTGCCGCGCGCCGCTTTCATGCTGGACCGCCTCATGGGCACGGTGGGTCTCTCGGGCCGCTCGTTCATTCCATTGCTGTCGAGCTTCGCGTGCGCGGTTCCTGGCATCATGGCCACGCGCCATATCAGCAGCGCACGCGATCGGCTGACCACGATCATGATCGCACCGCTGACGACATGCTCCGCGCGCCTGCCGGTGTATGCCCTGATCATCGGCGCCTTCATCCCGCAGCGCACCGTGCTGGGTTATCTCAACCTGCAGGGCATCGTGCTGTTCGTCCTCTACCTGGCCGGAATCGTGGGCGCGATGGCGGTGGCGTGGGCAATCAAGATCGCGGGCGGACGTGCAATGCTGCACCCTCTGCTCATGGAGCTGCCGTCGTACCGGTGGCCGAACCTGCGCAACCTGTTCTTCGGCCTCATGGAACGAGCGAAGATCTTCCTCGTGCGCGTCGGCACCATCATCCTGTCTCTGTCGATCCTGCTGTGGTTCCTGTCCTCGTTCCCGGCCCCGCCCGCCGATGCCGCCGGACCGGCCATCCAGTACAGCCTGGCCGGAATGCTGGGGCGTTCGCTGGAGACGGTGCTGGCGCCCATCGGCTTCAACTGGCAGATTTCCATCGCCCTGATACCGGGACTCGCGGCCCGCGAAGTGGCGGTCAGCGCGCTCGGTACGGTGTACGCGCTGTCGGCCACCGGCGAGCACGTGGCGGAGCAGCTCACGCCGATGATCGCGCAGGATTGGTCGATGGCGACGGCGTTTTCCCTGCTCGCCTGGTATGTCTTCGCGCCGCAATGCATTTCGACCCTGTCGATCGTGAAGCGGGAAACCAACTCGATGCGCTATCCGCTGCTGATGGCCGGTTACCTTTTTGTATTAGCGTACCTAGTGGCGTTCGTGACGTACCGCGTGGCGCTGACGTTCGGTGGCGGCTGAACCATGCAGAACCTGGCCGTCCTTCTGATCGTCGTGGTTGCGGCCGGCTATGCCGCATGGCAACTCATGCCGCAGACATTGCGTCGCTGGCTGATCGGCCGTCTGCGAGTCGTCACGCCGTCGCGCCGCGCCTGGCTTGCCCGCCTGGAGAAGAATGCCGAAAGCAGCGGCTGCGGCAGCTGTGGGGGTTGCTCGGCCGGTGCTCCGGGGCGGGATGTCCGCCGATCCCCTTCCCGCAGCTGCGGCGACGCCTGAAAGGTCTCTTCGTCGCGTAGCATTCGCCGATGAGCTATACGCTGACCGAATTTCTGGCGCATGCCGTCGCCATGGAGCAGGAGGCTGCCGACCGCTACCTGGAACTGGCGGACATGATGGAGGCGCATCGCAATGACGCCGTGGCCGAGCTGTTCCGGCAGATGAACCGCTTCTCGATCATGCACCGCGATTCGATCCTGGAGCACGCCAAGCCGCACGCGCTGCCCCGGCTCAATGCCTGGGAGTATCGCTGGCGCTCGCCGCCGGAAGTCGGCGGCGAGGAAGGCTTCGATTACTTGCTGGAACCGTACAACGCCCTGCGCTACGCGCGGCAGAACGAGGTCAGGGCGATGAAGTATTACCGGTCTGTCGCCGCCGAGGCGCAGGACGAGGAGCTGCGGCGCATGGCAGGTGAATTCGCGGCCGAAGAGCGCGAGCATGCGCAGTCCTTGGACGAGTGGATCGCGCGCACGCCTCGCCCATCGATGACCTGGGATGAGGACCCCGAATCGCACGAGCCGATCGACTGACCATGAGCGACGTGCAATTCATGCGGCGGGCACTCGAGCTCGCCGCGCGCACGGAAGACGAAGTCCCCGTGGGCGCCGTGGTCGTGCTCGAGGGCAGGATCATCGGCGAGGGCTGGAACCGGCCCGTGTCCACGCACGACCCCAGCTCGCATGCCGAGATCGAAGCCATGCGCGCCGCGGGCAGGGCGACGGGAAACTATCGACTGACCGGCGCGACGCTCTATGTCACGCTCGAGCCGTGCGCCATGTGCGTCGGCGCGGTATTCCACGCCCGCATCGCACGCGTGGTCTACGGCGCTCCGGACCCGAAGACGGGAGCCTCGGAACTGTTCATGTCGCGCTTCAACCACCACGCCAAGGTGCAAGGTGGAGTGCTCGCCGACGAATGCGGGGCGGGGCTGAAGGAATTCTTCGCCGCACGCCGATGACAATAGAAATCGACATCGCGAGGCAGGAGCTGCGCCTGCCGGACGGTAAGCACTACGCGGTGTCCACGGCGCGGAACGGCCTAGGCGAGCTTAACGGCAGCTTCTGCACGCCGCGCGGCCGCCACATCGTGCGCGCCAGGATCGGCGCCGGGCAGCCGCTCGGCGCCGTGTTCGTGCGGCGCCGGCCCACGGGCGAGATCTGGAGCCCCGAGCTGCACGCGAAGTATCCCGGACGCGACTGGATGCTGACCCGCATCCTGTGGCTTTCGGGCTGCGAAGTCGGCAAGAACCGCCTTGGCGACGTCGACACCATGCGCCGCATGATCTACATCCACGGCGCAGCCGAAAGCGCCGAGATGGGCAAACCCGGCTCGCACGGCTGCGTGCGCATGCGCAACCAGGACATCGCCGAGCTATTCGAGCTTGTACCGCTCTACGCCGAAGTCGAGATTAGGGGCTGAAGGCGTTCGCGGCTGGGTGCGTGCACCACGGCCTTTTCGCAGATGATGGCCGTGATCAGCGTGGCGGGCGTCACATCGAACGCCGGATTCCTGACTGCCACCCCTTCGGGCGCCCAGCGCACGCCGCGGTAACCGGTGACCTCGTCGGCGGCGCGCTCCTCGATGGGGATCAGCGAACCATCGGGGGTACCGGCGTCGAAAGTGGAGAGCGGGGCGGCGACATAGAACGGCAGGCCATGGCGCTGCGCTAGCACGGCGAGGGTGTAGGTGCCGATCTTGTTCGCCGTGTCGCCGTTGGCGGCGATGCGGTCCGCGCCGACGATAACCAGGTCGACTTCGCCGCGGCTCATCAGGTGGCCGGCCATGTTGTCGGCGATCAGCGTGCACGGAATGCCTTCCTGCATGCATTCCCATGCGGTCAACCGCGCGCCCTGGAGATAGGGCCTGGTTTCACATGCGATGACCGAGACGCCCTTTTCGCGCGCGGAGCGGATCACGCCCAGCGCCGTGCCATGCCCGGCGGTCGCCAGGGCGCCCGTGTTGCAATAGGTGAGGACGCGTGCCCGCTCCGGGATCAAGGCGGCGCCGTTCGCGCCGATCGCTCGATTCACCGCGACGTCTTCGGCAAAAATGGCCTCGGCCTCCGCACGCTTGTCGCGCGCCCGGCGCATGCGCTCGAGCGCCCAGAACAGGTTGACCGCGGTGGGCCTGCTTTTCGCCAAAAGGCCGTACGAGGACTCTTTCGGCTCCAGCGCGATGCCGAAGGCCGCGGCGCAACCGATGGCCGGCGCGCCGCGCACCGCCATGTCGCGGATCGCCGCCGCCACCTCGGCCGCAGTGCGGCAGGTGAGATACACGAGCTGATCGGGCAGCAGGCGCTGATCGAGCACTTCCAGCGCATCGCCCTTCCAGCGCAGCGCCTCGACCGTCACACCAGCTTCTCGGTGCCGCCGTCCACCGGTACCTGCGCGGCGGTGGTCTTGGCGAACAGCGGCCCGCACATTTCGGCAGCAAGCTCCGCTACGTCCTTTGACGTCACTTCGGTCTTGAGAAGGTTGTTCTTCTTGTATTGCTCGACCGTCATGTTGTAGGCCTTGGCGCGCGACGCGAGCACCGCGTCGGTCCACAGCGCCGTGTCGTAGACCGCGTTCGGGTGGATGGTGTTAATGCGGATGCCATCTCTTGCCCATTCGAGCGCTGCCACGCGCGTGAGCTGGTTAAGCGCCGCCTTGGAAGCCGAGTAGGCCGCCGCGCCGGGACCGGGCGCGGGAACGTTCTTCGAGCCGATGACCACCACGCGGCCACCGCGGGGCGCGAGTTTGAGCAGGGGAAAGGCTGCCTGCATGATCAGCAAATTTGCCTCGACGTTCACCGACATCGCGCTGCGCCAGGACTCGCTCGACAGACTCTCGATCGGCGCCGAGGCGGGGAAGATCCCGGCGTTCAGCACCAGCATGTCAAGGCCGCCGAAGCGCCGGGTAGCCGCATCCATGGTCTTATCGACCGCTGTCGCGTCGGTCAGGTCGCAGACCAGGCCAAGAAAATCCAGCCGCTTGAATTGGCCGACGATGACCGGGTCGCGATCGACGCCGACCACCGCGGCGCCACGCTTGAGAAAGGCTTCCGCGCACGCCTTGCCGATGCCTGAAGCGGCCCCGGTCACCAGCGCCACCTCGCCCGCAAAGACCGGCGGACTGCCGCCCTTGCGCAGCTTGGCCTGCTCCAGGTCCCAGTACTCGATGTCGAACGTGTGCCGGTCCTCGAGCGCGCGCCAGCCGCCCAGCGCCTCGGCGCGCAGGATGACGTCGATGGTGTGCTCGTAGAGCTCTTCGACGATGCGCGCGTCCTTGGCGGTGCGCCCGAAAGCGGCAAAGCCGAGTTGCGGATCGAGTGCCATGCGCGGCGCCGGATCGAGCATGGTCTTGGGCGCTCTCGCCATTGCCGCGTTGCGCTCGAAGTAGGCGCGGTAGGCCGAAGTGAACGCGCCGACATCGCGCCCGAGCATCGGCACGGGCTTGGTGCGGATGACATGATCCGGTGTCGCGGGTCCGCCCTGCGAAATGCGCGCCACGTCGGGGTGGCGCGCGAAGCCAAGGAAATGCGGCGCATCGTTGCACAGGCAAAGCAGCGGCCAGCCGGCCGCGTGCGACACGTCGCGGCGCAATTGTGCCGCTTCCTCGCGCCTGAACGCCGGAGTCGGCACCGCGGGTCGCCCGATGCTCCAGGCTCTCTTCGCCGCCAGGTACTTTTCCGCCATGCTCACCAGCTCGATCATCAGCTCGTACGACTCGCGCACGTCTTCAGCAAACGAAAACACTCCGTGCGACAGCAGCACCATGCCCACGGTGCCCTTTTTCGCCTGCTTCGGAAATTCGCGCGCGCAGTAAGCGGCAAGATCGAAGCCGGCCATGATGTAGGGAATGATCACCGCCTTGTCGCCGTAGATGTCGCGCGCGCGCGCCTCGCCGTCGGGCGAGTTGGACACCGACAGCACGGCATCGGCATGCGTGTGGTCGACGTACTTGTGCGGCAGGATGGCATGCAGGATGGTTTCTACGGACGGCGCGGGTGCGCCGGCGCGCAGCGTATGCGTGGCGAGCTCGTTCACCATCTGCGGATCGGACAGGGAGGGCAGGGAGGCGAGCCGCCGGACGTAGTCCAGCTTCACCGGGGCGAAGCCGGCGGCTTCGATGGTCTCCATGTCCCAGCCGCTGCCTTTCACATAAAGAACCTCTTCCTCGTCGCCGAACAGGTTCTTCTCGCGCAGCTTGACCGAGGTGTTGCCGCCGCCGTGCAGCACGAGCGACTTGTCGCGGCCGAGCAGGCGCGACGTGTAGACGCGCGGGCCGAGAGGGCCGGAAAGCTGCGCGGCCTCGGCGTCATTCCACAGGCTTTTCATGCCACCAATTATACTTTTGCGCCATGCGGCGCATCGAACTGCTCGACTGGGGAACCGCGCAGGCGGAGGCCAGCCGCATCCGCATGACGGTGTTCGTCGTGGAGCAGCGCGTGCCGGCCGAGATCGAGATGGACGATCAGGACGCCGGGAGCGTGCACGCCCTTGCTTACGTGGATGGCAGGGCGGTCGGTACCGGCCGCCTGCTGCCCGACGGCCACATCGGGCGCATGGCGGTGCTCAAGGAATGGCGGGCCTGCGGCCTGGGCGGCGCGATCCTCGTTTGCCTTGTTGCGGAAGCGCGCCGGCGGGGCACGCAGGCGGTCGTGCTATCGGCACAGACGCATGCGCTCGGCTTCTACCGCAAGCACGGCTTCAGGGAGGAAGGTCCGATCTTCGAAGAGGCGGGCATCCCGCATCAGGAAATGCGGCGCGTGCTGAACTCGTAGCGCAACGTCGTATCCTCGGCGCCGTCGCGGGCGAAGGCGCGCTCGGCAAAGCGCGTCTCGGCGCCCTGCAGCAGGACGCTCGAGCAGCGCGTGCCGTAGCGCGGGTCGACGATCCTGGCCGGTTCGAGAACCTGCAACAGCGGCTCCAGGGCCGCCGGGCTCTCGCGAAGACGGATCTTGTGCTCTTCGACTTCGGGCGAGTCGAGAAGCAGGTTGCCGAGGCCGTACCAGCCGCGCTCGAGGCGCCGTGGCGCGCCATCGCGATTCGACAGCCACCAGAGCGCGTTGCCGTCCGCGGCGAGCAGATTGAAGCCGCTGTAAGCGGACTTACGCTCCGCCAGCTCCGGCACGCCCACGCCCTCCAGAAAGCGCGTGACGAGGGCGCCGCGAGATTCGGGGGCGCCGGGCTCCGTGCCGCCGCGATAGTTCGTGACCGCAGCGAAGCGACCGCCGCGCGAAACGCCCATCCAGGTGCCGCGCGCCTGCAGGTCGCGGCCCGCGAGCACCTCGGGCATGTCTTCCCAGAATGCGGCGCGCGCTGCCGGCCGGGCGTGGAATTCGTCGCGATTGGCGGCTACGATCAGGGGGTAATCCCGATTCACCTGCCAGGCGATGAGGATCAGGCACATACGAAGCGCTCGACGTGGCGCAGCAGCCCGAGCCTCGTGGTCTCCCGCTCGAGCAACGCGTCGAACGCCTGGTCGTCTTCCACGTTCTCGTAGACCTCCATGTAGGTCGAGGGCTCGTCCCGGCGCCGCAGCCAGCGACCGCGCACGCCGGTCGCGGCCTCGATTGCGCCGAACAATCGGTCGATGTCCTGCCGCAATGCCGGCAGCCGGTCGGCGTCGACCCGGTAATACACGTAGTAACTCGTCACGCGTAGGGCAAGGGCAGCAACTCGAGCGCCAGGCCGTCAGCCGCGCGCAGCCGGATCGGCTGCCCGCCTTCCAGCGCGCTGATTTGCGCCACCGCGAGCAACTCGCTGCCGCCCTCTGGCTCCAGCGCGGCATTGACGACCGCGCCGCTCGCTTGACCGGGCAATGCGTCGGCAAACAGCTCGTCGCCGGCGGCGGCCGGCGCCGCGACGCGGGCACGCACCATCCGCCGTTTGAGCACGCCGCGGTACTGCGTGCGCGCGACGATTTCCTGCCCAGGGTAGCAGCCCTTCTTGAAATCCACGGCACCCAGCCGCTCGAGATTGACCATCTGCGGCACGAATTGGTCCTGCGTCGCGAGCACCACCTGCGGCCGCCCCGCGCGAATTTCCTCGAGCGCCCACGTCTCCTCGTCGGCACCGTTTTCGATCGCCGCGAAGCGCGCGCGCAGTGCCGCCGGCGCGAGGACCAGGAAGCGCTGCGTCCCGACTTCAACGACGATTGCGCCATCACCGTGCAAGGTGCGCATCTGGCCCTGCGGCACAGGCAGACCGAGCGCCGCCAGGCAATCGGCAGCGTCATTGCCCCAAAGGCCGAATTGCACCCACGCATCGCTCGCATCGGCGAGCTTTGCCTTGGCGCGGAGGATGAACATTGACAGGCGCTTGGCCACGGCCGGCGCCATTTCGCGCGGCACCTGCAGCAGAAATTCTTCCCCGCGTGAAATGACGAGGAACGTGGCGAGCAGCCGGCCTTTGGCCGAGCACCACCCGGCCAGGCGCGCGTCGCCCTCGGCAAGTCCGCTGATATCGCTCGTCAACTGCGCATGCAGGAACGCGCGCGCCTCGTCGCCCGTGCACGACAGCAAACCGAAGCGCTGCAATTGCACGGCGGAGTAGGAAACCTTGGTGTCCATCGTAGAATGCCTGAAGCGATTTTATGCCGTTTTCCACCCCTCGCTTCCTGCGTGCGTTGCTATCGCTCGCGATCGCCGGCATCGTCGCGGCTTGCGCTTATGGCGCCTGGTACGCGATCACGCCGGTGCCGGCATCGCCCCTGCCGATCGAGTTCGAAGTGCCGGCAGGAAGCAGCCTGCGCGCCGCTGTGCGATTGCTCGAAGAGGCCGGGCTCGTGGTGCGGCCGCTGCACTTCGAGCTTCTGGCGCGGGCAACCGGCCGCGCAAACGCGATCAAGGCCGGCAACTACGAGATTACGGCACCGATCAGCCCCGAGGAGCTGCTCGAGAAGCTGACGCGCGGCGCCGTCATGCAGGCCGATCTCAGGATCATCGAGGGCTGGAGCGTCCGCCAGCTGCGCGCCGCGCTCGACGCGAGCCCGTTCCTGCGACACGAAACGGCGGGGCAAAGCGATGCCGAGGTCTTGGCGCGGGTGGGCGCCAAACAGAGCCACCCTGAGGGCCTGTTCTTTCCGGACACCTACCTTTTCGCGCGCGGCTCGAGCGACCTCGCCGTGCTGCGCCGGGCCCATCGGGCGATGCAACGCCACCTCGCCGAGGAATGGGAGCAGCGCGCCGCAGAGGCGCCCTACAAGACGCCCTACGAAGCACTTGTCATGGCGTCGATCGTCGAGAAGGAGACCGGCCGGGCGGAGGAACGCGACCAGATTGCCGGTGTGCTGGTGAACCGTCTGCGCATCGGCATGGCCCTGCAGGCCGATCCGACCGTGATTTACGGTCTGGGCAAGGATTTCGACGGCAATCTGAAGCGCGCGCACCTGATTACCGACGGGCCCTACAACACCTATACGCGGCCCGGGCTGCCGCCCACGCCCATTGCGCTTCCGGGACTCGCCTCGCTGCGTGCGGCGCTGCGACCGGCGCAGACCAAGGCTTTGTACTACGTCTCGCGCGGCGACGGCAGCAGCCATTTCTCGCGCAATCTCGAGGAGCACAACCGCGCGGTGTCAAAATACCAGCTGCAGCCGAGGAGGAAATGACGCGAGGCCGCTTCGTGACGCTCGAGGGCGTCGACGGCGCCGGCAAGTCCACGCACGTGGCGTGGATCGCCGAGCGCCTGCGCGTGCCGGGCCGCAAGGTGCTGGTGACGCGCGAGCCGGGCGGCACCGCGCTCGCCGAGCGTCTGCGCGAGCTGGTGCTTGCCGAGCCGATGGACCCGATCGCCGAAACCATGCTCCTGTTCGCGGCGCGTGCGGATCATGTGCAGCGTGAGATCGGCCCAGCCCTGGCTGCGGGCACCTGGGTCCTGTGCGACCGCTTTACCGACGCCACGTTTGCCTACCAGGGAGGCGGGAAGGGCGTGGCGGCGGAACTGATCGCCCATCTCGCGCAGGTGTCGCATAACGGGTTGCTGCCCGACCGCACGCTGGTCTTCGATTGCCCGTACGAGGTGAGCCGCGAGCGCCTGAGCCGCGCGGCGCGCACGCCGGACCGGTTCGAGCGCGAAGACAGCGAATTCTTCGAGCGCGTTCGCCAGGCCTACCTGGCGCTGGCGCGCTCGGACCCGGAGCGGATCCGGGTCATCGACGCCACCGGTTCTCCGGAAGAAATAAAGAAACTAGTTGAGGAAGAGATCTCAGACATCTGATTAATATGATTTATCCGTGGCAAAATAAGCTGTGGGAGCAGTTGAACACAAAGCGCGAGCGCATGCCGCACGCACTGCTGATTCACGGCGCACAGGGAATTGGCAAGCTCGCGCTGGCGGAGCGCTTTGCCCAGCGCTTGCTGTGCGAGTCGGCGGACGCCCGGAGCGCGCCCTGCGGCGAATGCGAGGGCTGCCGCTGGTTCGACGCCGGCAGCCATCCGGATTTCAGGCGCGTCGAGCCCGAGGCGCTGGCGCGCCAGTACGGCACGGCTGAGGACTTGGACGAGCCCGCGGCGGCGCCCACACGGTCAGCCAAGCCGAGCAACGAAATCAAGGTGGATCAGGTCCGCGCCTTGGACGGCTTCCTTAATCTCAAGTCGCACCGCGGTGGCCGGCGCGTGGCGCTGATCCACCCGGCGGAGGCCATGAACCCGAACGCGGCCAATGCGCTGCTGAAGGGGCTCGAGGAACCGCCGGGAAGCACGCTTTTCCTCCTGGTGTCGCATCGTCCGGCACGTCTGTTGGCAACCATCCGCAGCCGGTGCGTAGCGGTCCCTGTCGAGGTGCCAGACGCTGCTGCAGCGCTGGCCTGGCTGGAAGGCCAAGGACTGCGCGATCCGGCGCCCTGGCTGGCGTTCGCCGGCGGTTCGCCGTTGCTGGCATTGCGGTCTGCGAAGGAGGCCGGCGCTGCGCTGGCGCGCCTGCGCCAAGCCCTGCAGGCGAGCGATTTGGACGCCTTGGGCGCCGTCAACGACCGCGGGCAGCTGGAAGAGCTGGCGGAGGTCCTGCAAAAACACGCTTTGGACAAGGCTTTCGCGGCCTATGGAGGGCGCGCAAAGTACGGGAGCGCTACCGGGTCTCGGCAAGGCGTCGCGTGGTTGCGCTATGCGAGGCTGATGGGGCGGAACAGGGCTCTGGCGCGGCATCCGCTGAATCCGCGCTTATTCGCAGGGGAGATGCTCAGGGAATTGCCTGAGGCCTGACTATAAGAGGCTGAATGGTGGGAAGCAGGGTGTATTTAACATAATACACAATGTTCAACTTACGTCCGCCTCACGCACTCAGTTCCAGCCCTTGGCTGGCGGAATCGGAATTGAGAAAACAGGGATCCCTTCCTCGACCAGCTCTTCGTGCTCTTCCGGGCTCGCCTGGCCGCGGATCATGCGCCCCGGCGCCTCCCGATAATGGATGCGGCGCGCCTCGGCGGGGAATGCCGTGCCAACGTCCTCTGAGCGCGTCAGGATCTCATCCAGCATGCGTGAGTAGAGCTTCTGCGCTAACGCCAGGGGGTCCTGCCCTGTCGCTGCCGGCGCGGCGGGTTGAGGCACCCCGGCATTGAAGCGCGTAGCCGAGGGAATGCGTTCGACTTCGTGAGCGCCGCACGCTGGGCAGCCGACCAATCCCTGCGAGCGCTGGGATGCATACTCGTCTGCGGAGGCGAACCAGCCCTCGAACCGATGGCCTGCGCCGCATTGAAGGTCGAAAATCTTCATGTATAGGATTCTATTACGATGTCGGGCCGATGACCGCCGAGTGCCTTGAGGGCACGGGGATCGACGCGCCGTTCCTGCACGAGCGGCCGCCATATGCCGAGCGGATCTAGGCCGTTCAAGTCACCTGTAGCTCGACCGACCCGAGCGCGCCCACGTCGAAGCGCATCCGGTCGCCGGATTGCGGAAATTTGGACGGCACGAGGCTGCCCGTAATCACGATGTCGCCCGTGCGCAGGGCCTGGCCACGGCGTGCGAGGTGATTCGCCACCCACGTCAGCGCGACGAAAGGGTGCCCCATGCTGTCGGCGCCGTGCCCCTCCCCGACCGCTTCGCCGTTCATCGAAGCGGTCCCGCGCAGGGCAGCCAGGTCGAGGCCGCGCCAATTGTCATTCGGTTCCCCCAAAACGGCACCCTCGGTCCATGCATTGTCGGCCGCCAGTTCCAGCCCGCGTGTCGCCAGCGTTGCATAATCGGCGCCACGGTCGTCCGCCAATTCGAAAGCCGGCAAGACAGCGCCCACCGCGGTGGCCACCTGCTCCGTGCCGTAGGGCGCTCGCGATGGCAGCAGATCCGACCTCATGCGTACTGCGATCTCGAACTCGACCAGCAGGCGACGGTAGTCCGCCGCGCGCACTGACGCCGGTCCACGCACGAGCTGGCGTGCGTGCAGGCGTCCGGCGATCGGCGCCTCCAGTCCAACCATGGCGCGCATGCGCGACGTTGTCAGGGCAATCTTGTGGCCCGCCACGACGCCGCAGTCACGCGCCTTGAGCGCGACGAACGCGTCCTGCATGGCGTAGGCCTCCTCGATGTCGCGCGGCGCGAGCGCCGGCGGCATGGGCCGCGAGTCAATCCTTCCCAGGTGCTGCCGCACGAGCCAGCTTGCAGCCCGACGCACTCGGTTTGCGGCAATGGCGTTCACGAGTTCGATTCTAGCGGTTGCCGTGAGCGCCGGCTTTGCCGACAATAGGCCCCGTAAGAGGATCCCCAATGCCCCTCGCCCATCGACACTACGAAAACGCCCTGGTACTGGCGCCCACAGGCCGCCTGGATCACGACAACTGCGAGGCCTTTCGTGAAGAGCTGGCGCCCCACCTCCAGCGCTCGGCGAAGGACCGCGCGTCCATCGTTCTCGACCTTTCTGGACTGGAATACGTTTCCAGCGCCGGGCTGCGCTGCTTCATGCTGGCCGCGAAGCAGGCCAAGGCGCAGAACAGCCGCGTCGTCATCGCGGCGATGCAGCCGGTGGTGGCGGAGATCTTCCAGATCGCCCGATTCAATCTCGTGTTCGAGGCCTTTCCCAAGGTGCGGGACGCGCTCGCTGCGCTTTCGCCCGCCGCAGCGGCCGCGTTCGACCGGGGATAGCGCGGGTGCGCGTCCGCTTCTGGGGTACGCGCGGCTCGATTCCCGTCGCGCTGACCTCCGCGGACATCCGCGACAAGGTAGCCCTGGCGCTGTTTCGGGCCGAAGGACGGCGCTTCGAGTCGGTAGGCGAGGCGCACGAGTTTGCCGTCAAGCACCTGGATTTTTCCCTCACGCACACCTACGGCGGCCACTCCCCCTGCGTCGAGCTGGAGACCGGAGCCGATGAGTATGTGGTGTGCGACATGGGTAGCGGGGCACGACCTTTCGGTGCGCACGTCCTCGCGCGCCAGGCCGGCAGGCCTGCGACCGTCAACGTCTTCATGTCGCACGTGCACTGGGATCACATCATGGGCTTCCCGTTCTTCGGGCCGGCGTACGTCCCGGGGACGAATATCCGCATCCACGGCTGCCATGAAGTGATGGAGCACGCATTCCGGCTGCAGCAGGCGCCGCCGTGCTTCCCGGTCGAGTTTTCGCAGCTTGCCGCGGACATCGAGTTCTTGAAGCTGGCACCGGGACGTGTGCACGAGATATCCGGCGTGCGCGTGACCCCCGCGCCGCAGATGCACTCTGGCGATTCCTACGCCTATCGTTTCGAGGTGGGGGGCAAGGTGGTCGTCTATACGACCGATTCCGAGCACAAGCTGGAGAATCGCGCGCAGACCGAACGCTTCGTGAATCTATTCCGAGGCGCCGACCTTGTGCTGTTCGACGCCATGTACTCCCTTGCCGATGCCATTTCAGTGAAGGCGGACTGGGGTCACTCCAGCAACATCATTGGCGTCGAGCTGTGCCAGATGGCGCGCGTCAAGCACCTCGTGCTGTTCCACCACGAGCCGGCTTATGACGACGCGACGATCGAGGGGGTGCTGCGTGAAACCCGGCGTTTCGAGGAACTGACGCGCGGCACCCAGCCTCTGCAGGTCTCGGCGGCCTACGACGGCCTGGAGATCGACGTGTGAGTTCTGCCTGGTCCAAGCGGGCCGGACCGCTGGCGGTTGTCATCGTGTTGCTACTGCTGCTTGCCGGCCAACCGCCGTTCGTGCAACCGCCGTTCGTGATCGGTCTGCGCCACGCACTGTTCGACGGTTACCAGAAGCTGTTTCCAAGGGAACGCCGGAGCGCCCCGGCGGTCGTAGTGGCGATCGACGAACCTTCCCTGGAACGATACGGTCAGTGGCCCTGGCCGCGGACGCGCGTCGCGCAACTGCTGGCTCGAATTTCCAGTGCTGGCCCGGCAACCATCGGTATCGACCTGCTGTTTCCGGAACCCGATCGCTTCTCGCCGGTGGAAGTCGCGCGAGAGGTGCAGGAACTCTCCGCCGACGTCGCG
>Ga0224512_10003092_pt1 | contig 14827 bp, 13 predicted proteins | sample SF_May12_sed_USG_4_FD_169103 | JGI IMG/M metagenome (GOLD analysis project Ga0224512, IMG submission 169103) | Sediment microbial communities from San Francisco Bay, California, United States - SF_May12_sed_USGS_13 | ecosystem: Environmental > Aquatic > Marine > Sediment | place: USA...
TGACGGTGGTTTGTCTGACCTTGGCGGCGGCGTTCTTGGGCGCGGCGCCCGCCGGCGCCGCCGACGAGGTGCACTTCGCCTACAAGTTCGAGCCCGGCGCGAGCCACGCCTACAAGGCGAAGTTCAGCCAGGAGCTCGATTTCGGCGACTTCGCGATGAGCATCTTCGTGGACATGGAGTATACGGAGACGTGCACCAAGGTGGAGGACGGGGCCTTCACCATGGAGCTCACCTTCGACAAGGTCGATGCTTCCCGGTCGATGTTCGACAGACTCGAGGAATTCGCGATGGGGGCCAACCTCGCCGGGAAGACAGTCACCTTCACCCTGCAGCCGACGGGCGAGGTCCACGACCTGCGCTCGTCGGGCTACGTCGAGGGGTGGGACGCGATGAAGCAGGTGCTCGAGAGCGTCGTGGAGGCTGCCTACCCGCACCTGCCGGACAAGTCGGTGGCGGCGGGCGACGAGTGGACGCTGGACGAGGAGAAGGAAGTCACCCCGCAGGGCATCGAGATCGTGACTAACGCCTTCTACGCCTTCAAGGAGATGAAGGAGGTGCAGGGACGCAGCTGCGCCTGCGTGGAGACGGAGGTGGAGAGCACGATGGGCGGGACGGCCGCCATGCCCCAGGGGTCGTTCGCCGCGGACGGAGAGGGCAAGGGCAAGTTCGAGTTCTACTTCGACCCCGCCGCCGGCCTCATCGTGAAGGTGAAGGGCAAGATGGACGTGCGCACCGACCTCACTCCCGAGGACGGCGGTGACACGCAGGAGATGAGCGTGGGCTACTCCTTCGAGCGCGAGCTCAGGTAGGGGCCAGCGGCTCGCCCATGGCAATCGCGAAGGATCCCGCAAAGAACGCGAGTCTGCTGCGCGAGATGTCGTTCCTGCAACACCTCGAAGAGCTTCGTGGCGTCCTCATTCGGTCGGCGGTGGCCCTCGTGGCCGCCACCGTCGTCTGCTGGTTCTTCAGCGCGCGCCTCGTAGATCTGCTCGTGGGCGATCTGCCCGTCGACCACCTCAACTTCTTCGCGCCGGCCGAAGCGTTCATGGTGCGCCTCAAGGTCAGCTTGGTCACCGGCGCCATGGCGGCGTTTCCCTACGTGATCTACCAGGTGTGGTCGTTCGTCTCGCCCGGGCTCTTCGCCGGCGAGCGCAAGCGGGTGTACCCCGTCGTAGTGACCGCCACCGTGCTCTTCTACGTGGGAGTGGCGTTCTGCTACCTCGTGCTGATTCCTCTGGTGCTCGATTTCCTCCTCGGGTTCGGAACCGACAAGGTGATGCCGCTCCTGTCGGTGAGCGCGTACTTCGCCATGGTGGCGCGGCTGTGCTTCACCTTCGGCCTCGTCTTCCAGCTGCCCATCGTCGTCTTCGTGCTCAGCCTGACGGGGCTGGTGACGCCGTCGCTGCTGCTGCGCCAGTGGCGGTGGGCCGTGCTCATCGTGTTCGTCGTGGCCGCCATACTGACGCCGCCGGACCCGGCCTCGCAGGTACTGATGGCGGTGCCGGTCCTGCTGCTGTATATTGGCAGCGTTTTTGTCGCGCACGTCGCGCTCAAACGCCGCCGGGACGGCGCGGCCACGCCGGAGAACGGGAGGGATGGGTGACGAAGAGCACCGCCAAGAAGATCACCAAGAGAACCGCCAAGAAGATCGTCGAGTTCGCCCTCGAGAAGAAGGCCGACGAAGTCCTGCTGATGGACCTGCGCAAGCTCACGCCCGTGACCGACTTCTTCATCATCTGTTCGGGAGGGTCCGACACCCAGGTGCGGGCCATCGCGGACAACGTCGTCGAGAGGTGCAAGGAGGCGGGCATCTTCGTGTACAACGTCGAGGGCTACGAGTCCCTGAGCTGGGTTCTGATCGACCTCGTCGAGGTCGTGGTCCACGTGTTCCAGCGCGACACCCGCGCCTACTACCAGCTCGAGCGCCTCTGGCGCGACGCGCCGACCGACCGCTTCGGCTCCGAGGAGGAGGCGGCCAATTGAAGATTCGCGACGCGATCCGCGGCGCGGTCGGCGAGGCGCTGGCGTCGCTGGGCTGGGCGGACGCGGGCACGGGCGTGGTCCTCGAGCGGCCGCGCGAGGCGGCGCACGGCGACATGAGCACGCCGGTGGCGATGACGCTGGCCCGCACGCTGCGGCGCAATCCCATGCAGATCGCCGAGGAGCTGGCGGCGAAGATCGTGCTCCCCGCCGGCGCGGTCGACAGCGTGGCCGTGCTGCGGCCGGGCTTCGTTAATTTTCGTTTCGCGCTCGGCGCGCTGCACGAGAGCGTGGCTGACGCCGCCGCGCGGCAGGAGCGCTACGGCGCCGCCGCCACGCTCGGCGGCGAGCGCGTGCAGGTGGAATACGTGTCGGCCAACCCCACGGGACCGCTGGTGCTGGTCTCGGCCCGCGCGGCGGCGGTGGGATTCGCGCTCACCAACCTGCTTCGCTTCCAGGGCTGCGACGCCGAGGGCGAGTACTACGTCAACGACTTCGGCAAGCAGATCGAGGCGCTCGGCGAGAGCCTGCGCCACCGGCTGCGCGAGCGCCTGGGGCTCACAGGCCCGGCCGAGGAGATCGGAGCCTACCCCGGCGCCTACGTCGCCGAGATCGCGCAGGGGGTGGACGAGGCCACCGCGCGCCGCTGGGTCGAGGGGGGAGAGAGCGGGGCGGCGCTCGGTCGTCACGCGGCCGACCGGCTGCTCGATCGTATCGCCGCCGATCTGGTGTCCTACGGCGTGCGCTTCGACCACTTTTTCCGGGAGTCATCGCTCCACCCCGAGGCGGCCGACGCCATCGTGCGCCGCTTCCGCGCCGCCGGCGTGACCTACGAGCGCGACGGAGCGCTGTACTTCCGCTCGACGGCCTACGGCGACGACAAGGACCGCGTCCTCGTCAAGAGCAACGGGGAGCAGACATACTTCCTCTCCGACGTGGCCTACCACGCCACCAAGCTGGAGCGCGGCTTCACGCGCGCCATCGGGCTCCTGGGCCCCGACCACCACGGCCACGTGGCCCGCATGCAGGCCGCCGTCTCCGTGCTCGGCGCCGGCGCCGACTGGCTCGAGATCATGATGGTGGGATGGGTGCGGTTGATGGAGGACGGCGCGCAGATCAGCATGAGCAAGCGTGCGGGTGAGTTCATCACCATGCGCGAGCTGGTGGACGACGTCGGCGCGGACGTGGCCAAGTATTTCTTTCTCATGCGCCGGGCGAACACCCCCCTCGATTTCGACCTTACCCTCGCGCGCAAGCACTCCGACGAGAACCCCGTGTTCTACGTGCAGTACGCGCACGCGCGCATCTCCAGCGTGATCCGCTTCGCGCTCGAGAAGGGCCACGGCGAGGCGAACGGGGACGCGGACCTGTCACGCCTGGACCGGGACGAGGAACGCGCGCTCATGCTCCACATCGCCTATTTCCCGCTGGTGGCGGAGGGCGCCGCCGCCGCCCGCGAGCCGCATCGGCTCACCGCCTACGCCCAGGAGCTGGCCACCGCGTTCCACCAGTTCTACCACGAGTGCCGCATCGTCACCGATGACAGGGCGCTCACCGCGGCGCGGCTGCGGCTCGCCGAGGCCACCATGCACGTGCTCCGCAACACACTGAGTCTGCTCGGCGTAACGGCTCCGAGCAGCATGTAGAGCGCATCGAGGAGGAGGAAGCCGCTCATGAAGGAAAACGCGCCCGGGCCGCCAGTGCTCATCGTAGGATCCCTCGCGTTCGATTCCGTGGAGACGCCCGACGGGAGCGTCGAAATGGCCCTGGGAGGCTCGGCCGCCTACGCGTCCATCGCGGCGAGCTACTTCGCCGGCGCGCGCGTGGTGGGTGTGGTCGGAGACGATTTCGGCGACGAGCACATGCGCCGGCTTCAGGCACACGGCATTGACGTGGCGGGTGTGGCGCGCGTGCCGGGCAAGACGTTCCACTGGCGCGGGCGCTACCACCACGATTTCAAGGGGCGCGACACGCTGGAGACGGCGCTGGGCGTGTTCGAGTCGTTCGACCCCGATGTGCCGGCGCCGCACCGGGAGAGCGAATACGTGCTGCTGGGCAACATCGATCCGGCCCTGCAGCTGAAGGTGCTGGAGCAGGCCCACCGCGCGCGCGTGGTCGCCATGGACACGATGAACTTCTGGATCGAGACGGCGCGGGAACGCCTCGCCGAGGTGCTCTCTCGCGTGGACATCCTGTTCATCAACGACGAGGAAGCGTTCCAGCTGAGTGGCCAGAGTACCGTCCTCGCCGCGGCGCGAGCCGTGGCCGCGGCGGGGCCGCGCTACGTCGTCGTCAAGCGCGGCGATTGCGGCGCCATGCTCTTCGGGCCCGACCTGACGCTGTTCGTTCCCGCCATGCCGCTCTTGCGTGTCATCGACCCCACCGGCGCGGGCGATTCCTTCGCCGGCGGCTTCATGGGCCACCTGGCGCGCACCGGCGCCCTCGACCGCGCGAGCCTCGGCGGCGCGCTGCTCGCCGGCACGGTGCTTGCGAGCTTCGCGGTGGAGGCGTTCTCGGTGGACGGCATCTGCGAGCTGCCGCCCGGTGCCATCGCCGAGCGCCGCGCCGCGCTCGAGCGGATGATCCGCCTCTAGTCCTCGCGCGCCGGGCGTGGTATAATCATGCCCCGTGACGCACGCCCAGGCGTCCGCGAGAGCTTCGCCAACCTATGCCTGAACAAGAGCTTACGCCGGCCCAGGTGCGCCGGGCCCAGGAGACCGTGGCCCGTATCCAGGGTGTGTCCTCCTGCCAGATCGTCACCGACGGCCGCGGGGAGATCACCGAGGTCCACGTGGTGGCGACCTCGGGCAAGCCGCCCAAGCTGGTCGCCCGCGACGTCGAGTCGTGCCTGAAGGCGGAGCTGGGGATCGACGTCGACTACAAGAAGATCGGCGTCGTCCTCTTCGCACCGGACGGCAGCCAGGGTGCGACCGAGCCGGCGGCCGCGGCGATGGAGGAGTTTCCCGTCGAGGAGCACGCGTCGCGCTTCGCCTTCCATTGCGTCAACGTCTTCGTCTCCAGGGAGGGAACGCGTGCGGAGGTCGAGCTGGCGCGCGACGGCGTACAGGCCTTCGGCGCGAGCAGCAGCGACAACCCGGCGGCGAACGCGTGGGAGATCGTCGCCGAGGCGACGCTGCGCGCGATCTCGGAACTGCTTGACGCTTCCACACGCCTGTGCTTAGTTGGGGTCCTGAAGATCGCGCTGGGCGATGCCAGCGCGGCCGTCGTCCGCGTCGATACCGTGGGCAGCCGGTCGACCAAGAGCCTGGCCGGCTGTTCCATAATCGGCGGAAACGAGAATCAGACCGTCGTGTTCGCCACCCTGGATGCGGTCAACCGCATCATCGGCAAGTTGAACTTCAAGAGTTCCATCGAATACAGGATCCGCTGATTTGCCCCAGTGAAGAGCGAGTTCCGAGACTCTCCGATCGCCTTCAAGCTCTACTACGTCGCCTTTGTCGTTGCCGGCTTCGCCTTCTTCGCGCACCTGGTGCGCGACTTTCCCTTCGAGCGCTTCCGCGAGGTCATGCTGTTCATCGCGCTGCTCGTGCTCGCCGACACGGCACACATCACGCTGCCGCGGGGTGGAGCCACGATCGACGCGTCGAGCCCGATCGACCTCGCGGCCATCGCGCTCTTGGGCGTGCCCGCGATCGCGTTCGCCGAGGCGGTGGCCGCTTTCTCGTCGCAGGCGTTCGTGCACCGCAGGCCGGCCATCCGCGTGGCCTTCAACGTGCCCCTGCTGATCCTCACCGTCGGGCTGGCCGGGCTGGCCTACTACGCCTTTCCCGAGTCGTGGCGCGACCTGCGGACGCCCCGCTTTCTCGCCCCCATGACGACGGCGGCTGTCGTGTACTACGTGGTCAATACGTTCTCCATCAGCGCCGTCATCGGGCTGCAGACGGGCAAGAGCCCCGTACCCGTGTGGCGGCACAACTACAGGTGGACGTTCCTCCACATCATTGCGTTTGTGCCCATGGCCGCGACCATCACCATGGTGTACCGCAGCTACGGGCCGTGGACCATCCTCCTGTTCATCGCTCCCATTCTCCTGGCGCGCTACTCCTTCAAGCACTACGTGGACATGAAGGAGGCGCACATCAACACGGTGGCCGCGCTCACTTCGGCCATCGACGCCAACGACCCGTTCACCCACGGGCACTCCTACCGCGTCTCCCGCTACGCGCTGCGCCTGGGGCGCGCCATGGGCCTGTCCGCGGCGGACCTGGAGATCCTCGAGTATGGCGCGCTCCTGCACGACGTGGGCAAGATCGCCATCCAGCACGACATTCTGCTCAAGACGGAGAAGCTCTCCGAGCAGGACTACCACACGCTGAGGCAGCACTCGACCATCGGCGCGGACATCGTCGAGAACCTCAAGTTCCTGAGGGAAGCTGCGGTGCTGGTGCGCTATCATCACGAGCAGCCGAACGGCAAGGGCTACCCGGAGGGCCTCTCGGGCGACGACATCCCCATCGGGGCGCGGATCATCCTGGTGGCCGACGCCTTCGACGCCATGACTTCGGACCGCCCCTACCGCAAGGGCCTGGCGCTGGACGAGGTCGTCGATCAGTTCGAGAAGCACCGGGGCGAGCAGTTCGATTTCGAGATCTCGAACCTGCTCGTGGATCTGTTGCGAAGCGGGCAGTTTTCGCTGATCGTGGAGACCGATCCGACGACGGCGATCTACGAGTCGCTGCAGGAGCGGCTGTGAGGGGCTCGCGAACGGAGTGGTTGTGATGCGCTACCGCGATTCCGGAGTGGACATCGACAAGGCGAACGAGGCCAAGAAGGCCATCCGCAGCGCCCTCCAGCGAACGTGGGGCGCCGAAGTCCTCTCCGACGTGGGCCACTTCGGCGGCCTCTTCCGCATGCCCGCGCTGCGCGAGCCGGTGCTGGTGAGCAGCATGGACGGCGTCGGCACTAAGCTCCTCGTGGCCAGGATGGCCGAGCGCTACGACACGGTGGGTCAGTGCCTGGTCAACCACTGCGTCAACGACATCCTCGTCCAGGGGGCGAGGCCGCTCTTCTTCCTCGACTACATCGCCGCCGGCCGGCTGCGCCCCGAAGTGGTCGCCGGGCTGGTGGAGGGCCTGGCCCGCGCGTGCGAGGAGAACGGGTGCGCGCTCATCGGCGGGGAGACGGCGGAAATGCCGGATCTCTACCAGCGAGACGACTTCGACCTGGCCGGCGCTATCGTGGGCGTGGTGGAGCGCGACGCCTTGGTGGACGGCTCGGGCATCCGCCCCGGCGATCGCGTCCTCGCGCTCCCCTCGTCGGGTCTGCACACCAACGGCTACTCGCTCGCCCGCCGCATCGTCTTCGACGTGATGGGGCAGGGCATCGACGACCGCGTGGGCGAGCTCGGCTGCACGGTGGGCGAGGAGCTGTTGAAGGTCCACCGCTCGTACCTGCGCGAGGTGACCGCACTGATGGAGGCGGCGCCGGTGAAGGGGCTGGCGCACGTCACCGGCGGTGGGGTCGTGGAGAACCTGCCGCGCGTGCTGCCGGTGGGCTGCGGGGCGCGCGTCGAGAAGGGGACGTGGCCGGTGCCGCCCGTCTTTCCCTTCCTGCAGCGTCACGGAGAGGTAGACGAGGCGGAGATGTACCGCGTCTTCAACATGGGGTTGGGCATGTTGGCCGTGGTGGGCGCCGAAGACGCCGCGCGCGTGCCCTCGTCGCTGGCGGGTACGCCGCTCTACGCCGTGGGCGAGGTGGTGGCTGGCGCCGGCGTGGCCTTCTCCTGAGGGATCACGGCAACACGATCAAGCCGACGCGCTCGCCGCCGAGGCCGTCCGCGGCGGAGATCGCCTCGGGGTCGCTCGACTGTGGTGGGAGCTCGACCAGGATCTGCTGCGTGAGGTCGAAGGCGAGCAGCATATCGTTGAGCGTGTCGATAGTGTAAAGTCGCCCTCCCCCCACCGGTGACAGCGCGAGGTCGTTCTGCACTCCCGCCGAGGCCCCGCTTCCGCGGTCGAAGAAGTCGTACTCCACCGTTTTCGTTCCCCCCGGCGTCACGCGCAGGATGGCCTTGGTGGTGTCCGAGTCCACCAGGATGAACAGGTTCTGGTCGTCGTCGTTGACGACCATGCCCCGCGCGCCCTCGGCCTCCCACCGCGTTAGCTGCGTCACCATCTCCGTCGGCCCCACGGCCGCGAGGGAATCGACGGGCAAGCGCAGCAGCTGGAAGTCGGGGAGGTGGATGAAGTAGATGTCTTCAGTCACCGGGTCGACGGCCACGGCATCGTTGTGCGCCCGGTCCTGGGGCGTGCCGGCGTAGGTCGCCTCTGCAAAGCGCCCCAGCGGATCGCGGCACGTGACGATGAAGGGTCCGAACGAGTCGCAGCCGATGAGGATGCCGGTGGGCGAGTAGGTGATCTCGGCGCCAAAGGGATCCTCGAGACTGGACAGCGTGGAAAGGGCGCCGTTGGGCGCGATCTTGGTGATGAAGTCGTCGATGTCGCCCAGCGCGACGAAGAAGTCTCCCGCCGCCGAGAAGGCGCAGTCGCGGGCGACGACGGTGATGCTCCCCTGGTCGTCGAGCTTGCGGAGCCTGGTGGCGGTGGCGACGCCGGCGACGAAATCCGGGGCCAGCTTCACCACGCCCGCGGCGAAGTCCCCGTTCGCCATGTGCAGGCTGGAGCGCCGCGTGAAGAGAAAGAGGTGGCCCGCCAGGCCGTGCTTGCGAACGAAGGTCGGATCCTCCTCGGGACAGAAGAATTCGCCGCCCGTGGCGACGAAGTCCACGCCGAGGTTGGTCGCCGATTCGAGCGAAGCGCGCACGCTGTTCTCGCCCGCGTTGGGACCGAGCGTCCACCCCGTCGACGCCCGCCCGGCGTCGTCGGCCACCGCGCTCGGCGTGGCCACGCTCCCCCCGCCCGTGACGACCTGGAAGCGCACGGTATAGCCCTGGGCCGCGGTGCCATCGGAGAGCGTGACGCGGACCACCAGCGGATCCAGCACCGGGGTGCCCTTCTTCGAGTACTGGCCGTCCCCGGAGACCTGCGCGATGGCCGGCACCACCGGCGGCTCGGTGGTCTCCTCGCACGCCAGAGAGGGCAGACAACACAACGCCGCGAGGGATACAATGAACCTGGCGCGGCCGCGGCCGCGGCGGGCGGTGAAGCGGTGCTCGTTCATCCGTGATTCCTTTCCATTCGCAACGGGCGTGGCCGGGGGCGCGTGGCGGATCGTGGGGGCGGTTGATAATCTAGCACCCGCGCGGGGGCGCGTCAACACGAAGGAGACCCGATGAAGCACGTAATCGTCCCGCTGGCACCGGGTTTCGAGGAGATCGAGGCCGTCGTCATCGTCGATTTCCTGCGCCGGGCGGGCTTGCGCGTGACGGTAGCGGCCGTGGTCGGCGCGCTCCCGGTGACCGGCTCCCACGGCATCGTCGTGGTGGCCGACGCGCGCATCGAGGACGCCGACCTCGGCGCCGCCGACGCGATCGTGCTCCCGGGAGGGGTGCCGGGGGCGCGAAACCTCGGCGCCAGCGAGATCCTCCGCGCGGCGCTTCGCGAAGCGGCCGCCGCCGGCAGGCTCCTCGGCGCCATTTGCGCCGCGCCGGCCGTCCTGGATGCGCACGGGCTCCTCGCCGGGCGCCGCGCGACGAGCCACCCCAACCACCGCGCCGAGATGACCAACTGCACCTACGTCGAAGAGCGCGTCGTGACCGACGGCCACGTGGTCACCAGCCGCGGCGCGGGCACCGCCGTCGAGTTCGCCGCACAGCTGGTGCGGTGCCTCGTCGGGGAGACGGCAGCCGACGACATCCTGCGGGCCATCCAGTCTCGCTAGCGGCGCGCGCGTCACTCGAAGGTATCGTCCGCTTCGAGCACCTGCGAATCTGCGCGGTTCACGTTGAGCCTGTAGGCCGCCACCAACGCGTCCTCCGCGAGTACGTCGGCGGGCATCGCGCCGGTCTCATAGGTGATCGGCGAGGGGACGTTGTCGGCGAGGGCGCTCAGGAAACCGTCGGCGTCCTGCGTGATCACGGCGATGCGGAGATTCTGGTAACCGAGGTGCCTGCGGATGGCCGCGTTCACCTGCTCGAGCGTGACCGTCGTGAGTCGCTCGGGCAGGGTCTCCAGGAAGTCGTCCGTCCCGTAGAAGGCCGAGTCCATGAGGTACCCGAGCCGGCGGCTCTGGCTCTGCGCCCAAAGCCGGCTGTAGTTGACGAGGAATTCCCGCGTCGCCTCGAAGTCCGCCTCGTCGAGACCTTCCCTCGCCAGCTTCTCCAGCTCGAAGAGCGCCAGGCGTAGCGCAAAGTGCCGGTGCTCGTGCGCGACCGGGCGGATCCAGATGCTGAAGAACTGCTGCCGGCGGGGAATGTTCGTCAGGGGGAACGTGGAGCCGCCCTCCTGGATGAAGTTCTCGATGTACGAGTAGTCCCCGTAGTTCAAACCCCGCACCTGCCGCATGCGGATCATGAGGCGGCCGTTGAACGTACGGTGCTCGCCGAGGCAGGAGTTGGCGATCATGAGCGGGTAGAAGTCGGCGTCGGCCCGCGTGACGGAGATCGGAAACCCGATCGATATGGCCGTCGAGTTACACGCCTTCTCCACCGCCACCACGCCGACCTGGCCGATCGGGCGCGGCTGCGGCAGCTCCACCCGCGCCGGCGCCCCGGCGCCCAGGCGGGCCAGGTCGGCGCGAAGCCGCTCGAGGAGCGAGGCGGGGTAACCGCCGGCGAGCCCGATGGTCACGTTGCCGCGGGTGAAGTGGCGCTGGTAGTGCGCGCGCACGTCCGCGAGGGTGATGGACTCGACGTCGCCGGCCAGGCCCCGGACGGGGCTTCCGTAGGGGTGCCCCGCGTAGAGCGCTGCTCCCAGCACTTCCTTGCCGAACTGTTCGTCGTCGCTGCCGCGCAGCGTCTTGCGCAGGTAGTTGACCTGGTTGGCGCGCAGGCGCGCGAAGTCCTCCTCGTGGAAGCCGGGCTCGAGCAGCGCTTCCATGAGCAACGCGTAGTAGGCGTCGAGGTTGTCCACGTGCACCTCGCCCACGATGGTCGTCACCTCCATGTCCACCTGGGCGCCGATGTCCGCCGCCATGGGGAAGAGGCGCTCGACGACCTCCTCGTAGGGGCGGCGCGCCGTGCCCGCCTCGGCGAGCATCGACGCCGTGAGATGGGTCAGGCCCCTCTTGCCCGCGGGGTCGTCGATCGCGCCCACGCGGAACTGGATGCGGAAGGTCACCAGCGGGCTGGTTGCCAAGGGCAGAAGCACCTCGGGCGGATCCGCCTCGCTTCGTGCCGAGGTCGTGGTCACTGTCATCACCACCAGTAAGAGCCGCGCGCAGGCGGCGATTGTCGTTCTCATTCTCCGTGCACCCCCGTTAGCGTCACTACCGTGCTCCTCTCCGGCGTCAGGTACGTGCCTGCGACGCGCTTGACGTCGCCGGCGGTTACCTCGTCGTAGCGCCGGTAGGCCTCGTTGATCGTCTGCGCGTCTCCCGTCAGGCTCAAGAAGTGGGAGAGATGTCCGGCCACGCCGCGCGCAGTGTCGAGCGACCCGGCCAGCGAGTAGCGCAGGTGCGATTTGACCGCGGCCAGGCGCTCCGCCGGCGTCTCCTCCCGCGCCGCCCGGTCGACTGCTGCAAAGATGGCGCCCTGCACCTCGGCGACGTGGGCCTCGTCCTTGATCCGCGCATAGACGGTGAAGAGTCCGGGGTCGCGCCGATCGGGCGCGTAGGTGCGCAGGTACTCCACCTTCTGCTCGCGTATGACGAGGCGCTGGTAGAGTTCGCCCGTCTCGTCGAACACCAGGCGAGCCAGCACGTCGAGGGCGGCGCAATCCCTCGTCGCGGTGCTGAACGCGGGCGCCTTGAAGGCGACGGCGAGGTAAGGCAGCGTCGGGTTGTCCCAGTCGATGTGGGCCGACCGCTGCGCGGTCTGCGCGGGCTCCTCCGGAACGGTGTGGCTGTACGGCGCGCGGTTCCAGCGTCCGTAGTAGCGCTCGACCAGCGCGTGGGCAGCCTCGGCGTCGACGTCGCCCACGACGAGAATCACGGTGTTGGACGGCGTGTAGAAGCGCTCGAAGAAGGACAGGCTGTAGTCGTACTGGTTGGGCATGTCGAGGATGTCGTCGTAGAAGCCCATGGTCGTGTGCTTGTACGTGTGCCGGTCGTAGGCGATCTCGCGCAGCCTCTCGAAGAGTTTCCGTATCGGGTTGGAGTAGTTCTTGTTGTACTCGCCCAGCACCGCCTTGGCCTCTTGCTTGAAGTCGGCCTCGGCATAGGCGAGGTTCATGAACCGGTCCGACTCCGCGTCCACCACCCGTTCCAGCCCCTCCGTGCCGAGGAGCGCATGGTACACGGTGAGATCGTCCGAGGTGTAGGCGTTGGCGTCGCTCCCCAGCGCCTTGAAGAGGTCGTTGTACGCCTCGGTCGAGTAGCGCTCCGTGCCGCGGAACATCATGTGCTCGAAAAAGTGCGCGAAGCCGGAGTGACCGGGCTCGACCTCGTCGCGGGACCCCGCCCGGACGATGCTGTAGTAGGTGACGATCCCGGGGCTGTCGTAGGGGACGACGACCACCGTGAGTCCGTTGGCCAGCACGCGGCTGAAAACGGGGAAGGGAAAGACGTCCCGCGCGGCGGCGGCGCGGACCATCGCCAACACCCCGGCCGCGGCGACCAGGCCGACGACCAGCTTCATACGATTCCTCCTTGCGCGCCGCCGGGCCATCTCCGTCGTCACGCGCGTTTGACACCAACTGTCAACAATAGTTGACACTATATAACCTATTTATGTACAATATATTACAGCAATACTGGGGCAACGAACCCACATGGGTGTCAAATACGTTTGACACTCCCCCACGGGGAATGACCCTCCCCAGGTCGGAAGCATAGCTGACAAGACGTTGCAACACAACCGCTTGTGGGATTTCTCGGCACTTTCTTCCCGTCTGGTACACGCCTTGCCCTTATAGGGAAGCGCGGCAGGCAACAGCGGAAGGGCAGAGAGAAGCCTGGGGAGGCCTAGTAAATCGGGTCCCAAAGGGTCAAACCACCGGAGGTTGAGACATGCGTTACATGATTCTCACTAATCTTGGCCTGATCATCAGCTTGCTGGCGATCCTGGGGCGGAGTACCTGGGGACGCAGCACCTGGCCGGGCTAGGCAGCTGACAACACGCTAACCCAGGCCCCGAGGTCTTTCAACCATGCCTTCGGCAATCGCCATCAGCCCGGACGGCAGCGTAATCCCGGCGGACGTGGGGGGCATGGGAACGGACCTCGGGACGGAAATCGGGGGGAGCGAGACGGGGGCCCGCGACGAGCGGGCTCCCCGCATTCTGAGCGAGCCGGCTGGGCCTTGTGCTATAGTCTGAGGTCGGCCGGCAGGAGCAGCTGATGAGCATCCCCGAGCACAAGCGGCGCCGCGAGTCGGCCGCCGACGCGTTTTCCGAGCTCCAGGACCTCGGTCGGTCCCGGGGACGAGGGCCGGCGGCGTCCGAGCAGGGGTCCGACCAGAAGTACGCCCGCGTCCTGGAGGTCTCCGCCTCTCTGGCCTCCACTCTCGATCTGACCGAGATCCTCAACCTCATCGTCGACGGCATTATCCAGGTTACCGGCTGCGAGCGCGGCTTCCTGATGCTCAAGGAGTCCGACGGCGAATTCTCCATGCACATCGGCCGCACCCGTGGCGAGGCGGAGTGGAACGAGGAGCACCTCGCGATCAGCAAGACCATCGTGGCGCGCGTGGTGCTCTCGCGGGAGCCGTTCGTGGCGCCGGACCTCGAGCGGGTCGAGGACCTCAAGGATACGGATAGCATCCATCAGTATGCTATCCGCTCGGCGTTCTGTCTGCCGCTGCTCTACAAGGACGAGTTGATCGGGGTGATCTACGCGGACAGCGGCCACGTGGTGCCCCAGGTGCTCGAGGCGGACCAGGGCATTCTGGCCGCTTTCGCGGCGCAGGCGGCGCTCGCCATCGCGAACGCGCGGCAGCACGGAGAGCTCAAGAGCCGGCGCGACCGCCTGGAAGAGCAGAACCTGTCGCTGCGCAGCCAGCTGGCGAAAGAATTTTCGTTTTCGGGCATGGTCAGCAAGAACAAGCGCATGTTCGAGGTCTTCGCGACGGTCGAGAAAGTTGCGCCGCACGACCTCAGCGTGCTCATCCAGGGCGACAGCGGAACGGGCAAGGAGCTGCTGGCGCGCGGGATCCACGAGCGGAGCCCCCGGCGCAGCGCCCCGTTCGAGATCGTCAACTGCTCCGCCATCCCCGCCGGCCTGGTGGAGAGCATACTCTTCGGGCACAAGCGCGGCGCGTTCACGGGGGCCATGCGCGACAAGCCCGGCGTGTTCGACCTGGCCGACAACGGCACGCTCTTCCTCGACGAGATCGGCGACATGCCCTTGGATGTCCAGCCCAAGTTGCTGCGCGTGCTCGAGAACGGGGAATTCTGCCGCGTCGGCGAGGAGGAGCGCGTGCGCAAGGTCGAAGTACGCATCATCGCGGCCACGAACATGGACCTGGCCCGGGCCGTGGAGGACGGGCGCTTTCGTCGCGACCTCTTTTTCCGGCTCAACGTCGCGCACATGACCCTGCCGCCTCTGCGCGAGCGACCCGAGGACATCCTCCCCCTGGCCGAGCACTTCCTCGAGCAGTTCGCCACGGATAAGCGCCTGCCGCTCCCCAAGCTCGCGCGGGACACGCAGGAGTTCCTGCTGGGCCGTGCGTGGCAGGGAAACGTGCGCGAGCTGCGCAGCTCAATGGAGTGGGCCATCGTCGTGCAGGACGATGACCACGTGATCCACGCCCGCGAGATGCGGAGGTACTTTGCGGCGGACGACGCGGATCCGGCTGAAGCGACGGGCGCGCGCGCGTCGTACAAGGATCGGTT
>Ga0224512_10003093_pt1 | contig 14818 bp, 10 predicted proteins | sample SF_May12_sed_USG_4_FD_169103 | JGI IMG/M metagenome (GOLD analysis project Ga0224512, IMG submission 169103) | Sediment microbial communities from San Francisco Bay, California, United States - SF_May12_sed_USGS_13 | ecosystem: Environmental > Aquatic > Marine > Sediment | place: USA...
CCATCGAACCGTCGACACCGTTCTCGGTCTCGGTCGTCCCATGGTCGATCCGCCACTTGACCGCCTCGTAGGGCACGCCGACGTCGTGGAACGCCTGGTCGTAGAAGCCGTCCTCGCCCAGCAGCAGCTCGTGGACCTTCTTCAGGAACAGACCTGACTCCGCCCCCTGGATGATGCGGTGATCGTAGGTCGAGGTGATGGCGATGATCTTGGAGATGCCGAGTTGGGCCAGCATCTTCGGATCTGCGGCCTCATACTCGGTGGGGTAGCCGATGCGACCGACGCCGACGATGACCCCCTGACCCTTCATGAGCCGGGGCACCGACTGCACGGTGCCGATCGTTCCCGGGTTGGTGAGCGTGACGTTTGCGCCCGTGAGGTCGTCGACCGTGACCTTGTTGTTGCGGACCTTGTCGATCAGTGCCTCGTAGGCGTCGACGAACTCCGAGAAGTCGAGTTCGTCGGCCCGCTTGATGACGGGGACCATCAGGGTGCGGGTTCCGTCATCCCTTTGAAGGTCGACGGCGATGCCGAGGTTGACGTGGGCGTTGCGCACGAGTTCCGGTTTGCCGTCGTCGTTGACCCGGTAGCTGTTGCTGAGACTCGGGGTCGCGGTCTTGATGGCGGTGACCACGGCATAGCCGATGACGTGGGTGAAGCTGACCTTGCCGCCCCGGACACGCTTCAGATGATTGTTGAGGATGCGGCGGTTGACCTCCAGCAGCTTGGCCGGGATCTCCCGGAAGCTGGTGGCCGTCGGCACCTCGAGACTGGCCTCCATGTTGCTGGCGATCAGCGCCGAGACACCTCGCAAAGGTACGGTTTCGATTCCGTCATCGGTGCCATCGTCGTCGCCCTCACCTTCGCCGTTTCCGTCATCGGCGGCCGATTTTACGCCGGCACCGTTGCCGGTCGTCGACCCGGTGCTCCTCGTCGAGGCGCCGTCGTTGCCCGCAGGCGCAGGAGCTTCCGGTGCGCTCGGCGCAGGCGCGGGTTTCGGCGCCGGCGCAGGCGGGGTCGTTGCCTGGGATCCGGCGTTGGCACTGGCGACGGGCGTCGGTGACGGTTCGAAGGCCGACGGTGTGGGGGCCGTGGCCGGCTGAGCGGGGGCCGTGGCCGGCTGAGCGGGGGCCGTGGCCGACGGTGTGGGGGCCGTGGCCGGCTGAGCGGGGGCCGTGGCCGGCTGAGCGGGGGCCGACGCCGCTGCAGGGGCGCTCGCCACGTCCTCCAGGCGGACCGTTCGCCCCTCGGCGGGAGGATTGGGCGCGACGGTTCCGGGAGGGCCCTGGGCGAAGATCTCCTGCCATTCCACCGGCACCGACCGGGGGTTGTCGAGGTACTCCTGGTACAGCTCCTGGATGAACCAGGAGTTCGGTCCCTGAGGATCGGAGGGGTCACCGGATGTTTGTGAGGTCACGGACAGATCCTACCTGCTGGAGTGCGCTCAAGAAGAGCCGTCACGTCGGTCGGATCGTCAACCGGCCTGGTGCGGACACGTCGGGCGCGGATGGTCGGGAGCGGTAGGTTTAGACGATGCTCGTTGCCACGTGGAATGTCAATTCGCTCAACGCCAGGATGCCACGGGTCGAGCAGTGGCTGGCCGAAGTCGAGCCCGACATCGTCTGCCTGCAGGAGACCAAGCTCGCCGACGAGGCGGTGCCGATCGAGGTCTTCGCCGACCTCGGCTACGATGTGGCCCACCACGGCGAGGGCCAGTGGAACGGGGTTGCCATCCTGTCCCGACTCGGGATCGATGAGGTGATCGAAGGCTTCGCCGACGGTATCGAACCCGACACCGACGCCCGACTTGTCTCGGCCACCTGCGGCCCGGTCCGGGTCAGCAGTGTCTACGTGCCCAACGGCCGCGAGATCGGCCACGAGCACTACCACTACAAACTGGGATGGTTGAAGCGACTTCGGGCCCACCTCGAGGCGACGACGGACCCCGCCGCCGACGTCATCGTCGCCGGCGACTGGAACATCGCACCCGACGATCGCGACGTCTGGGACCCCGCTGCGTTCGAGGGTTTGACCCATGTGACCCCCCAGGAACGCGCCGCCCTGGGCGACGTCCTCGACTGGGGCCTGGTCGACACCTTCCGTGAACGGTTCGACGAATCCGGCCTCTTCAGCTACTACGACTACCAGGCCGGACGGTTCCACAAGCGCCAGGGAATGCGCATCGACTACATCCTGTCGACGGCCCCGCTGGCTGAGCGGTGTCGCATCGATCTCGTCGATCGCAATGCCCGCAAGGGGAGCAAGCCAAGCGACCACGCCCCGGTGCTGGCGCGCTACGCTGACGATTGAGGGTGGTCGGGTCCAGGTTGTTCTGACTCGACGTCGAGAGCGAGAGCGAGGGCGTCCGACCGGGACGTTCGGGAAGCCGCTGAACAACCGATGTTGACAAGCCTCAGCCATCACGAGCTGCTGGTCTTCTGGACCGAGTTGCTGGCGTTGTTTGCCGTCGCCTGGGCTCTCGGAGCGTTCGCCCGACGGTTGGGGCTGCCGTCCGTCGTCGGTGAACTCTCGGCCGGTCTGATCCTCGGTCCGAGCATTCTCGGCGTTGTCGCTCCGGGGCTGTTCGACTGGTTCCTCCCGTCGGGCGAAGAAGCCGTCACCCAGTCGGCCATGCTGCTGGCGGTGTCGTGGTTCAGCGCGGCGTTCCTTCTCGTCGTCGCTGGGTTCGAGACGGACCTCGCCTTGATCAGCCGCCTGGGGCGGGCTGCGGCGTTGGTCACGACGGGTAGCGTGATCGTGCCGCTGATCGGTGGTCTGGTGGCGGGCTGGCTCATGCCGGTCGTCTTCTACGGGGCCGTCGACGGCGGCCGTCCTGACCGCATCGTGTTCGCCCTGTTCATCGCGGCTTCGGTGGCGGTGTCGGCCCTGGCGGTGATCGCCAAGATCCTGAGCGACTTGAACCTCATGCGCCGCGACGTCGGTCAGATCACCATCGCCGCCGGGATGGCCAACGACCTCGTGGGCTGGGTGATCCTCGGGGTGATCGCCGGCCTGGCCGCATCCGGTCATGTCTCGGCGATCGATGTCGTGGCCACGGTCGGCGGTCTGGCGATCTTCATGGTCGGAGCGTTCACGATCGGGCAAAGGCTCGTCGATGCCGCGCTCCGGCTTGTGCGCCGTGAAGGCCACAACGTGCGGGGTGCGTTGACCGTCATCCTGGCCACGATGCTGACCTTCGGCGTGCTCACCCAGGCCCTGGGGGTGGAGGCCGTGCTGGGAACCTTTGTGGCCGGCGTGGTCCTGGCCCGCTCCCGTTACCAGCAGGTCGAGGCCGAACACACCATCGAGGATCTGACCTCGGTCATCTTCGCCCCGCTGTTCTTCGCCACCGCCGGGTTGCGACTCGACCTGTCCCTGCTTCGGGGCTCGGCGCTGGGTTGGGCGCTCCTGCTGCTCCTCGTAGCCCTGGGGCTCAAGTTCGCGGGTTCCTTTCTCGGGGCCAAACTCGGTGGTCTGACCACGCAGGAGGGGTTCGTGTTGGGTTCGGGTCTCAACGCCCGGGGCGCGCTCGAGATCATCATCGCCACCGTCGGCCTGTCGCTCGGGGTCTTCAATCAAACGACGTTCACCATGATCGTGATGATCCCGCTGGTGACATCTCTGCTGGCCTCGATCGGGTTACGGGTGTTCAGCCGGGGCCTCGAGGGCTCGGTGGCCGAACGGGAACGCCTGGCCCGGGAACAGGCGCTCGAGAGCAACCTGTTGATCCGCAACAACCGGATCCTGCTCCCCTCCGCGTCGGAGGCCAATTCGATCGTCGCCGCTCAGATCGTGCACTTCGCCTGGCCTCCGGATCTGGCGGCCACGGTTCTGGCCGTCCGCAGCAATGGTGCCGGTCCCAACATCGACGTGATGGGCAACGTGCTCTACGGCAGGGAGTTCGAGGTGGCCGAACTCGATCCGGGTATCGACGACGCCACGGCCGCCATGGAGATCATCGCCCAGTCCCGCCTCGGGTACGGGGTCATCGCCCTCGGCGCGGGCATCGAGTCGGGGCATGGCCAGTTCGGCTCGTCACTCGTCGACGAGGTTCTGAACCGCACCGATCTACCGGTCGTGATCGTACGAAAGGCCATGAATCACCCGGGACGATTGCCGGGCGTGTTCGCCCAGGCGCTCGTTCCCATCGCCGGCAGCCACTCCTCCCAGGCCGCACTGGAGCTGGCGGCCAACCTGTCGTCGAATCTCGGAACCCACCTGTTGCTGAGCCACGTGGTCTACCGACCCCGAAGCGGCACCGGGCCCGGTTCGCTGTTCGACCGGTTTCGGGCCTCCGCCTTCGCCGGGAGCGATGACGTGGCCGGCGGGCTGTTGGCCGAGGCGCTCCGGTATGCCATGGAGACAAGGGCCACCGCCGACACAGAGGTGCGCTTCGCCGGTTCGCCTGCGGTGGAGATCGTCAAGCGGGCGAACGCCATCGAGGCCGATCTCGTGGTGATCGGAGCGCAGGTTCGTCGAGTGCCCGGCCGTCGGCCGAGCCTCGGGCCCAATGTCGAACACGTGCTCGAGCACTGCCCGCAGACCGTCGTGGTCGTCGTGATGCCCGATCAGCGCTCGAGCTGAGCGCTCCCGATCGACTTCCGGCGGTTGGCGGTCAGGCCGGTCCGACGATGTCGAGGATCTCGGGACCGAACCGGGTCAGTTTGGCCGGGCGCAGGTTTGTCACGGCGGCCAGACGGCTCAGGGACGCGGGCCGGTGATCGGCCACCGCGCGCAGTGCCTGATCGGAGACGATGACATGGGGCGGGACCTGCCCGGCCCGAGCCTTACGCTCCCTCCAACGACGGAGTTCGGCGTAGATCTCGTCGGCCCCCAGCTGCCGAGTGCTGTCGGCCGTCGGGTCACGGTTACCGTCGATCGCCTCCCGGGAGCGGGCGATGTGGGACCGCCAGTCGGGCGTGAGACTCGATCCGCCGACCCTCTTGATGGCCGTGGCCAGTTGCGCAACGATCGGGGCCGCATCGCGCCCGACGGACTTGGTGCCGAACGTCCGCTTCGCCGCCCATGACAGATTCAGCGACTCCTCCGCCCTGGTGAGGGCCACGTAGAGAAGGCGCATCTCCTCGCTCAGCTGGGCCCGGGTCGTGGCGTAGACGATCGGCACGAACCCGTCCTCGAGTCCGGCCACATGGACCACCGGCCACTCGAGCCCCTTCGCCCCGTGAAAGGTGACGAGATCGACGGCCTCGTCATCGGCCTCGACGTCGCTGCCGTTGACCGTGGTGAGCCAGGCCAGGAACCCGGGCCCGGTCGGTGCGGGTTCGGTCGTCAGGTAATCGTGGATCAGTCGACTGAGGGCGGCGAGATTGCTGTGCCGTTCGAGTTGACCGGCAACCGGCACGGTGGACACGGACCCATCGTCGGTGCCGCCGGCGGTGGCGGCGTCGACGGCAACCTCGGGTCCCTGGGCCAACTGCTGGTCGAGTTCCTCGAGTTGCTGGACCAGATCGATGCCGTGACGCCCGATGGCCCCGAGCACGGCCTTTACCTCGGCGCTGCCGAGCGGCCCCGGTCCGGATCGAATGCGGCTCGGAATGCGCAGGGCGGACAGCTCCTGCTCGATGACCGCCAGCTGGGCGTTGGTGCGGACCAGGACGGCCTGCTGGGAGTAGCGGTAGCCGCCGGCGTTGGCCAGGCGCACCGCCTCGGCGATACCGACCGCCTCAGCCCGGTCGGTGTCGTAGCGGGTGAGGGTCGGGGCGGGGCCGTCGGGGCGATGGCCGATGAGGGTTGCATCCTCGGGCGGTGAGCCGACGGGTACGCTCCATCCGGGGCTTGCCTCGAGCACCGTGTCGGCCAGGCCGAGCACCTGGGGCGTGGAGCGGTAGTTGTCGCGCAGGTTGACGGTGGTGATCCCGTCGGCGCCGATCATCGAATTCATCAGGTCGGGATCGGCGCCGTTCCAGGCGTAGATCGACTGGCGGGGATCGCCAACGATGAACAGGTCGTCGCGGTCGCCGAGCCACTCGGCCAACAGCGCATGTTGGAGGGGGTTGACGTCCTGGAACTCGTCGACGTAGAAGTGGCGATGGCGCCATCGCACGGCAGCCCCGTAGTCGGGGTCGGCGCGGATGTCCCGTATCGCCAACTCCAGCAGATCATCGAAGTCGACGACCCGCTTGCGTCGCTTCTCCTTCTGATAGTCGACCATCAGCTCGGCGATGAACTCCGGTGCCACCGGCGGCACCCGGCCGGCCGCCCGGGCCGCGGCGCCATAGTTCTCGGGCTCGATCATCCGGGCCCGGGCCCATTCGATCTCGGCCACGACGTCGATCAGATCGACCCCGGTCGGTGGTCGGCAGATGCGGCCCAGGAAGCGGATCTTGCTGTTGATCAGCGTCGGTGGCACGGTCCGGCGCTCGTCCCACCGTTGCCGGAGCTGGCTGAGGGCCAAGCTGTGGAACGTGCCGGCCGGAACACGATCACGCATCCCCAACTGCCGCTGGCGATCCCGCATCTCGACGGCGGCCTTGCGGGTGAAGGTGAGAGCCAGCACCCGGTTCGGATCGGTTTCACCCCGAGCGATACGCCAGGCGATCCGGCGGGTCAGCACCCTGGTCTTGCCGGACCCGGCTCCGGCGATGACCAGAACCCTGCCGGCCGGTGCGGTCACCGCACGGATCTGCGCCTGGTTCAGACCGTCGAGAAGCTGATCGGGGACCACCCTCGCGATCGTACGGGTCGATGTTCTCGTTGCCACACCGACGAACTTACTCGGCGCCTGTGACGGTCGGTCCTCGACGCCGCACGGCACTACGATGGCTGATCGTGACCTTTCCTCGTGAGCAACTCAACGAAGGGGAGCAGGTGGTGCTCGACCTTCATCCCCACTGGTGGTTCTTCGCCCCGCAGACCGCGGCGCTGATCGGTGCCGTCGTGCTTGGGCTGGTGGCATTGCTTTTCTTCGGGGGCTCTGCGGTGGTGTCGATCATGGCCGCGGCGTTGATCGTTTTCGTCCTGCTCTGGTTCGCGGCCCGGTATCTGGTGTGGATGACGACCAATTTCGTGCTCACCACCGATCGACTCATCAACCGGTCCGGGGTCCTCAGCCGCAGCGGCATCGAGATCCCGCTGGAACGGATCAACACCGTGTTCTTCCGTCAAAGTCTGTTCGAACGGATGCTGGGAGCCGGTGAGCTGGTCGTCGAGTCGGCCGGAGAGATGGGGCAGCAGGCGTTCGGCAACGTCCGCAAACCGTTGAACGTGCAGAACGAGATCTACCGCCAGATGGAAGGCAACGAGAACCGCAAGTTCGACCGGGTCGGCCGCAACCTGGGGGAGGGCGGCGAACCGTCGGCCATGTCGATCCCCGATCAGATCGAGCGGCTGGCCGACCTGCGCGCCAAGGGCATCATCAGCGACGCCGAATTCGAGGCCAAGAAGACCGACCTTCTCAAACGCATGTAAGAGGAGTTGGTGGGCGGGCCGTCGCCCACTACCACCGGGCCGTGACGAACGTCTGCTCGCCCATCGGCGGCCGGATGTAGGGACGTTCGTCCATATCAGGCAGCTCGATCGGGTCGGGGAGCATGTCCTCGTAATCGATCATCGACAGGATGTGGCTCATGCAGTTGAGTCTGGCCGAGCGCTTGTCGTCGGACGGCACGACATACCACGGGGCCTGTTTGGTGTCGGTGTACTGGAACGTGACGTCCTTGGCCTCCGAGTAGTCGACGTAGAGCCGGTGCTCGGCCAGGTCCATGTCCGACAGCTTCCACCGCTTCAGCGGCTCCTTGTTCCTCGACTCGAACCGTTTCCTCTGCTCCTCGAAGCTCACGGAGAACCAGTACTTCAAGAGGATGATGCCGGACCGGACGAGCATGCGCTCGAACTCGGGGCAGCTGCGCAGGAACTCCCGGTGCTCCTCTTCGCTGCAGAACCCCATCACCCGTTCCACGTTGGAGCGGTTGTACCACGACCGGTCGAACAGCACGATCTCACCGCCCGCCGGTAGGTGTTCGACGTAGCGCTGGAAGTACCACTGCGTTTGCTCCCGCTCCGTCGGCTTTGGCAGAGCGACCACCTTGACGATCCGGGGCGCTGTCCGCTCGGTGATCCGCTTGATCACTCCGCCCTTGCCCGCCGATCCGCGGCCCTCGAAGATGATCAGCACCTTGAGTCCGGTTTCCGAGACGTAACGTTGGAGTTTGACGAACTCCTCCTGAAGCCGGGCCAGCTCGGCCTCGTAGACGGACTTCTTGACCTTGCCTTTGGTGGTGTAGAACTCGGGGTTCGCCGCTGCGATCGCGGCCCTGCCTGCGTCGTCGTGCCGCTCCATGCCGGTACTCCTTCTCGATTGCCGTGCCCTCACGGTTGCTGTGCGACAACTGTAGGTCATGGACCGGTATGTTGGCAGTCCTATGAGTGGAACCACTGGAGCGCAGTACTCGGTCAACCTTCGCGTCCGACTCGAGAACCGACCCGGGGTGCTCGGTCGACTGGCCGTCGCCATCGGCGAGGCGGGCGGCAACATCTTCGCGATCGAGGGATTCGTGGCCAAGGGCCCGATTCTCGAGCGCGACATCGTCGTCAACTGCTCCAGCGTCGAACATCAGGAGCAGATCATTGCCGTGGCAGGCTCCGTCGACAACGTCGAACTCCTCGACAGCTACGACCGGACGTTCCGTATGCACGAGGGCGGCAAGATCGAGGTGCTGCCGCTGTTCCCGGTGGGCGACAAGGACGACCTGTCGATGGCCTACACCCCCGGGGTGGCCCGGGTCTGCCGGGCCATCGCCGCCGATCAGCGGATGGCCGACACCCACACGATCCGCAAGAACACGGTGGCCATCGTCACCGACGGCACCGCCGTGCTCGGTCTCGGCGACATCGGGCCGAAGGCCGCCCTTCCGGTCATGGAGGGCAAAGCGCTCCTGTTCAAGGAGTTCGGCCAGGTCGACGCCTTCCCGATCTGCCTCGACATCGACTCGCCCGACGAATTGATCGAGACCGTCGTCCGGCTGGCCCCGACCTTTGGAGGCATCAACCTGGAGGACATCGCCGCTCCGGGCGCCTTCGAAGTGGAGGAGGCGTTGAAGGAGCGCCTTGACATTCCGGTCTTCCACGACGATCAGCACGGCACCGCGGTCGTGGCCCTCGCCGGTCTCAACAATGCCCTCAAGATCGTGGGCAAGAACATGGCCGATGTGAAGGTCGTCGTTGCCGGCATGGGAGCGGCCGGTGTGGCCGTCGGCAAGATCCTCCTCGGTGCGGGCGTCGGCTCCATCATCGGCGTGGATCGCCAGGGCGCGGTGTACGAGGGCCGGGACAACCTCAACTCGGCGAAGCAGTGGTTCGCCGAGAACACCAACCGGGATCGTCGCACCGGCTCGATCTCGGATGTCATCGCCGGGGCCGACGTGTTCCTGGGCCTGAGCGGCCCCGGTTTGCTATCGGTCGACGATGTGAAGGCCATGGCCGACGATCCGATCGTGTTCGCCATGGCCAACCCCGACCCCGAGATCCAGCCCGAGGATGTGGAGGGCATCGTGGCCGTCATGGCGACCGGCCGGAGCGACTACCCGAACCAGATCAACAACGTGCTCGCCTTCCCCGGTATCTTCCGGGGTGCGCTCGACGTTGCCGCCTCCGACATCACGGAGAACATGAAGCTCGCCGCAGCCGCCGCCATCGCCGACTCGGTCGGTCCCGACGAACTGGCGGCCGACCACATCGTACCGTCGGTGTTCGACAAGTCCGTCCCGGTTCGGGTGGCCGAAGCGGTCTCGAAGGCCGCCATCGCCGACGGCGTCTGCCGTCTCTGACTTCGAGGTTGTCAACCGAGACCGAAACTGCGGGCAGCGCTCGTGATGCGCTGGCCGTAGCGGAGTTCCGCCGCTTGTTCCTGGCCTCGTTCGCCTCGAACGTCGGCCGCTGGATGCAGTTTGCCGCCCTCGGGGTTCTGGGTTGGCAGCTCACCGGGTCGAGCGCCTTTCTCGGGCAACTGATCTTCGCCCAGCTGGTGCCGCTCGGCTTCCTGAGCCTGCTCGGCGGATCGCTGGCCGACACCGTCGACCGCCGGTTGCTGCTGGCCGCCACCCAGGCCTGGCAGATGGGCTGGACGGCGGTGCTTGCCGTTCTGGTCATCGACGACGTCATCGGTCCCAACACCTTGACCGCTCTCGTCTTCGTCATCGGCCTCGGACAGGGTCTGTTCGCTCCGGCCTTCACGTCGGTCCTGCCGCTGATCGCCGGTGAGGACAACATCCAGGCCGCCATCTCGCTGAACTCCGTGCAGAGCAACGGGGCCCGCGTGGTCGGCCCGGCCGTCGGCGGATTTCTGACCAGCCGGTTCGGATTCGCCGAGGTGTTCGCGTTCAACGCCGTCACCTACGTGCTCATCATCGCCGTACTGATCGGGTTGTCGTTCCCGGCGTCCACGGCGCGGCCGGCATCGTTCCGCCAGCGCATCCTCGGCGGCTTCGACGTGGTCCGTCGGGCTCCCCAGGTCGGGCGGCCCATCACGCTGATGGCGGTCTTCGCGCTCTGTTGCATGCCCTTCATCGGTCAGCTTCCGGCGATCGCCGAGGTCAACCTCGGGATCGACGGTCGCAGCACCACCTACGGCTGGTTCTACGCCACGTTCGGGCTCGGCGCCCTGGTGGGTGCGGCCATGGTCGGCACCGTGCTGCTGCGGGTCGACAAACCGAGGCTGGTGCGGATCTGCCTGGTCGGGTTTGCGGTGGCTCTGGCCGCCCTGTCGGCCGCCCGCTCGCTCACCGTGGCCTTTCCGGCCGTGTTCGCCGTTGCCGTGTTCTACCTGGTGATGCCGACCTCGCTGGCGACGCGGTGGCAGCAGCACGTCGATTCGTCGATCCGGGGTCGGGTTGCCGCCATGTGGGTGCTGTCGTTCGGCGGCATGGTGCCGATCGCCAACCTGATCGCCGGACGGATCGTGGAGGCGACCTCGCTCGACACGGTCCTGCTCGCCGGAGCGGTGGCAGCCGTTGTGCTGGCGGCCATCGCCCGGTTGCCCGGCGGGCCCGTGGTCGGTGAGCGGATCCTGGTGGAACCCGGGCCCGAAGTGTAGGCCGACGTGTGGCACGGGCGAATCGCCAGGGTCGGTTGACCGGCCCTACGATCGGGGAGGAGCGAAGGAGTCCCGCAGCCATGGCCAACACCGTCCCCCGTCCCACCCCCCACACGATGCCCGAGTTCGACTCCGTCGACGACGAGCGATTGCACCGCAAGCAACGCCTGGCCGCCACGTTCCGTCTTTTCGGCCGCTTCGGTTTCAACGAGGGAGTGGCCGGGCACGTCACGGCCCGTGATCCCGAGCACGAGAACCTGTTCTGGGTGAACCCGTTCGGGCTCAGCTTCGACCTCATCAGGGTGTCGGACCTGATCCTGGTCGACCACAACGGCTCCGTTGTGGAGGGCGACTGGCCGGTCAACCAGGCGGCGTTTGCCATCCACTCCCAGATTCACCAGGCCCGACCGGATGTGGTGGCGGCGGCCCACACCCACTCCAAACAGGGGAGGGCATGGTCGACGCTCGGCCGACCGCTGTCTATGATCACCCAGGACGTGTGTGCCTTCCACAACGATCACGCCCTCTTCGACGACTACACCGGTGTCGTGCTCGACGTCGAGGAGGGCAAACGTATTGCGGTGGCCCTGGGCGACAACAAGGCGGCCATCCTCCGCAACCACGGGCTATTGACCGTCGGCCACACGGTTGACGAAGCGGCGTGGTGGTACATCACGATGGAGCGGTCCTGTGAGGTGCAGCTGATGGCGGAGGCCGCCGGCACGCCCGTCGAGATCGACCCCGAGGGGGTTCAGCAGGCCTACGACGTGGTCGGCTCGCACATGGCGGGCTGGTTCAGCTTCCAGCCGCTCTACGACAAGATCGTCGCCGACCAACCCGATCTCCTCGACTGACCTTCGCCCTCCCGCCCCCAACCCGTTCCGTGCAGCCCAGGCGACATCGAGCGTCGCCTGAAGTCCGAATCCCGGGAGTGGGTCAATCGTCGCGTGGGGCGAAGTCGTCCCAGCTGACCTGAATCCGCTCCGGTTCGGGAGCGGGAGCCGGCTCCTCGGCGGGACCAAGGTCGTCGTCGTGGCCGTGTTCCGCCGGCGCGCCGGCCGAGACCAGAACGGCGGTCAGCCACGTCGTGATCGGCACCGCGGCGATGAGGCCCAGCGACCCGCACAGGGTGCGCACGATCTCGACGGCCACGATCTCGGAGTTGGCGATCATGGCCAGCGACAGGTCCGACACGACGAACAGCAACAGCAACGGCATGCTCACACCGGCGTAGGCCAGCAGCAGGGTGTTGACGGTGGCGGCGATGTGTTCACGGCCGACACGGATACCGGAACTGATCAGACGCCGCCGACTGAGGCCCGGGTTCTGGGCCTTGAGTTCGGCCACCGTCGCCACCTGGGTCACCGTGACATCGTCCAGCGCACCCAAGGCGCCGATGATTGCGCCTCCCAACAGCAGCGACGCCATGTTGATGTCCTGCGCCAACACCGGAAGGAGGACGCCCTCCTCGGTGGCGAGGCCGGTGAACCGGGCGAGATCGAAGAACACACTCGACAGCACCAGCGTGAGGAGGAGGGCAAGAAGGGTGCCGATGAGGGCGATCGTGGTTGTCGGATTGAATCCGTGAGTCAGGTACAGGCTGACGAAGGCGATGACCGAGGCGGCGACCACCGAGACGGCCACCGGATCGTTGCCGTCCAACACCGAGGGGGCCACGAAGCCAACGAGGATCGCCACGGTCGTGGCCATGGCGATCAGCGCGAGCAGACCGCGAAGGCGGCCGAGGGCGATGACGACGACGGCGAACACGGCGAACAGCCAAACCAGCGCGGACCGTCGATCCTGATCACCGTAAGAGTAGAAGCCGGTTGTGGGTTCGTAGTCGATGACGACGGCGTCACCGACGGACACCTCCGGGACCGGAACACCGCTCCCTTCGACGAATTCGGGCAGAGCCAGGAGTGCGCCCGCATCGGGTCCCGTCGACGGCGTCACGACGACGGTTCGACAGTCCCACACGTTGCCTTCGGACGAGAAGGCGCATTCCCCGTCGATGACTTCGGCGACGGTTGCCTCCAGCCGCTCGGCCGCCAGACCGATGGTCGCCGCCTCCGCTTGAACGGCCGCTCGGCCCGATCCGTCGGGCCACAGAGCGGCCAGGGCCACGAGCGTGACCAGGGCGGCGACGAGGAGCAGAGCCAGCAACGCTCGCAGGACGGGGTTGTCCATCCACTCGTCCCAGCCGCCCTCCATCTGGTGCGAATGACCCTGCTGAGCGTGTTCCGTACTGAGCACCGTGACATGGTACTCGCCGGCGCCGCCGTGCTCGGCCGGGCCCGGCACGAACCTCAGCCGGTGGCGCCGCTCGGTCGGAGCAACATCGCGCTGATCAGCAGCACCGCAACGACCACGGCGATCGTGGGAATCCAACTGCCGGTGGCGTCTCGGAGGACGGCTCCGGTCATCGGTCCGAAGGCGCCGGCCAGCCCGAGGACCGCCCCTTGCAGGCCCATGAGCAAACCGAGATCACCGGGGTCGAAATGAAGGCGGGCATGGATGGCCTGCAGCGGGCTGGACGCCCCGAACCCGGTGCCGGCCAGGAGGGCGAACACGAGCGACAAGCCGACGACCACGGTCGTCGAGTCAGTCCCGACGACGCTGGCCACCAGCAGGGCGACACCGCCGACGGCGGTGATCAGGTAGGCGCCCTGCAGCAGTTGAGCCGAGCCGTGGCGCTCGACCGCGCCGGTCAATCCCATCCGACCGAAGATCTGGCAGAAGCCCCGAAGCCCGGCCAGCGTGCCGGCCAGACCCAGGCCCAACCCGGTTCCGACCATCATCGGAACCTGGTACACCCACATCGTGCCGGCTGAGGCGCCCGCCAGGAAGTACACGGCGAGCGCCCGCCGGACGTCGGGTTTGGCCATGGAGCGTTTGACGGCGTCCCATGATCGGGCCGACGGCAGGATCGCTCGGCCCGTCTCGTCCTCCTGGACCAGCTTGACCCGGGCCGTGACCACGGCGGCCTGCACCGCACCGAAGACACCGGCCAGGATCAGGGCCCGGGCCACGCTCCGCCAGTCCCAGACCGTCAACAGCCAGGCACTGAACGGCAGGTAGATGGGGGAGCAGAAGGCCCCGACCAGCGTGAGAACGGCGATCGCCCGGTCCGGCCGATCGGGTCGGGATCGAGCGGCGATCACCGTCGTCATCGCGTAGAACCCGGTGGCGCCGCTCAATCCGGCTCCCGTTGCGAACAGCAGGCCGAAGAGCCACTGACGATCGACCGAGACGGCGACCAGCATCAGCCCGCTGGCCACGATGGCGTGCAGCCCCAGTGGCACGGCAGGCCCGAACCGATCCAACAGCCGCCCCGACCAGAACGCCGAAAGTCCGGTCAAGAGCATGGCCACGCCGTACACCGAACCGAGAAAGCTGGTGGTCCAGCCGGTCTCCGCACTGATCGGGTCGATGAGCACGCCGAAGGCGTAGGCCCAGGTGCCGTAGGCGGTGATCGTGTAGAGCCCGAGCGACCACACCGGCAGCCAAGCGCGCCAAGCGGCCTTCCCTGCCGGTCTGTGCCCGACGGCGCTCGTCATCAGGCTCACGGTACCCGTCGGAACCAGGGTGATCACGTCGATCCCTGGCCCCTCACCACCGCCATGTCGACTCGAAGTCCGATCCGGCGGTCTGCGATACTGACCCAATGACGGACCCTGACAACAGCGCCGCCCGGCGGAAGGTCGACGCGGCCCTCGATTCCCTCCTGGCCGACCACGACCCCAACTCCGAGAGTTACGAGGAGTA
>Ga0224512_10003094_pt1 | contig 14818 bp, 14 predicted proteins | sample SF_May12_sed_USG_4_FD_169103 | JGI IMG/M metagenome (GOLD analysis project Ga0224512, IMG submission 169103) | Sediment microbial communities from San Francisco Bay, California, United States - SF_May12_sed_USGS_13 | ecosystem: Environmental > Aquatic > Marine > Sediment | place: USA...
TGATCCGGAAGACGGTTGCGAGCGCGGACCGGCCGAGCGATCGGCTTGCGTCCTCGGTGTCGGGTGAGATCCGTCGGAGGGCATCGGACGCCGTACCGACCGTGATCGGCAGGAACATGGCCAGGTAGGCGACGACCACCAAGAACGTGGTCTGATAGAAGGGCCGAGCGACCTCGAGTGCGAACGTGACGAGGGCGATTCCCACTGTGATGTGTGGAAGCGAGTACGAGGTCCATGTGGCGGTTTCCACGATGGGGGCGACCCTGGTTCTGTCCCTGACGATGACCACTGCGATCGGGATGGCGACGATTGCAGCGGCAACGGCGGCGGCGAGCGAAACGCCGAGCGACCGGGCTGCATCGACCCAGACGTCACCGAGTGCCTGTCCGGATTCCATGCCCCGGACCACCCAGGTGACCAGCACGGTGATGGGAATCACCAGGCTGATCGAGGTCAACAAGCCGAGCCCCGAGTAGCTGGCGATGCGGCCACCCGGCCCGAGGTGCTGGAGCACTTGGCCGCGTCCCGGGCGGTTCTGGTGATAGGTCGCCTTCCGTCGGAGCCTGCGCTCTCCGATCACGATGGCGACGGCGACCACCATCAGGATGACCGCCAGCGTCAGCGCCGGCCTGCGGTCGATCCGTCCCTGGAACTGGGCGTAGATCGCGCGGGTGAAGGTGTCGTAGCGGAGCAGCGACACGGCGCCGAAGTCGGAGATCGTGTACAGCGCCACCAGCAGCGACGAAGCGGCGATCGTCGGTCTGAGGAGGGGGACCGTGACGGTCCGGAAGGCCGTCCATCGGCTGGACCCGAGTCCGCGTGCCGCCTCCTCGAGCGAGGTGTCCAGCTTCTTGATGGCGGGGACGGCCCCGAGATGCACGAAGGGAACGGCGAAGACGGTCAGCGCCAGCCACGATCCCCAGAAGCCGGTGAGGATCGGGAACGACTCCAGTCCGAACAACTCCGTGATGACCCCCCGGGTGCCTCCGGCGCCCAACAAGGTGAGTGCCACCACATACGACGGCATGACCAGGGGGAGCGTCACGAGGATCGAAAAGAAACGCGCGCCGGGCAGGTCGGTGCGAGTGGTCACCCACGACGTGCCCAGCCCGATCGCAACGGACGTCGTCGTCACGGCTGTCGCCAGCAGCAGCGTGTTCGCCATCAGCTCTGCGAGTCGGTTCGCCGGCACGCTCGATACGGCGTCGCCGGTCAGTACCGCCCCGACGAGCGTCAGCGTCGGGATCAGGGTCGGGGCCAGCCCGACCGCCGCGAGCGCCCACCACCATCGAGGAAGTGGGCGTCGACGTTGGGCGGGCGCGGGCCGGGACAGGACCGTCGACTGCGCCGTCACGGTCTCGCCCTTCCGCTCACAGCAGGCCTGCCTCGGTCACGAGGTCGGTGGCCCGTTCGAGTTGATCGGCCAGGTCGGACAGGTCGATGTCGGGTGTTGCGATGTCGTCGAGGTCCGGGAGGCCGGCGGGAGCCGCGATTCCTTCGACCAGGGGGAACTCGAAGGTCTCGGTGGCGAAGTACTGCTGGCTGGATTCGCTGAGCAAGAACTCGACGAAGGCTTCGGCGTTCGCCGGCTGGTCGCTGCCGGCCAGGATCGCGGCTCCGGCAGGCATCACCAGACTGGAGCTGTCGCCGGCGGATGGGAAGTGGTTGGCGGTCTCCGCTCCGCCGCCCTCGGCTTGGAGGCGCAGCAGGTAGTAGTGGTTCACGAGCCCGAGATCCACCTCGCGGGCGTCTGTGGCCGCGACGATCGGTGAGTTGCCCGGGTAGTCGATGGGCTGATTCGCTTCGAGTCGTTTGAGCCAATCGAGCGTGAAGTCCTCGCCCTGCTCGACGATCATCGCTGCGACGAACGCCAGGAACGATCCGTTGGTCGGGGCGACCGCCATCCGTCCGTTCCAGCGGGGGTCGACGAGGTCGTCGAGGCTGTTCGGGAGTTCGGATGCGTCGACGTCGTTGGTGTCGTAGACCACGACGCGCGCTCGTCCGGAGGTCCCGACCCAGCGACCGTCGGCATCGGCGAAGCGTTCGGGTACCCGGGAGAGAATCGATTCGTCGAGCTGTGCCATGAGCGGAGCCGTTGCGCCGAGCGAAGCGGGATCCTGGGCGAAAAAGACGTCGGCGTCCGTCGCCTCGCCCTCCTGGAGGAGGGTCGTTGCGAGCTCCGTGCTTCCGCCGTATCGGACGCTGACCTCGATGCCGGTCTCTTCGGTGAAACGATCCAGCAGCGGCCCGATCAGCTCTTCGCTGCGACCCGAGTAGACGACGAGTTGGGAGGCGTCGGTATCGGTGTTGGATTCGCTGCCTGCCGAGCTGGCGTCGTCGCCGGTGGTGGCGGGGCTCTGCTCGCCGCATGCGGCGAGTGCGAGTGCGATCACGACGAGCAACGTCGAGAGCGTTCTTGACATCGAAGGGCTCCTCTGTCGGGTCAACGCCGACTCTAAACACTATGGCGATAGTGAAAAGTCATTTCCACTATCGACGTAGTGCAAATGGTATGCCACGTCAGCAGGCGACGCCATGTCGGAACGTCAGCCTGCGACGAGGAGGGGAATCGACCGCTCTGCGGCGGTGTTGCCGCCGTGATAGCCGATCAGTCGTCGGTCCATGCCCCGCGGGAGCAAGAGTCGATCCGGAGGCGCGAGCAGCAGGCAATCGGGGAGTCGCTCCGAGAGTTCGGCGTGGTCGGCACCGTCTCCCAGCATCGATCGCAACTCGCTCGGCTCGACGAGAGTGGCTCCGGTCTCACGCGCGAGGTCGTCGATGACGGCCCGGTCGCCCTTCACGTACAGCGCTCGCGGATCTCCGTAGAAGGTGAGGCCCGCGTAACGGGCATCCCTGACGAGGATCTTCGAGGATTCGGGGAAATCGACGTGGCCGTGGTCCGACGTCCCGATCAGCGCGGCGCCGGAAGGGAGGCGGTTGGCGAGCGCGGACCATGCCCTGTCGGCCCCTGAGAGTGCGTCGTCATACATGGGGGACTGCTGGCCGAACACGTGCGCAGCGAAGTCGACCTCGGCGAAGTAGACGAAGATGAGGCGTCCCGGCCGGGATGCCAGCTGGATCGTCGCGTCGATTCGCTCTTCGTCGGCGTACACGGGCTCGAACCTCGCTCCGCGATAGAGGGCGCGTGTCAGCGGTGAGGAGGCGAAATGTCCCGGCTGAACGGTGATCGCCTCGACGCCTCGGCTTGCGAGCCGCTCCCAGAGGTTCGGCCGCGGCAACCAGTCGGTGGTGTCGACGTCGATCGTGTCCCCTGTCGGTGCCCGCCATTTGAGCACGTTCACGACGCGATCGAGCGCCGGAACCCACATCTGATGGCCGATCGTCCCGTGCGTCGCCGGGTGCATCCCTGTTGCGATGGTGGCCATGCTCACGGTCGTCGTCGAAGGGAACGGTGCCTCGATCGATTCGACGAGCGCATCCTGCATTCCGGCCGCCCGAGCATGCTCGAGCTGAGCGGTGCCGAGCCCATCGAACAGCGCGAGGACATAGGTGTCTGCCTCGGGAATCGCCGCTGCAACATCTGACGGCAGCCGATCGACCTCGTGGCGACCGCTGAGCCGGTACTCCAGTTCGGCGACGAGGTTGGCCAGTGACGCAGTCATCTACGAGCACGCTACCGCCACACGCAATGCACGATGTCGGCTAGTCGTCTGTCACAACCTGGCTCAAGGCTCGAGGCGTGCAGCGGGTTGCGCGAAGCGTGCGGCGTATCAGCCCGATCCCGGATCCCAACGCAGCAGGAGAATCCGGTGGCCGTCCGACGTCACGAGGCGGGCGGACTCCCCAGCCGGCAGCAGCATCGAGTACCCCCCGTCGACGCCGGTCTCCGAGTTGATCGGGTACTCCAGCCAGTCGACGCCATCGGCCGACATCCAGGCAGACGTCGGAGTCTGGGCCCAGATGGTCTCTCCTTCCAGCCAGAGACCGGAGACCGGCCACGCAGGTGGCGCAAACACCCTCTCGTCACCTGGAAGCGTCAGCATCGGCGTCCCGTCGGTCTCGATCACATATGCCCCGGCCGCCGCGCGAGCCGATTCCCGGGTCCACTGGGTGGCGTCGCGTGAGAAGAGATACCCGAATCCGCTGCCATCGGTGGCGTTGCCGCGACCCATGAAGCCGCCGTTGACGGAAACCAGCCCGCTGTCGGGGACGCCGTTCATCTCGACGACGACCCAGCTCCTCTGCGTCCGTGTCGCAGCCACATACGTGAAGGCAGGGCCGCTCTGCGCGATTCCGATGAGCACCAGCCTGCCGTCGATCTCGGCCGCTGCTCGCACGGTTCCAACCCACGGCAGCGACTCCAGCTCCCAGTGGATGTTGTCGTCGGAGCGCCACACGGCCGGGCTGTCCGGTGTCCGCCCGAAGGCGATCGATCCGCCGTCGGCGGCAATCGCTCCGAAGACCACCTCGACGTCGGGCAGTTCCACCTCGAACACCTGGTCGTCGTCTGTGATGATCGTCGGGGCTTCAGCGATGAAGATGTAGGCGTCTGCGATCCGATGGCTCTCCCACGGCCCGTCGCGGAGTTCGGCCACGACCCTGAATCCGGCCCCGAACTCCGGCTCGACGAGCGCTGCGACATCGATCGTCTCCGGCTCGAGCGCATCACGATCGGCAGCGAAGGTGGTGAGGAGCCCGAATGCGGTGACGGCGACTGCGACGAGGGCCATCACGGCCGGACGAGGTAGGCCCGAACGGCGTTGCTGTCCGACCGGGCCTCCTGCGGTGTCCATCCGGATTCGTTCGTCCACGCACCGACAATATGCCTCGAATCGGCGTGCCATGCCAGGTGAATCGGATTCTGGACAGTCTGGAGAGTGGAATGCGAACTCGACGCGCGGTTTTCTATACTCGCCTCCACCCGAGTCTCGGAGCGGAATGAGCCAGTATTTCCAGGAATACATCACGGTCGGCGCGTTCGCAGCGGTTGGTGTTCTCCTCGTCCTGGCGATTCTCGGCGTCGCTTCGGTCATCCGGCCGTCCAACCCGACGTCGGCCAAGAAGCTGACGTACGAGTGTGGTGTCGACCCGGTCGGGTCGGGATGGTCCCAGACCTACGTCCGCTACTACATCTTCGGGTTGCTGTTCGTCATCTTCGACGTCGAGGCCGTCTTCATCTTCCCGTGGGCCATTCACGCCGAGGCGCTCGGCATCGGCGGCGTCATCGCCATCACGCTGTTCATGCTGACCCTGGTCGAGGGCCTCGTCTACGCGATCAAGAAGGGAGTGCTCGCATGGGAGTAGTCCAGAAATTCGGCGTGCCCAAACCGGTCTCGGCGCTCCTGAACTGGTCACGCAAGTACTCGCTCTGGATGTTCCAGTTCGGTCTCGCGTGCTGTGCGATCGAGATGATGGCGGCCTCGGGGCCACGATACGACTTCATGCGCTTCGGCATCATCCCGCTGCCTGCGTCCCCACGGCAGGCCGATCTGATGGTCGTGGCCGGCACCGTCACCGACAAGATGGCGCCTTCGGTCAAGCGTCTCTACGACCAGATGCCCGATCCGAAATACGTGATCTCGATGGGCTCCTGTTCGAACTGTGGCGGCCCCTATTGGGACTCGTACTCGGTCACCAAGGGCGTCGACCAGCTCATTCCGGTCGACGTGTACGTCCCTGGCTGCCCGCCCCGCCCCGAGGCCCTCATGGACGGCATCGTCATGCTCCAGAAGAAGATCCAGGCCGAAGACGTCAAGGAGAAGTGGAACTCGCGTGACCGCCAGCCCGCCTGACACCGAACAGAACGAGCCGGGACAGGACGAGGCGGCCGGGCCGAGTCCGGCCGAGGCGTTCGCCGCGGCTGTGGCCGCCGCCGTCGGCGGCGAGGTGTCACCCGCCGTCGGTATCGCCAAGGTGACCGTGGAACCGGAATCGTGGGTCGAGGCGGTCACCAAGGCCCGCGACGAATTCGGCCTCGTCTACTTCTCGTTCCTCTCCGCCATCGACTGGGCCAAGGATGTTGCCGTCGGGGACCCGCTCCAGGGCGACGTCGAGGAGCGGTACGAAGTGATCTGCACGCTCACCGAGTTGATGGAGGGGAAACGGGTCACGATCGCAACCAACCTCGACAAGGAGAACCCGATGCTGGGGAGCCTCGTGTCGGTCTTCCCGGGCGCGAACTGGCACGAGCGTGAGGCGCACGAGATGTTCTCCATCGACTTCGAGGGGCATCCGTATCTCGAGAACCTGTACCTGCCTGACGGCTTCGTCGGCCATCCACTCCAGAAGTCCTATCCGCTGTTGAGCCGTGAGGTGAAGCCCTGGCCGGGCACCGTCGACGTCGAGGGAATGCCCGAGAAGGACGAAGACGCCGATCCCGACGCCCCCAGCACGGAGAATCCCGAAGCATGAGGGCTGTATCGATGCCGGCCGACTTCCCGCAGGTCCATTCGTTGTGTATCAGTGAGGGTCGAGCGGGAACAGACGCCGGTCGGCCGGGGCTGCCGCACTCGCTGGAGGTGCTCTTGTGACAATCACTACCGACCCGGACGTCATCCGCCACCTGTCCGAGGTCTCGGTCTCCGTCGAGATCGAGACGGCGGACATGACGCTCAACATCGGCCCGCAGCACCCGTCCACGCACGGCGTGCTCCGGCTGGTCGCAAAGGTCGACGGCGAGCGGGCATACGACGTGCAACCCGTCATCGGCTACATGCATCGCGGATACGAGAAACTGGCCGAGGTGCGCACCTACCCTCAGGTGACCGCGCTCGTCAACCGGATCGACTGGGTGTCGGGCTTCGCCAACGAGGTGCCGTTCATGGTCGCCGCAGAGCGGCTCATGGAGATCGAGGCGCCCGAGCGGGCCCAGTACATCCGGCTGATCCTCTCGGAGATGGCGCGGATCTCGTCCCACCTGGTCTTCATGGCTTCGTACCCGCTCGAGTTGGGCGCAGCCACTCCACTGTTCTTCGCGCTTCGTGAGCGTGAGCGCGTGCTCGACCTCATCGAGAGCGTCACGGGCGGCCGTTTCCACCCCAACTTCAACCGGATCGGTGGCGTCAAACCGGCCGCCGGCTCCGGCTCGACCCAGCGCAAGGTGGTCCAGGACCTGCCGAAGGGTTTCCTCTCCGAGACGCGGACGGCGATGGACGAGGTGCTGCATGCAGCAGATCAGCTCGAGGACCTGGTCGCCGGCAACGAGATCATCCTCGCCCGAACCAAGCGGATCGGGGTGCTTCCGCCGGAGATGGCAGCCGCGTACGGTGTTTCAGGGCCCAATCTCCGGGCCTCCGGGGTGCGCTACGACATCCGCAAGACCGATGACTACCTGCCGTACGACAAGTTCGACTTCGAGGTCCCGGTCGGGGAGAACGGCGACTGCTGGGATCGTTGGTACGTCAGGCTCGCCGAGATACGGGAGTCGGCCAAGATCATCCAGCAGGCCGTCGACGGGATCCCGTCCGGCCCGCTCCAGGCGAAGGTGCCGAAGCTCATCAAGGTCCCGGCCGGCGAGACCTACGTGGCTGCCGAGAATCCCAAGGGCGAGATGGGGTACTACCTCGTCTCGGACGGCGGCCAAGGCCCGTATCGCCTGAAGATTCGGTCGGCGTCCTTCTCGAACATATCCTTCCTGCCGTGGATTCTGGAAGGCGCCCTCGTCCCCGACATCATCGCCATCATGGGCTCCCTCGACTTCGTCCTGGGGGATGTCGACAGATGAGCGTTCGGGTTTCTGTCATCTGTCATCTGTCATCTGTCATCTCGTCCGGCGAGAGGCGCGCCTGATCGTGGAAGCCCTGCTCGACAACTTCTGGGTGGTGCTGCTCGGGAAGGTGTTGATCGTTGCCGGGCTGATCCCGGTTGCCGGTCTCGCCGTCGGGTTCGCCGAGCTGAAGCTCTCGGCGAAGATGCAGAACCGGATTGGTCCCTACTTCGCCGGTGGGCGTTGGGGCTGGGCTCAGCTGCTCGCCGACGGGATCAAGTTCTTCCAGAAGGAAGACCTGATCCCGGAGGACGCCGACGAGCCGGTCTTCAAGTTCGCTCCCGCGCTGGTGCTGCTGGGCACAGTCGCCCTGTTCGTGGTGGTGCCGTTCGGCCCGGGGTTGATCGTCCAGGACCTCGACATCGGCATCTTCTATGCACTGGCGATCTCCTCGATCTCCACCATCGGCGTCCTGATGGCAGGCTGGTCCTCGGCCAACAAGTACTCGCTGATCGGAGGGTTGCGCGCCGCCGGCCAGCTCATCGCATACGAGCTGCCGCTGGTGCTGGCAACGGTCGGCGTGGTCGTGATGGCCGGCACCATGAGCCTCGACGGCATCGTCCAGGCTCAGGCGGGATGGTTCTCCGAGACAGGATGGACCGGAGGGATGCCGTTCGTGATCCCTCAGCTGATCGGGTTCGTGATCTTCTTCATCGCCGCCCTCGCGGAGCTGACCCGCACACCGTTCGACATGCCGATCGCCGAGTCCGAGCTGGTCATGGGCTACCTGACCGAGTATTCCGGCTTCCGGTTCCTGTTCTTCTTCCTCGCCGAGTTCGCCAACATGTTCACGTTGTCGGCGATCGCCGCCACGTTGTTCCTCGGCGGATACTGGGCGCCATTCATCCCCGACGACGTCCTGATGTGGGCCGGACCGATCATCTTGATCTCAAAGGTGGCGGTGCTGGTGTTCGTCATCATCTGGTTCCGCTGGACATTCCCGCGTTTCCGCGAGGATCAGCTCCAGACGCTCGCCTGGAAGTTCTTGATCCCGTTGGCGCTGGCGAACATCATCGGCACCGCGATTCTGAAGGTAATGATCTGATGGCAACGCCCTCCATCCCCGGCGGCGGCATGCTCACGGGCCTCAAGGTCACGTTCACCACGATGATCAAGACACTCTTCCTGCCGGGGAAGCATCTGAAGACCGTCAACTACCCGGTCGTCAAGGAGGAGCCGCATCCGCGGGCGCGGGGCGTGATCGCGCTCGACCAGGAGGCCTGCACGGTGTGCATGCTGTGCGCACGCCAGTGCCCCGATTGGTGCATCTACATCGAAGGCCACAAGGAGGAGAAGGCGCCGGACAAGCCGGGCGGCCGCGTCAAAGTGCGCTCGGAGCTCGACCGCTTCGACATCGACTACGCCCTCTGCATGTACTGCGGCATCTGCGTGGAGGTCTGCCCGTTCGACGCGCTCTTCTGGAGCCCCGACTACGAGTACTCCGAGCTCGAGATGGGCAAGATGCTCCACGACAAGGATCGTCTCCAGGACTGGCTCACGACCGTCCCCGACGCCCCGGCGCTCGAATCATGAGATCTGTCATCTGTCATCTGTCGTCTGTCATCTGCCAGGCCGAGGAACGAGGTCTGGCATGACCTTCGCCGACTGGCTGTCCGATCCGGTGAACTGGACGTACCTCGCCATCGGTGCGGCGGTGGTGGCTTCGGCGTTCCGTGTGGTCACGGCGCAGAACGTGGTGCACGCCGCGCTGTACCTCGTCGCGACCCTGGCGGGTACCGCAGCGCTGTTCCTGATGATGTCCGCCGAGTTCGTCGCCTGGACGCTCGTCCTGGTCTACATCGGGGCGGTCATCGTGCTGTTCCTCTTCGGCATCATGATCACGAGGGCGCCGCTGAACGTGGAACCGGGCCTCGACAACCCGAAGGCCCGCCCGCTGGCAGCGGTCGTGTCACTCGTGCTGTTCGGGCTGCTCGCCTACACCTCGCTCCAGGCTTTCGGATCCGACCAGCTGACCGACGTGGGAGTGCCAACCGACACCGTCACGATCGCCGAGTCGTTGATCGGCCGCTTCGTGCTTCCGTTCGAAATCGTCGGCTTCGTCCTGTTGGCCGCGCTGGTCGGTGGCATCACCATCGCCCGCCGCGACCTCACCCCCCTCGAGGAAGAAGAAAGGGGCGCAGTGTGACAGGCAGTTCACAGTTCTCAGTTCACAGTTCGAAGTTCGGCCGTGACCACGCTGCAAGGAAACGGCATGACAGTCGCCGTGGCGTCAAACGCTCGGTTGCACTCGGCGAGGGACCTCGTGAAAACTGTCAACTGTCATCTGTCATCTGTCAACCATCAGCAACCGAGGGACGAGGTCGCTGATGCTGGTGAATCAGTTCCTGATCATCGCTGCGTTGCTCTTCGCCATGGGGACGTACGGCCTGCTGGTTCGACGGAACACCGTCATGATCCTCCTGTCGGTCGAGCTGATGCTCAACGCCGTGAACATCAACTTGATCGCCTTCGAGGCGTATCTCCGTACCAGTGAGGCGATCGGCCAGGTGTTCGCCCTGTTCGTGATCACGATCGCCGCGGCAGAGGTCGGGATCGGTCTGGCGATCGTCCTGATGATCTTCCGGAACCGCCAGTCTGCAAACGTCGACGAGTACAACCTGATGAAGTTCTGATGATGGCTCGCTTCGCTCACCAAGACGACAGTCCAAAGATGACAGATGACAGTCTCCTCGTGTCGACTTCGTCGACGCTGGGCTCCCCTTCCGTTGCCGTGCTGCGCGCATCTGTCATCTGTCATCTGTCATCTGTCATCCCGCAGTGGGCTGCAGCATGACAGACCTTCTCGTCTTGGCAGCCGAAGAGGTCGGGGAGTTCTCCGAGGGTGGGTTCTTCGCCGACACGGCGGGAATCATGCTCATCTCGCCGTTCGTCGCCTTCCTGTTGATCATCTGGCTCGGCAAGCGGATGCGCAACCACGGCGCCGAGTTCGCCGTCGGTGCCATGGCAATCAACACGGTGTGGGCGTCGATCCTCTTCTTCCAGAACATGACCGAGGGCATCGTCCGGGAGGTCCACTTCGAGATCGCCAACATCGGGCTCTTCGAGGGACGCGAACTGATCTTCGAGCTCGGGTGGATGGTCGACGGGCTCAGCATCCTGATGTACTTCGTCGTCTCGTTCGTCGGCCTTCTCGTCTTCATCTACGCCGTGGGATACATGCATGGCGACCGGAGGGTTCCCTGGTTCTTCGCCGCATTCTCGCTGTTCGCCGGATCGATGTTGATCCTCGTGGGCGCGCCCAACCTCATCCAACTGATCATCGGATGGGAGGGCGTCGGGCTCGTTTCGTACCTGCTGATCGGCTTCTACTGGGAGGACACCGACAACGTCAAAGCCGGCAACAAGGCGTTCCTCACGAACAAGGTGGCCGACGTCGGCCTGATCCTCGGGGCCATCCTCGTCGGCATGGCGATCGGCGACTTCTCGTTCTATGCGATCAGCGAGGCTGCCGCAGCTCACAGCGAGGCGCTCGGGGCGGTCGCATTCACCGGTGGATTGCTGCTGTTCTTCGGGGCGATGGGCAAGTCGGCTCAGTTCCCGCTGCACATCTGGCTCCCCGATGCCATGGCAGGCCCCACCCCGGTCTCGGCGCTGATGCATGCTGCCACCATGGTGACGGCCGGTATCTACCTGATGGCTCGGACCTTCCCGCTGTATCAGGCGTTCGCCGAGGAGACCGGGATCCGTCCCATCATGGTCACGATCGGCGTCATCACGCTGTTCGGAATGGGTCTGCTGGCCCTGGTCGCGGACGACATCAAGAAGGTCCTGGCGTATTCGACGGTGTCGCAGCTCGGCTACATGATGACCGCCGTCGCCGCAGGCGGGTACACGGCCGGCCTCTTCCACCTCTTCACCCATGCGTTCTTCAAGGCGCTGCTCTTCCTCGGCGCCGGGTCGGTGATCCACGCAGTCCACTCGAACAACATGTCCGACATGGGTGGCTTGCGGAAGGACATGCCGAGGACGTTCTGGACGTTCGTGATCGGCTCGGTGTCGCTCGCGGGCATCATCCCGTTCGCCGGCTTCTTCTCCAAGGACGAGATCCTCGCCACCCTCGAACACGAGGAATACATCGGCTTCATGTGGGTGGCCATCGCCGGGGCGTTCGTCACCGCCTTCTACATGACCCGCGCAGTGGCGCTCACGTTCTTCGGGACGTACAAGGGTCACGGACATCCGCACGAGTCACCCGCCATCATGACCGTCCCGCTGATCATCCTGGCCGTCCCCTCGGTGCTCGCCGGGTTCCTCAACGTTCCGGGACTGAAGCTCGGCTCGTTCGGCAACTTCACCTCGTGGTTGGGTGCCCGCATCGTCCCGATGGGCGACTACCACCCCGAATCGATCGACTGGACGCTGGCCGCCTACGGCCTCGCCGCCGGGATCGGCGGCATCGTTCTGGGCTGGCTGCTGTTCGCGCCCGATCGCGACACCCAGGCCGCACGCGATCGCGTCGAGATTCCGCTGCTGTATCCACTGCTCCGGCGGCAGTACTTCATCGATGACGCCGCGCTCGGTCTCGTCGGGTTCACCGGCGGTCCGCTGGCCAGAGCGACCGACTGGTTCAACACCTACGTCCTCGACAACATCGTCAATGGGGTGGCCGGTGCCGTCCGCTACGCCGGACGATTCGTCTACGGCGGTCTCGATCAGCGCGGCATCGACGGATTCTTCAACGGGCTGTCTGCGGCCGCAGATTCGGCGGGCTCGTCACTTCGCAAGCTCCAGACTGGACGGCTTCAGCAGTACGCCACGAGTGTGGTCATCGGAGCGCTCGTCCTCGTGATCGTGGTGGTGCTCATCCAGTGATCGCACCAACCATCCTGAGACCGGAAACCGAGAAGTCTGTAATGAGAGAGGGAGAAAACGATGGAACTGTTTGAGAGCGGATGGGGTTTGAGCCTCATCGTGTTCCTGCCGCTCCTCGGAGCGGTGGCGCTTCTGATGGTTCCGAAGGAGAACGAGTCGCTGGCCAAGCAGTTGGCGCTGACCGTCTCGCTGATCACGTTCGGGCTGTCCCTGGTGCTGGTCTCGCTGTTCGACTACGGCGCCGGGGGTGCGTTCCAGTTCGAAGCGGATGCCTCGTGGATCAACGCCATCGACGCCCGCTATCACGTCGGGGTCGACGGGATCAGCCTCCCGTTGCTGGTGCTGTCCACCTTCGTGCTGGTGCTCGCCATCATCTATTCGTGGGACCATTGGGAGGAGCCGAGGAACCCGAGGGCATTCCTCATTCTCATGCTGGTACTCGGGACCGGCATGAACGGGACGTTCGTGGCACTGGACCTCGTTCTGTTCTTCATCTTCTTCGAGGTCGTGCTGCTGCCCATGTACTTCATGATCGGCGTCTGGGGCGACAAGTCGATGCGCAAGATCCCGGGCTTCAGCCGTGAGATCGAGACGCGTCTCTACGCGTCGATCAAATTCTTCCTCTTCACGCTCTTCGGATCCGCCTTCATGCTGCTCGGCTTCCTGGCGCTCTACTTCAACTCGGCCGGGCTCAACGGCGGAGAGCGGACCTTCGACATCCCGACGCTGATCTCGCTCGGCCTCGATTCGATACCGGAGGCGGCAGGTGGACTGTCGAGCACGACGGCATGGCTGATCTTCGGCGCCATGTTCCTCGGATTCGCCGTCAAGGTCCCGATGTGGCCGCTCCACACGTGGCTGCCCGATGCCCACACGGCGGCTCCCACCGTCGGCTCGGTGTTGCTGGCCGCGATTCTCCTGAAACTCGGCACCTACGCGTTCATCCGGATCTCGATCCCGATCCTGCCGGAGACCTCGGAGATCTGGGCTCCGGCCATCGCCATCCTGGCGGTGATCGGCATCATCTACGGTTCGCTGGCGTGTCTCGCCCAGACCGACATGAAGCGCTTGATCGCCTTCTCGTCGGTCGGGCACATGGGTTTCGTCATGCTCGGTATCGCAACGCTCACCGACATCGGCATCAACGCAGCCATCATCGGCATGGTCGCCCACGGTTTGATCACCGGTCTGCTGTTCTTCCTCGCCGGATCGATGCATCACCGGTACCACACCAGGGAGATGTCGCGCCTCGGTGGCAACCAGAAGCTCATGCCGATCATGGGCGGGATCCTCGCCTTCACGGCCATGGCGTCGCTCGGTCTTCCCGGTCTCGCAGGCTTTTGGGGAGAGTTCATGGCGTTGCTCGGTGCCTACAACCCGCTGCCGTCGCTGGCGGAGTCGAGCCTGGGCATCTTCCGGACGTCGATGGTCCTCGGTGCGATCGGCACCGTGCTGACCGCCGGCTACATGCTCTGGATGCTCCAGAAGGTCAACCTCGGCGAACCCAACGAGGAGTGGCTCGGCAAGGAGTTCCACGACGTCGACCGCTACGAGATGACGGCATGGGTGCCGCTGATCGTGCTCATCCTCATCATCGGTTTCTATCCCCGTGTCGTGTTCGGTGCCACCACCGACGCCGTCGTCAGCCTCGTGGAGACCGCCTACGGCGCCACCGTTACCGCCTCGACGGGAGGCTGACATGAGAGATGACAGTCCAAAGATGACAGATGACAGTCTTGTCGTGTCGACTCCGTCGACGCTGCAAACCGATTCCGTCGACCGCTCGCGCGCATCTGTCATCTGTCATCTGTCATCTGTCATCCGGTTTGTTGCGACCCCACGAATGCGATCGATGGGCGGCCCACAGTGACTTGGGATCTCGACTATCTGGCGCTTGCGCCTGAGATCACGATCGCCGTCACGCTCCTCGGCGTGCTCGGTCTGGATCTGGTGCTGCCCCGGCAGCGCAAGTACCTGACGGCGATCGTCGGGTTGCTCGGCCTGGTCGTCGCCGGTTTCTTCCTGGTGGTGCTGGCGACGTCGGATGTCGACGTCCGGTCGATGATGAGCGGGTCGTACGTGGTCGACGACTTCGCCATCGTTCTCAAGGGCCTGTTCGTCCTGTCCGGCTACATCGTGTTGCTGATGTCGGTGAGCTACATCGAGTCTGAGCGGTATTACCAGGGTGAGTACTACTTCCTGCTGATGGCGTCGATCCTCGGTTCGATCGTCATGTCGTCGAGCCGAGACCTGATCGTG
>Ga0224512_10003095_pt1 | contig 14815 bp, 14 predicted proteins | sample SF_May12_sed_USG_4_FD_169103 | JGI IMG/M metagenome (GOLD analysis project Ga0224512, IMG submission 169103) | Sediment microbial communities from San Francisco Bay, California, United States - SF_May12_sed_USGS_13 | ecosystem: Environmental > Aquatic > Marine > Sediment | place: USA...
ATCCCAATTCCGGGATCACCGACGCGGCGGCTTCCTCAACGGCCTTGGCGGCCTCACGCTCGCCCAAATGCTCCAGGCACATTGCCAGCGAAAGCACGGCCGCCACCGGGTTAGCCCAACCCCGACCTGCAATGTCAGGGGCGGAGCCGTGCACCGGCTCGAACATCGACGGGTAGCGCCGCTCGGGGTCGAGGTTGCCGCTGGCCGCCAGGCCCATCCCACCCTGCACCGCTGCTCCGAGGTCGGTGATGATGTCTCCGAAGAGATTGTCGGTAACGACCATGTCAAAGCGCTCAGGTTGAGTGACCAGGTACAGGCACATGGCATCGGCGTGGACGTAGTCGACCGCCACATCGGGATAATCTCCCGCTACTTCGTCAACCGTCCGCTGCCACAGGTCCCCGGCGTAGGCCATCACATTGGTTTTGTGGCTCATGGTCAGATGTTTCTTTCGACCCAAGGCCCGCTCGAAGCTGTACCGGACTACCCGTTCGACGCCGTGGCGGGTGTTGATCGATTCCTGGGTTGCTACCTCGTGGGGGGTTCCCTTGCGGAAGAACCCACCGGCGCCGCTGTAGAGGCCCTCCGTGTTCTCCCGGACGACCACCAGGTCGCAGCGGTCGGGGGTGAGCCCGACGATGGGGGAGGGGGCGCCCTCGAACAACCTGACGGGTCGCAGATTCACGAATTGATCGAAGTCGAATCGGATTCTCAGCAGCAGACCTCTTTCCAGAACCCCCGGCGGCACTTCCGGCATGCCGACGGCGCCGAGCAGGATGGCATCGTGGCCGGCCAGCTCGGCCTGGACCGTGTCGGGGAGCACCTCTCCGGTGCGGAGGTAGCGCTCGCCGCCGAGGTCGTAGGAGGTGGTCTCGACCGAAAAGCCGAAGTGCGCCGTCGCCGCGGCGAGGGCCTTGATGGCCTGCGCGGTCACCTCCGGGCCGACTCCGTCGCCGCCGATGACGGCCAGCTGATATGGTGCCATTCGTTGTCCGATCAGAGGTTCTCCATGACCGTGTCCGAGATTACGGCCCGGGCCGCCCTGTTGAGCGCGTGCACAAACGCCCGGGCGGAGCCCTCGACGACGTCGGTGGAGACGCTTCGTCCCGAGTAGATCTCGCCGCCGATCCGCACTACCACGTTGATCTCGGCCATGGCGTCCGCGCCCTTGGTGATGGGAACCACCCGGTAGTCGACGAGCTGGGCGTCGATCCCGAAGGCTTTCTTGAGCGCGTCGAATGTGGCGTGGACCATTCCGTCGCCCTCACCTTCGAACTCGAGGGTCAGCCCGCGCGCCTCGACCTTGACTGATGCCTGCGGAGCGATGGTGCTGCCGCCGGCTACCCGCATCGAAACGAACCGCACCACTTCTTCCATCTCGCGGGCCTCGTCGTTGACGATGGCCCGAATCTCCTCTTCGGTGATCTCGACCTTGCGGTCGGCCAGCTCCTTCACCCGGGCGAATGCCCGCTTGAAGTCGTCTTCGTCGAGGGCGATGTCCATTCTGCGCAAGGCATCCGCGAACCCGGCACGTCCCGAGTGCTTGCCGACGATGATCTGGCTTTCCTGGCCTACCGAAGCGGCGTCCATGATCTCGTAGGTCTCGCGGTCCTGGAGGACGCCGTGCTGATGGATCCCCGACTCGTGGGCGAAGGCATTTCGCCCCACCACCGCTTTGTTGAACTGCACGGGATAACCGGTCAGGCGGGAGACTAGACGGCTGGTTTCGAGGATCTGGGTGGTGTCGGCGCCGATCTCGACACCGAAGCGATCCTGTCTCGTCTTGATGGCCATAATGACCTCTTCGGTGGAGGTGTTCCCGGCCCGCTCACCGATCCCGTTGATGGCACCTTCGATCTGACGGGCACCTACCGAGATGGCTGCGAGCGAGTTGGCGACCGCTAACCCGAGGTCGTTGTGGCAGTGGGTGGAGATGATCACATCGTCCCGTCCGCCCCGGACGTCGGCGTAGACCCGCCCCATCAACTCGACGAACTCGTTCGGTGTCGCATATCCAACGGTGTCGGGGATGTTGATGGTGGTGGCACCTGCTTCTACCGCTGCCCTGCAGACGGCAACGACGAAATCGGGATCCGAACGGGTGGCGTCCTGCGGTGAGAACTCCACGTTGTCGCAGTAGTTCCTGGCCCGCTTCACCCCTTCGATGACGGACCGCAACACTTCGTCCGGCGTCATCTTCAGCATCCGTTCCATGTGGATCGGTGACGTGGAATTGAACACATGGATCCGGGCTCGTTCGGCTTCCCGCAACGCGTCCCAGGCGCGGTCGATGTCGTCGGGATGGGTGCGAGCCAGGCTGGCGATGACCGGTCCCTTGACCTCCCGGGCAATCCGGGACACCGACTCGAAGTCACCCTGGCTGGCCGCGGCGAAGCCGGCTTCGATGACATCGACTTTCAGCCGGGCCAACTGCCCGGCAATGGCCACTTTCTCGTCTGGGGTGAGTGCGATACCCGGCGCCTGTTCGCCATCGCGCAGGGTTGTGTCAAAGATGATGAGGCGGTCGTTCATGATTGCTCGATCCTTGGCTGGTGGGAGCCCCGATCGGGGCGTCCGTCGTATTCCGTACCTTGTACTTTGGACTTCGATTATGGCCGGGTCGGTCGTTCGGGCCGCCCGGCCGCTAAAGCGCGAGTAGACCGCCCGCCGAATGTGGTCGTGTTCGAGCCCAGTCGAAGTACGAAATACGAAATACCTGATACGTCATTCTGGTGGCGCCTTGGGGGTGAGGAACGGCATCATACCGCGAAGTTCGGCGCCGACCTTCTCGATCGGGAGGTGGTGGTTGGCCGCGCGCTGTTCCAGCAAGAAAGGGGCTCCTGCCCGTGCCTCGGCCAGCCACTCGTTGGCAAATGCGCCCGACTGGATCTCGGAGAGAATCTCCTGCATTCTCGCCCGGGTCTCGACGGTGATGATGCGTGGCCCCCGGGTATAGTCCCCGTATTCGGCCGTATCGGACACCGAGAACCGCATGTAGGAGAGGCCTCCCTCGTAGAGGAGGTCGACGATGAGTTTCAATTCATGCAGTGTCTCGAAGTAAGCCGATTCCGGCTGATAGCCGGCCTCGACCAGCGTGTCGAACGACGCTTTGATCAATGACGAAACGCCACCGCAGAGGATGACCTGCTCGCCGAACAGATCCGTCTCGGTTTCTTCCTTGAAGGTGGTCTCGAGCACCCCGGCCCGGGTCCCGCCGATCGCCCTTGCGTAGGACAAGCCGAGAGCATGGGCGTTACCGGTGGCGTCCTGATGGACGGCCAGGAGGCACGGCACCCCGGAAGCTTCCGTGTAGGTGCGTCTGACTAGATGGCCGGGGCCCTTGGGGGCCACCATCACCACGTCCACGTCCGGCGGTGGTTCGATTGCCTCGAAATGAATGTTGAACCCGTGGGCGAAGAACAACGCGTTCCCCGGATCGAGGTTGGGGGCGATCTCTGCCTTGTAGAGATCGCCCATATGCTGGTCCGGTACCAGCAGCATGACGACATCCGCGACGCCCGCCGCCTGAGCGGGCGTCATTACGGTAAGCCCGGCCTGCTCCGCCTCGGCCCGGCTCGATGAGCCTTCCCGCAAGCCGACGATCACGTCCACCCCAGACTCTTTCAAGTTGAGGGCGTGGGCGTGGCCCTGGCTGCCGTATCCGATCACGGCAACTTTACGAGCCGCCAATACTGAAGGATCGGCATCCTGGTCGTAGTAGATCGTTGCCATCAGCTCTCCTTCACCCAACTGCCTTCAGTTTGCGGCCTTTGACATCGCGGGCCATCGCCACGCGACCCGATTTGACAAGCTCAACGATCCCGTAGGGCCGGACGAGCTCCACGAAATCATTGATTTTGCGGGGTTCGCCGTTAACGCTAAAGGCGATGCTGATCGGTCCCACATCGATGGGAATGGCCTTAAAGATGGTGCCGATCTCCAGGATCTCTCCTCGTTTACCCGGGATAGCCGAAACCCGGATGAGCATGATCTCACGCTCGAGCGACTCGGCCGGATCGAGTTCCATTATGCGCACGACATTGACCAGCTTGTGAAGCTGCTTCTTGACCTGCTCCATCTCCGGGGCGTCGACGACGATCGTCATCCGCGACATGCCTTCCTCCGCGGTTGGGCCGACGGCCATCGAGTGGATGTTGAAGCCGCGCCGGGCCAGCAACGAGGAAACCCTGGCGAGCACCGAAGGTTTGTTCTCGACGAGGACCGAAAGGGTGTGCTGACTCACGGCAAGTCCTCCCGGCGTAGGATGATGTCGTCATTGGAACCACCCGCCGGAACCATCGGGAACACCATCTCTTCGGAGTCGGTGACAAACTCGACCACCACCGGCCGGTCGTCGATGGCCAGCGACTTCTCGATCGTTGGGCCTACTTCATCGGGCGTTTCAGCCCGCAACCCGACGCAACCCATCGCTTCGGCGAGCTTGACGTAATCGGGCACGTCCCGGCCCAAATCAACGGCCGACAACCGGCCGCCGTAGAACAGGTTCTGCCATTGTTTGACCATGCCGTGGGCTCCGTTGTTGAGGACCGCCACCTTGATAGGGATGCCTTCTACGGAGGCAGTGATGAGCTCCTGCGGGGTCATTTGGAAGCACCCATCGCCGTCGATGGCATACACCAACTGGTCGGGTCTTCCGGCCTTGGCACCGATCGCCGCCGGAACCGCGAAGCCCATCGTTCCGAGCCCACCAGAGTTGATCCACTTGCGTGGTTCGGTGAACTTCCAGTACTGCGACGCCCACATCTGGTGCTGCCCGACCCCGGACACGACAATCGTGTCGGGCCCCGCCAGGCGATACAGCTCCTCGACCACGTACTGCGGCTTGATGGGTCCGTCGGGTTGCTGGTCGTAGTGCAGGGGGAAGTCGCGCTGCCAGGCGTGAACGGTGTCCAACCACTCCTTGCGGTCGGCGTTTTTCTGGTCGTCCCATTTGGCCAAAAGTTGTTGCAGCACCCGCCGGGCATCGCCGACGATCGGTACCTCCGGGACCCGCACCTTACCGATCTCGGCCGGATCCACATCGGCGTGAATGACCTTGGCGCCCGGGGCGAAAGTGTCCGGGTTGCCGGTTACTCGGTCGTCGAAACGAACCCCGATCGCTACCAGCAAATCGGACTTCTGCATAGCGGTGACGGCGGTGTAGTTGCCGTGCATGCCCGGCATGCCGAGCGCCAGCGGATGAACGTCGGGGATGGCGCCCCGGCCCATCAGCGTTGTCACCACGGGGATCTGGGTGGCCTCGGCGAAACGTAACAGCTCCTCATGGGCGGAGGCCTTGATGATGCCCCCGCCGACATAGAGCACCGGCCGTTTCGCAGCTTCGATAAGCTTCATGGCCTCCTTGATCGGGCGCGGATGCGCATCGACGGTCGGCCTGTAGCCCGGCAGGTTCAATTTGACCGGGTTGTGCCAGACCAGGTCGGCGTTCAAAACGTCCTTGGGGAGGTCGACCAGGACTGGCCCGGGCCTTCCGGTGGCGGCGATATGGAACGCCTCGTGGACCACGTCGGGGATGTCCCGGGGGTCGGTGACGAAGTAGTTGTGCTTGGTAGCGGGCATCGTGATCCCGGTCGTGTAAGCCTCCTGGAAAGCGTCGTTGCCGACGGCGTGAGTCGGCACCTGGCCCGTGATGGCGACAATTGGTACCGAGTCGACCAGAGCATCGGCCAGTGGTGTGACCAGGTTCGTGGCCGCCGGACCGGAAGTGACCATGGTCACGCCGACCCGCCCCGTCGCCCATGCGTATCCCTCGGCCATGTGCCCGGCCCCTTGTTCGTGACGGGCGAGGATGTGGCGGATCGGGCTGTCGAGGATCGGGTCGTAAGCGGGAAGGATGGCGCCGCCGGGTACGCCAAAGATCACCTCGACTCCTTCATGTTCGAGTGCCGTGATGAGGGCCTGTGCGCCGGTCATGGTGCTCATCGGCTGATCCTTTCCCTGGGTATGAAAAAACCCTCCGGCTCTGGGCAACGGAGGGCGGCGCACACGTCTTGCGACGCGTGCGCTAGGTAAGTACGAGGACGGTGTTGATTGCTTGCATGGTTGAACGCTGGAGTATGAGTGATCGAGGCGACCATGTCAAGCAGCGAGTTGATAAAGGTGTTTTCCCTGCTGCCAAGCGGAACGGAGCGTAGGCTTCAAGTCAGCAGTGCAGCTATGGGGTAGTTGCAATGACCGGGTCAACCCTCGAGGAGATCCTGGCTGAACTGAACGATCTCCAGCATAGGATGAGCGAGCTTCCGGACGATGCCTTTGCGGAACGCCTGGTGGTGCAAGAACGACGTCGGGAGCTCCATGCGCAAGCTGCCGAGTTGCGTGACGCCAGGCGATCGCCCGCGGAGTTACATAGAGAGCTTCGCGACTTGCACCGGTTGCGAGATGAGGTTTTCGATCGTCACCTGAGCATCGGCAACATTGGTGCCGGGGGCGGGCCCGGTGGTGGCGGAGTTGACGTGCGCTATGTCAACGAGTTCAACCGGAACATCGACCAAGCAGAGGATCTTGCCAAGATCAACCGTCGCATCCAGGAACTAGAAGTCGAATTGGCCCGCCTTCAATCGTCGTCGGATGGTTGATCCCATCGGGTGAGTTCGGGGGAGCAACGTCACCTGATGTGAACCAGGTGTGTCATCCATGTCGTAGGACGCCACACCAATTTCCGTAGGCATTGGGTGAAGCATCGCTCCGCGGTCTAGGTTTGACCGCATGGATTTCGATCGCGGCACCAAACCGCGCACCACTCTGCTGCGGGTGGACGGCGCCATCAACCTCGTCCTCGGGTTGTTGCTGATGGCGTTCCCCAGCGGGTTGGTTGAGGCGCTAGGGGTCCCGCCGACGGAAGACCGGTTTTATCCCACCGTGCTCGGCGCGGTGCTGTTCGGGATGGGCATCGCGTTGCTCCTCGAATCGAACCGGTTGCCCGGCGGCATCATCGGTCTCGGCCTCGGCGGGGCCATTGCCATCAACCTGGCGGCAGCCGGTGTCCTCATCGTATGGCTAATTTGGGGCGATCTCGAGATCCCGACGCGCGGCGGGGTGCTGCTGGGCGTTCTGGCCGCTGGCCTCGTCACTATCAGTAGTTTTGAGCTGTGGGTCCGGTGGAACCGGCGGCCTTGAGTCGTCGTGCCTTCCGGCCCGTACGTCGAGGGTTAGGCGATATGAAGACCGCAGTTCCGAGACACTGCACCGAAGGTCCAACCGGCTCTGTCATTGCAATGTGCCACCATGGGGAGCGTGACCGATTGGATACCGCCTGAACTGCTGCAACCGGCCTTCAAGGCTGTGCGGAAAGCTCTCCGCGACCTCGATCCCGACGAGGTTCCGGCTGTCCTACGCCGCATTGCCGGCCAGAGCGGTCGCCGCTTGCCGCCACCGCTAGCCCGCAAACTGACGGAGAGACTCGATGAGGACGAGTGGCTGCGAGACAAGGCCGCGGAAGCAGGATCCGACCTCGATCCGGACAGTCCGGACCCGGCCCGAGCGGTTTCGGCCCTCTTCTTGCTGCGCCCGGACGGTTGGGAGGACCGCGCCCGGGAGGCTGCGGAACATCGAGCTACAGGAGCCCAGCAGGCGCTGGCAGTCAGGCTGCAACGGACGATTACGGAGCTCGAGCAGCAATTGGAGAGGGCCCGGGAGAAAGCCAGAGCCGCCCAGCAGCGCGCCCAGGTTGCTCAGGTAGATGCCGAACGCAAGGCCCAGGTTGCCCGCGCCGCCATCGAAGCGGCGCGCCTAGAAGAGAGGGAAGCCGCCGACGAGCTGCGGCGCGCCTATGAGGCAATGTCAGAGCGTTCCGGGCGGCTAGTGGAGGATCTCGAAGAGGCCGGCGATCGCATCGCCACCCTCCGCGACGAGTTGTTGCGCGCCAGAAGAGCCGGCCGCGATACCGCGGTACCGGTCGGTCCCCAGGCGTGGGCGGACCGCGATCCGGTGGTAATGGCCCGTCTGCTCGACGAGATCGTCGAGGCGGTCCGACCCGAGGCGGTGCTGCCCGTCCTCGAGAGCGTCGGGAAGGAGCCTCCGCCCTTCGCGCTCCCGGTCGGCGTCAGTCCCGACCAGAAAGATGCCGTTGCCTGGCTGGCGTCGTACGAGGAGCCGTACTGCCTCGTGGTGGACGGATACAACGTCACCTTCCTGCTCGATGAGGAGCGTTTCACCGACACAGGCGCGCGCGATCGGTTGAACGAGGGCCTGGCACGATTCCGTCGAGTTGCGGCGGCACCAGCGCAGATCATCGTCGTGTATGACTCGGCGCAGTCCGGTGGGGTGAGCGCCCGCACAGGACCAGGAGGGATTGAGGTCCGATTCACCGAAGCCGGGCACACTGCCGACGAGGAAATCCTGACCATTGCCTCCCGCGCTGCAGCTCGGCTGGCGGTGGTCAGCACCGACCGCCAGGTGCGAGAGGGAGCGGAGGAGTTCGGGGCGCTCGGTCTCTGGAGCCAGGCACTGGTTGCATGGCTGGAGCGTCGCTGACGTTTCGGGATGTGCCACTCGCCTTCGCCAAGCCACCGGACGGCAACGGGTGACGGACCTCCGGACCGACCTGAGATTTGGTCTCGATACGGCCCAGCTGCGCTTTTTGTCACACCCAATCCCTACTTTGTGGATCAGCACCCCAGAAGCCGGAGGCCTCAGATGCGGATCGACTGCGACGAATGCGCTATGCAGCACACCGTCACGTGCGACGACTGTGTGGTCACGTTTCTCCTGGGCGGATCGGAAGGACCGGTAGAGATCGACACCGCCGAGGCAGTGGCGCTGAGCGCCATGGCGGATGTAGGGCTCGTGCCACGTCTCCGCCTCGTGCGCCACGACGACGATCTGGAGGCCACCGGATGAGTGTCGTATTCCGCCTTTGGGGGCGCAGTTCCCGAGGTTGGCGGAGGGGCAGCCATCCCACGCCTCACAGGGACTATTCGTCGGTGACGCAGCCCTCGGATGCCGACTTGACGCTGCGAATGTACTTGAAGAGGGTCCCGCGGGTTGCCTCCAGCGGCGGCGGTGTCCACGCCTCCCGGCGGCGGGCCAATTCCCCGTCATCGACACCCAATTCGATCGACCGGTTGACGGAGTCGATGGTGACCGTGTCGCCGTCCTCAACCAGCGCAATGGGACCGCCCTCCTGGGCCTCGGGTGTCACGTGTCCGATGAGGAACCCGTGGGAACCACCCGAGAATCGACCGTCGGTGATGAGCGCCACCTCACCGCCCAGGCCCGCCCCGACGATGGCCGAGGTCGGGGTCAGCATCTCCGGCATGCCCGGCCCGCCTCTAGGGCCCTCGTAGCGGATGATCACCACGTCACCGGGATGGATCTCACCCTGCTCGAGGGCGGCCAGCATCGCCTCTTCTCGATCGAAGGGCCTGGCCCGGCCGGTGAAGCGAAGACCCTCCTTCCCGGTGATCTTGGCCACAGCACCGCCGGGGGCCAGGCTCCCGCGGAGGATCTGGATGTGACCTGTTTCCTTGATAGGTTCCGACCACGGTCGAATGATGTCTTGACCCTCGGCGAGGCCGGGCAGCCCGGCTAGGTTCTCGGCCAAAGTCCGGCCCGTCACGGTCATGCAATCGCCGTGCAGCGCACCTCGGTCGAGCAGAAGCTTGAGCACGGCCGGCGTGCCGCCCACCATGTGGAGGTCCTCCATGACGTGCCGTCCGCTCGGCTTGAGATCGGCGAGGAATGGAACCCGATCGCTGACCGCCTGGAAGTCATCGATAGTCAACGCCACATCGACCGAGCGCGCCATAGCTAATAGGTGGAGGACGGCGTTGGTCGAACCGCCCAACACCATGGTCAGTGCGATGGCGTTCTCGAAAGCCGGCCGGGTCATGATGTCGCTCGGCTTGATGTTGGCTTCGAGTAGCCGGCGCATCGCTGCGCCCGCCCCAAAACACTCGTCGAGCTTGGCCGGGTCGGTAGCGGGTATTGACGAGCTGTACGGCAAGCTCATACCGAGCGCCTCTATGGCGGAAGCCATCGTGTTGGCGGTGTACATACCCCCGCAGGCGCCCGGCCCCGGGCAGGCTCGCCGGACGATGTCAGCCCGTTCGGCTTCTGTGACGCGACCGGCGATGAACTCGCCATACGCCTGGAAGGCGGAAACGATGTCCAGGGGCTCTCCGGATCGGCCGACTCCCGCCCTGATTGTGCCTCCGTAGATCATCAGGGAAGGCCGGTTGACCCGACCCATGGCCATCACGGCCCCCGGCATGTTCTTATCGCACCCGGGAATCGAGATATTGGCGTCGTACCACTGGGCGTGCATGACGGTTTCGATCGAATCGGCGATGAGGTCGCGCGACTGCAGCGAGTAGCTCATACCTTCCGTTCCCATCGACATGCCGTCCGAGACTCCGATGGTGTTGAACCGCATTCCGATCAGACCGGCCGCCACGACGCCTTCTTTGGCCCGCGTCGCAAGTTGATCGAGGTGCATGTTGCACGAGTTGCCCTCGTACCACATGCTGGCGATGCCAACCTGGGCTCTGGCCATGTCGTCTTCGGTCAGACCCGTGGCGTAGAGCATCGCCTGCGAGGCACCCTGCGAGGCGGGTCCGGTGATTCGCCGGCTGGTCCGGTTGAGATAGTCGGGCATCCCGGCATGATAGGGCCCTGCGACCACCAGCCCCTGCCCGCCCCGTGCGAGCTTCGATAACCTGCCCAGATGCATAACCTTGCCACCCGGCTCCGGGAAGCCGGCTCCGCCTTCGGTCTGGCCGGTCTGGGGATCTGCGGAACCGAGCCGTTTGCAGACGTGAGAGCCGAGATGAACCGGCGAAGGGCCGGTGGCCAGTCGGGGCGGTTGCGGTTCACCTATACCGATTCCGAGGTCGCCACTGACGTCGGCCACTCCTTTCCCTGGGCGGCCCGGTTGGTGGTCGGTGCAACCACTTACCTCCCCGCGGCCGGGAGCCCGGGACCTCCCCGGCCGAATCTAGGCCGGGTGGCCCGTTTTTCGACCTCTGATCACTATGAGCCGCTGCGTAGGGGGCTCGATGCGGTGGGCGATGTCTTGCAGGCCGCCGGTTATCAAGCCGAAGTGCTGTTGGACGACAACCGTCTGGTCGATCGCGCTGCAGCCGTGCGAGCCGGGATTGCCTGGTGGGGTAAAAGCACGATGGTGCTCACCCCCAGATATGGACCGTGGACACTGCTCGGGTCGGTTGCGACAGACGCGGAACTCCCGGTCACCACGCCCATGCTGAGGGATTGCGGCACCTGCGTCGCGTGCATACCGGCGTGCCCGACTGGGGCTCTCGATGAGGAGGGAACGATCGACTCCACTCGCTGCATCTCCTACTGGGCGCAGATGCCCGGTGTTATCCCGATGCCCATCAGGGAGGCTTGGGGAGACCGGTTCTACGGGTGTGACGATTGCCTCGATGCGTGTCCGCCGGGTCAGCGGTGGTTGGGCCTGGCGGTCGACCTTGCAGGCCGCGTTGACTTGCTGGAGGTCTTGACACAACCAGATGAAGAGCTGTTGAGAGCTTTTTCGCATTTCTACACACCCCGCAATGACCCGGACTACTTGCGACGCAACGCGCTCATTGCGCTCGGTCATTGCGGGGCGCCGACTGCTATTCCGATTGTCGCCGGTTACCTCGAGAGCAGCCGGGCGATGCTCCGTTTGCACGCTGCCTGGGCGCTCGGTCGGCTGGGGGGTGGCGAGGCCCAAGCGGTGCTCAAACGAGTATCCAACCGAGAAACGGATCCGGCGGTGCGTTCCGAGGTCCGTACCGCCCTCGGCGCGGCGCGGGTCGGTCGGCCCGGCGGCGCTGATCGCTGACCACCAGGTATCGCAAGACCATGCCGTTGCGGGGTGGGCGGTTACCCTGTTCGCGATGGCGGACCCGGTTGTCTGTAGCCAATGTGGAGCCCGTAGCCCGGCCGAGGCGGAGTGGTGCGGCCAATGTTTCGCGTCCCTGGGCGACAGTACTGAAGATGACCGGGATCCGTCCTCCGCCGGGGAACTGATTGCGGAATCAGGGCTGCAGCTGGATGTGGTCGGCGTTGCCTCACCAACCCCGTTGGACGAGGGTCGCGAGCCGCACGCTGCCCCCGAGCCGAAGACCGGCACGTGGGTGTGCTCGGTGTGCGAGGTCACCAACCCACTCGAAGCCGAGCAATGTTCTGCATGCGGCACGTCGATCTTCTCGTCCTTCGGAGCCGCGCCCGAAGAACAGGTGAAGGTCGATCCGCAACGGGCCTTGCTCCGTTCCCTCATGTTTCCGGGACTAGGTCATGCGTACGCCAAGCAAGGGTTGCTCGGGTCGGCCATCGGTGGACTGGCCCTGATGTCCCTCGGTTTCGGCGTTGGACTGGCGGCCACCGGCGTGGGGAGCTTCGGATGGCCGCTCATTCTCCTGGCGATCGGAGTGTGGGTCGCGGCCGCGCTGGACGCGTTTCGCATTGCCGGCGGCCAAGCGACGAGCGCCGTTCTGCTGAGGCCCAGGGTCGTGACCGCGTTAGTTGGGGCGGTAGTAGTCCAACTCATCCTGGCTGCGTTCCTCCGGGGTCGTACCTGATGCGGTGGGTCTTCGCCACCTCTCTTCTCCTGGGCCTGCTGGCGCTCATCGGCTGGGTGATGATGCAGGGAACGACCGGCAGCGGTTCCCGCACGCGGATGAGCACCAGGGCACGGCAGACGGTGGCGGTTGCGGTGGCTTTCGGTATGGGTGGCCTCTCGGCTGCCTACGCCGGTTGGACGATCTGGCTGGCGGCCCTGGCGGCGGTCGTTGCGGCCGTTTTGGCGGCCTGGTTTGCGGGGACGACCGGCCCTCCCGGCGGTGAGGATCGAGGTTAATGCTCATCGTGGCCGATGTTCACGGGGAGTTCAACGCGTTGGGCAAGCTGGTCCGAACGGGCGAACCCCTCCTGATCCTCGGCGATCTCATCAACTACGTCGACTACCGGACGATGGACGGCATAGCCGCCGACGTCCTCGGTCGAGAGTTCGTGAAGCAAGTCGCTCGTTTCCGGGCCACCGGCGACTACGAGGCGTCTCGGGCTTTGTGGAGGCAGAACATGGCCGGTCGCGAATCCGACATCCGCCGGCAGATTGGAGACCGGGTGCGGCGGCAGTACGACGAGACACGGCAGGCGTTGGAGGGTGGCACCTCCTACGTCACCTACGGCAACGTCGACTGGCCGGAGGCTCTCCGAGCGTGTCTTCCGGAAGGGTCGACGTTTGTGGATGGGGAGGTCGTGGAGATCGAAGGCTACCGGGTCGGGTTTGTCGGGGGAGGAGCGCCGACCCCTTTGGCCGTGACCGGAGAAGTGTCGGAGGAGGCGATGGAAGGCAAACTGGACCGGCTGGATCGTGTCGACATCCTCTGTTCGCATCTGCCGCCGGCCGTGGACGCTCTCCACACCGACGTGATCACGGGGCGGGTGGAGGGGAGTTCCGAAGCGATCCGCAGGTATCTGTGGCAGCACCAGCCGGCTTACCACTACTTCGGAGACATCCATCAACCGCAGGCGAGTCGCTGGCGGCTAGGTAAGACACGTTGCGTGAATGTCGGCTACTTCCGCGCCACCAGGCGGGCTATCCGCCACATGTGATTCTCATCTCTGTGTCCACCGGATCGCTACGCTGGGCTGAACATCGGCCAAGGAGCACGAAGGAATATGGCGGAGGGAACCGTTCAAAGCATCGAAATCCCCGCTTTGCCAGCTTTCATCTTCGAGGTCCTCTCTGATCTCGAGTCATATCCGGAGTGGATCACTGCGATGCGGCAAGTTGAAATCCTCGAACGCGACGGAGACGGCCGACCCCGGCGCGCCCACTTCTTGGTTGAAGCCATGATCAAGGAAATCGCGTACGACCTGAACTACGTACACGAGCCGCCGTTGCGGATGTCGTGGACTGCCGTGCCCGGTGAGGACATCCGACAGATGGTCGGTTCGTACGAACTCACTGAACTCGAAGGCGGTGGAACCGACGTGGTCTACGCCCTCATGGTCGAGCCCGAATTCAAAGTCCCGGGTTTCTTGCGGCGTCAGGCCGAAAAGCAGCTAATCGGCACCGCCCTGCGGGGGCTGAAGAAGCGGGTTGAAGAACTCTCCTCAGGCTGATGCGCATCGTGCTGGTCACCGGCAAGGGTGGCGTCGGTAAGACCACCGTGGCGGCTGCCACTGCGGTGCGTGCTGCGGAGGCCGGCCACCGGACCCTGGTCCTTTCAACCGATCCGGCGCATAGCCTCGCCGACGCCTTCGACGTGGCGCTCGGAGACGAACCGAGAAACGTGACGGCCGGTCTCTACGGTCAGCAAATCGACACGCAGAGCCGGCTGGAAGCGTACTGGGGGGAGATTCGCGATCAGCTGATGGCCATCCTCGATTGGGGAGGCGTGCGGGGGCTAGAAGCCGAAGAGTTTCTCGTCTTTCCCGGCATGGATGAGCTGTTCGCGCTGGTCGAGGTGCAACGGCATGCCGCCTCGGGCTTCTACGACTCGTTGATCGTCGATTGTGCTCCGACCGCCGAAACCCTCCGCCTGCTGAGCCTGCCTGAGGTGCTGTCGTGGTATTTCGATCGCGTGTTCCTGACTCAAAAGCGGGTTATGAAGGCCGCCCGTCCCGTGCTCACCCGCATGACCAGTATGCCGATCCCCGGTGACGAGGTGTACGACGCAGCCGAGAATGTCTTCACCGCTATCGAGCGGGCCCGCCGTTTGCTCCTCAACCCGTCAATCACCACCGCCCGTCTGGTCGTCAACCCCGAGAAGATGGTGGTGAGCGAGGCCCGGAGGACCTACACGTACCTGTCCCTATTCGGGTACGCAATCGACAGCGTCGT
>Ga0224512_10003097_pt1 | contig 14814 bp, 16 predicted proteins | sample SF_May12_sed_USG_4_FD_169103 | JGI IMG/M metagenome (GOLD analysis project Ga0224512, IMG submission 169103) | Sediment microbial communities from San Francisco Bay, California, United States - SF_May12_sed_USGS_13 | ecosystem: Environmental > Aquatic > Marine > Sediment | place: USA...
TTGAACAGGTTGGACATCCCGTTGCCAACAGAGGCTACGTCACCGTACTCAGTGTGTTCGATATCGAGGTTCAGGCGCACATCATTCATGCCCTTGAATGACAGGCCCAGCTTCGTGCTCGCCGGGATATCGAATCCGCCTCTCTCCGCGAACAAATCCGCATACTCGTCGAACTCGCTCATCGACATCTTCGACTGGTAAGCCAGGCCTGCACTGACGGTATCGCTGATCGCAAACCAGACCCCGCCCACGAAGCCGAAGCCGGTCGATATCTCATGGCCATTGTTAGTCAGAGCCTTCGGCGTCGGATCGCAAGTGAGCGGACTGCCCGGTGGCGCCGAAAAGAAACACTCGTTGAAAGTTTTCGTAAATCCCGCAAAGGAAGCAACCCCGGTAGCCTCGAAAGCCTGTACCGCAAACACCGGCCCGATACCCCAGGCGAAGTTGTCGGAAGCCCTGCCGGCATAATTGACCGCCAGGAATGCCTGCGAGAGGTCGACACCGGCAGTACCGCTGCAGAAGGGCCCGGGTCCTGAAACAACCGCGGCACCGGTCGGATCACACCCCCGTGATGTCGCGGAAGCACCCGAGCTTGTCCAGTCCGTATTCATGCCGCCGCGGCCATAGAAAACGACCGACAGCGCATTGCCGCTGTTCATGCGCCAGTTCTTGGCGACATAGGGGATCGGAAAGAACTCGCTGCTGCTGTCGAATTTACCTTCGCCCACTGTGAAAGCACCAAACTGGCCATTGACGAAACTCGACGATGCTGTGTACGTGCGCATCGGACTGAAAAATCCCACGCCGAACTCCCAGCTGTCGTTGGCAAAGACGGCGAGTGCCGGATTCGAAGCGCTGATTATCGGTCCACGGACCGCATTGGAACCGATACCGGTGCCGGCCATGCCCTTGGATTCGGTGCCAACACCGTGCGTGAAATAGCCGTTGGTTGCCATTGCGGCACTGCTGAATGCCAACAGCGCTGCAGCCACCGCGAATGTAGTGGCTCTGCTTACAAAAGAGTTCATGCTGTTTCTCCTTCTGCGGACGCGCTGCAGAAGACCTCGTGCAACGTTTCCATGACTTTGGTCGCCTCGTCGCCAGACAGCGAATAGCTGACCGACTGCGCGTGTTTCCGGGCACGAACGATTTTCTCGCGGCGCAGCACGGCGAGGTGTTGTGACAATGCCGACTGACTGAGACCGAGCAGGGCCTGTAATTCACTCACCGTCTTCTCGCCTTCCGCGAGATGGCACAGAATCATCAGGCGCCACTCGTTGGCCATTGCCTTCAGCAGTTCGCAGGCGTGCGACGCCATATCGTGCAACTCGGTCAGCTCGCGAAAGTCGTCCGGCCCAATCGTGTCCTCCGTCGTACTCATCGGTTTCATTGCCAGGCAGCTTCCTCAGCCACAGCCGCCGAAGCCCTCCGCATCCATCTTGGCCTCGTATGGAGCGGTCACGTCGGTGCCGATAACGAGCGAACCGACCACTGAATCCCAGTCTTCGGGCTTGATGATAGCCAGCCAGCCGGCCTCGTAAGGATCGTCGTTCGCGAGGCCGGGGTTTGCGACGAGATCCTCGTTGACCGCCACGACTTCGCCGCCCGCTGCCGACTTCGCCGGGCCCACCCATTTGCCGGATTCCAGCGTGCCGCAGGATTTGCCCGCCCTGACCGAGCGCCCGACGCGCTTCGGCGTGTAGGCGACCAGCTTGCCAGCCATCGCCGTGGCCACGGCAGTCATACCGAGTTTGACCGTGCCGTCGCCCTGTTCCTTAAACCAGATGTGATTGTCAACGTCGTACAACAGGTCGTCGGGAAGATTACATCCGCGTACAGATGGCATCGCTATGCCTCCTTTCTCTTCTGCGCTTGATACTCGGGAGCGAGCCGAATCGGCTTCGAGGAACAACAAAATTCGCCAAGCTCGGCTACTTGCATTTTGCCGCTTATGAACAGGTAAAGATGACTGGATATCATCTTCATCATTGCAAGACGATCAGTAGTTTCCGCATGCATCGGCTGCAGAGAAATCAGGTTGTAGTGATAAACAATTTCGCGGCAGGTTTCGCGGCAGGCGTTGAAGCTCGGCTCGCCTTTGGCGCCCTGCCGATGCAAGGCCAGCAAACGAAATCCCTCCCGCTCTTCGTCGGTGGGACGATCGCCGCGCGCCGTAATCCAGTGCTCGAGCGACTCTTCACTCAGCTTGAGTAATTCACTGGCACCGGCCTGCGCATCCGGCACGGCGCTGACAGCCTCAATCGCCGCTTCGAGATCGGCAAGCGGCCTCATGCCAGTCCTTTTTCCTTCAGGAAACGGCGCGAGTCGGAAATGTTCTCGTGGACACCGACTTTTCGCGGCTTCAGGCCCAGCGCCATACCGAGCAACTGCGTAAAGTAGAGAATCTTGATGTCGACTTTTTCGCCGAGCCGTTTCTCGGCACGAATCTGGTGCATCTCCAGGCCCGTGTGGCAGGTCGGGCACTCAGTCGCTATGACGTCGGCACCGGCGAGCTTCGCCGCTTTGAGGATATTGAGCACGAGCTTCGTCGAGGTGTCGCTGTCCGACAAGGTGTGTGCGCCGCCGCAGCAAGCCGTCTTGAGCGGAAATTCGACATTTTCGGCGCCCGCCGCAGCGAGCAAATCATCCATAAAGTGCGGCTTGGACGTCGATTCGCTGCCAGGGCCGGCATCTTTTTCCGGAAAGATGTGCCGCGGCCGCGTGTACATGCAGCCGTAGTAATTCGCGACCCTGATGCCTTTGAGCGAGTTCCTGACTCTGTCGCGCAGGCCGTCCTCGCCAATCGTTTCCTTGATCCAGTCGAGCGCATGGATGGTCTCGACCTGGCCCGATTCGTAGGTCTTGTGGCCCGCTTTTTGCGACAACTTGTCCACGACCGCGGCGGATTCCTTGTCGTGCTTGAGATCGTATTCGGCCTTTTTCAGATTGTGATAGCAGCCATTGCACGGCGCCATGACGACGTCCATATCCATCTCGTTGGCGGCGACCGACATGACGCGAGACGACAGGTAGGTCTGCAACTTCGGGTCGACGTTCTTGACTTCCATGGCACCGCAGCAATTCCAGTTCTTGACCTCGACAAGATCCAGCCCGAGCGCCTTGCCGACCGCCTTCGTCGAGCGATTGTAGGCATGGCCGGTGCCCTCGAGCGCGCAGCCGGGATAGTAGGCCACCTTCTTGTACTTCTCTTTTGTCGTCATCTGCTTGGGATCCTTGTCGCTGCCTAGGCCGCGTCCTTTTGTGCCACCTTGACCAACTGCGCCAGCGTCAGCGCCTCTTCCTGTTTTGCATGCTGCTCGTCGATGTACTCCTGCATCGCCGCCGACGCCTTCGACCAGTTGCTGGTGCGCGGCGCGACAAACGTTGCCAGGCCCATGCGCGTCAATAAGCCGAGCGGCAGGCCGCTGAGCAGTCGTTTGACCATCTCGATCATCCAGTCCTGGAACAGCCCCTGGTTGGTGCGGCTGAAAAACCGGCGAATAGTCCGGCTTTCCTCAATCTTGCCGGTCTTTACGATCTGTTCCGTGAACACCTCGTCGAAGTGCATCGAGGGTGACTTCGGCGTGTGGCCCCTGCGCTCGAGCCAGTGCGAGGTTGCTTTCATAACGCCTTCGGGAAACACATCACGCGGACAGGCGTAAGTGCATTTGTTACATGACACACACTGCCAGATGATGTCTTTGTCGCGCAGCAGTTCGGATTCCATGCCCACGCGGATCAGGTAGATCCAGTAGCGCGGGTTGAAGTCCGGGTTGATTGCGTTAACGGTGCAGGAATTCGTGCACGAACCGCACTGCCAGCAGCGATGGATATACTCGCCGCCCGGCAGTGCGGCGATTTCTTCTTCTAGCGCCTCGTTATAGTCGGCGACGACGCGTGACTCGATGAAGGTGCTCCAGTGGCCGGAAACATCGATGCCATCAATGACGAGTTTATCGTGCGTTTTCAGATTCTCGGGGCGGATCAGCGATTTTTCATGGATGGGCATATTATTCGTGACCTACTGCAACAGTTTGGAATCGTCGAGGACAAATGCCTCGCCGTCGATTGACTTGAGCCGAGTCTTGCCGCTACCGGGACGGACGCCGTCGAGCCCCAGAAGTCGCCGCGTGTGCTGCATCGGATCCTCGGGCGCCGAAAAATCGGTGCGCAGGTAGCTGCCGCCCTGTTCACAAATGTAGCCGGCATAGACCTGCGCGCAAAGCACATCGACGTACTGCAGGATGTCGCGGAAAAAGCCGTTGTCGGTCAGGAACTGACTTAGCTCCTCGCGCAGCATCAGGTAGGTTCCGTAACCGTCACTAACCGGTATTTTCATATGGTCGACATTTTCAGCATGCCAGATTTCGCGCAGCACGCCCGTATTCGCAGTCGCGTCCCAGACCCAGCGATTCATTAACGGGAAACGCTCGGGGTCGGTATTGTGCAGGGCCTCCGTCGCAAGGTCGCGCACCCAGCGGTGCTGCTTGTCGGCGGGAAACCGCCCGCAAAAAACATCGATGCGCACGTCGACCGGCTGCGCATCGTCAAACAGTTCGGCCAGACCCTCGCGAATACCCGCGAATGCGTCCTCGTTGAGCCACGGCCCGATGCGCCGCCGTACCGTTGCCATGAAGGTGCACAGGCCCATGAAGGTTTCGAGCTCGAGGTCCGTGATAGCGTGCTCCGCCAGCGCCTGCCGGAACAGCGTGTTCTTGAGTTTGACCGCGTCGACGTAACGCTCGATGCCGCCCTGATCTTCGCTGCCGGCGATCACGGCCTGCAGCGCGGTCCGCAATGCCGCGCCGGAAAGGTCGAGCACGGGACGCTCAATGTTTTGCGGGCGAATTGCGGATAACAACGACATCGTCGTGGCGCGTCAGGCGGTTTTGCCAATCGCCTCTTTGAGGCCGCTCAGAACGGCCATGGCCGCCGCATGTCCCTGTGCGATTGAATCGTCAATCGTCTCTGGCCCGGTTGCCGCGCCGGCCACGTAGACGCCGGGACGCGAGGTTTGTCCCATCGTCCCGTAGTTATTGGCCACGTCGATGTAACCGTTCGTTTCCAGGTCGACGCCGAACGTCTTTGCGATCTCGGGATTGTCGACATTCGGATCCATGCCGATCGCATGAATGACCATATCGAACGGGATCGTTATCGGGCGTTTGACCAGCGTGTCCTCGCCTTTGACGATCAGCTTTTCGCCATCAGAAGTAACCTCGGCGATGCGCGCCTTGATGTACTTGACCTTGAACTCTTCCTGGCTGCGCCAGTAATACTTCGTCTCGTAGAGACCGAATGTCCGGATGTCCATGTAGTAGATATAGACGTGGCAATCCGGCAGTTCTTCACGAATCTCCATCGCCATATTGGCCGATACCGTGCAGCAGATTTTCGAGCACCATTCGCGACCAATCTGCCGGTCCCGCGATCCTACGCAGAGGAGAATGGCAACGCGCTGCGGCTTGCGGCCATCGGACGGGCAGCGTACGCCCTGCCCCGAGGAGATCATCTGCTCTACCTGTGTCGTCGTGACGACATCGGGGAACGTACCAAAACCCCACTCGGGTTTATTCACCGAGTCGAAATGGGTAAAACCGCTCGCCAGAATCGCTGCGTCAGCTGCGAAGTTATTCCCATTCGACAGTTCGACATTGAAGTCTCCCGGAGACCCGTCAAATGACGTGACCCTGGCACCGGTTTCAACCCGCACGAATGACTCGTCCTCGACACGCTTTACCATGCCGCCGATGGCGTCTTTCGCCCATGCACCGGTTGGCACGAGCTTGGCATAGCCGGACAGGATCGGCGCGCCGCCAAGCCGGCCTTCCTTTTCGACGATCACGGACTGTTTTCCCACAGTCGCGAGACTGTGCGCAGCTGCAAGCCCGGCGGGGCCGCCGCCGAGAATCAAAACCGGTTTGCTCATTATCAAGTGCCTTTGCTTAGTTGCCCCTGCGGCTTGAAGCCGGGACCCGAGGTAATCATCTTGCGCGGGTCGTACAGCGTTTCGCCCCTGCCGGCCTCGACTTCCTTCAGGTACTCTTCGAATTCGGCCTTCTTCTTTTCCCAGTCGATGCCGAGCTTCTCCATCAGCGTCTCGGTCGATGAGGCGTGCCAGTGCGACTGCACGATTTTGTAAGGATGCGCGCCACACACGAGCGCCGCGAACTGGCAGTCGGCCAGAATTGGCAGATCGACCGGCTTGCCGGCGGCAGCGCCGATCCACTGATTCTTATCGAGTGTCGTTATGCAGCCCGTGTCGTGGCCGATCATCATGTCGGCTCGCGCCTCTTCGATGGCGACCCGGATCTTGCGGTCAATCGCGAATGAGCGCGTGAACTCGCGCTCGGAAATAATGTGCCGGAAACCAAAGCCGCAACAGTCGTACCAGGTCGAGTAATCGATCACCTGCGTGCCTAACGTCTCCAGCAGGCCGGTCGTGACCGCAACCCGGTTGCCCTCGAGAATATCGTCGTCGTAAATGGCGTCTTCAGGGACCATCTTGTACACGTGGCATGCCGGGTGCACCGTCGCGCGAATATGATCGCAGTCGATTACCTGGTGTTTCTTGATCTCGTTGCGCATGACGTGCAGCCATTCGGAGTAATGCACGACCTCTTCGGGGATCAGCAGCTTGCCGTCGACGAGTCGGCCCAGCTTGCCGAGGATCTTCCTGACCCGTTCGCGAAGCTTCGCCGACTGCAGCAGGTAGCCGCGCACCTCCTTGTAATTGCCGAAAGACGTGCCGCAGTGAACGAGCGGATAGTAGTAGCCCTCCGGCAGACCCTGCGCCTTGGCCGACACGTAGGCCTGGTGGAAATTTCTCAGGAATACGGCCGCGAGACTTTCGAGATTGCCAATCCCCGAGCCGTGGTAGTTCCAGGCGGTACAGGAAGTCTGGTCGGTCTCGTCCAGGTACCTGATGTCCATCTGGTTCATCAGCCACAGGAGCGAGGCCGGATAGCCCGGGATGTTGCCACACTGGCCGCAGGACTTGTGATGCCAGAGCTGCGTCGTGGGTATCTTCTTGTCCCAGCCGTACAGCGTCTTCACCATTACCGCTTCGTGCTCATCCTGGACCCTGTGCACGACGATCTCGCCGTCCTTCTCCAGCTGCCACATGACGTCGCGCACGTCTTCGACGCGGTCTTTATTGGTCAGCATCGAGCGGCGGTTGATGATTTGGTCCACCCAGACCGTCGCGACGTGCGCATCTTCCTTGCTCAGCTTCGCATCCGTCCATTCGGCGCCATGACCCGTAAAGCGCTCACTGCCGTTACCGTTACCCGTGGTCATATTCGTCTCCTGAGCCTGTGCGGCTAGTCTTGGTCCTGTTCGTCAAGCCAGTCTTCGTAGTCGTCGCGTTTCTCATCCATGATGTCGCTGATGACGTCGAACAGGTTTTCATCAATGATTTCGAGGCTGTCAAGCACACCGGTCTCTTCCCAGATCGTGTACAGCTCGACAGAGGTCTTGAGGTTCACTTCCCACGCTGTCTTTGTCGTGTGCAGCGTAGGCATCGGAATGGCTTTTCTGAGCGTCGCCAGCGGCGCGTCAATCTTCGACACATTCGGCCCCCAGTCCGCGAAACCGTCGGGCGTGATCATGTCGGGCGACAGCTGGTTACCGGTCGATATCAGCTTCAGCATGACGCGACTGAACGGCCGTAGCACGCTCTTGGCCGATTCCATGCCGTGCTTGATCGCCGTCTCGCGCATGAGCATGACGAGGCCGCCCGGCGAGTTGTCGAACGGGCAGCGCGCGGCACAGGTATAACATTGCGCGCAGGACCAGATTTTCTCCTGCATGGCATCGTAGATGCCCTCGAGGTTTTCGGTCCAGAGCAGCTGCACGATCTCGCGCGGGCTGAAATCGTAGTAGTGGGCGGCCGGACAGGTTGCGGTGCAGATGCCGCAATTCAGGCAGCCATTGAGTTCGTGATCGAAGCGCAGGTCGGCCTGGATGTCCTGGAATATTTCCTCGAGTTTCTCGCGTCCGACCGGTGGCGTATCCGACACGGGGTCGCCAATATGCTCCTGAACTCGGGTCGTTGCGGAATGTGACATACGCGAATTCCTGTTACTTAGTAGGTCATGACCTTGCAGTCGCCTTCCATGACTTCTTCGATCAGGTGCGCACCGCCGACGATACCCTCACATTCCGGAATCAGGTCTTCCTGGGTCATATCGAAAAGATCCAGGTTGGGCGAACAGCAGTAGAATTTGACGCCCGCTTCGTGAGCATCCTGGATGAAGCTGTAGACACTCTTCGGCGACCCTTCCTTGACAAACAGCGTCTCGGCAACGCCCTTTTTCATCAGGCGCCCGGACGTCGCGGTGCAGATGACGTCGACGTCGTAATCCATCGCCGCAGCAACGGTCGCCTGGAAGATCGGCGCGCCCAGCTCCTCGCCGTTACGCGGGTCGGTATTCGCCATGACAATGATCAGTTTCTCAGCCATCGTAGTTGTCCTGTTGTCGTCGGGCCGGCCCGGGCAGCCGTCTAACAGTTAATTAGCATATACTAAATTACTGGTTTGTCCAATGCCGCTGCGGCCGCTTTCGGCGACGCCATCAGCGACGTGCATTGCACAAGGCCGGTCATGATGGGCACGAGTTCGTCTTCAATCGCAGGCTGCAGCACTCGCAGGGCCTCGAGCGTGCCAGCCGCATCGTTGGGGACCTCCTCGAACTCCATGATCAGGTCCTCAACCATACCGAGCTTAATGCCGGGGTGCGCTGCGAAGCCATAAGCATTTTCACCGACGCGAAACAGCGCGGGCCGGCCTTTGCTGTCAACCGCAAGGATGTCTGCACCCGCGGGCGGCACCGGCCAGTCGCGCATGTACACGACCTCGTTGAAGGTCTCCGGAAGGTAACCGTTGAGCGCGTCAGCACTGCAGCGCGTTGCAGTGGCGCAGTCGAACACGAAGTCGCTCGGCTCGCTGGCGCCACCTGCGGCAATGGCCAGTATCTGTGCGCCCAGCCCGATGCCGATCACAGGCGTGCCCTCCGCGAGCCGCGCCCGGACAAGGGCGATTTCCTCGGCAAGCGTCGGCAGATTGCGGGCGCCTGCCGAACCCCAGGGACCGCCCCCCAGAAGCATCAGCGCATCCGCCGGCAGGTCCGCGGCCGGCAGCGTGCGCCCGCCCGCGAACGGCCGGAAATACTGAAAGCGAATCCGCCGACCCTCGAGGTGATCCTCCAGCAGGCCGAGATATTCGCCCGCCGTGTGCTGGATAACCGCGACAACGTTCATCGGCGTCTCGCCGCGGCCGGCCATCGCGAACGCGTCGGGGCTGCACTTAGACATTGGCTGAACGTGCCGGACCCAGCGCGGCGTTGATCGATGCCTGAAAATCGGCCGGCGTGACGCTGAGCGTGTCGACCGCGCTGTCGCGAAAAAACTGTTCGATTGCAGGCTCCACTTCGTCGACACGGACGCCTTGCAAATGCGCCTCGAGGTCAAACACGATGCGCGGCGGTGTGACGAAAAAATCGCCGCTCAGCAGTACCCGCTGCAGAACAGATCGCGTTGGCCCCTCGAGTTTGACGAACGCGTCAATCGTTCCGCCGGCACCTGTGTGACTGCCTGCGAGCATGTCGTCTTCGGCTGCCGGATCATCGATCTCCGCCACAAAGTCGTCGCTGCCGATTTCCGCGTCGAAAAACTGCTTTGCGAGCTGCTCTTCGCGCGCGGTAATGTCGCCAGACTCGGCATCAATTTCCAGGACGTCCTGGAACCCCTTGATCAGGGCCCGCTGCACTGTCTCCATATCCGGCAGTCCGGGGCCAAGCAGCTCCTGCAACGTCACGACGCGTTGCGCCGCCGAATCCAGCTGGCGTTTGGCAAGCTTGCTCTCGGGTACCCGCAACGCCCTGACCATACGCTCGGCATCGAGATCGACGAGCACGGTGCCCTGATAAATCAGGACATCGCCGTCGTAAAAACCGCCGGTGCCGCTGATCTTGCGGCCGTCGACCTCGATGTCGTTGCGCGGGCGAAATCGCGCCTTGACTCCGAGCTCGCCGAGACCGGCCGCCGCGGCGCTACAGATCTTTTGCGCCAGTTCCGGCAAGGCGGCAATGCCCAACGTCGCGCGGTGAAACACGATTTCCCAGCCGAGCTGTCCTTCGTCGAGGTAGATAGCGCCGCCACCGGTTATCCGCCGCACCGTGCCGATAGCGTTTGCGGCGCAATACTCAAGATCGATCTCCCGACTCAGGTCCTGATGACGACCAATCAGAGCGGTCGGCGGAAAGCGCATAAACCGGATTGTGTCCGGGACGTGGTCAGCCTGCCGTGCCTCGATCAGCGCGGCGTCGAAGGCAATGTTGGAGCGGCCCTCGCGCACGCCTGTGTCGATAATTCTGAACGTCGCTGGCATCGGCGGCACTTACTCGACCCGCACCGGGATATCGAGCTGTTTGCGAATCTGCCTGATGTCTTTCCGCTGCGGCTGAAACGGATAACTGGCAATGTCCGAGGGCGGTGAATCGCCGTAAGGTCGATCGCAGGCCGAGATGTCCTCCTGAATTTTGCCGGGGCAACCGGAGGTCCGAAACGCAATGCCCGCGTCAATGATGTCGGACAGTTCGCGCTCAGCAATGCCGTAACTCTTGACGCGGCCGAGATCATCGAAGCGCATCTGTTCGACGCGAACGCCACGATAGTCGATCAGGTAACGAGCGAGCTGTACCCGACGCCACTGATCGCGCGGCGTCGCGGGTAAATGATCCATCAACGAGCCCTGTTCGGGAAAGAAACAGAACATGTGGCTGTGACCACCGAGGTCGACGATTTCCTGAACGAGACGGAGGACCTCGTACTCGGTTTCTCCCATGCCGACGATGATGTGCGCGCCGAATTTCTGTGGCCCGAATATATCTCTTGCATCCTGCAGAATCTGCCAGTACTTCGACCACTTGTGCGGCGACTGCACGCCTTTGCCGCGCGTCCGGTCGAATACTTCTGGCGTCGCCGCGTCCAATGCCACGGTAAAGATGTCCGCGCCGAGATCCCTGGTCTTCTGCACGTCATCACGCGTCATCGTTGTCGGATTAGACAGGATCGACACCGGTATTGCGCCTGGATCGATTCGATCTGTCCACTGTTCGAGCACGGCAAACGTGTCCGCCTCCGAGCGCGGATGCGTGATCATCGAAATGCACATGCGATGGAAGGGACTGTTGTCGGGATCTTGCGCAACAATATCGACGATTTCCGCCATCGGCACGGCCGGCCAGTCCACGCGAATGAAATTGCGATCCGCATAATCGCGATCCGCTTCACGATGCCGGGCGAGACCGCAATAAGCGCAGTTCGCACGACAGCCCTCGGGATAGGTCAGTAACAGATTGAGGCAACGGGTGCATGCGCACCGATGCATGCGTCCGCCCATGACGCCGAGCGTGATCGCAGCCGCTGTCGACAACTGTACATACTCGGGCGACTGCATATGCGGTGCCAGAAAGTTATTGTTCGGCAGGTAAACACCTTGCGGCGGAATATCGTTGGCCTTGACGTGCTTGCCGTTCTTGCGCTCCGCCGGGGTCCTGTCGGGAAGTCGCGGCGCCATGACATCGAACGGATTGAAGTCGCGATCGGTTTTGTCATTCGCTGCGGAAAGATTTGACTTCGATTCAATGCAACTCATTGTTTTGTTCCTGGACCTGCGTGTGGCCTCATCTATCGTGCCTATGCCGCGCAGCTGCGCTGCACCGAGATACTCATGTCGCCGCCGAGCTTGATCGAACAGCAGGAATGCGCCTGCACGAACGGTCTGCCGATCGTGTGCGCAACTGAAACCGCACCGTCGGCCGGAAAGGCGATGCCGTCCAGCCCGGCCATTACCGCATACGCATCGGTCACGCGCTTGTGCATGCCGGGTGGACGCGCGCAGCCCAGCAGCACCTGCCGGTCCGGCAGTCGCGCCCGCGCTGCCGCAAAAACCCTGCCGACATCTGCAGTTTCGGGCGTAACGAACGTACCGGGTTTGGCGTAGAACGGCATGATCACAACGAGCACCAGCGCTGTAACCGGGTATCGGCTGACAATATCGAGCGCATTTGCCTCGCCAAGTAAGCGACCGTAGTGCAGGCCGATGACGATGTGTGGCGTCACTTCCATGGACGTCGTGCACAGCGCCGCAAGCGTTGCCTCGAAGTCCTCTACGGGACGATCGAGTTTATAAACGTCATTAATCGTCTCATTGGCGCCGATGACGTCCATCATGACCGTATCGACTCCGGCCGATTCCATCGCCTTGGCGCGTGGCTCATCCAGCAACGCGCTGTGGATCGCGACCCGCAGCTCCGGAAAATCTTTCTTGAGGCCCTCGACAACAGGCAGGTAACGACCGTAATTGATCTCGTTTTGTTTGTTGGAGCCGCCCGATAGCAGGAAGCCGTTCAGCCCCTCCGACGCAATGAGCTGCCTGACCTTGTTGTCCAGAATCTCCGGCCTGGTCGCCGGAATCATCGGCTCGAGAATCTTTTTCTGGCAGTGATCGCAGTTTAAGCCGCACGCCGCTGCGGTAATCGAAAACGCCGGGAAACTGTTCTTGGTGCAACCGCTGAGCTCGGTACTCGTATACTCTTTGAAAGTGGGGGTCGAAAAGCGAATCGGTCGCGGCTCCCGACCATCCGCAAGACGCTCGAACTCAGCGACGAGGGCGGCATCGAAGGGCGCATCCTCGAGATCCTCTATGTCTGCCAGCGCTTCAAGCCAAGCCATGTCCCAGTCCTTCGTTCGCAATACCAAGCGTACGCTGCATGCGCCTACACATCGATGCTTTCAGCCAATAATTTTATGGAATCGCGAACCTCGCCGGGATAAGGACAATCCGCCATAGTCGTCAGCCACGCTCTGTCCACATCTTCATCGTCGATGAGGTCACACTCCATGCCACGGAGCAGCTCGATCGCGGCATCCGGGAGCCGCTCGGGAATGTCCTGGCCGGAAATTCGACCCCACAGTCCTGCCCAGTAACGCGTTACGGTCCACGGATTGTAGCCGCCTCCGCCGACAATCACGGTTGGCAGGCCGAGCGCAAGCAATTGCTCCACGGTCCTCCAGAGCGCCACGTTGGATAACTTCATGGTTGACAGCGGATCGCCCGCAAGACTGTCCGCACCGCAACAGACGACCAGCGCATCCGCAGGACCCGCTCTAGCCAGTGGCAGAACGATCGTCGCCACGAGGTAGTCCAGTTCGCTGTCATTGAAGCCGGCTGCTACCGGAAGATTGAATGCCGCGGCATCCGGGTACGACGACAGACCGGTATAAGGCCAGCGATAATCCTCGTGAATCGAGAGTGTCGTCACGCGCCGATCCTCGAAGAAGGCTTCCTCGACGCCATCCCCATGGTGGGCGTCGAAATCGACATACAACACCCGCTGCCGCCCCCCTTTCAATAGTGTCAGAAGAGCGAACACCGGATCGTTGAAATAGCAGAACCCACAGGCCCGATCCGGCCGGCCATGGTGCGTGCCGCCGGAAGGATGGAAGGCGACATAGCCCTCTAATGCCAGCTCGGCTGCGAGAATCGAGCCCCCGACCGTCGTTGCCGCACGCTCGAAAAGCCCTGGAAACAGCGGATTTTCGAGCGTACCGATCTGGTAACGCATGCGCGCCTGCGGCTCCACCCGCCCTGTGGAGTCTGCGTATTGCAGTGCCCGGACATAGGCGCGATCATGAAACTCGAGCAGCTGGTCGACGCTGGCGGGGGCAGCGTTGCGATAATTCTTGTCGCTGAGCCAGCCCATCGTTCTTGCGAGGTCCATGACAGCGGCATGACGGACGATGTTAAGCGGATGATTCGCGCCAAATGCCGGCCGGCGAAAGACCTCGCTGCCGATGAACAACGGCGCGGGCAGCGCGCGCTGCGTCACCGGCACCGCGGTGCCGCTACCGCCGATGGTGTCTGCTTGAGGAGGCTGCACAATGACTTGCCGGAATAGGCTTATGCCGGTTTCGAATCACCTGTCCGAGCATAGGCCATTCCATTAAATAAGACAATTATGATATTCTAATATTGCTTTTTGCGTACTAAGCCCTGCACCAACTGAGGTATTGACCCATGTCCAGTGAAGCCGAAGCCGTATCCAGCGCGATACAGGAAACCGTCACCGCAGCACCCGCCGCGGTTCCCGCAACCAAGAGCATGTCGATCATCGTAACCAAGGGGTCCCTCGACTGGGCCTATCCGCCCTTCATTCTCGCGACCACGGCCGCGGCAATGGGGCTGCCCGTCACGATGTTCTTTACTTTTTATGGCCTGCCGCTGCTGCTGAAGAAACTCGACCTGAAGCTCACCGCGGCCGGCAATCCGGCCATGAAAATGCCGATGATGGGCGCCCACATGGGCCTGCCGAATATCCTGACCGCCGTCCCGGGCGTCGACGCGGCGTGTTCCAAGATGATGAAGAACCTGATGAACAAGAAAGGCGTTGCGTCGATCGAAGATCTTCGCGAACTCGCGATCGAGGCCGACGTGCGCATGATTGCGTGCCAGATGACGATGGACCTTTTCGAGTACGACCTCGATGACATGATCGAGGGTCCCGAACTCGGCGGCGCTGCCACCTATATCGAATGCGCGACGCAAGCCGATATCAACTTGTTCATCTAAGTGACGCAATTTATAAACGGAGCAATAAGAAATGGCCGACCATACGCTTGATGCCAAAGGGCTGAATTGCCCGCTGCCCATTCTCAAAGCCAGAAAGGCGCTCAAGGAAGTACCCACCGGCGGAACGCTGGAAATACTGGCCACGGACCCGGGTGCGGTCGCCGACTTTCAGGCATTTT
>Ga0224512_10003098_pt1 | contig 14811 bp, 14 predicted proteins | sample SF_May12_sed_USG_4_FD_169103 | JGI IMG/M metagenome (GOLD analysis project Ga0224512, IMG submission 169103) | Sediment microbial communities from San Francisco Bay, California, United States - SF_May12_sed_USGS_13 | ecosystem: Environmental > Aquatic > Marine > Sediment | place: USA...
AGGTCGGGGCGCCAGTTTTAAGGTCCATGGTGGTCAGAAAGCTGCCATAAACAACCGGCGCGCCTCTGCGCACTAATTGTGTAAGCGCGATTCCGACCATGGCCTCGGCGTGCGCCTGGGCGATGAGTGCGGCTTGCGTGACTGGGCTTATCGCCCCGCCGAGAATAAACGGCGATATGACGTTACCCTGGTTCGCAGCGGCATAGGTGCGCAGTGCGCCCGTCATGGTGTCGTCATACACCAGCGGCGAATTCACGTTGATATTTCCTTGAATCACCAAATGGTTTTCCATATACGCCTCACCGAACACGATGCGTGCCATGCTGAGTGAATCCTCGGCGCGTTCCGGTGCTGTCACCGAGCCCATAAACGGCTTGTCCGAGTAGCGCAGGTGCGTGTAAACCATATCCAAGTGGCGCTTGTTAACCGCGACGTCCACCGGTTCGCACACCGTACCGCTCTGGTGATGCAGCCAGGGGGTCAGATAGGTGAGCTTGATAAAATTCGCGAAGTCCTCGACCGTGCCGTAACGGCGCCCGCCTCTTAAGTCGGTTACGATTGGTGAGCCGTACGCCGGGCCCAGGATCAGATTGTCGCCTCCAAATTCGATGTTGCGATCCGGGTTGCGCGCTTGCATCGTGAATGTTCTGGGTGCGGTTTCGCACAGCGCGCGCACATGCCCACGATCGAAGCGCACGCGCTCGCCGTCGACGCTCGCGCCGGCATCCTTAAACAGCTGCAACGCGACCCCATCGCCGCGAATCTCCATTCCAACCTCGGCAAGAATCCACTCGGCGTGGTTCTCGAGCTTTACCAAACCCTCTTCATCGAGCAATTCGTAAGTCGGAATTTTGCGGGTAATATAGGCAGGCGCACCAGCCGCGGTGCGATCCGACTGGCGCCGCGCAACGCGAGCGGAGCGACCGCCGCCAGCGTGGCCGCGCTTTTTATCTGCTGCTATCGGCATATTGTTACTCCCAAGCTTGCGACCGACGCTTACTATCCGTATTTCTTCCCGCTACCCCCACGTTAGGAATCCCAGGATTTTGCGCGCGCGGAGTAGCGATGACAATCAAAAAGTGTTGATTACGTTGCTTGACTCATAATATCTTTTTCGACCAATTTGGATTCAGTATGACCATTAAGTGGCCCGGATAGCCAGGGGGTTTCGCCATCACAGTATCCGACCGATCTGCGGGGGATGGTGCTTCATTCGCTCGCTGCACTAGGCGACTTGCGATAACATTGATCAATTCGTGTATGGGATGATGACATTGTGGCCCGGAGCAATAAAATCGCCTCAAGCCGACGCTTTCAAAAAGCTACTGCCGCAACGGTCCTCGCCGTGGGCGCCGGCTCCGCAATCGTTGTTCCTGGGCGAGCGCAGCAACAGACCTTGAAGATTCTGAAGTGGAAGCATTTCGTGCCCGCGTACGATAGTTGGTTCAACGATACTTATGTTAAGGAATGGGGCGCGAAGAACGATACGAAAGTAATTGTCGATAGCGTCGGACCCGGTGATCTCTGGAGTCGGGCTACGGCCGAGTCCAAGGCACAACAAGGTCATGATCTGGTTCTGCTACTGAAGCCGGCGCCGGTGTACGAAGATAGCGTCATTGACCACCGCGAGATCTTCGAGGAAACCGCGCATCGTTACGGCAACGTATTCGATCGCGCCTATAAGAGCTGCTACAACCCCAAGTCAAAAAATACTTCAGTTTTTGTACCAACCTTCCGCCGGCATTGCTAACTTATCGGAATAATCGGGACGGATATATTTTTTCCACTCCCTGTAAGCGAGGGGAGCTAGAAAAATAAGTCTGTCCCCTTATTTTCATTAAGTGTTCTGCTCAGGCGCATACTTTTCTATCACCTCTGCTTCGGTCATTTCGTTTGTTTTATTAGCAAACCTATAAAAAGAAGGTTTTCTATCAATAAAAACTTGTAAGTCGAAATTGAAACTCCCTTGATTATCAAAGAGACCTACTGGTATTTGATGTTCATTGATTTCTTTGAGCCGGTAAAATAAGTGACTACCGCATTTCCTGCAAAACCCTCGCTCTGCCCAATCAGAAGAGTTGTAGACAGCAATATTCTCTTCTCCTTCAAATGCGACTTCTGTCCCACAGCTAACGGCCATCAGAGGCCCGCCGCCCCATCTTCTGCACGTGCCGCAATGACAAGCGGCCACGTTATTATTTATGTTCTTTGCAGTAAACTTTACAGCGCCACAAAGGCATCGCCCATTTCCTTTAGTCATTTCTCCTCCGACACTTCAATCTTGTACGAACGCTAGAACTTAGCGGCGGCGGTTAGCCGTCTGCTGGAGCGCCTTGTTAGCAATTTGCTTTGAATCCTTCATGAAACAAGACATTGCCTTGCGGAATATCTCCGTCAAATGAAAGAGCGAAGAACACCTCTGGGGGAACGCCTTCATGGACTAATCCTTTAACATTCTTAAATCCAAATTGTCGATAGTATTGAGGATGCCCGACCAGGCAACAACCTTTCGCTTTGAGGTTTTTCAAGCGTGACAATCCTTCTTGTATAAGTGCCTTTCCAATACCCTTACGCTGAAAGTCTGGATGTACTGAAACCGGGCCGAGTACGTACCAATCTTTGGTGCCGTCCGACATGGTTACGGGAGAGAATGCAATATGTCCCACAACAATGCTATCTGCCTCCGCGACCAATGATACGGTTAAGGCTTTCGCTGATCGTAGTACATCAATGATGAACTGCTCAGTGTGATTACTAATCTCCATCGTTTCAAATGCTGCGATAGTTACCTCGGAGATGACCTCAAAATCAGTGCTTTTTTCGTCTCTAATCAGAACATCTTGTATCATTTTGGCAATTTCCTTGTACGGTGTGCCGGATCCGTGACCTTCCCGAGTCGTTTAGCGGGCAGTCAGGTTGGCAGCGACTCTGAAGCTACAGTGACTGGTCGAGCTGTCCGGTGTGTTGGAACTGCGAGCGGCTACCCGGTATCGGTTGCAGTAAGAGTCGTGGCATAGGAACGAGCCACCGCGCATGGAGCGGTTGCCGGTGGGAATCATGTAGATGGGGTTGCGTGGTTTCGTGACGCGGTGGTAGTTGGGCGAGAACCAGTCTTCGCACCACTCCCAGACATTGCCGCAAACATTATAGAGTCCGAATCCATTCGGCTCGAAGGCGTCGACGGGTGCGGTTCCGATATAGCCGTCTTCGGCGGTGTTTATATCGGGAAACTGTCCTTGCCAAAGGTTGCATTTGTGGTGCCCGTTTACTTCGAGCGTGTCGCCCCAGGCGTAGCGTTTCCCTTCGAGGCCGCCGCGTGCGGCGTACTCCCACTCGGCTTCGGTCGGTAGCCGGGTTCCCGACCAGTGGCAATAAGCCTTCGCATCGAACCACGACACGTGGGTGACCGGGTGATCCATCCGATCACGTATGTTAGACGCCGGCCCTTCGGGTTGCGCCCAATACGCGCCGTTAACCGGCACCCACCACGGCACGTCGGGTGGAACATCGATCGGTTCAATTCCGTTTTCCTCCGCAACGAACAGGCGAAATACGAACGACCAGCCGTATCTCTGCGCGTCCGTTTTGTAATCGGTGGCGTCGACGAATCGGCGAAATTCCACATTGGAAACGGTGTAAAGCGACATGTGGAATGCCGAGCAGGTCACCCTTCGTTGTGGGCCCTCGCCGTCACTCGGGAATCCTTCGCCGCTATCGGTTCCCATCAGGAAATCCGGATCTTCCAGCACGACCATATTGCTGTGATGCGGTCGCAAAGCGGGGTTGAACGAATACTGCCTTGAAGTCGCGGCGGGTGCATTGCGCCCGGACCCGGAACAACATGGGTAATTATGAGTCGGCGTCATAATTTACGCACAACGCTGCGCATTACTCATTTTCCCAGAACGCCTTTCCGGGCAACTCCTTCATCATTTTCAGGATCTTCTCCCTTGGAATAACGCCGCATCGGTTGGCCCAGGTTTCGTACTGTCGTGCAATTCTTGCAACGATATTGGGATAGCGGTCGGCAACGTTCATCATTTCGGTGCGATCCTTTTGCATGTCATAGAGTTCCCAAGGCCCTGGGTACTCGCGAACCAATTTCCACTTACCGGCGCGGACTGCGGCATTGCCTTCGTGCTCCCAGAATATCGGCCGCTCCGCCAGTTGATCGTCCGCGAACACCGGTGCGAGGCTATGTCCTTCCGGTTGCGGGATGCGATGCCCTTGGTACTCTTGCGGATACGTGGCGCCGCAAATTTCCACGATCGTTGACATAATGTCCGGCAGATGTCCCGGCGTATGCCGGAGGCCGCCGGAATCCCCAATCCCATCGGGCCAGTGGCAGATAAGCGGGGTCGATACGCCGCCTTCGTGGGTCCAATGTTTGTAGAGTCTAAATGGCGTGTTGGACAAATTCGCCCACGCCGTGCCATAGCTTTGATAAGTGTTTTCGGGGCCCGGCATGATCTCGGGAATGTTGCCGAGTATAACTTCCTCGCCATCGCGCGTATGAGATTTGGCGATCATGAGGTTGTTCACGAGTTCTTCTACGGACACGTTGTCGGGAATGTCCTCTGCGCACGCCCCGTTGTCGGACAGGAACATAATAAGCGTGTTGTCGAGTTGGCCGGTGGTTTCGAGCGCTTGGACGATGCGGCCAATACCTTGATCCATGCGATCGACTTGAGCGGCATAGACCTCCATACAACGCAGCAACCATTCTATATCGTTGGCTTTATTCCACTCTGGTTGCGACGGGTCGCGATCCGTCAGCTTCCAGTCCGCATCGATAATGCCCGCTTCGACCATTCGCGCCATACGCTCTTCGCGAAGCCGGTCCCAGCCGGTGTCGAAGCGACCCTTGTATTTCGCGATATCTTCATCGTGCGCATGCAATGGCCAGTGCGGTGCGGTATAGGACACATATTGAAAGAACGGCCGATTCGGACTGGTTGCGTTGTGCTCGATGATATAGGTCGCCGCCTGGTCGCTGATGGCGTCCGTATAGAAGAACGAATCGTCGTGTTCGGCTTCGTGTTCGACGTTGTCATTGCCGCGGGTGAGTGTATTGGGGCTATAGAAGCTACCGGCCCCAATGATGGTGCCGTAAAATTCGTCGAAACCGCGCTGCAGCGGCCATGAATCGGTCGGCTCCGTCAGATTGCTGGAAATATGCCACTTGCCGCTCAGGTACGTTCGGTAACCCGCTTCTCGTAGCACCTCCGCGACGGTCACGCAATTGCGGTTAAGGTCACCGGCGTATCCCTCGGGTCCGGTGGGATAGGTCAGGATACCGATGCCGGTCTGATGCGGATACAACCCTGTTAACAGCGACGCGCGCGACGGGCTGCATCGCGGTGAATTGTAGAACTGGGTAAAGCGGATTCCATTACTCGCCAATCGATCCAGGTTGGGCGTATCGATTTCCCCGCCATAGCAGCCGAGATCTGAATACCCCATGTCGTCGTTGAGTATCAGCAATACGTTGGGTCTGTCTCGCATCTTTGATTAGTCCTCTTTTGTACCGGCCGCCCAGGTGGTGTGGGTAAAATCGTCTGGCACGTTACCCACGCTCAATGCGCAGACCGGTGTTTGCGTCAAACAGATGGATTGCGTTGACATCGAATGAAATCGGCACCGTATCGCCATCCGTTACTCCGAGCATTTCGGCCACACGCACTTTTACCAGGTGCTCACCGAGGTACAGATTAAGCAGGTAACTCTCGCCTAAGTTCTCGGACAGATAGAGCTGCGCCGGGATACCGTTCGGATCAATGCGAACATGGGATGGCCGAGTGCCCATTATTACCGATTCCGCTTGCGTGGGCGGCGCCGCTGAAAGTTCGAAATCTCTTCCCTCGATGGTTAATGTGGTGCCCTGAAGATTTGCTGGAAGCAAGTTCATAGGTGGGCTGCCGATAAATGCCGCGACTTGAATGGTGCGAGGGCGGTTGAAAACTTCTTCGGGAGTGCCGATCTGCATGATGGCTCCATCCAGAAAGACCGCCATACGATCCGCCAGGGTCATCGCTTCTTCCTGATCGTGGGTGACATAGATGGCAGTGACGTTGAGGCTTCTCTGCAACTTTTTGAGTTCGACTCGGGTCTGCAGTCGAAGCTGTGCGTCTAAGTTGGATAACGGCTCGTCGAGCAAAAACAACTTCGGTTGTCGGATGATGGCTCTGGCCAGCGCGCAGCGTTGCTGTTGGCCACCACTCAACTGGCCGGGCCGTCGATCGAGCAGGTGATCGATATCCACGGTTTCCGCCGCCTGCAACACCAATCGTTTAATATCGGCGGCGGCAACCCGGTCCATCTTCAGCGGGAACGCGATGTTGTCGCGGACCGTCATGTGCGGATACAGCGCGTAATTCTGAAACACCATCGCAATATCGCGCTCGCCGGGCGGCGCGTGGGTCACGTCGACGCCGTCGACCTCAATCACGCCTTCGTCCGGCGAGTCGAGACCTGCAATCATACGCAATGTTGTCGTCTTCCCCGATCCAGACGGTCCGAGCAGCGCGAAAAACTCAACCGGCTCGATCTCAAGGTCGATATGGTCCAGTGCCACAAAACTACCGAAGCGCTTGCAAATATTCTTGAGATTAACCCGACCCTTGGCCGTCATCGGCGTCCTCCGCCTTTGACCGCCCCGACCGTCAGGCCTTTTACGATCTGTTTCTGGGCGGCGATGCCGATGATCACGACCGGTAACATCGCTATTAACGCTGCGGCCGCGAGTTTTGCCCACAATGTCTGTTCGACGGACACGAAGTTGTACATCGCGACGGTAACCGGCCGGACCGTGTTACCTCCGAGCTGCACCGCGAATAGAAATTCGTTCCACGCGTTAAGGAAAACAAAAATCACCGTGACGGCAATGCCGCCACGCACCTGCGGGATGATGATGTGCCAAAGGGTCTGTAGGCGACTCGCTTTATCCAGGAGTGCCGCTTCTTCCATTTCCAGTGGAATGTCCTCCATGTAAGAGACCATCAACCAGATGGCAAACGGCAGCGAGAAGGTCAGATATACAATAATCATGCCTTGATACGTATCCAACCAATTAACGCGGTTCAGAATCAGGAAGTAGGGAATTACCAAGCCTACCGGTGGCACCATCTGTGTGGCCAGCGTATAAAACCCTAAGGTTTTCTTTGCCGGCAGCCGCAGCCGCGCGAACGCATAGGCGGCCGGAACCGCGAGCACGATAGTCAGGAAAGTGGTCGATACGGCGACGATAGTGCTGGTAACGAGACTCGGCACGATGGAGAAGTCTCCGAACAGCGCGTCCTTATAATTTTGCGCTATCGGTTCGAAGATCAGGTTCGGTGGGTAGGCGAGCACCTCATTCTCCGATTTCAGCGAAACCAGTATCGCCCACAACAGCGGAAACACCCACACCAGTAGCAGCAGGCTCGCCGCTGAAACTAACATGAAGTTGCGCCGGGTCGCGGCGCGTGATCGTTGTTGCACTAGCCCGGATACGTCATGAATCGTTCGAATCTCTGGCGCAATCGGGCGTAGGGCGGTTAGAGGCGAAGCCGAATACCGCCGATCGGTCGCATCCGAACTGCATACGCGGTGCCGAGGCCCCGTACCTCAAAACACGGGGTAACCGTTTCAAATGTTGAGAAGCTGCTTGGTTCATGGTCTGTCTTCGTGAATTACCCACGCTAGTTCCCTCCTGCTCCGCGCGCCGTTCGCAGGCGAAATAACACGCCGGAAACCACCATTGTAATGACCAATAGCGATACCGCGAGTGCGGAACCGTAGCCAAAGTTTAACTCGATGAACGAGGTCTTGAACGCATAGAGATTAAGGATTTCAGTCGCAGTGCCGGGGCCGCCGCCAGTGGCCGCGAATATCGCGGCGAATGCGGCGAGTGAAATCATGGCGCGCATAATAACGACGATTACGATGGCCGGGCGTAGCAAGGGCAGGGTAATGTACCAAAAGCGCTGCAACGCGTTGGCTTTGTCGATGCGTGCCGCCTCGTATACGTCGGTAGGCAATGACGCGAGGCTCGCAAGAAACACCAGAAACGCGAACGGCGTCCATTGCCAGGTGTGAATCGCGATGACCGATATCAGGGCGGGCACCGGCGCGCCCAGCCAATTGACCTGTTCGAATCCGAGCCACTGAATAATGAAGTCAATCATCCCGAAATTCGGTGCCAACATCAGCGTGCGCCAAAACAGTCCGACGACCACTGGGGCCAGCACGATAGGCAGTATGGCGACAATACGAAAAATCCACTGGCCTTGCGGGATTTGCATGACCAGCAATGCCAAGCCCATCCCGATCACCACCTGCATCGATACACTGGATACCGTATAAATGCCGGTCAACCCGATCGAATGCCAGTACCGGGAGTCGTCCCACATTTCGATGTAATTATCGAATCCCGCGAAGCCGTCGAGAAACGGCATCGCGAGATTGATTGTTTGAAACGAGCTCCAGACCAGATAGGCGAGAGGGAAGGTCGTCGTTAGCAGCAGCACCAGCAGACTGGGTGCGGTCAGCAGAACGGCGAAGCGCTTCTCTCCGGAATTTAGATCGCCGTTTCCACCAGCCAAAGACGCCATCCGGAGACTAAGTCTTGAGGATTTTGTCTATCTTCTTTTGCGCGTCCTTGAGTGCATCCGCGGGCGTCGCCTGTCCCACCAGGGCGGACTGGATTGCCGTTGCCATCGTGTCGCCGACCGCCGGCCACTGCGGAAGCCGTGGCCGCCAGTCGGGATCGGTATCGTTTGCAAACGACTCGGTGGCGGCCTGCACATAGTTGTGGCCAAACTTACCCATCAGGTCGAGGAATTTCGGATCTTCCCATAACGATGCGCGATTGGCGCCGGTGCGCTTATAGGCGCCCGGAAACGCATAGGATGTCGCCACCTGCACCTCGCGCGATCCGGCCCACTGATTGAATAGCCAGGTCGCCTGTTTCTGCTTATCCGTCAGTGCGCCATTGATCGGGAAACTCCAATTCCAGATGGAGGTAACGCGTTTGCCGGACGGCCCCTTCGGCCACCGCGCAAATCCGATTTTGCCAACGACTTTCGACTTTTCGGGATTAGCAACCACCGCTGCGCTACCGTGCGCATCGATATAGGAACCGACCGTGCCCTGCCCAAACGCGTCGGCGATGTCGGGCCAGTTCCAGTTCTCGACACCCTTGGGTGCGTAGTTATTGAGAAGTTTGACATAGTATTCGAGCGCGCCAAGCGCTTCGGGGGTGTCGACCGTGATACGGTCACCGTCGAACCATTCCCCGCCGTAGGAGCGAAATATCGACGGATAGATATACATGTTCTGCCCGGCACCGCGAAAGCCCCGCAGCGCGCAGCCCCATAGACGATTGTCCGGGTCGTGAATCTTCGCCGCATTGGATTCGTATTCCTCCAGCGTCTCGGCCGGTCCAATCCCTGCTGCGTCATAAACGTCCTTTCGATAGATTTGGATGGTTGCTTCACCGTCAAACGGAATGCCGTAGGGCCGGCCGTCGACCGACGTTGCGCCACGATGCCCGGGTTGGATGTCCTCGAAGTCGAACCACTTGTTGTCGGTCAGTTTGCCGTTTCCGAGGTAGTCGTCCAATGGATCGATCCAGCCATTCGTAACATACAACTGGTAGTACATCGGATCGGCGGAATGAGAGGCATACGTACCGGTCTTGCTGGATAAATCGAGAACTGCCTTTTGGCGGATCTGCCCAGGCGGAATCATCTCAAGTCGCGCATCGACACCGGTGAGTGTTTTGAAATCCGGCAACACCGCCTCGAGATTCTTGAAGTAGCCGGCCGGAATTACTCCAATGTTGATTTGTGCGCCATCTGCCATATGCCAGTCGATGCCGGCCCCCATAAACGAATCAAGATCCATATGTTCACCGGCGGCGTGCGCACGGCCGATCAGCAATCCCGGGGCTGCCAGGGTTGCGGCGCCAGCCACGCCAGCCTTGAGAACGCTGCGCCGTGACACATTCGAACCGTGAATATGTCGTTGCTTTTCTCTCTCGTTAGACATGAGACCTCCTCCAGTTGGATTGGTATGACTCAAACAGTCTAAGAATCAATAGTTAGATTGGCCGACAAAAGTACTATAATTAGGACGTTTCACGCAACCGATTTTTTGCGCCGTTGATCGATAATGTCCAAGAGTTCAGCGCCCTCTAAGCGCCGGCATCCTGTATTCGGTGCAAGCCGGGTGCCTCGTTATCTTCAGCTTGCGGACATTTTTCGCCAGCGTATCGCGCGTGGTGTATGGAAGCCGGGGCAAATGCTGCCATCAATCGAGATGTTGATGGGGGAATTCGCGGTAGCACGAGTGACCGTGCGCCAAGCGATTAAATTGTTAAGTGACGAGGAATTGGTTTCACCGCAACGGGGTAAGGGTACGGTGGTACACGAATTCGCGAGCGCAAAACGCCAGCTTCGCGTACACACGACTTTGGGCGGACTCGTCGATATGTACAGAGGCGATAAGCCTGTTCTCACCAACCTCGAAGAGTCGAATACCTCGCCCGAGCTGCTGGACAGCGATGGCGTGGCCGCGCCGAGCTATTTTCACATGCGCCGCGTGCATGCGCGGGACAACGTCAAGTATTGCGTTATATCGATCTACATCGACGAGCGAATTTTTCGAAAGGCGCGATCGAAATTCCGTAACGAAGCCGTATTGCCGGTGCTGTTTTCCTTGCCCGGCATTAAGATCGGCAAAGCAAGGCAAACCATGCACATCTCGAAAGCAGACGTTGAGGTCGCAAGCCTACTCGAGATACCGCTTGGTGAGCCCATGGCCGACGTGAGGCGTATCCTCTCGGCGCCCGATAATACGGTGATTTATCTTGCGGACGTGGCTTATCGTGGCGACTACATTCACCTCGACATTGATCTGCAACCTTGAGCTGGGCCGGCGAGTAACGCTTGCATTACTGACGATTCAAGGACGATGAGCGATGAGTAATTACACGTCTGAATTTTCGTCAAACCGGGAGCTCAGCGAGTAATTTGTGCGTATCATTCATTTTTATATGGATCACTGTCTAACTTGACCACGCATTGGTAACCTTTAGATCGATTCTATCGAAGCTGGGGAAACTCTTCTGTTTACAGCAGCCGCAAGAAAGCTCAAAAACTTCGGTATCCCCCGGCTTTAAGAAGCCACCTAGGGTTTGAGTACACTCCTTCACGAATTCGTCTTTGTCAAATAGTTCGGCCTCTACCTTTATGTTTTTCCAGGTGTGATCAGTTTCATTGAATACGCGACCCAAGAGCACTAGCTTATTCTCATCAAGTTCATATCTATCGGTTTCTGCTTTCAACTTTGTTTCGGATGTAAATCGAACGTATTCATCGTAGTCAGTTATTTCATTTATCAAATTCACGGCTTGATCGGGGTACCGAACTATGAAAAATATGATGGCTACAGCTCCCCATATGATTAGAACTGATAACGCAAATCCGATGCCCCGTAAAAATCCAATTCTTATCTCACTAAACATATTCTCTTTTCACTTGGTGACAGAATCCCGATACAACAATTAGGGGGCGTAGCACGGATTAATCAAAGAACTATGCTACGTCCCAGTTTTCACTAATGTACTAGGCGTAAGGCACCACCGGCCCGTTGAACGATCGGCTGTGGCACATAGGATTTACTATACGATGATCTTCTAGGCGTGGCGTAATCTCCAAATCGCTCAATTACCGATACTGGAATCAGTACTGGACCACCCGAAGATCGCGTCTAGAATTAGCCTATATTAGAGAAGACTGGGATCTGACCTCGATGGCAACGGCTTGCCCGCGACATCAGCCGGGGCCAAATACATCTTCCCAGGTTGGAAACGCGGCATTGAGGATCTTGATGATGTCTTTCTCATCGGCGGTAAGGCGTAATTTGCTGGGCATATCGTCGATGTACTTCATTGCCAGCACCAACGCCTCCGCAATGATGTAACCGTCGCGGCCGGTGACGCCTTTGGTTTTGAAGCTTATTGAAAGTTCGTTCGAGTCATTCACGGGATTCTCCAAGAGCTCCAGTCCGGAACATGCGGTTCAATGTCGCGGACAGTTGTAAGTGAATCGTGCTCCTCCACGGAAGATATGCGGTTTTCAAAGCTTAAAGCGGGGGCGCTCGGTCGCGGTAAGCGTTTGAGCGGGCCTGCCATGGGCGAAAAAAAATCCAAACGCAGCAGCTTTGTAAGCCACACAGCAATACTAACGCCAACCCATGATTATTGCTTTAAGTTTTTTTGCCGTCGCTTTCTCACCGTCGCAGCGACTCCTCGCCAAGGAGAGAGCTGCCACGATCGGTGCAAGGCATACGCAGCGGAGCATCCGTAGCGAGGCGGCAAATCCGCCGCCGACATTTTGCGCTGAACCGTTCTCTTTCGGATCCATAAAGACCATCGAAGCGTCGGCCGTCATCGCCCCGCGCCCGACCCCCTGCAGGACGAGGCCCAGCGTCAGGGCTCGGCAGGACTTGCTATGAGCCAGCGCGGCGCGATCCCGCGTGAACAGCGCGATCATGGCCGCCACGCGTCTTTGACCCACCGCGCGTCTTCTCGGAATGACGAGGGTGCCGAACGCACCGACAGCGTTGGGAATGGCCCTCGGTGTCCGGCCTGCGCGGGACCGGTGGCGTACAAGCGGATCGCGAGTCGGGTGGAGCAAAGCATTGCTATTCACAAAACGTTTCGGCTTCGGCCCCTACCTACACGCTTTTTTATGATTAGCCCGCGACCTCGGCAGGGACCAATTACGTCTTCCCAGGTCGGAAACGTGGTATTAAGGCATCTTGACGACGCCTTTCTCATCGGCGGTGAAGCGTAATTTGCTGGGCATCTCGTCCCGCTGATTGTGCCTTCAGCCCGCCCTTGTACTCGATCCAAAAATGTACCGCGCAGTGGTTGACGAAACCAACAAGAACAGAGAGTATCGATGGTGGGCCGTTGCTTCATTTAGTCTGAACAGATAGGGTTCGGCGCTTCCGCTCTCGACGCAAGCAGGAGGATAAAATGACGACCATCGTAACGGATAATTGTAAACGCTGCCGTTTCACCGACTGTGTCACGGTATGCCCGGTCGCCTGTTTTCATGGCGATGACGAGATGCTCTATATTGACCCTGAAGTGTGTATTGATTGTAGTGCTTGTATACCTACGTGTCCGGTTGATGCAATTTACGAAGACCCGATCCCGGAGGACAAGCAGCAGTGGATTCAAATCAACGAAGAACGCGCACCCGAGTTGCCACTGGTAACCGAGCAACAAGACCCCTATCCAGGTGCAGAAGAGCGACAAAAGGAATTGGGTTTTTAGAAAGAAGGGTTCGCCTTTGACTTCGCATCCCCTATGCTTCCCGGATACAAGGAACGGAGCGGCGTGAGCGACCTCGGTACAGACCACAGCCCGCTGCGAGCAGCCATCGTTGGCAGCGGACCAAGCGGTTTCTACGCCGCCGAGGCGTTGCTTAAATCGGAGCCGGTAGTTTTAGTCGACATGTTTGAAAGGCTTCCCTCGCCTTTTGGACTCGTGCGCAGTGGCGTTGCACCGGACCACCCGAAGCTCAAAAAACCCATTCTCGTCTATCAGCGGATTGCCGAGTCTCCGCAATTTCAGCTCCTGGGTAATGTCATGGTTGGGCGTGACATTAGTGTGGAGGAACTGAAGGATTTCTACCATGTGGTTGTATTTACGTGCGGCGCGGAAGCGGACCGATCGCTAGGGATTCCCGGGGAGAATCTTCTGGGTAGCCATACGGCTACCGAGTTCGTCGGCTGGTACAACGGCCACCCCGACTATCGCGATCGAGTGTTCGATCTGTCGCATGACACCGCGGCGATTATCGGGCAAGGGAATGTGGCGGTTGATGTCTGCCGAATTCTCTCTAAGACAGTGGACGAACTGAAACATTCGGACATCGCCAAGCACGCGTTGGAGGTTTTGGCCCAGAGCAAGATTCGCGACATTCACGTGATCGGACGGCGCGGTCCGGCGCAAGCGAAGTTCACTCATTCAGAACTCAGAGAGCTTGGTGAATTGGCGGACAGCGAACCAGTAGTGGATCCAAACGATCTGGAGTTAAGTCCGACGAGCCGCGAGGAACTTGCCGCGAGAAGCAACCGTGCCAATATGAAAAGTTATGAAGTGCTTCAAGGGTTCGCTTCGCGGCCGCCACCAACGCAGCACCGCCGCTGCCACTTGCGGTTCCTCAGAAGTCCGGTAGAGCTCAAGGGTCAGGAAAGGCTTGAACGTGTCGTGCTGATGAAAAATCGCTTAGAGGGAGAACCGTCGCAACAGCTGGCGCGGGCGACTGGTGAGCTAGAGGAACTTGCATGCGGTGTGCTCTTTTCCAGCATTGGCTACCGCGGTGTTGCCATTGCCGGTGTTCCTTTCGACGTGGGGCGCGGCGTTTTTCCTAACCACGAAGGACGCATCGTCGATGGGGAGAACATCGTTCCGGGTTTGTATGTGGCGGGCTGGATCAAGCGTGGCCCGACGGGAATCATTGGCACCAATCGCGCCGACAGTGTAGCCACAGTGAAATCACTCCTGACAGACCTGCCAAATTTTGACGCTGGTAATAAGCTGGGCGCCGATGGAGTGAGGGGTCTATTGAAAAACCGCGGCATTCGTGTGGTCAGCTACCCAGACTGGCACCGGATCGACGCGGCGGAGGTGCGACAAGGCAAAACCAACGGCAAGCCAAGAGAGAAGTTCACCCGTCTGGAAGAGATGCTGGCAGTACTCGACCACGCCCAGTAGACGGGCGCCCACAATCGCCACGCCGCTTTCGGCGGTGC
>Ga0224512_10003099_pt1 | contig 14810 bp, 11 predicted proteins | sample SF_May12_sed_USG_4_FD_169103 | JGI IMG/M metagenome (GOLD analysis project Ga0224512, IMG submission 169103) | Sediment microbial communities from San Francisco Bay, California, United States - SF_May12_sed_USGS_13 | ecosystem: Environmental > Aquatic > Marine > Sediment | place: USA...
GATGGGCAGGAAGCCGGCGGCGGCGAGTCGCGAAACCGCCCCGAGCGCTCGATCGAACGACCCCTCTCCGCGGATGGCATCGTTCATCTCGGCGGTCACGCCGTCGATGCTCACGCGTAGCTCGAGCGTGTAGCGAGAGGCTCGGGAAAGACGTCGAAGTTCGTCGACGGTTCGCTGCGGCATGATCGTCGCGTTCGTCAGGACGGTCGCCGGACCAAGCCGGAGCGTGTCCTCGAGAATCCCGATCATCTCGCGGTTCATGAAGGGCTCGCCTCCGGTGAAGTAATACTCCTTCACACCGAGAGCCGCCGACTCTTCGAGTGCCGCGCCGACCTCGTCCCGGCTCATGAACCAAAAGGAGTGGTTCTCGGGCGAGCAGGAAATGAAGCAGTGCCGACACCGCAGGTTGCAGATCGTACCGGCTACCTGGAACCAGAGCTGATCGAGCGCCCGGAGCAGCACCTCCGGGGCATCGGCCGCGGCTCGTGCCGAGGTCCCGTCCTGGGCGCCGCGGGGCGCGAGCTCCCCGGAGTCGAGGCTCGGAAGGGCTTTGGTCATGCGGGTCCTTTGATCACGGTCGAATCATACGGCAAACGTCCAAGACCGGGGAGGACACGACGGTTCCTGAGAACGCCATCCACGAGAGGTCGAACAATTCGAGGGACCGGGGTACGCCGATCTGCGGCTCCACCGGTGCCCGACTGCGTGCGCTCGGGAGCCCGTCGATCACATGAACGCCTTGCCAAGCACCCATGTCCTTCGAAGCCATCAACCCCGCGACCGGTCGAACGATCTCTACGCATGCCTTCCTCGACGCGTCGCAGCTCGAGCAGGCCCTCTCCTCCGCCGACGATGCCTTCGGGTCCTGGCACGGACGCGGCGTGGAAGAGCGCGCCGGATATCTGACTCTTCTCGGTGCCCTGCTCCGTGAGCGTAAGGGAGAGCTGGCGTCGCGCATGACCACGGAAATGGGCAAGCCGATCACCCAGGCGATCGGCGAGGCCGAGAAGTGCGCGTGGGTCTGTGACTATTATGCCGAGCATGCAGCAGCGTACCTGGCGCCCGTCGACGTCGACACCGACGCGGCGAAAAGCTACTGGACGTACCGTCCGCTGGGCATCGTGCTCGGGATCATGCCGTGGAACTTCCCCTTTTGGCAGGTAATCCGCTTTGCGGTTCCGGCGATCACGGCGGGTAACGTCGCTCTCCTCAAGCATGCTCCAGGCGTGCCGGGATGCGCGCTCGACCTGGAGGCCCTCTTCCGCGACGCCGGCTACCCGAGTGGGGTCTTCACAAACCTCTTCATCGACGTCGAGGCAGCCGGCCGGGTCATCGATGACCCACGCGTGCGAGGCGTCAGCCTTACCGGAAGCGTGAAGGCCGGAAAGGCCGTCGCCAAGCGCGCGGGCGAGGCGCTGAAGATTTCGGTGCTCGAACTGGGCGGAAGCGATCCGTCCCTTGTGCTCGAGGACGCCGACCTCGATCTCGCGGCCGAGCAGTGCGCGCTGGGTCGCTTCAACAACACGGGCCAGAGCTGTATCGCAGCCAAGCGATTCATCGTGGTGGAGAAGGTGCGCGAGGCCTTCCAGGAGAAGTTGCTGAAGCAGATGCAGGCATGGCTGCCGGGAGATCCGACCGATCCGGAAACGAAGCTCGGGCCGATGGCTCGTGAAGAGCTACGCGATCAGCTCCATGCCCAGGTGATGCGTTCGGTCGAGGCAGGCGCGACCCTCGTTACCGGCGGCGAGATTCCGGACCGGCCAGGGGCCTGGTACACGCCGACCCTGCTCGCCGACGTAGCGGCCGGCATGCCCGCGTACGAGGAGGAGCTGTTCGGGCCTGTCGCTTCGATCCTCCCGGTGCCCGACGAAGACGCCGCGATCGCCGTCGCGAACGACACATCCTTCGGGCTGGGCGCCGCCGTCTACACGCGGGACCGGGCCCGCGGCGAGCGCATCGCCGCCGAGCGGCTCGACGCCGGAAGCTGCTTCGTGAACGGCATCGTGAAGTCCGACCCTCGGCTGCCCTTCGGAGGAACCAAGGACAGCGGCTTCGGGCGAGAGCTGAGCCCGCTCGGCATTCGCGAGTTCACGAACCGAAAGACCGTGTGGGTGAAGTAGGCGCATCCCTACTCGAAGCTGCTCGGCACCGCCTCGTACATGGCCTCGGCCATTTGGTCCGCCGAGCGCATCGTCGACAGGTCCAGCTCGAAGTCGGGATGGTCCGGAGCGCTCACTTTTTCAACGAGCTCGCGGATCTCGCGGGGAGAAAGGCCCATCTCCTTCATCTCTTCCGTGCTGACCCCGGCGCCGTCGCGGACACCGAGTCCGTCGTCGGAGCCACGGACGAGTCGCGAGAGCACTTCTCGCTCCACCCTGGTGACCGGCTCGGCGACGAGGTCGTAGTCGATCCACGCCTCGTAGGAGAGGGGCGCAACGCGCTTGACCATCGCCGCGATGACCCCCGCGAACTGCTGGATCTCCCACTGCGCCCTGGGGTCGACACGGAGGGAGAGGAAGTGCAGGAGGTTGTGCAGGTCGATCTTCCAGTACCACTGCGTATACGTCGATACCGGGAGGTCGATGCGCGCGATCTCCCGCGCGACGTCCTCCTCGAGAAGCCACCCGTAGGTGTCTCCTGCATCCTTCCGAAGAGCCTCCCAGCGCTCGACGGCGCGTCGATACACGTCCTCCGGTGCGCCCTCCTCCCTTCCCTGCTTGTTCGACCGACTCTGGAGCGAGAACTGCTCCCGATGCGGCATGTAGAAGAGGAGAGGCATGAGCGAATACCGCGCCGAGAGCTCGTTCACCGAGGCGGTTCGGTGCCGGATCCACTGCCGGGCGACGAACATCGGCATGGCACAGTGAAACTTGAACTCGACCATCTCCGACGGAGTGGTGTGGCGGTGTCGGCGCAGGTACCGGACGAGCCCCCGTGTCTGAGAGACTTTCCGGGTGCCGAAGCCGTAGCTGACACGTGCCGCGCGCTCGACGTCCTCGTCGGACCCCATGTAGTCGACCAGCGAAACGAAGCCGTGATCGAGAACGGGGAAGTAACCTCCGAGGATTTCCTCGGCAGCGGGAATCGTCGGGCGCTTCGTTTCCATGGATGCGAATCGGGCGAGGGTGACCGGCGCGAGCTCGGCACGCAATATAGCGCGCCCTCCTCAGGCGTCAGGCGGGCAGTCGCCCCCACGGCTCGATGAAGTCCTCTGGCTCCACGCCGAGCGCGTCGGCGACCCGGGTGATGTAGTTGAAATAGCCGATCACCTGCGTCGCGTCGTGGATCGCCCGGTCGTCGAAGCCGTGGACACGCAGGGCCTCGACATCTTCCGGTCCCAGCGGCTTCCGGCGGTAGGTCAGCGCCTCCGCGAAGGCGCACAGGGCGACATCCTCGGCCTCCAGATCGGCCTCGCGCCATTGGCGCGCGATGGCATGCACGAACGCGTCCGCGGCATCGGCGTCCTCGAAATCATCCTCGACCTCGGCCCGGAGGTCATGTGCGTGAGACTGCGTTCAGTAGAAGCAGTCGTTGGCCTTCGACGTGACCACCGCCAACATCTCCCGCTGACGCCGGGAAAGCGGTGACGGTCCGAACATGATGGCGCCGTAGAGCTTCATCGATGCGTCCATCGTCCGTGGGTTCTGGCTCATGATGTGGACGATGTGCCAGATGCGACCCGCTCGGTCGACGGCTTCATCGAAGAGCTTCTTCAGGAGGCCAGTGGCCTCGGCGACAGGGACCTGGTGGATGTAGGGCATGAGGCAACCTAGGGATTGCCGAGACGTCCGCTACTCCGACCGCGGGGAGCCCCGAACCACGACCGTGAACCGAATCGCCCCACGAACCGTAGTACAGAGGACGCAAACATCAGCGCGCAACTTTACGCAGGAGGCCGGCGTGGCTCAGTGCGAGGGAAAGACGAGAAAAGGCGAGCGCTGCAAGCGCGAGGCGCAGTCTAGCTCGGCGTTCTGCTCGATCCACCAGGATCAGGAGATCCGGGCCCCGAAGGGACACGAGACCGAGTGGGACACCGACGCCATCATGAAGACCGCCCTCGGCTTCGCCCTGGTCGGGGTCATTCTGCTGTTCCGCTTCCGTCGCTGAAACGACGGGACAGGCGGCCGCAGCGAGGTCTCGCGGCGACGCGGGCTTCACTCTGTGACGCCTAGGTCGCGCTTCTTCGATCAGAAGTGCTCGGCGCCCAGGTTGAAACGACGGCTCCGGAACACGTCTTCCGTGAAGAAGCCGTCGCGGAGCCGGTTCACCTCGAACGTCATCCGGAAGATGGGGCTCCCGCCGCTCGCGCCCACCGGGAATGCCACGTCGGCGCGAACGATGTTGCGCGTGCCCGCCGGAAGCCCGAGTCGGATCCCGAGGCCCAGGGCGGCCTGCCAGCCGGAATCCACGGCGTACGGTACGTCCCCCGGCCAGACCCGACCGAGGTCCCCGAAGAAGGTCATCCCGAGATCCGCCGTACCCGGGCTCGGCCAAGGAAAGAGGACTCGGTCCTCGACGACGAAGCGCATCATGCGCCCCCCCGGGAAACGGTCTTCGACCAGCGACCGTATCCCCTGGCGACCGCCCAGAGAGAGCTGATACGGGAGCGTCGTGCGCCAGCCCCCGGCGACCGACGCCCGCAGGAAGATCGTGTGGCTTCGCAGGCCTTCGCTCCGCAGATACGCGACCGCGTCAGCGTCTCCGAGCAGGTCCTGCCATCGTCCGTCGTCGTGCCGGGACTCCACGGTGAATCCACCGTGCAGCAGCGAAGAGCCTACGGGGGCACCGAAGCTCGCGTGAGCCCGACCAAAGAGATCGTCCACCCCGGGGACCCCGGAAGGCGTGAGCACGGAGAAGCCACGCCCGAGGCTGACGCCCGCGTAGAAGCCCAGGCTCACGAGCTGCCGATCACGTAGCCCATCGATCCCCCGATACTGCTCATACCGGTACCGCCGCGTGCCGAGGTGCAGCGTCAAGCGCGTCGCGGCCGACTCCCTGAGCTGATCCGTGAGCGGCCCTGGCGGCACCCCGGGGAACGGCTGCAGGTCATCGAAGTCGTCGATCAGCGCGACCTGGGGTCCATCCGAGAAGCGCACGACGTCTCGCGAGAGGGTGACGCCGGCGATGACCGACTGACCGGGGTCCCCGAAACGCCGGGCCCCCGACAGCTCGACGACCTCGCGAAACGCGGGCACGAGCACCTGAGTGAACGCCTCGTCACCATCCGTGGCATAGGCGAAGTAGCGGGTGCCCCGACTGTAGCCTTGGCGGATCGAGTAGGTCCCCGTCTCCCCGATGAAGGGGTAGCGGAGGTATTGCTCGAAGATCTGTCCCGCTCGTGCTCGACCCCACTTGATGCTCGCGTCGGTGCGGCCGAACAAGCGTGGCGTGGCGAGCCCTATGGCTTGGGTCCGCGTCTCTCGTCGCTCCCGATGCGTGAACTCGGCGAAGACGCCTTGGCCGAGGAAGTTCTCTTCGGTGACTTCGATCTTCTCCAGATTCAATCGCTGGTCGTAGGTGACACCGACGTCCACCTTGGTCGACCATTCGTCCTGCGTCTCCACGAACACCCGACGTCCACCCGCGCCGTCGTCTTCATCCGTGATTTCGGCCCTCGCCAGGAACCCGTACCGATCCAGCAGCCGCTCGGACTCGGAGACCAGGAACGGGTCGAAGCAGTCTCCTTCCTGGAACAGCAGCTCCCTCCGCACGAAGGACTGGGCCGTGCGAACGTGGAGGAGGTTCAGAGCACGGTATGTCCACGCCAACGCGCCGACGCTCGTCGCGTCGGGGTCGAACACGCCGTGCCGCTCGAACTCGATCGACGTGACCACGCCCTCCGAGCACGGCGCATCGGTCGAGGTGCTCGAACCGTTCTGCGCATCGAGCGGAGCCGCGACGCACGCGAGCACCAGCGCCGAAAGGCCCAGTGGGCCTCCGCGTCGCCGGTTCACGCCGGAGCGCGGGGCGGTGTGGCTCTGCTCTACGATGATCCCTCCAAGCACCCGGTCGTGGTCGAAAGCACGAACGATCGGGCGCACACGTAAATGACACGAAGCGACCTCGCGATCGCTGGGTAGTGAAACTGGCTCTGTCCGCCAACCGAGGGGTGCCGCCACCCCGTTGTTTTGAATACCGTTTTGAGCGCCACGTGTTGCGCCTCCGATCCGCCCTGGCCCGCCCTCGATGTCCCTTCTGATCACCACGTTGTACGGATTCGCCGCCTTTTCCGGGGCGGCTTTCGCGTTCGTGGAGCTGAGGATGCTCGGGCGGTTCCTCACGCACCGCGCTGAAATCAGGGCCCGAATGGCGAGGGTCCCCGTGGGCACCGCGGATACGATGAGCGGGGCTCCGACCGTCACCATTCAACTCCCTCTCTACAACGAGCGTACGGCGGCCGACCGGATCATCCGAGCCGCCGCTTCTCAAGAGTACCCGCGGGAACGCTTCGACATCCAGGTCCTCGACGACTCCACGGACGAAACCACAGCCATCGTCGAACGCGTCGTCGAGCAGCTGCAGGCCGACGGCGTGCGGATCGAGCACATCCATCGCAACCACCGCCTCGGATACAAAGCCGGAGCCCTGGCGGAGGGGCTCGCACGGTCCGAGAGCGACTTCGTAGCCGTCTTCGACGCCGACTTCGTGCCCGAGCCGACGTTCCTGCACAGGCTCCTCGTGGAGTCGGACGCGTTCGAGGACCCGAGGGTCGCGTTCGTGCAGGCGCGATGGGCGTGGGGAAGAGCCGACGACGAGAGCTGGCTCGGAGCGACGCTGGCGCTCCTTCTCGACCGGCACTTCCAAGTCCAAAAGCCGGTCCGTGAATTCGTGGGCAACGTCACCACCTTCAATGGCTCCGGCGGAATCTGGCGTCGGGCGGCGATCGACGACGCCGGTGGGTGGGCCTCCGATACGCTCACGGAAGACCTGGACCTCAGCTACCGCTGCGCGCTCGCCGGCTGGAAGGGGCGATACCTGCACGACGTGATGGTCTTCAATGAGCTCCCCGGCCACATGCGTGCCTTCAAAGTCCAACAGCGCCGCTGGTCGAAGGGCAATGCACAGTGTCTCCGGAAGCTGACTCGGCGCGTCATGTCGGCCGGCGCTATCGTCGAAGACCGCTGGGACGAAGCGTTCATGCTCGCCGGATACGCCATCCACCCGCTCCTGCTGGCCAGCTTGCTCCTTTGGCCGTGGGCGGTCGTCTACGTCGATCGTACCCTGTTCTGGGTGCTACAGGGCTTCATGTCGCTGGGGATCGTGGCCGCGCTGATCAGCTTCTTCGTGACGCTGCGCGAGCGCGAGGCCGACTGGCGCGTCGGATCTCTCATGAAGATCGGCGCCGGCCTCTGCGTGGGGATGGGGCTGATGGTCAACAACACCGTCGGTCAGATCCAGGGCTTGTTGTCCTCGGGAGGAGAGTTCGTTCGAACGCCCAAGCTCGCACCGCCGCACGAGGACGCCGCGATCGCCGCCATGGGTGCGGACACGCCGTACACCAGTCCCCTCCATTGGACCTTCTTCGCCGAGATCCTCGTGATGGCGTATTGCGTGGCCGGTGCGGCCTTCCTCGTGCAGGAAGGCGAGGCTCTCTGGTCGCTGGCCATGGTGTTCTGGGCGGCCTGCCTCGGTCTGATGGTGCAGCAGCAGGTGGCGAAACGGGCCGCCTGACCGAGGCACCAGGACGGATGGCTCCCCGGTGGTGAAGGCGAAGCCGATGCCAGGTGACGCGACGCTGGCGCCCCGCGGCTATCTGACGCTCGCGACAGGACGTCGGGGCTACCTCGAGATGGCGGTCGACATGGCGTTGTCTCTCCGGGAGCATACCGAGCTGCCGGTCGGGTTGGCGGCCGACGGCACCCTCGCGCGGCTCGCCTCCGAGCGTTTCGGATCGGTCTTCGACGCTGTTCGCGTCATCGACGATCGCTTCCTCCAGGGACGCATCCGCAAGTACGGCGTGGCCGAGGCGAGTCCGTTCGAGGAGGTGGTCTTCGTAGACGCCGATTGCATCGTTCTGGGCCCGCTCGACCACCTCTTCGCGTCGCTGGGGGAGCACGACGTCGCGATGCTCGGTGAGCAGTTGACGCGCGAAGACGACGAGAACCACCACGGCTTCTCGACTCGCCGACTCATGGAGCGCTTCGAGCTCGAGCGCTATCTCAAGACCAACAGCGGCCTCTTCGGCTTCCGTCGTGCGCCGGCGCGAGAGATCATGGACGCGTGGCGCTCGTGCTATCTGGACGAGGTGCGACCGGGTCTAAAGGGGTCGATCCTGCTCGGTCGTTGGATGGGTGACGAGATCGCCATTGGCATCGTCGGCGGACGACTCGGTCTCGGTACGCTCCCTGCGCCGCACGCCATGTTCTGGCCACAGGAGTTCGACTCGATCGACCTGGACGCGCCCGCGAAGCCGCTTCTCCACATGATCTGGCCGCCACCTCCCGACCTCCTCGCGCGACTCCTCTCCGACATGCACAGGCGAAGAGTCCAGGCCGGTGTCCCTCCCGGTGGAACGGAGCATTGGCAGGCCGAGGTCGGGAAGCTGACCCGCATGAGATGGCGCCGTCGCGTGCTCGAACGAATCGGCTGGTGGTAAGCGCCCTCCCCCGCGCAAGAAACCGAGCCGGCTCAGCCGCGCACAACTTGCCGCGCGATCTCGGCGTATCGCGCCGCAATCACTTCGGGTGCGAGGTGGGCGCGGGCCCAGGCGCGGGTCTCGGTCGATTGGGCTCGCCATGCTTCCCGACCCTCGGCGATGGTCCCCAGCGCCCGAGCAAGACTCTCGACGTTCTCTCGCCACGCGTTCACCGGCGGCCGCGTCACAGAAGCCTGAGTCACCTCGAGCGGATCCCCGCTCGGATTCGGGATCAGGAGACCGCGCTCCGAGGCTGAGCCGACCAGCTCGGCGCTGCCTCCCACGTCGCTGAGCACGACAGGGAGACCGACCCAGAGCGCCTCGGACGCAGCCACGCTCCATCCTTCGTAGAAGGAGTTCGCGACGAACCCGTCGGCCGCCGAAAGGACTGTGCCGACGTGCCTCGGAGCGGAGACGGTGCGCACCGCACCGGAGTCGAAAAGGCCCCGGTACGTCCTCCGCAGCTCCGGCAGGGAGGCGCTGCGGTCGGCCGGACCCGCGAGGAGCAACACCGCATTGGGCAGGTCGCGCACCGCGGACGCGAACGCTTCGAGCAATCCACGCGGGTTCTTCTGCTGCGTGACCCGCCCCACGAAAGCGAAGACCGGCACACCCTCTCCGATGCCGAGGAGTGCCCGCGCGACCCCGCGCGGTACACGAGCTACCCGGGCTGGGTGGACCGCGTTCGGCACGATCCAGCCCGGGTCGCGGCCGGTGTGCCTGCGGTAGTAGGCGCCCGCGACTCTGCTGACCGCGATCACGCCGTGGGTCGCTTGTGCCCGCTCCCGTTCCCGTGCCCAGTCGTCGGCCGTGAACCAGGCGTAGCTGTTTTGCACGGTCTCGACGACCGGCAGGCCCATCTCGGCGAGCTCGGCCACGATCGCGGCCGGTCCGAAGTGGCTCGAAACGACATCGACCCCGCTCTGCTCCACCCATCCCCGTAATGCCCCGCGACCACCCCGGAGGACCTCGACGTCCGTGCCCGCTCGCTTCAGTCGGTTCGCCACTGCACCGCCCTCACGCGCGCAGAGGATACACGGGTCGACGCCAACCGACGGGAGTGCTCCCGCCAGCAGGGCGACGACCTCCTCCAGACCACCGGTCCCGAGCGACTCGACGAGGAGTCCGAGACGAACGGAGTCACGCCCGGAAGCGCTCGGCCTCGAGGGATGCTCCGACATCCCGACAGGGTCGAGCGAATCGGACGCCCGGACCGCCTCGGCGACCGCACGCCGTTCGCTCCGAGAGACCAGCATTCTGCGCAGGCGGCGGCTCGGCTTGGCCAGGCCGCCCATCATCTCACGCCGCTCCGCCTGTGCTCGACGGTTCGCTTCGCTAATCGTGTTGACCCCGTGCACACGATACAGGACGTCTCCGAGCCGGTCTTCGTAGACCACCCGGTCCGGGCATAGCTCCACGGCACGGAGGAGGAAGTCGTAGTCGTGCACGTAACGATAGGCCCGGAATCCGCCGAGCCGCCGCCAGAGCTCACGGTGCAAGAAGAAGTTCGAGGTCGTCACGGCGATGTTGTGGCGCCGCAGAACATCCCACAGCGTCGAGCCGTTGTGGTCCGAAGACCTCATGGCCGACACCGGGCCAGCCAGCGCCCTTGCTTCGCGGTACCAGACGGCGATCTCGTGGTCCGGGTCGACCACGCCACCCTCCGCATCGATCAGGCGCACCGACCCGCACAGGAGTGCGGCACCCCTCTCTCGGGTCATCGCCCAGGCATGCTCGAGCCGCTCCGGCTCGAACACATCGTCGGAATTGAGAATCGCGACATAGTCGCCGCGACTGAGTCGAATGGCACGATTCAACGCATGGTGCGCTCCGCGGTTCGGCTGGCGCAGTAGTGTGAGCGTCGAGCGCGCGTGGCCTTCCACCACCTCCGGCGTCCGGTCGGAGGAGCCGTCGTCCACCACAACGACGTCGCCCGCCGGCAGCGTCTGGCGATAGACGCTCGTGATCGCCTCTCCGACGTACGCCTCGTGGTTGAAGCTCGGCATGACGACAGAGAGGTGGGCCCGTCGACGGACCCAGCCTCTCTGCGTGACGGCAGGGGGTGGTTCCTCTCGGTCCGTGATCTCCAGAAGTCGATCGACCCGTTGCGTCCACGAGTTCGACTGCGAGAAGGCACGCATCGCCGTCCGCTCCTCCTCCGCGAGGGCCCTGCGATCCACGCTCCCGATCGCACCGGCGAGGGTAGCCGGGTCGGGGAAGGTGCGCACGCCCGGAATCCCGACGAGGGGCTCGATCGCCGGTGCTACGACGGGGAGCCCCATGGCGACGAACTCGTAGACCTTCAGGGGGCTCGTTGCATGAGTCAACTCGTTGGTCTTCCACGGTAGGAAGGCGACATCTGCATGGGCCAAATACGCGGGCAAATCAGTCTGCGGCTTCAGACCGAGAAACGCGCAGTTGGCCGGAAGACGTCGACCCTCCCCTCTGTGGTCGCCGATGAAGACGAACGTCGTGTCGGGGTGCTGGTGCGCGGCTCGGCGCACGAGACCCCAATCGAGCCACCCGCCCCAGAGCGCGCCGACATAGAGGGCGATGCGGCCCGTGTCGGGCAGGTCGCCGGGCCGGTCCCCGCGCCGATCGAGGTCGAAGACGCGGGCGTTGTACGCGTTCGGAAGCAGGAACGTCGCTCGACCCGTCAGCATCTCGACATGATCGACCAATACCGGCGCGGAGGCGACGAGCGTCGAAGAGGCTCGAGCGACGTCCTCCTCGATGTCACGGCGATACCACCCGCGACCGAGCTCGGAGTCCCATCGGTCCACACAATCATAGACCGTCGCGAGCCCCTTCCCCGCTGCCGCGTGGAGAACTGGAATCCACGAGGCGACCGGCACCTGGGTTACGACGAGCCCGCCTCGAGCAGAGTCCACGATCTCACGCAGAACGTCGGGCCGGGTCGCCTCGTCCAGTGTGAGTCGCACGAGGTGTGTGTGGTCGTAGCGCAAACGGAGGTCCACCGTTTCGGTGACCTTGCCGTGGCTCACGAAGACCACCGCATGGTCGCGTGCGAGCAGCTCGATCGCCAATTGAGCGCTCCGCTGCCCACCCCCGGTGTCGTGGATGGGATTCGCGGAGAAGACGACGGCGACACCTCGGGCACCAACCCTCGCCTGCCGTAGCGCTTGGACGATCCCACTCATCGACGGCGGCGCCTGTCGCGAAGGCTACGCGACGGGGATCAGCCCCTCCCTGGATGCGGTTCCGGACAGGAACGGGATCCACCGCACCCCGAGACGTGCGGCTGGGGGGTAGCCGTCCCTCACACGCTCGAGGTGCTCTTTCTGGTGCTCGAAATGCGGTTGCTTCATCTTCGTCCTCGTGCGGGCCGGGGCAGGACCGTAAGTGATCGGACCCCGAGACGACAAGGCCCGGGGACGCTTGCCTTCCGCCCCCTCGAAGCGTTTGTTTCCCCGCCCCACGCACGGCCGACCGACGACCATCCTGCGGGCGCGCCCGCCGATGCCCCTCGGCGTCGGTGCCCACAGACCCTCACGACCCGAAGATCGTTGAGCCTGGAACTCGTATCGCGCGCAGAGTCGTTCGGCGCCGACCTCGCCATCATCGCGCCCGGCGGCGTCTTCACGTACGACGACCTCATCGGTGCCTCAGGGGCGGCCGCCACCCGCCTCCTCGCGGGCCGTGACGATCTCGAGGGAGAGAGGGTGTGTTACCTCGTGCCCCCGGGTTGGGCATACGTCGCCACGCAGTGGGCTGTATGGCGCGCAGGCGGCTTCGGCGTGCCCCTCGCGACGTCTCATCCGGCGGCCGAGCTCGCCCACGTGCTCGATGACGCGAGACCGGAAGCGATCGTCGTCCACCCCACGCTCACGGAGCGCATCTCCGATTTGGCCGACGAGCGTCGCCTCCCGCTCTTGGAGACCCCCGCACTCGTGAGACCCGGCCCCATGGGCGCCCTCCCGGACGTCGACGAGCGACGCCCAAGCCTCATGCTGTACACGTCGGGTACCACGGGGCGTCCGAAGGGCGTCGTCCTGTCCCACGCCAACATCCGGGCCCAAGTCGAGTCGCTCACGTCGGCCTGGGGTTGGTCCTCGAGCGATCACATCCTGCTGCACCTGCCGCTGCACCACGTGCACGGGATCGTGAACATCCTGACCTCCGCTCTCTGGAACGGAGCCACGTGCGAGATCCTGCCCCGGTTTCGTCCCGTCGACGTCTGGGAGCGTCTCGTGCGCGGCGACGCGACCCTGTACATGGCCGTGCCCACCGTGTATCGGCGATTGATCGACGCGTGGGACGAGGCACCACCGGCCGTCCGGCGCGACTGGTCCGCGGGCGCGGCGGCGTGTCGGCTGATGGTATCCGGATCCGCGGCGCTTCCCGTCCCCACGCTCGAACGATGGAAGCGGATCACCGGCCACACGCTTTTGGAACGGTACGGAATGACGGAAATCGGCATGGGTCTTTCGAACCCGCTCGACGGGCACCGCCGCCCGGGCTTCGTCGGGACTCCGCTGCCGGGAATGGACGTTCGTCTCGTGGACGAGGAGGAGCGCACCGTGCCCGCAGGAGAAGCCGGCGAGATCCAGGTGCGAGGCCCCGCCGTCTTCTCGGAATATTGGCGTCGACCCGAAGAGACCGAGCGCGCCTTCACGGCCGACGGTTGGTTCCGAACCGGAGACCGAGCGGTGGTGGAGGAGGGTGCGTATCGAATCCTGGGCAGGGCCAGCGTCGACATCCTCAAGACCGGCGGCGAGAAGGTCTCCGCACTCGAGATCGAAGACGTGCTGCGCTCTTTCGAGGGAGTCGCCGACTGCGCGGTCGTGGGCGTGCCCGACCCCGCGTGGGGCGATCGTGTGAGTGCGGCGGTCGTGTGCGAGCCCTCGTCGGTGGTAGAGACCGACGAGCTGATCGCGTTTGCCAAGTCGCGGCTCGCGCCCTACAAAGTCCCGAAGGACATTCGGATCGTTGGCGACCTACCCCGAAACGCCATGGGCAAAGTGACGAAGCCCGCCGTGCGTGACCTCTTCATTGAAGAAGGGAATCCATGATCGAAGCCGTGTTCGCCAACCTACGCGAGTACTGGATGGTCCACTCGCTTCTCGCGCTCTACACGGTCATGCTCGCGCACCATGCGTGGACCGGAAAGCAGAGCACCAAAGGGCTCGCCGACTACTACGTCGGTGGAAGGGGTATGGGCGGCTGGGTGCTCGGCATCTCGTTCTTCGCCACATACGCCAGCACCAACTCCTTCGTCGGCTTCGCCGGGCAGACCTACGACTGGGGCATTCCGTGGATGCTCTTCATCCCCACGGCCGTAGCCTTCTCCGTCTTCGCCTGGCTCGTCGTTGCGCCGCGCCTGCGCAGCTTCACCAAGGAGATGGACTCGCTCACGCTCCCTGATTTCATTGGTTTCCGGTTCGGCAGCACCCCCGCACGGGTCCTGTCGGCGCTCATCGTCATCGTCGCCTCTTTCTTCTATATGACGGCGGTCTTCAAAGGGATCGGCAACCTGCTCGAGACCTTCCTCGAGATCCGTTACGAGGTGTCCATCGTCATCGTCTTCTTCGTCGTGATGACCTACACGATGGTCGGCGGCTTCATCAGCGTCGTGAAGACTGACTCGGTGCAGGGCGTGGTTATGATCTTCGCGGCGCTACTCCTGTTCGTCGGCACGGTAAATGCCGCTGGAGGACTCGGAGCAATCAGTGAAGTCCGAGCTCAGCCGGGCGGAGAAGCCCTGTTCACCTGGGGTGGTGGGGTCGCGATCCCCGTGCTCATGGGCACCATGTTCGCGGGCCTCGTGAAGTTCGCCGTCGACCCCCGACAGCTCTCCCGCTTCTTCGCGCTGGAGGGCGAGAACGCGACCCGGACCGGGATGCTCGTGTCGTCGATTACTTTCGGCGCCGTGTTCTCCCTGCTGATTCCAGTCGGCATCTATGCGCGCAGGGTGCTGCCCGGCGGCTTGGAAGACACGGATCTGGTCGTTCCCACCCTGCTTACCGACGTGTTCGGACCGGGAACGGGTGCTTTCCTGCTCGTCGCCATGGTTGCCGCGGCCATGTCGTCGCTCGACTCGGTCCTGCTCGTGATGGCGTCGACGACGGAGCGGGACCTCGTCGGAATCGTTCGCCCCGACCGCACCGAGAAGGCCGAGATGGCGTGGACGCGAGGGTGGGTCGCCCTCTTCGCC
>Ga0224512_10003100_pt1 | contig 14807 bp, 15 predicted proteins | sample SF_May12_sed_USG_4_FD_169103 | JGI IMG/M metagenome (GOLD analysis project Ga0224512, IMG submission 169103) | Sediment microbial communities from San Francisco Bay, California, United States - SF_May12_sed_USGS_13 | ecosystem: Environmental > Aquatic > Marine > Sediment | place: USA...
CAAGTAGTTGACATAGTATACGATACCCAGCGCGTCGGTATCCTCGTAGTAGACCCGGATCGGGAACACATGGACGCCGCTAACCGGATCCGTCCAGCCCGATCCAGGCCCGGATTTGCCGGCTTCTCCAGCGCTCATTGAAGTCTCAGCGCTCATCGGCGGAGCCGTCCTCGCCTTCGAGCAGGTCGTATTGCCGCTCGCTGCGCGGCGGCGGTGTGAGGCCGAGCGCCCGATATCCCTCGTCGCCGACAATGCGTCCGCGCGGCGTGCGCTGGATCAGCGCCTGCTGGATCAAATAGGGCTCTATCACCTCCTCCAGCATGTCGCGGGCTTCGGAAAGCGCCGCCGCCAGCGTGTCGACGCCAACCGGCCCGCCGCCGTAGTTTTCCGCCAGACAGCTGAGATAGCGCCGGTCCATGGCGTCGAGCCCGGCGCGGTCGACCTCAAGCTGGGTGAGGGCGCGGTCGGCCTCCGCGCGGCCTATTTCGGCCACCCCGGCAACCGCGGCGAAATCACGCACCCGGCGAAGCAGCCGTCCGGCGACGCGCGGCGTGCCGCGTGAGCGGCGCGCGATCTCCGCGGCACCGTCTTGCGTGAGCGCGGTATCGAGTACGCGGGCGCCGCGCAGCACGATCGCCTCGAGGTCCTTGGGTGTGTAGTACTCGAGGCGTTGGGGGATGCCGAAACGCTCGCGCAGCGGGTTGGTGATCAGGCCCGAGCGCGTGGTCGCGCCGACAAGGGTGAAGGGCGGCAGGTCGATGCGGATCGAGCGCGCCGCCGGCCCTTCGCCGATGACCAGATCAAGCTGGAAGTCCTCCATCGCGGGATAAAGGATCTCCTCCACCGCCGGATTGAGGCGGTGGATCTCGTCGATGAAGAGGACGTCGCGCGCCTCGAGGTTGGTGAGGATCGCTGCAAGGTCTCCGGCACGCGCGATGACGGGTCCGGAGGTGGCGCGGAAGCCGACGCCGAGCTCGCGCGCGACGATCTGGGCGAGGGTCGTTTTGCCCAACCCCGGCGGGCCAAAAAACAGCGTGTGGTCAAGAGCTTCGCCGCGATCGCGGGCAGCCTGGATGAAAACGCGCAGATTGCGCCGCAAGGCATCCTGGCCGACGAACTCATCGAAGCTCTGGGGCCGGATGGTTTTGTCCAGCGTGTCTTCGGGCTCGGCCGCAGGATCGACCGCGCGCAGGTTCGGGGCATCGCTGCTCATGCGCCCAATTCCTTCAGGCCGGCCTTCACTAGCGCTTCGACGCTGGCGCTGGCACCGCCGGCACGCGCGGCCTCGGCAATCGCGCCGAAGGCTTCGGTGCGGCCGTAGCCGAGATTGACCAGCGCGGAGACGGCGTCGGCCGTTGGTCCGGTGCTGCCGGGCAGGGCGGCGGCCGGACCGATCCTGGCGACCTGACCCAGGGCGATCTCGCCCGCCTTGTCCTTGAGCTCGGTGACGATGCGAACGGCGAGTTTGGGCCCGACCCCGTCGGCGCGCGACACGGCGGCCTTGTCCTGGGCGGCGATCGCACGGACAAGCTCGTCGGGCGCCAGGACCGAAAGGATCGCCAGCGCCACCCGTGCACCCACGCCCTGAACCGTCATGAGCGTGCGGAACCAGCGCCGCTCGCCCTCGTCGAGAAAGCCGTAGAGATGGATGTGGTCTTCGCGCACATGCGTCTCGACATGCAGGCGCACCGCCTCACCGATGGACGGCAGGCCTTCGAGCGTGCGCCGCGAGGCAAAAACGAGATAGCCGACGCCGCCGACATCGACCACGGCCTGGTCGACATCGGCGGCGGCAAGGGTGCCGGTGAGCGAGGCGATCATGGATGGCGACCCGTATCAGATATGCCGGATCCGGCCGTGCCGCCGGCCAGCGCCTCGAGGCGCGCGGCCGGCGTGCTGCGGTAGTGGGCATGGCAGATGGCCACAGCGAGGGCGTCGGCGGCATCGGGTCCGGCCGGCCGGGCGTCGGGCAACAGGATGTTGATCATCGCTGCGATCTGCTGTTTCTGCGCATGTCCGGCGCCCACCAGCGCTTTCTTGACGCGGTTGGCGGCGTATTCGGCGACCGGAAGCCCGGCGCGCGCCGGTGCCAGCAGCACAACGCCGCGCGCCAGGCCGAGCTTGAGGGCCGAGGCTGGGTTGCGGTTGACGAATGTCTCCTCGATCGCCGCCTCGTCCGGCTGATAGGTTTCAATTGCCGCCACGACCCCGTCATGAAGGATTGCCAGGCGTTGCGCGATGGGAGCCGCGGGATCGCTGGCCACGGTTCCGCTGGCGATATGCCGCAAGCGGTTGCCATCGCTCGCAATGACGCCCCAGCCGGTGCGGCGCAGTCCGGGATCGAGGCCGAGCAGGATCATAGCCAGAACAAACTCTTTCGCATGCGGGCTCCCGTGCGCCGACCGGGCGCACGATAGAACGCGCGATCCCCAAAATCGTGAGGTTCGAGCATCAAGTCAATACCATATCTTGTGGAGGTAGTGTGGACATTTCCTGGAGGCCAGCGGCGTGGGTCCCACTCTAGCCCGCAATTTGTCGGGATTAGGGCAGAGACACCGTTGCACATCTGCTTAACGAAAAATTCGAGACTATTGGTGCTTTATAGGTCGGTTGAATTAGTCGCCGGAACTTCGATTTCCGAGAAAGCGTTCGTCCATATGGCGGAAGCCTTAGACAGGCTGGGTGCCCGCGGCCGTCTTCGTGCGGCCTGGGAGCGCTTGCGCATTTGGGCTGCGGTGGTTCGCCCAAGCCTGGATATCCGCGACCGCATGCAGCTTCGCCAGGTGGCGTCATTGCTCCGCCAGACGAACGTGATGGGGATAACCAACCTCGTCAATTCAGCGCTGGTGGCGATCGTGCTCTGGGACGACGCGCCAAAGCTGTATTTGCTGGGCTGGGCCGGGCTGATTTGGCTCATTTGGGTGGCAATTTTCGTACGCCGTTTCCGGCGCCGAAACGCAACGCCGCCCAAGCAGGTGCGTTCGCGAACGATCAGCCGCGCCGTCCTGCGTGCCACGTTTGTCGGTGGATTGTGGGGTGCGGCGGCGTTCCTGCCGCTCACCGGCAACGCGCCGCTTCATCTCTTGATCGTGACCTTTGTGATTGGCGGCATGACAGCCGGTGCGGTGGCAGCGATGTCGATCTTTCCGGCGGCGTGCTACGGCTTCATCGCCGCTAGCCTGCTGCCGCTTGCCGCGAGTTTCTTGATTGTTGGCGATGCGACATCGCTGGTCATGGCCGGGATGGTGGCGGTCTACGCCGTCGGCTTGATTTTCGTATCGCGCAATGGCTATCGCAACTTCCGCGACAGTGTCTGGACTGAGCTGGAAAACGAGGAATTGCTGGAACGGCTCTTCGCCACGCATGCCAGACTGGTTGATGCGGTGGAAAGCGTGCCGGCGGGGCTTATTTTCTGCGATGCCGACGACCGGCTGGTCGTGTGCAACAGTCAATACCGGGAATGGATGTGCCCCGGCCGCGAAGACGAGATCAGGCCCGGAATGAACTATGAGGATGTGCTGCGGATCAGCGCAGATCTGGCGGCCGGCGCCCTCAAGGGCGCTGAGCGGGAGGCCTGGATCGAGCAACGCATCGCACAGCACAGCGACCCCGGCGCTGCCGCCGAGGTCGCGCTGGCAGACGGCCGGGTAGTGCAAACGGTCGAACGGCGAACCAGCGACGGTGGCACGATCAGCGTTCTGGCCGATATCACCTCTCTCAAGCATCACGAGGAGGAGCTGGGCCAGCGCTCCGACATAGTGCAGGCGATCCTCGAAAACATGGCCCAAGGGCTGGTCGCCTTTGACGCAAACCTCAACGTGATCGTGGCGAACGAGCGCCTCGCCGGCCTGCTCGACACACCGTCGCATATGCTCGCCGCCGGACAAGACTATCGCAAGGTTATCGACCGATCGGCAGCGCGCGGCGACTACGGGCCCGGCGTACCGGCAGAAAACGTTGCCCGGGTCATGAAATCCGCGCTCGGCCGCGAGGCGCATCGGTTTGAGCGCGTGATGCCGAATCACACCGTGCTTGAGGCGAACGCAACACCGCTGCGCGATGGCGGCTTCGTCGTCACCTATTCCGATGTTACCGAGCGCAAGCGTTCGGAGGATGCGTTGAAGCGAAACCGGCGCGAGTTGAACAGCCGGGTCAAGGAACTGGAGCACATGCAGGCCCGTCTTGAGGCGCAGGGCGAGGAGCTGCGCCAACTGGCGGAGCATCTGGCCCAGGCCCGCGACGTCGCCAACGCCGCCAACAAGGCGAAATCCGATTTCCTCGCCAACATGAGCCACGAACTGCGCACGCCGCTCAACGCCATCATCGGCTTCTCCGAGATCATGAACGCCGAGCTGCTGGGCCCGCTCGGCAGCCCGGAGTACCGGCAGTATGCGGGGGACATCCACGAAAGCGGCGCGCACCTGCTCAGCCTGATCAACGATATTCTCGATCTTTCAAAGATCGAGGCCGGTCGCTTGGATCTCGTTGAGGAGCGCATGGTCGTCTGCGACGTGATCGAAGCCTCGATGCGCATCATCCGCGAACGCGCGCAGGCGGCCAGGCTGGTGCTGGAGTGCGAGATCCCCGAAGACATGCCGACATTGTTCGCCGACGAACGCGCGATCAAGCAGATCCTACTCAATCTGCTCTCCAACGCCGTCAAGTTCACAGACGCCGGCGGCCGCGTGACGATCGCAGCGCAGATGACCACCGCCGGCGGGATTGCGTTCAGTGTCGCCGATACCGGCGTAGGTATGAACGCCATGGAAATAAAAAAGGCGCTTTCGCCATTCGGTCAGGTCGACAGCTCGCTCGCGCGTAAGCACGAGGGCACCGGCCTGGGCCTGCCGCTTGCCCGGTCGATGACCGAGGTGCATGGTGGAGACTTCACGATCGAGAGCGAGCCCGGCCGGGGTACGACCGTCACGGTAACGATGCCGGCGAGCCGCGTGCTGGCCCCGATCCGCCAGAAAAGCGTGGGCTGACGGGTCCCGACGCTCAGTCGACGAAACGGGCTATCACCTCCTCGGGGACGGGGACGGCGCGTATACCGACCGGACTGTCCTTGTCGCGCTTGACCCAGACCCGCCGCTCGAAGCCTTCCAGCGCCCGCCGGCCATCGGCATGGGTTAGCTTGTGTTTGACCAGGTAGGTCTTGCCCGACCACTCATCGACCCAGCTCTCCATCTCAAGCACGTCGCCCAAGCGGCAGGCATTGGAATATTTGGCGCCTGTCTCCAGCAGCGGCATGCCGTTCGAATCGAAATCGCGGTCGATCTCGGCGTAGGACAGGTTGTTGGCCGAAAAGAGGCGTTCGGTCGCCTGATCGAACCAGGTGTAGAAGTGCGGGTAGAAGACGATGCCAGCTGCATCGCAATGCGCCCACTCGACCTGGATCGTGGTCTTGTAGATTTTCACGTGGATCCCCCCGGATAGCGCTTATGTGGCGTGGCTCGGCCTGCGTCAGGCGCCGAGTTTGTCCATGACCTCCTCCGACACATCGAAGTTGGCGGCAATGCGCTGCACGTCGTCGCTGTCGTCGAGCGCTTCCAAAAGCTTGAAAAGAGAGCCGGCCTGGTCCTCGTCGAGTTCAGTGGTCGTCGTCGGTTTCCAGGTGAGCTCTGCACGCTCGGGATCGCCGAAGCGCGCTTCAAGCGCTTCGCCGACGGCATGAAGATCGTCGGGCTCGCATGTGATCTCATGTCCGGACGCGCTCGATTCGACGTCGCTGGCGCCGGCCTCGAGCGCAGCCTCGAACATGGCATCGGTTGAGGCCGCGGCGGCAGGATAGAAAATGGCGCCGACGCGCTCGAACATGAAGGCGACGCTGCCGGTCTCGCCGAGCGAGCCGCCGAACTTGGAAAACGCCGCGCGGACTTCCGATGCAGTGCGGTTTCTGTTGTCGGTTAACGCTTCGATGATGACCGCCACGCCGCCCGGCCCGTACCCCTCGTAGCGGACCTCGTCATAGTTTTCGTCGTCGCCGCCACCGATGGCCTTCTTGATGGCGCGCTCGATGTTGTCCTTTGGCATGTTGGCCGCGCGTGCCGATGCGACCGCGCCGCGCAGCCGCGAATTGGCGGTCGGGTCCCCGCCGCCTTCCTTTGCGGCGACGATGATCTCGCGCGACAGTCGGGCGAACTGCTGGGCGCGCTTTTTGTCCTGCGCGCCCTTGCGGTACATGATGTTCTTGAACTGGGAATGGCCGGCCATCGTTTTCGTCGTCGTTTATTGCTGGATTGCGGGGATCGCCCGTGGCCGCGTTCTATAGCATTCTTCGCCGACCATGGCACCGTCCGGTGCTCAAGAGCGCGTGTTCTCTTCGATGCGGAACAGCGTGATGACCATCTCGCAGATGACCCGCACGAAGATCGGACCGATGAGTACCAGAACCAAGCCCATAATAATTGGAACCAGTTGGCCGCGCGAATTCACCATGAAGAGCAGGCCGAAGACGAGGCAAAAGGCAAGGCCGACCCAGAATACGATCTGAATAATGAGCGGCGTCACCATGCGCCTGAATGCGAGGAAATCCCCCATCGTGTCCCCTCAATTGTTTAGCCGTCGCGAAGCGCGACTATACGGGATTGAAGGAAATGGCGGCAATCGGCGGGGAACGTGGAAGGCTATAGATCCGGCATCACCTCGGGCAGGCGGCCGCCGAGACGCAGCGGCGCGATCGATTTGGCAAGCCCCGTCCGGTCGTCGGTCTCTACCAGGACGGCGCAGACCGTCGCCTCGCCGTCGGCGGGCGCCAGGCGTTCGCCCGGCATCTTGCGCGTGAAGCGGGCGAGGGCGATGTCCTTTTTCATCCCGATCACCGAATCATAGTCGCCGCACATGCCGATATCCGACTGGTAGGCGGTGCCGCCGGGCATGATCAACGTGTCCGCCGTCGGCACGTGGGTATGGGTGCCCACCGCCATCGAGGCGCGGCCATCGGCGTGGTGGCCGAGCGCCATTTTCTCACTGGTCGCTTCGCCGTGAATGTCGACCACGATTGCGTCGACCGCGTGGCCCAGGCGATGCGTCTTCAGCGCTTCGCTGAGGATTGGAAACGGATCGTCGAGCGGGTCCATGAAAAGCCGAGTCATCACCTGGACGACCATGACCTTCCTGCCCGCAGGCGCATCATAGACGGCGATGCCGCGGCCGGGCGTGCCCTCGGGGTAGTTTGCCGGGCGCAACAGCTTGGTGTCGCCGTCGATGTAGCCGATGATCTCGCGCTGATCCCAGGCGTGATTGCCCAGCGTGATGCAGTCGATGCCGGCGGCATAGAAAGCGCCGCAGATCTTGGCGGTGATGCCGAAGCCCGCGGCCGCGTTCTCGCCGCACGCCATCATGAAATCGATTTTGAGGCGCTCGCGCAGTTCCGGCGCGCGCGCGAGAACCGCCTCGCGTCCGCTGCGACCGACGACATCGCCGAAATAAAGGATGCGCATCAGCCGGCCGCGCCGATGCGAATGGCCTCGCGCTCGGTGACGATCCAGTCGAGTGCTTGGTCATGCGGCTCGATGGGCACGGCGTCGACCTCTTGGGCGCTGTAAGCGACGCCGACCGTGGTCAGCGCCGCGCCGGCCGCGCGCAGATGAGAGATGGTGGCATCAAAATTGCCGCCGCCATAACCGATCCGGCAGCCGCGCCGGTCGAATGCCAGCAGCGGGACGATCAAAAGCGAGGGCACAAGGTCGCCGGCCCCGTAATCGGCGTCGGGCGGTGGAGTGGGCTCGCCCAGACGGCCCTTGGCGAGACGCATGCCCGGCCGCCACGGCCGAAAGGTCATCGGCCGCGGCGTGCCATCGCGTCCCGGGCCGCTGACGACCGGCAGGCCGACGGGGTGACCGGCATCATGCAGGTGGTGGAGCAGGGGTGCGCAATCGATCTCGTCGCGGAAGGGCCAATAGCTGCCGATGACGGCGTCGCGTTCGATGGTGAGTGCGGCGAGCGCAATGTCTCTGAGTTGCTCGCCGGCGCTCGCGCCAAGCGCGGCGTGAGCTTCGGCGCGGCGCGCGCGGGCCCCCGCGCGCAGCTCCCGCTTGTCATGGCGTGGATCGGTGGGCGCAGCTTCAGTGCTCACAGGCGTTTCGACTTCGATTGGAGGCAGTGCCGATGCAGGCGCGCGGGCCGAGAGGCGCGAAACTATGATCGCTCCAGGCTCGCGGCGATCGTCTCGATCCGCGCAGCCAGCGCCTCGAAACCGCTGGCAAGCTGCGCTTCGGCGAGCGGGGCCGCCTGATCGGCCTCGGCGGCCTTGGCACGCATCGCGTCGACCTCGTCCTTGGTTTCCGCAACCTCGTCGGCGAGCAACAGGCTGGCCATCACGAGAAGCCGCATATCGCCGACCTGGCCGACGGCGGACACCAGTTCTTCGACCCGCGAGTCGACGATCTGGGCCAGCGAGCGCAGATGCTCCTCCTGCCCGTCATCGCAGGTGATCTGGTAGTTCTGGCCGTTTATCGAGATGGCAACCTGGCCCATGGACGTTCAGGCCTCCAAGACCGAGCGGATATTGGCGATGGCGCTGTCGAGGCGCACGGAAACCTGATGTTTGGAGTTCGCGAGCGCTTCATTTTGCCGGCGCAGCGCCGCCACTTCTTGCTGCAAGGCGGTGGAATCGGCGCTGTCCAGGCGCCCATTTGCCTGGATTGCCGCATCTAAGCGGTCCACGGCCTCTTCCAGCCGCTTTTGCGCGGAGTCGAGCATCGACATCGGTTTTTCTGCTGTTAGTGCGGCGAGTTGCTTGCCTTCCCTAATCTCAAGCATAGGGGCCCGAGCGCGGCCACGTCAACCGAGTTAGGGCCCAACTTCGCGATTGATCGCCGAATCGTAGAGATGGCAGCGGCAGAGGCGGCCGTCAGCCTCGATCAGCGCCGGCGCGGTCGCCGCACAGGGCGCGAAAACCTCCAGGCACCGCGTGTGGAAACGGCAACCGGCGGGCGGATTGGCAGGGTCGGGCGGGTCGCCCGGCGCGGCTGCCAGCAATCCGCGACGGTCGAGCTCGAGGCGCGGTACAGAGCCCAGAAGCGCTTTGGTATAGGGATGCTTCGGCGCTTGGAATATTTCGGTCACGTCGCCGGTTTCGACGATCTGGCCGAGATACATCACCGCGACCCGGTCGGCGATATGGCCGACCACGCCCAGATCGTGGGTGATGAAAAGATAGGTCAGGCCGAGCTTTGTTTGCAGCTCGCGGAGCAGGTTGAGGATCTGGGCCTGGATCGAGACGTCGAGGGCCGAGACCGACTCGTCGCAGATCAGAAGCTTCGGCTCGACCGCGAGCGCCCGCGCTATACAGATCCGTTGCTTCTGGCCGCCGGAAAACTCGTGCGGATAACGCCACATATGGTCGGGGTCGAGGCGCACCATGGTCATCAGCTCGGCGACGCGCTCGGTGCGCTCGGCGGCGTTGGTGCCAATATTGAACGAGCGCAGGCCCTCGGCGATCGCATCGCGCACCGTCATGCGCGGATCGAGCGACGAAGTCGGATCCTGAAAGACGATCTGCATCGCCTGGCGGAAAGGCCGCATGGCCGCGTGTGATAGCGCCAGGAGATCGGTGTCCTTGTAGAGCACGCGGCCGGCGCGGGCGTGCTCCAGGCGCAGGATCGAGCGGCCGACCGTGGTCTTGCCGCAGCCCGATTCGCCGACCAGCGCCAGGGTCTGGCCTTGCGGGATCTCAAGATCGACGCCGTCGACCGCGCGGACCCACCGATCGACCCGTTGCAGCACGCCCGAGCGCACCGGGAACCAGGTTTTCAGACCCTCGACCTTGAGGAGCGGTTGCGGACCCGCGCTCATGGCGGCGTCGGTCACGACGGCTGGTTCCGCGCCACGTCGTGGCAGGCAGCGTTGTGGGTTTCGGAGACGCCCACCGTTTGCGGCACTTGCTCATTGCATGGCTCGAAGACCTTGGGACAGCGCGTGGCGAAGCGGCAGCCTGCCGGCCAGGTGCCGAGCGAGGGCACGGTGCCGGTGATCTCCTCGAGCTCGCCGCCGCGATGGGCGAGCGAGGGGATCGAGCGCAACAGGCCCTGCGTGTAGGGGTGGCGCGGCGCGCCCAGCACCTCCGCGCGCGTGCCTTCCTCGGCGATACGCCCGCCATACATCACCGCGACCCGGTCGGAGAGTTCGTTGACCACGCCGAAATCATGGGTGATCAGCAGGATCGACATGTCGAGCTCGTCCTGCAGCTCGCGCAACAGCGCCAGGATCTGCGCCTGCACGGTGACGTCGAGCGCCGTGGTCGGCTCATCGGCAATGAGGAGCCGCGGCTGGACCACCAGCATCATCGCGATCATGACGCGCTGCTTGAGCCCGCCGGAAAGCTGATGGGGGTAGGCGTCGAGGCGGCCGCGCGGATCGGGAATGCCGACGCGCTCAAAGATCGCCGCTGCGCGGTCGCGGGCGGCGGCCCGACCGACGCGCTCGTGCAGGCGCAGCGCCTCGATCACCTGATCACCGACGGTCTGCACCGGGTTCAGGCTGGCCATGGGCTCCTGGAAGATCATGGCGATGCCGGCGCCACGCAGCGCGCGCATCTGGGTGACCTTGAGGCCGAGCACATCGCGGTCCTCGAAGACGATGCGGCTCTCAGGTTCTATGCGACCGGGCTTGGCGATGAGGCGCAGGATGGCGAGCGCGGTCATCGATTTGCCGCACCCCGACTCGCCGACCAGCGCCAGCACTTCGCCCTGGGCAACGCTCAGCGAGATAGCGTCGACCACAGGCGCGCGCGCGCCGCGGGCCGGGAAGGTGACCGTCAGGTTTTCCACGTTGAGAATCGGCGTGCTCATGTGCGTTCACGCAGCGTGCGGGGATCGAGGATGTCGCGCAGCGCATCGGCGATCAGGTTGACGCAGAGCACGAGGATGAAGAGAGCTGTCGATGCGGCAGCAATGTTCCACCAGATGATCGGGTCGCGCGACAACTCGTTGCGCGCCTGGTCGATCATGCGGCCCCACGACCCGTCGAGGCCGATGCCGAGATAGGCCAGGATGGTCTCCGACAGCACCAGGCCGGTGAACAGCAGCGCGAAGGTGATGATCACCAAATGCGCCAGGTTGGGCAGGATATGGCGCAGCACGATGGTGAAGTGCGAGACGCCGAGCGCGCGCGCGGCCTGGACATATTCGAGCTCGCGCAGTTTCAGCGTTTCGGCACGGGTGAGGCGCGAGAGGCCAACCCAGCCGGTGATGCCGAGCGCGAAACAGACCTGAAGCGTGCCCTTGCCCAGAGCCATGATCAGCGCGATCAGCAGCAGCAGGTTCGGGATCGAGGCGAGGGTCGACATCACGAAAAAGACCACGTCATCGATGCGTCCGCCGAAATAACCGGCCGAAACACCGAAAAGCAGCGCCAGCGGGATCAGCACGAGGCAGGTGAGCCCGCCGATCAGCAGCGCCACCTTGACCCCCTTCAGGGTCTTGTAGAGCACGTCATCGCCCAGCAGGTCGGTGCCGAGCACGTGACGGCCGGGGAAGGTCAGCGCCGCGCCGCCGACGAATTCGGCGCTGGCGAAGGGGGCCGAATAGCTTTTCTCGCGAAAGACCGACGGCTTGAAGATGCGGTCGATCACCGAACGCGCCTCCGATGCGGCCACGCCCTGCACGCCGTCGCCGCCGACCCAGGAGACCGCGTCGAGCATGCCGATCACGACATAGATGCCAAGAATGATGAGCGCGAAGCGGCGGCGCCGGGCCAGCGCGGCCATGGCCTCGCGCCACAGCCGATTGCGCCGTGCCCGCCACCAAACATAGACGCCGGCGACAAGCAGCACGGCGACGATGGCGTTGCCGATCCAGCTCATCCGCCCGCCCCGCCGCCGAGGCGGACCCGCGGATCGGCCAGCGAGTAACAGATATCGGTCAGGATCTGACCGAGTATGTAGAGTAGCGCGCCGATATAGACGATGGTGCGCAGCGTGGAGAAGTCGTTGCCGTTGATCGCTTCGACCGTCAGCGCGCCCAGCCCCGGTATGCCGAAGAAGGACTCGAACAGGATCGAGCCAATGAAGAGGAACGGGATCGCCAGGACCACATTGGTAATGATCGGCAGCAACGCGTTGCGCAGGACGTGATGGATCATCACCCGGATCTCGCCGCAGCCCTTGGCCCGGGCGGTCCTTACATAGTCGCGGTTGACCTCTTCCAGAAAGACCGTGCGGTAAAGCCGCACGGTTCCGCCGAATTCGGCCAGAACGCCGATCAGGATGGGGATGGCGAGGAAGCGCGCGATGACCGATGGATCGGTATCGAACCCGGAGATCGGAAACCAGCGAAGCAGCTTTCCGATAAGGTACTGGCCGCCGATGATGTAGATCAGGCTGGCGACGCTCATCCCCAGCATGCATATGACCAGCACCGAGCGGTCGATATAGGTGCTCCGGAAGAAGGCTACCGCGAGCGAGAGCGCGACAGCGACCAGCAGGCCGATCACAAAAAGCGGCAGGGTCAGGCTGAGGCTCGGCCCGGCGCCTTCGCGAATGCGTGTCCAGATCGGCGTGTCGTCGGAATCGGAGCGTCCGAAGCGGAAACTCAGCATGCGCTCGTAATGCTCGATCAGCAGCGTGTCCGTGTAGCGATCGATCGATGTCCAATCGTGTTCGGTGTTTATGATGAGCGGCTTGTCGTAGCCGTGATTGCGCTTCCAGGCGGTGTATGTTTCCGGCGAGGCGCGCTCACCGATGGCACGGATCGCCATTTCGTCGGGATCGGCGACGGCGAAGAACAGCACGAACAGCACGCCCAGCACCCCCAGCACGGTGGCGAACCCGAAGGCGAGGCGTCGGACGATGTAGGCGAGCACTACTGGCGCTCACGGAAGAAGGTGACGATGCCGGGCACGATAAAGGCGACCAGCAATGCAAGGGCAACCCAGAGCGGCCAGCGGATCGGCTGATTCCAGGACTTGCGCAGGCGCGCCCGCTGTTGGGGCTCGAGATCGAGATACTTCAATGTCGGGTAGCTGAGGCCGAAGGTCTTAACGTTCTTCACCCACGGATGGCTGAGAACGTAGGACTCGTCGTGGTAAAGCTCGATCCATGGCCGCTCGCGCTCGACTATGGCACGCATCTCGCGGATCGCCGCCAGACGCTTGGGTCCGTTCTCAAGCGCCCGCATGGCGTGATAGAGCGTGTCGTAGCGGGTGTTGGAGAAGTTCGAGTAGTTGGAGCCGCCGCTCGCCTTGCGGCCGCTGGAGGTTTCCAGCAGGAAGAGAAAATTCTCCGGGTCGGGAAAATCGGCAATCCAGCCGGTGAAGTAGATTTGGTAGGCGCCGAGTTTCAGCTTTTGGAGAAACTGGTTGTAGGTTGTGGCGTTGACCTCGACGTCGATCCCAATGCGGCGCCAGGAGTTGACGAAATACTGGTAGCGCAGCGTTGCTTGGGCCGAGGTCGAACCAGTGTCGAAGGTGATCTTGAGCGGCTCGCCGGTGCGCGGGTCGATGCCTTTGGGATAGCCGGCCTCCGCCAACAGCTTACGCGCGCGCGCTAGATCGAAGCCCGAATAAAGATTGCGGTAATTGCTGTCATAGCCGTAGAGGCCGGGCGGGATCGGCGAATGCGCCAGCACGCCGCGGCCGTTCTGGAAAAGGCGCAGATACTCGGGGACATCGATGGCGAGGCTCATTGCCTGGCGCAGCTTTCGTCCGCGGATACCCGCCTTGGTACCCACGGTGGGATCCAGCATATTGAAACCGATATAGAAAAGACTGGCCTGAACGCTCTTTTCCAGGCGGATGCCGCGCGCGATCATTTCCGGCGACAGGGCGTCGTTGAGAACGATCTTGTCGAAACTCTCCGAGATTATGCCCGAGCGGTCGAAATAGCCTTGCAGGAACTTGTTGAAGGCCGGGATGCTCTCCTTTTCCAGGCGAAGCTCGATGCGTTCGATGAACGGTAGCGGCCGGCCGGCATAGGCGGCATCGAGGCGGCCGCGCCGACGGTCGCTGGCGCTCCCCTCGGTGGGGTAGGTCGCGCCGGGGGCCTTCCATTCGGGATGGCGGACGCCGTACCAGCTCGTGTTGCGCACCAGCACCATGCGCAGCCGTTTTTCGTAGATTGCGAGGCGGTACGGCCCGGTTCCGACAGGGTGGTCGCGGAAATGCCGGCGGCCGTTCTCGCCGTCGTAATACTGAACGGCCTCCCATGGCACCGGCGTGGTGAAGGGCATCGCGAACCAATATTTGAGCTGCGGGTCGGGGCGCGAGAGGCTGAGCCGCAGCAGATACTTGCCTTCGACGGTGATGCCGGCGATGCCGCCGGCGCGGCGGTATTGGACATGCGCCGGTTGGCCCGCGAAATTCGGCGAGGCACGACGCAACGCGCGCAGGCGTTTGGAAAACTCAAGGAAACCCTTGATGGCGGCGAATTTGCGCACTACCGGGCTCGCCACCTTGGGATCGGCGATTCGCATCAGCTCGAAGGCGATGTCGGCCGCGACGACTTCGCGGGTGCGCAAAGGCTTGCCATCGCCATCCTTGCCGGCGAGCGCGAAGCAGGCATCGTCGTGATAGAGCAGACCCGGCCGCAGCTCGAAACTGTACTTAACGCCGCCGTCGGCGGCTGTCTCGCGCTTGGGCAGGTCTTTCGCCAGACCGGGGATCAGCGTGTAGGGACGCTTGAGGTAGTGATATTCGAGCAGCGTGCCGTAGACGTTGCCGGTGATCTCATGCGCGGCGGTATCGTAGGCGACGGCGGGATCGAGCGACTTCGGCGCTTCGTTGAACGATGTGTAGTAGATTTTGCGCCGCTGATCGGCCCCCGGATAGGGATCGTTGGTGCAGGCCACGACCGAGAACGCAAAGGCCAG
>Ga0224512_10003101_pt1 | contig 14805 bp, 13 predicted proteins | sample SF_May12_sed_USG_4_FD_169103 | JGI IMG/M metagenome (GOLD analysis project Ga0224512, IMG submission 169103) | Sediment microbial communities from San Francisco Bay, California, United States - SF_May12_sed_USGS_13 | ecosystem: Environmental > Aquatic > Marine > Sediment | place: USA...
ATATCGTATGTCGTATATTGGCTAAATAAAAGTATTAGCACAGTTTGTGGATCGCATGGCCCCTGTAGGGTCGATCCTGCTGTCGGAGCAGGAGGCAGGCTCGTCCAGGATTCTTTAGATCCAATGTTCCTGTCTATACATGGATCGACCATCCGATTTTGCCAAAAAACTGGCCCCCTGGCTGTGGCTTCTGATGGGCTTGTTCGCGCTTCGAGTCGTCGCGCAGCCCCTGGCGCTGGTGTGGGATTGGTTACCTGCCTTCGAGGAATGGCATAGCACGACGCTCCCCTATTTCTGGCTGGTGTTTTTCCAGCTACTGATCCTGCTGGTCATGATCATTATTTCGGCTCGGTTTTCCGCCGGTCGCGTGCAACCGTCGCCAAGGCTGGGTTTGGCGCTGCTTTCCTTCGGTGCAGTGTACATGGGCGTGATGATTGTGCGCCTGGTTCTAGGTATGTCCGTTTTGCGAGGCGACCCTTGGTTCGACCGTCCGCTGCCGACAATTTTTCACCTGGTGCTGGCGTCGTTTGTCATCACCGTGGGCTGGTTTCATCGCCGGGCCTCCGAGATCAGCAATTCGTAACCCGAAGGTTGGAACAACGCGTGACATAGCCTGTTCGTGGGCGAATTCAATGGTGCGCGCAGCGCGCCCTACGATAAAATCCGAGGAGCCTGTTTTGGATACGGGTTCGGGGGACTTACCCGCGAATTATTCGATCAGGCCATTCGGTAACGAACCTGCCAGTACCACCGCACCCCAAATAATCAGCGCCAAACCGGCGAAGCGGCCCAGCCAATGTCCGGCTGGCGCGAGCTTCTCCAGCAGCACGTAGAGGGCGAGACCGATGATCCAAAGCAGGTTCATCACCCCGGCGTAGAACAACAATCCCATGATCATCCAGCAGCAGCCCAAGCAGAACGCGCCGTGCTCGAGCCCCATTAGAAACGCGCCGCGAGGGCCTTTTTTCCAGCGATGACCGAAAAAATGAATGGGTGATCGGCAGTGGCGCAGGCAGGCGTGCTTCAGCGGCGTCAGCTGATAAACACCCGCCGCCAGCAGCAGCGCGCCGCCCAGTGGGACACTGGCACTCGCAATCATGGGATTGAGCAGCGCAAATTTGTCGAGCTGCAGCTGCAGCAGCGTCGCGAGAACGCTGAAGCCGCCCCAAACGATTACGTAGGCTGACGCAAACAGGCCGGAAGGCACAGCGGCGTGGCCGCGCTCACCCAGCTTTCGGTTTAAGGTCGCGAACAAAAGGATGGTGGGCGCGGCGCTGGGCAGCATCATCGCCGCCATCATCGCCCACCACATCACCAGCACCACAAAGAAGTAAGAAACGGTCCAGCTCGTCGGCCCTTCCAGGGAAATGGACATTCCGGCCCCGGCGAGCAGATAGGCCCAGGAGAGAGCGATAGCGACGCATAAGCCGACTATGAGCAGCCGGCATTCACGCTTCAGCGCCCAGTCGAGCGACGATGCTTTCGCGCTCATGGTAGCGCGCTCGCCGATTCGCCTCAGGCTGCCTTGCGCACGACGCCCTTGTTCGACAAGTGGAAATGGGCGAACTGGGCGTAGCTGTTTTCGAGCTCGAGCTTGATCTCGCCGGTGGATTTGGTGGTGCCGCTTCCGACCTCTGCGATTTCGTATTCGAAGCCGTGGGGCAGATCGATGCGCGCGCGGTGGGGTTCGCCGGTCACCGGGTTGCGGATCGGCTCGCCCCTGGATTCGAACACGCCAGGCACCTTGATGCGCCCGATGCGGCCCTCGACGTCGATCTCAAGTTCGATGGGCTTGATTAACGGGTCCAGTACCGTGGAACACATGGCGGTGTACACCGACCACATGGTGGCCATGGGCTCGGTCTCCTCACCCTTCATAATTTTCAGCATCGCCTCGCGCTGCGCTTTGCTCGCGCGCTCGTCGACAATGATCTGCATTTTGCCGTTGCCCTCGTGCACCGGTCCCGGCCAGGCATAGATTTCGGCGGTGCGCACGCCGCTCAAATCCACGTCGCCGAAATGCCCCTCATCGATCTGAAAACCCGCTACGGCTTGGCACAAGCCGTCGGTGGGCAGGGCATTGAACTGACAGGGGCAGCCGTAGGCGCAGTTGCAGTTGGCGAACTCGCGACCTTTTACCGTCCATTCGATCATGGTTTCCTCCTCCGAGTGGGCTTGTCTGAGTTGAGCAGTGGGAGAAAACTGAATTTTGATCTGCGGAAATTACCCCTGTCTGCGGTGAAATTCAAAGGTCAATGTGGCTACATTTGCACACGTCATCGAATCGATTTTTCATGCTGCGGCGCGGAAAGACGTTCGGCAAATAAGTTCCAAGAAAATCCGAGGGTTGGAGCCGATTGCGCGACCTTTGAGCAGAGCGAATTCTAATGAGTCAGCCGGTCGGTCAATGAAGGCGCCGTCTCGATCCGAGATGCCTCGGGCACAGGATTGATCGTAGGGTGCGCCGCGTGCATTCGATTCCGACTCTTGTGGCAACCGGCTTGCGGGCGAGCCTTTCGTATCAGGTGAAAAAAATTTGTGCTCTGATTTAAAGGAGGAATCCAGTAGAAACAATCTTCACTTTAAACAACTTTATACAAACAGGATAATCCGATTAATCAGCGCCACGAGTAGAAAATAGGATGCGCCGTGCGCACCGTCTCCCCCACTATCGATGCGCTTAAGAACCGACTCTTACACGTCCAGGTCCGTGCTGGTGAATACCTCGTGCACTTCGAGGACGTTGGGGCCGGCGAACATCTTTTTGGGCGGACGGTTGCGGTGGGCTTCGGCGAAGGCTTCGCTGTTCGTCCAGGCGACAAAGTCTTCGAAGGAGCGCCACCAGGTCTTGATTTCGTAATAGCCCTGGGCGTCGGGGTCGTTGCGCCACCCACCGGTTTCGTGGTCGAAGGACATGGGCTTGGGCCGGTGAACCTCGTTGCGGACGAAGCCTGGGGCCCGGTCCACCAGGTGCACGCGGTGCTTGAAGCGGTCCTCGAAGTCGATCTCGTGTCCGGCGGCGACGGGAATACGGTTGGTGGTCACTATCATCTGGCTACTCGCTGAAATGGAAAAAGTGAAAACCGGCTTTCTTAACGGCTCCGTGAAACAGGCGGGTTCGCAATTTGGGCTTCGATATCAGGGCCTTACCGGCAACGGCAAAAACGTTAGTTTCATGGTGTTTTTCCGGTTATGAGCCGATAGTGGTTTTTGGGGATATTCTACCCGCAGCCCGCTTCACCCGCGGAACTCAGGGTGGCAAATAGCCTCAAAGATTAATCGGGCAGCCTTCGCTTTTATGACACATTCCACCAATACCGGATTCTCGTACCCCGGGGATCCTTTGATTGGGTCTGTAGCGGGGCTGCGACGACGGGCATCTCGAGCCGGCTTTGATTGGAGGCGGTTCGCAGATGCTTTATCTACAAAAGAAGGAGGAAATCCATGATCTCACGTTCCCTGATTGGCGCTCTAGCGCTGATGGCATTTTCCGCGCCAGCGCTGGCTTTTCACTGTCCGGCCGACATCAAAGCTATTGACCATGCCTTGCCCAAAGCGAACCTTAGCGCAATGCAGAAAGAAAAAGTGATAATGCTTCGTGACGAAGGCGAGGCCCAGCATAAAGCGGGGGATCACGCCGCTTCTGTAAAAACCCTCGCCGAAGCAATGCGCATAATTTTGAATAGCATGTAAAAGGCAATTACGGGGACAGTTTACTTATTTTCCTGAGCCTTCAGGCGGTTATGGCTTGGTAATAAGTATACTGTCCCCTTTTCTATTCCAGCCTTTCCTCGTGCAGCATTAGCGTGGCCTGGGCCGCGCGGCCCACATCGGTTTAAATGTATTTGTCGGAACACACTGAAAGCGTCGAATCATTTGACGGTGGAAGGGTGAGTTCCGCGACAATAGCTATAAACACTTTATCGTCACCGGCGCCTGCAAGAGTCATGAGCGTGTGCACGAGTCCATAAGCGTCATATCCAGCGCGAGCGGCGGTGTTCAGTCCGGTGGACGCCTTGATCTTGCTCCGAATTGCGGTAACTGCGACATATGTTTCCCGGTTCGCAGCGCCAATATCTGCCAACTTTTGACGCCGCGGGGCGGCCGTTCCAACCTGAGCCGAAATTAATTACTCTTTAATCCGGCATAACGGCAAAACACCACTGGCAGGAGCTGAGAATCGTGGCGGAAAGAGCTGGCGACAAGTCGTGGCGGGATCAGGTCCGGTTTCTCGGCCCCGCGATTTTCATTACTTTGATCGGGTTCATTTTTGCTTATCAGTTTGTCGACCCAGCACCGCCGAAAAAAATTACTCTCGCCACCGGCGGAGCCGACGGCGCTTATTACCTTTACGGGCAGCGTTACAAAAAGATTCTCGAGCGAAACGGCATTGAGCTCGAAGTGCTGGCGACCGCGGGCTCGCTGGAAAACCTGAGTTTGCTCGCAGCGGAAACGAATCGCGTCGAAGTCGCTTTCGTCCAGGGAGGCACCGGAGAATTCAGCCGCGCTGAAGGGTTACTTGGTCTGGCGAGCCTCTACTTCGAGCCGTTGTGGGTGTTCTACCGTGCTTCTGCGCCTGCGAATGAAGTCAGTGTTTTTCGCGGCAAGCGTCTTGCGGTGGGCGCAGAAGGCAGCGGGACGCGCGCAGTCGCCCTGCGGGTGCTCGCGGAAAACGCGATATCCGAGTCGAGCGCTACAATTTTGCCGTTGAGCGGGCGCAAGGCCGTGGAAGCGATACAGAAGGGTGAATGCGACGCGGTGTTTCTAGTAGCCTCGCCAGACTCGCCGTCAGTGAAAGCGCTACTCGAGGACGCTTCAATACGCCTAATGAGCTTCAAGCGCGCAGCCGCGTACACGCGCATCCATCGATTTCTTTCCAGCGTTACCCTGCCGGAAGGGGTGATCAACATGAGCGCAAATATTCCGGCCGAGGACGTGGCGCTGCTGGCTCCGGCGGCGACGCTCGTCTCCAGCCCCAGCCTGCATCCGGCCCTGGTGGATCTTCTATTACAAGCTTCGGCCGAGGTGCACGGCGGTGGCGGCCTGTTCGAGCTGCGCGGCGAGTTTCCTTCGGCAAAGTATCTCGAGTTTCCCCTAAGCCCGGATGCGCGACGCTACTTCAAGTCCGGCCCGCCGTTTCTGCAGCGTTTTCTTCCCTTCTGGTTGGCGACCTTCGTCGACCGCATGCTGGTGATGCTGTTGCCGCTGGTGGCGCTTGCCATTCCGTTGGCAAAGATCATGCCTCCGGTGCTCCGCTGGCGTATTCGTTCCCGCATCTTTCGCTGGTACCGGGAGCTGCTCGCTATCGAGCCGGCCTTGTCCGGGAGCGCTGCCCGTGCACGGCTGCAAGAACACGTGGCGGCGCTGGACCGCATGGAGCAGGAGGTGTCAAAGATAGAAGTGCCGCTCTCCTATGCCGATCAGCTTTATCATCTGAGGCTGCACATCAACCTGGTGCGGGGAAAGCTGGAAGACGCCATTGCCATGCGCGATGAATGAATTGACTCACGAAGGCTATCGCCTGTCATCTTTATTCAGGAGGGTATAATCAATCCATCTCGCATGAACGCACCGATGAAATCTGTAGGGTCCATCTTGTTCGTTATTGCCTGGCTTGCATTCGGCAACAGCGGCTTGGCTGACGAACTTTCGTTTGCTAAAGAGCGCGCCCGCATGGTGGCGGACATTCTCGATCTTTGGTCGCTTACTGAGCGGGAACTCGAAGGTCGCGCTCCGGACGAAAAAGTGATGCGGGTTATGGGCAAGGTGCCGCGCCACGAATTCGTCGACGCGTCGCAGCGAAAGGATGCTTACGCCAACCGGCCGCTGCCTATCGGCTACGGCCAGACTATTTCGCAGCCTTATATCGTGGCGCTGATGACGGCGCTTGCCGGCGTCGACGCGCAAAGCCGTGTTCTCGAGCTCGGGACCGGTTCCGGCTATCAGGCGGCGGTGCTGGCGGAGCTGGTAAGCGAGGTATATTCCATCGAAATCATCGCGCCGCTTGCCGAAAGCGCCTCAAAGCGACTGGCGAATCTCGGCTACAAGAACCTAACCGTACGCCACGGCGATGGTTATCACGGGTGGAAAGAGAAGGCGCCTTTTGACGCCGTGTTGGTCACCGCGGCGGCAAGCCACATTCCTCCACCGCTGGTGGATCAGCTCAAGGTCGGTGGCAGGATGGTGATCCCCGTGGGCAGCGGCTTCGCCGTTCAGCAGCTGGTGCTGGTGGAAAAGCTGGGATTGGACCGGGTTCGCGTGCGTCAAATATTACCGGTTCGTTTCGTCCCGCTGACCGGCGAGCATTAGCAGGCTCAAAACCCGCCTGGCCAGCCCGGCCGGCCGGAACAGTGCTGCAGCAGCGGTAGACGAAAACATGAAAGCGGATCGCGAACTTTCCCGGCTCGGGATCCTGCTTCCGGTTGCGCTGGTTTCTTGCGGGGTTTTGACCTACGAAATCCTGCTGGCGCGTCTTTTCGCCATTATTCAATGGCATCACTTCGCCTACATGGTGATCAGTATCGCGCTGCTCGGTTTCGGCGCCAGCGGCGCGCTGCTGTCCTTCGCTGGAAAAGCCTTTACCCAACGCTTCAAGACGGCGTTTTCCATTAACGCCGTGTTGTTTTCCGTAACCAGCGTTGCAAGCTTTCTCGCCGCCCAGCAGCTCGAATTCAATCCACTCGAGCTCGCCTGGGGTTTTGAGCAGTCGGGGAAACTCCTGGTGATCTATCTGGCGCTGTTGATTCCGTTTCTTTTTGCGGCAAATGCCATCGGCCTTGCGCTCATGGTTTACTCAAACGCTGCCGCACGGGTATACGCCTGGGACTTGGTCGGTGCCGGCGCGGGCGCCGCCGGTATCGTCGCCCTACTGTTTTGGAGTTCTGCCGAAAACGCTTTGCTGTTCCCGGCGATGCTCGGTGTGGTGGCAGCATCGATGTCGAGCTCAAAACGCCCTCTGGCAGCGCTTGGAATTTCGCTGTGTGCCGCCGGCGCGGTCATCGCGCTGTTTGCATTGATATTAGAGCAGCCGCTCAGACTTCGAATGTCGCAATTCAAGGCCTTGGAGCAGGCCCTCCAGGTTGCCGGTGCCAAGCTGAGTGTCGAGCGCAACAGCCCACTGGCGAGGCTCTCCGTGGTTGAAAATCCGACCATACCACTTCGCTACGCCCCGGGACTGAGTCTACTGACTTTGTCTCGAATCCCCGAGCAGGCAGCGCTATTCATCGACGGAGACGGGCCGGCGGCCATTAATCGATTCGACGGATCCCGTGAATCTATTTCATTCGTCGATCAGCTGACCTCGGCGCTGCCCTATCAGTTCACTAAGGCGCCTTCGGTGCTCGTCGTTGGCCTGAACGGCGGCGGTGACGTGCTTCAGGCCATTTACTACGGTGCTACCGAAATCGACGTGGTGGAACTCAATCCACAGGTCGTAGAGATCGTCAAAGAAACTTACGGTAATTTTTCTGGCCGAATTCTCGAGCGTAAAAATGTGCGTGTGTTTATCGAGGAGGCTCGCGGCTACGCGGAGCGGGCGAGCGCGCGATATGACCTGGTTCAGGTGGGACTGAGTGGTTCTCTGGTCGCTTTCGGTTCGGGGCTGAAGGCACTCGCAGCGGGCCATCTTTACACGGTCGAAGGTGTCAGGGCACTGTTCGATCTGTTGAAACCCGGCGGCGTACTCGCCTTCACCAGCTGGGAGCGGCTGCCGCCTCGGGATGGGATCAAGCTGTTTGCCACGGCGGTATCCGCGCTCGAGGCGGCAGGCGTCAGGGAGCCCGGTCGTCAGCTCGCCTGGGTTAGGAGCTTCAATACCAGCACGCTGGTGGTGAAAAACGGCGCCATCGGCCCCAGTGAGGCTTCAACGCTCCGTGCCTTCGCCAACCATCGCGGCTTCGATGCCGCCTATTACCCAGGCATTCGCGCGGTGGAGGCTAACCGCTTCAATCAACTGGAGGAGAACTATTTCTACGAAGCAGCCAAGGCGCTGCTGTCGAATGAGGCCGATCGCTTCCTTCAACATTACAAGTTCGACATCGAACCGGCGAGCGACGACCGGCCATATTTCTCCAACTTCTTCAAAGCGGCATACGCTGCAGAGATTCTGGCGCTGAAAGATCGCGGCGGCATGGGGCTGCTGGATTTGGGTTATCTCGTGGTGTGGGCGACGCTTTTTCAGGCGCTTGTTCTTAGCGCGCTTTTAATCCTGGTGCCGCTAATTTTTTTCTATCGAGGCGAAGAGAGCAAAATTCGGGAAACTTCGGTCACCGTTGCGACGTTGGCCTATTTCCTGAGTATCGGCCTTGGTTTCATCTTCATCGAGATCATGATCATCGACAAGTTTTTGCTTTTTCTTAGTCATCCGCTCTACGCGGTAGCGGTGGTGCTGGCGGGCATGCTGGTGTTTGCGGGACTCGGCTCGAGTTTTGCCATGCGCCGAGCCGGGCGGCCGGTGAAATGGCGGATTCTTTTGCCCGTTATTGCCCTCGTTTTGATCGGTGGAGCTTATCTGGAAATCTTTCCGCGCTTGAGTGCAACCCTGGTGATGCTACCCGACACCCTGAGCGTGTCGTCTGCGCTATTGCTCATTGCGCCGCTGGCGTTTTTCATGGGAATGCCGTTTCCGGTAGCGATTGAGGCGCTCTCGAGAAAAGACCCTGCGCTCATTCCCTGGGCATGGGGCGCGAACGGCTGCGCGTCGGTGGTGGGCGCCGTGCTCGCGGCGCTGATTGCCGCGGGCTATGGCGGCTCGACGGTGATTGCGCTGGGGCTGGCGCTCTACCTGGCCGCAGGCGCTTTAGGAGTAATCGCCTTCGCGACGCCGGTTATGCGGCGTGATCGCGAATCGTGATTTCGGGCTGCAAATTGAGCTGGCCGTCGTTTTCCAGTACAGCAATTTTGCGCTTGTCGGTGCTGGATACCACGATGACGCTTTCCTGGAACAATGGCCTTCGAACAAACGCGACCTGCCAGCCGAAATTCTCAATCTGCCGCAGCGTCATCAATTGATCCGGGCTGAGCACGTCTTCAAAGCCAGATGGAACCGGTGGTTCACCGTTGCGTTTTTCTTTTTCCATTTTTTCTCCCTTTAACTCGATTCGGGATTGAACGACATTCATGATGCCTTGCAATGCGCACGTGGCGCTATGTTAACAAATTTCGACCTTAAACGAACCGTTTTTAAACCGGAAGTAAATGCGCAACTGCGAGAACAAACTGCGTAGGTCCGTGTTATGAGTGTGCGCTCGGATCGGAACCCCGTTCTTGGGACAGATTCAGAACCCTTCAGCGATGTTAAGAGCAGAATGCGGGGCGCCAGCGCCGGGCGCAGGTTCCAGCAACCCAGCGCCGGTGGGATGCCGGCAACATGACGGAAAAGTTACACATTTTTGGGCCAGGACCCTACCGCTCGTCTTTTGGATATACTGGCGGCTGCCCGCGGCCGTCCGGCGGCGGGGGTACTCCATACGATTCCGCGCAAAAAAACACCGTTTCCGGGAGGCAACTCAATGAAAACCAGAATGAAATCCCTCGGCGGCCGCATCCTGCCCGCTGCTTTGACGCTGGCTGCGATGCTGGGCTTAAGCGCCGAGCAGGCGCTGGCTGCGGAGAAACTCCGCGTCGCGGCGGTCTTCGAGACGCCCATCGAGGAGCCCTGGGTAAATCAGATCCACGTAGCACTGAAGCAGGCGGAGAAGGAGCTCGGTATCGAGTACACCTGGTCCGAGAGCGTCAAGTCCGCCGACTTTGCCCGCATCATGCGCGAGTACGCCGAAGGCGGCTACCAGCTCGTGATGGGAGACGCGTTTGGCGCCGAGCGTATCGCGCGCAGAGTCGCGAAGTCCTATCCGAACACCGCCTTTACCTTTGGCTCCGGCATCGGACCGGCCGAGCCCAATTTCGCCGTGTTCGACAACTGGATCCACGAGCCTGCCTACCTCGCGGGGATGATCGCGGGCAAGCTGACCAAGAGCAACACCATCGGCGCGGTTGCCGCCATGACCATTCCTGAGGTCAACCGCCTGTGCAACGCGTTTTGCGCCGGCGCAAAGGAGGTCAACCCGAAGGTGAAGTGCAAGTTCTCTTTTATCGGCTCCTTCTTCGATCCTCCAAAAGCAAAAGAAGCCGCGCTGGCACAAATCGACCAGGGCGTCGACGTCATCTACGCCGAGCGCTTCGGCGTCATCGAGGCGGCAGCGGAGAAGGGAGTTCCGGCCATTGGAAACATGTCCGATCAATCGCAGCTTGGACCGGACACGGTCGTGACCAGCGTGGTCTGGGACATGTGGCCCACCGTCAAGCAGGTGGTGAACGTGGTCAAGGCGGGCGTTTTCACCTCCCAGGATTTTGGTCAGTTTTCCTACATGAGCAAGGGCGGCTCCTTCCTTGCGCCTTACCACAAGTGGGAAGACAAGCTGCCAAAAGATATAAAAGACATGGTGACCAAGCGCAGGCAGGAGATCCTGGACGGTACCTTCCGCGTCAACATCGACGAGAGCGCGCCGAAATCGGAATAAGCGTCTTGGCTTAACTCAATATTGCGTTTGGCAGTCTTCAGCCGGGCGCACTGGCCTTTTTTAAGGGGCGCACTTATCTCATATTAGAGTGCGCCCCTTTTTCTTAATGAGAGCAATGCAACAAGACGCTTCCAACGCAGATCTGCCATTGCTGTCAATGCGCGGCATCGAAAAGCGCTTCGGTGCCTTGCTCGCGAACGCGTCCGTGGACCTGGAGCTTCGTTCCGGCGAGGTGCTGGGGCTGCTGGGCGAGAACGGCGCCGGTAAGACCACCCTTATGAACGTGCTGTTCGGCATGTACAGCGTTGACGCTGGCAGCATCCACATCGACGGCCGGCCCGTGAGCATCTCCCGCCCCGCCGACGCGCTCACCGCAGGGATCGGCATGGTGCACCAGCACTTTCATCTGGTGCCGCGTCACTCGGTACTGGAAAACCTCATGGTGGGCGAGCCCGGGCGTGGCGGCAGGCTCGATGCCGCTTCAGCGCGTCGGCGGCTTGAAGACATCGCCAGTCGTTATGGCCTGGAGCTGGACCCGAAAGCGCTGGTGGGGGATCTGACCGTCGGTGAGCAACAGCGCCTCGAAATCGTCAAGGCCCTGTTTCGCGGCGCCAGGATCCTGATCCTGGACGAGCCCACTTCCGTTTTGACGCCGCAGCAAAGCGAGAGTCTGTTCCGGGCCATTCGCGCCATGGCGGCTGACGGCGTCGGCATTATCTTCATCAGCCACAAGCTCAACGAAGTGCTCGAGATCACCGATCGTCTCACGGTCATGCGCCGCGGCCGGGTCGTGGCGCAGATAGACAACGAAGCGGGCCTGACTCGGCAGAAGCTCGCCGAGCTCATGTGCGGTCACCCCATCCTGCCCCCGGACAAACGGCGCTTGGAGACCGGCCGAACGCTGCTGAGACTCTCGGGCGTTGGCGTCGATGGCGATCACGGCCACCGGCCGAAGCTGTCCGAGATAACGCTGGACGTTCGCGCCGGAGAAATCGTCGGCGTCGCGGGGGTATCGGGGAACGGTCAACGCGAGCTTGCGGAAGTTATCGCCGGTGTCGTTGCGCCGTCGAGTGGAACAATAGAAATCGACGGGAACCCGGTCCTTGCCACGAACCCCCGCAGCATGCAGCGCTTAGGCGTTGCCCATATTCCCGAAGATCGCATGGGCGCAGGCCTGCTGACGACCCTGCCGCTGAGCGATAGCGTCATGTTGCCGCTCGCCCACAAAGCGCCATTCAGCCGTTTTGGCTGGTTTAACCGCAAGGCGGTGCGGAAATTTGTGCTGGATCAAATCAAAAAGTTCGATATTCGAACCGAAGGACCGGAGGTGCGCACCGGCACGCTGTCCGGTGGAAACCTGCAAAAGGCGCTGTTGGCGCGGGAGCTCGCTTTGGATCCTTTGGTGCTGGTGGCCGCCCAACCGACGCGGGGTCTGGATGTGGCCGCGGTGGAATTCGTTCACAACCAGTTCCTCAAGCTGCGTGAAGTGGGCCGCGGTGTTTTGCTGATCAGCGAAGATTTGGAAGAGCTTTTCGCCATATCCGACCGCATCGTGGTGATGTACGAAGGCCATATCGTCGGCAACCTGGATGCCTCGGCGACCACGCCCGCGGAAGTGGGTTTGCTCATGGCCGGAGCAAAGGCGGCGTAATGCAACTGCGTCTCGAGACCCGGGTTCGCACGCCCGCGTGGATGAATCTGGCATTACCGGTCATCGCGGTCTTCGCAACCCTGGTGCTGTGCAGCGGGCTCATCGTGGCGGCGGGCGCGGATGTTTTGTCTGCCTACGGAGCGCTTTTTCAGGGTGCCTTCGGCAGCCGCGTCAACCTGGTGGAAACTCTGGTGAAGGCGGCTCCGCTGGTGTTCACGGGGCTGGCCGTAGCGGTCGCCTTCCGCGCCAAGTTTTGGAACATCGGTGCCGAGGGGCAGCTGCTTGCGGGCGCCATGGCGGCGGCTTTTGTCGGTGCCCGCGAGGGGCTGCCGGCATGGTCGCTGGTGCCGTTGATGATTGCAGGCGGCGCGGTGGCGGGGGGGCTTTGGGCCAGCGTGCCCGCGCTGCTGAAAGTGCGCTTCAAGGTGGACGACGTGGTCGCCACGCTGATGCTCAACTTCGTCATGTTCTACGGCATGATGGCGCTGTTGAGCGGACCGTGGAAAGATTCCTTGAGCGGTTATCCGGATTCTCCCGACATACGCATGGAGGCGGAGTTTCCCATTCTGCTGGAACCCACACGCCTTCATCTCGGCGTGCTGCTGGCCGGACTGGGTGCCGTACTCGTGTGGCTATTGATGACCCGCACTACGTTTGGATTTGCCATCCGCGCGGTGGGGGAAAACGCGCGCGCCGCGGCCCACAGCGGCATCCCGGTTAACCGAGTCGTGTTTCTTACGGCGGTGCTGTCGGGAGGGCTCGCGGGACTGGCAGGGGTAGGCGAGGTGGCCGGACTGCACTTTCAGGTGATGGCGACGCTCTCGCCCGGCTACGGCTACAGCGGGATCGTGATCGCCATGCTGGCGCGGCTCAATCCTCTCGGCGTGATCCCTTCGGCGATCTTTTTCGCCGCCATTGCCACCGGAGCGGAAACCATGTCCCGGGCCACCGGCGTGCCGGTTTTCCTCGCCGACGTCATTCAGGGCGCATCGCTCATCTGCATGCTGATTGCGTTGTTGTTTACCCAGTACAGGTTGCGGGTGCAGATGGTGATGCGTGATGCGTGATGCGAGGATGAACAAAGCTCGCCGTAGGAGCCCGCTTGCGGGCGAATTTTGTTGCACGCTCTGGAAGGTTCGCGCGAAAGCGCGCTCCTACATTGTTTATCGGCAGCCGAGGCTTTGGACGCGGGACCCGACATACGATATACGACATACGATATACGACATACCTCCCCAATGACCGACATCCTTGAACAAATTTTCCAGATTGGTTTTTTTACCGCAATGGTGCGCGTTGGGGCGCCGCTGATGCTGGCTACGCTGGGCGAAATGTTCAGCGAGCGCGCGGGCGTGTTGAACCTGGGTATCGAGGGGATCATGCTGCTCGCGGCGATGACGGGTTTTTCCGCCGGCTATTTTTCCGGAAGCCTGTGGCTCGGCATTGCCGTTGCCGCGTTGACTGGTATCGTCTTCGGCGCATTGATGGGCCTGCTCACGGTGACGCTGGGGTTGAGCCAGCATGTTTCCGGACTGGGCGTGACCCTGCTTTGTTCCGGGCTCGCCTTCTTCGGTTACCGCCTGGTGTTTGGTCAGCCTTCGCAGCCGCCCAACGTCGCCGCATTCGAGACCGCGCCGGTGCCGCTGCTGTCCGACATCTCCGTGCTCGGGCCGATAATGTTCGACCACGTTACTCTGGTCTATCTCGCCTTTCTGCTGGTGCCTCTTGCCGCATTTCTGCTCTATCGCACCCCCTGGGGTTTGAACCTGCGCACGGTGGGCGAGAATCCTCAGGCGGCGGCATCGGCGGGGGTTTCCGTGGCGTGGAAACGCTATCAGGCGCTGATGATCTCCGGCGCCTTGTTCGGCGTCGCCGGCGCGTACTTTTCCCTCGCCCAGTTCAACGCCTTCACTTTCGGCGTCATCTCCGGCCGGGGCTGGGTGTGCATCGCGCTGGTGGTGCTCGGTCGCTGGGATCCCTGGCGTTGCGCCTTCGCTGCGCTGCTGTTCGGCGCAGTGGACGCACTCCAGCTGAGGCTCCAGTCCAGCGGCGTCATCGATCTGCCGTTTCAGATATTTCTGATGTTGCCGTTTTTGATCACCGTAGTGGCGATGGCGCTGGTGGCGAGAAACGCCCGCGCCCCCGCGGCGCTGCTGGTTCCTTACCGCAAGGAGGAGCGCTAGTCGGGCGCTTCTTGATGAAATGCCCCGGAACCGTCCCCGGGGCGTGTCACTAAAGCCTGTCTTGGCGTATATTTCTGTCTTTCGCTCTGCCGAAACCAGCCGCTGAATTATTGCTCTAAGCGTCTGATCACGCGGCATTTGACCTTCACGACCCAGACAGATGAACGACGCAAAACGACCTTCCTCGCACATCAAGCTTACCTCCCACCCGGAGAAGCTGCGCGTCGCCGTGCCCATCGTCTGGGGGGCGCCCACGGCCAGGGAGCGGGGTCCCGTCATCGGCACGCTCACCAATTCCTCGCGCCGCAACGTTATCGGCGCGCACTCGGGATCCTATTCCCTCTACCGCGCGTTGGCGGTGGCTTCGGGCGCCCTCGATCCGCTTCACGTGGCCGACCTCACCAATACATCGCCTGCCGCGCTCATCGGTCCGGTGCCCAAGTGGAGCGACCCC
>Ga0224512_10003102_pt1 | contig 14804 bp, 14 predicted proteins | sample SF_May12_sed_USG_4_FD_169103 | JGI IMG/M metagenome (GOLD analysis project Ga0224512, IMG submission 169103) | Sediment microbial communities from San Francisco Bay, California, United States - SF_May12_sed_USGS_13 | ecosystem: Environmental > Aquatic > Marine > Sediment | place: USA...
AGGAGGTCCACGTCACCGGCCTGGATCTCGACGGCAACGAGGTCTCGTTGGAGGCCGACGAGTTGCTGGCCCGTCTGATCCAGCACGAGCTCGACCATCTCGACGGTGTGCTGCTCCTCGACCACCTGGAGGCCGACGAGCGCCGCGCTGCGCTCCGCATCCTTCGGGAACGTTACGTCGACTCCGCCTTGCCAGGCGTTGGTGTGCAAGGTGGGACCGGGCCCTCGGGTCGTCCACCCGCCTCGGGCGGCCTGCGACTTCCGTGACCGAACTTCCGCTGGCCGTTCCGCCCCCACGTTCTCATCGGGTTGCGTTTCTCGGTACGCCGCCCGCCGCCGTACCCACCCTGGCCGCTGTCGTGGCCGCCGGATTCGAGGTTCCGCTCGTCGTGTCCCAGCCCGATCGACGCCGGGGGCGACGGTCACGGCTGTCGCCGTCGCCGGTGAAGGCGGCGGCCCTGGATCTCGGCCTCGAGGTTTCACACGACCCCTACGATCTGATCGGCCTCGACGTCGATCTCGGCGTCGTGGTCGCCTACGGTCGCCTGCTGCGGCGGGATCTGCTGGAGCAGGTGGCTCTGCTCAACGTGCATTTCTCAATCCTGCCCCGGTGGCGGGGAGCGGCTCCGGTGGAGCGGGCGATTCTCGCCGGTGACGCCACCACCGGGGTCTGCATCATGAGGATCACCGAGGGGCTCGACGAAGGCCCGGTGTATCGCTGCGTGGAAACGCCGATCGCCGAGAACGAGTCGGCCGCCTCGTTGACGGCCCGACTGGCCGACCTCGGGGCCGAACTTCTGGTCGACGTGTTGTCAGCGCCGCTGCCCGAGCCCGTCCCGCAGACCGGCGAGGCGACCATCGCGGCCAAGATCGACCGATCAGCGAACGAACTCGACTTTTCGCTCCCGGCGGTCGAGCTGCATCGCCGGGTCCGCATCGGGCGGGCGTGGACCGTGTTTCGATCCGAGCGAATCGGTATCGAGGAAACGAGGGTCGTCGACGCCGATGCGACCGGCGCCGCGATGGCCGGCAGTGGCCGACCCGGTCGGCTCTCGACCACCGCCGACGCAGACGGCGGTCGGTCGGTGGTCGTGGACGCCGGTGACGGGACCTTCCTCCGCCTGATCACGGTCAAACCGGCCGGCCGGCGGGCCATGCCGGCCATCGACTGGTGGAACGGTGCCCATCCGGTCGAGGGCGAACGCCTTGGCCGCTGAGAAGGGGCGTCATCGATCGAAGGCCCGCCGCGGTCGAAGGAGCGGGATGCAACCCCCCGCCGCGCCCGGTTCGGCGTCGCGCCGTCTCGCCATCGATGCGATCATCCGAATCAACACCGACGGTGCCTACGCCAATCTCGTTCTGCCCGAGATGCTGGAGCGATCGACGTTGAGCGCCGCCGACCGGCGATTCGTCACCGAGTTGGTCTACGGATCGACCCGCATGCGGCGGGCCTGCCGCTACCTGGCCGACCGCTTCGTGGTCGGTCCGGTCGACGACGAGGTGGCCGCCGCCCTCCAGATCGGGTCCTACCAACTGGCCTTCCTCGGCACACCGCCCCACGCCGCGGTGGCCGCGACGGTCGGGGCGGTCCGGGGCAAGGGCCGATCGGTCGTCAACGCCGTCCTGCGGCGAGTGGCGGAGGCCCCGGTCTCGTATCCCGATCGGGCCACGGAGTTGAGTTACCCAGACTGGCTCGTCGACCGGATGACGGCTTTTCTCGGAGCCGACCTGACCGACGCGGCGCTGCGGGCCATGAACCGCCCGGCTGTCACCAACGTCCGTGACGACGGCTACGTCCAGGACATCGCATCGCAGAAGGTGGTGGAGCTCGTGGGCGCTGGACCGGGGGAGATCGTCGTCGACGTCTGCGCCGCCCCCGGCGGCAAGGCCACCGGGCTGGCCGCTTCGGGCGCGTTCGTGGTCGCCGCCGATCGGCGCCTCAGCCGAACCCGCCTGGTGGCGGCCAACGCCGAGCGGTTGGACAGCTCGATCGGCATCGTGGTGGCCGACGGCAGGCGACCGGCCGTGCGTCCGGGCTCGGTAGACAAGGTGCTGGTCGACGCCCCGTGTTCCGGCTTCGGCAGCCTCCGCCGCCGGGCCGATGCCCGCTGGCGGATCGAGCACGAGGCGCCGGAGCGGCTCGCCGAGCTGCAGACCGAGCTGGTCCTGGCGGCCCTGGATATCGTTCGTCCGGGCGGTCAGGTGATCTACAGCGTCTGCACCCTCGACGAGGCCGAGGGACCCGAGGTGATCGACAACGTACTCGCCGCCCGTCCCGGCGTCTCTCTCGGTGGACCCCCGGGCGCCCCGTGGATTGCCAGGGGATCCGTGAGCGTGCTCGTCCCCGACGAGCACGACGGCATGATGTTCGCCCGCCTCGTCAAGACCACGGCGATGCAGGCGGGGACAGCCGAGGAGACCTAGACCCGGTCCTTGAAGTGGACAAAGAGCCCGGAACGCACCTTCGGCTCGAAGTAGGTCGACTTCGGCGGCAAGACCAGGCCGTGGTCGGACACCTCGAAGAGATCTTCCATCGACACCGGGTTCATCACGAGGACCGCCTCGCCCGCTGAAAGCTCGTCGTGGAGCGCCGTCAGCGCCTGGGCGGTGCCAAGCCCCGGCAGGTAGCGGAGGCGGCCTCGGGGATCGGCTTCGTCGATGTCGAGGACAGGTCCGAGCACCCCTGCCGCCAGGCGCGACATGTCTAGGCGATCGACGGTCGTGACCGACGGACCGGCCGGCAGCGGGAGATCGATCACCGCCCACCGGATCGAGTCGGCGTTCGCGAATCCGATCGCCAACTCCGAGAGGCGACGGTCGACGACGTCGTTGACCGAATCCAGGAAGCGGCCGGCGAACCCGGAGCCGATCAGCGGTTGGAGCCGGGCGGCGGAGGCCGGATCGACGACGCGATGGAACGCCTTGTTGAACATCTGATGGGCCGGGAAGACGGCGCTCAGCATCCAGTCGTCGCCCGGGCGGCGCTGATGATCGTCGTGTTCGCGGTGCCGCGCCGCGGCGGCCGCCCGATGATGGCCGTCGATCAGGTAGAGATCACCGTCGGCCAGCACCGAACCGAGATGCTCGCTGACCTCGGGATCGGTGACCCGCCACACCTGTTGGTGAAGTTCGTCGTCGGCGATGAAGTCGAGTGCCGGCTCGTGTTCGATCGCACGGTCCGTGACGTCGAGCAGGCGATCGGATTCCCTGGTTGCCAGGGCGATGGGACTCGACTGCGCACCCACGATATTGAGGTGCTTGGCCAGATGCTCGGCCCGATCGGCTCGAATCCGTTCGTGTATCCGGACCGATCCGCCCTCGTAGTCGGACACGGCGACACCACAGACGACGCCGGTCTGGGTGTGGCCGTTCGCGGTCAGGCGGTAGATGAAGTACTGCGGTCCTTCGGAGGGGGTGAAGACGTCGGCCTCGAGGAGCGTCTCGAGTGAGCGGCGGCCTTCCACCAGCAGATCCTCGACCGTCAGCGAGGGATCGTCGACGTCCTCTGGCGCCCGTGTGACCCCGATGTAGGAGTGGGGATGTCGCCGGAGGTGCTGGCGGCGCTGCTCCGGGGTCAAGGCATCGTGAGGTGGCGAGGGGACCTCGGCCGCCCACGCCGGGCGCAGGAGATCGAGCGTGAGTGGACGGACCGTCGTCACCCGACGCCCTATCCGTTCCGGGCGGCGAAGTCGGACATGAACTCGACGAGCGCATCGACGCTCTCGTCCGGCATGGCGTTGTAGACGCTCGCTCGGATTCCACCGACCGAGCGATGTCCGGGGAGGTTCTCGAAGCCGGCCGCCTGGGCCTCGGTGAGGAAGGTGGCCTCGAGATCCTCCGACGGAAGCCGGAACACGATGTTCATGTGGGAACGGCAGGCCAGGTCGACCGGGCTTCGGTAGAAGCCGCCCGAGTCGTCGATGGCGCCGTAGATCCGGCCGGAACGATCGGCCGCCCGCTGCTCCATGGCGGCGACACCACCGCTCGCCTTCATCCACTTGAGCACCTTGTTGGTGGCCCAGATCGTGAACATCGGAGGGGTGTTGGCCAGGCTGTCGCCGTCGTGATGCGTGTCGTAGGCGAGGTAGGCGGGCAGGTCGGCCGGTGCCTCGTCGATCACCGACCTGCGAACGAACACCACCGCCATACCGGCCGGTCCCAGGTTCTTCTGGGCGCCGCCGTAGACGACATCGAACTGCGACCAGGGGATGGGTCGACTCAGATAGTCCGACGACATGTCGCCGACCAGCGGAGTGTCGATCTCGGGAAACTCCGGCATGCGGATCCCGCCGATCGTCTCATTCGACGTGATGTGCACGAACCGTGAATCGGGCCGCACGTCGAGATCGCCGGTCGATGGCATCGTTGTGAAACCGCTGTCCGCTCCTGACCAGGCCTGGTAGGCCGAGCCGACCTTGGCGGCGTCGGCGAAAGCCTTCTTGCCCCACGTGCCACTCACCACGTAGCCGGCTTCGGCTCCGCCCACCAGCAGGTTCATCGGGACCATGGCGAACTGCAGCGTGGCTCCACCCTGGATGAGCTGGATGGAGAAGTCGTCGGGTGCTTCGGTGAGCTCGCGGAGCAGGTTGAGGGTTTCCATGTGCACGTCGTCGTAGTCGGCCGCCCGATGGCTCATCTCGATGAGCGACATGCCGGAACCGCGGAAGTCGGGCAGCTCTGCCGCCAGCTCCTCGATCACGGAAACCGGCAGGGTGCACGGGCCTGCGCAGAAATTGTGGACACGTTCCATTGGCACTGAAGCTCCTTGGAGATGATCGAGCGGGGGAATCGAATGGGATTCGGGCGGCCGTCAGCCGACCGCCGGCAGGGTGGTGACGTAGAGCACCTCGTCGATCTCGGAAAGGGCCGCCACCACAGCCTCGTTCGGTGCGGTGCCGACGTGGATCGACGCGACGGCGGCCTGACCCCCGGTGAAGACCTGGTTCTGCATCTGTTGCACGTTGAGGCCGTGGGACCGAAGGACGGCGAAAACCTGAGCCAGCACGCCGACCCGGTCGAGGTGGCGAATCGTCAGGCACGATTCTCCGCTCGGCTCGCGCCGGATGTTGACGCAATTGATCGGATCACCGTTGAGGTAGGACTCGATGGTCTCGACGGTACCGTCGGCCACCGAACGTTGCGCCTGGTCGGTGGAGGCTCCGATGTGATGGGTTCCCACGACACCGGGATGCCGGGCCAAGGGGGAGGTGAACGAGTCCTGACCCGATCCCGGCTCGTTGTTCCACACGTCGAGCCCGGCCCGGATCCGACCGGTGTCGAGTGCCCGTAGCAGGGCCTCCTCGTCGACGATGTCTCCGCGCGACGTGTTGATCAGGTAGGCGCCGTCGGGCATGGCGGCGAGGAACGCATCATCGACCATCCCGAGGGTGTTGTCCGACTTCGGAACGTGAATCGAGACGATGTCGGAGGAGGCCAGGAGTTCGGACTGCGTGTCGACCAGGCGGATCCCGATGCTGCGGATGGCGGCCAGCGCCGCATCGGATCGGTTGGCCTTGCGCTGGGCGATGACCGTCATGCCGAAGGCCTTGGCCCGCTCGGCCACGGCCAACCCGATGTCGCCGAGCCCGATGATGCCGATCTGCTTGCCGAAGAGCCCGTCGGCGGACGTGTAGGTCTTCTTGTCCCACTTTCCGTGGCGAAGATCGGCGGTGTTGTCGGGGATCCGGCGGTCCAGGGCCAGGATCAGGCCCATGGCCAGCTCGGCCACGGCGATCGCGTTCCGCCCGGGCACGTTGCAAACGTAGATACCGCTGGCGGACGCCGCGGCCGAGTCGATGTTGTCGGTTCCCGCGCCGGCCCGCACGATGAGTCCGAGGCCCTCGGACGCGGCGATCGTCTCCGCGGTGACCTTAGTGCTCCGCACCACGAGCACCTCGTAGCCAACGATCGCATCCGGGAGACTCTCGGCCGTGAGTTCGGATCGAACCACGGGCGAGTGGCCGGCCGCAGCGAGCCGATCGACGGCGTGTTCGTCGACGCTGTCGGCGTAGAGAATTCTCACTGTTGGTCTCCCAGGGTTCGAGGCCCGGGGTCGGCTGGAGCGGACACCGGGGTCGGATCGATGCGGGACGGTCGAACGTCGTGTCGACGGGACGGCGGGCCGTCCTTCGAGTGCGTTCCTTCTGGGTGAAGGTAATACAACACCGCGTTTGCGTCCAGATGCAACCCGGCCTCGGCGTCGGGCACACTGACCACATGACTGATCCCACGCCCGACACGTCGATTCTCAGCGCCAAGATTCTGACCGTCTCCGACGGCGTCATCGCCGGAACCCGAATCGACGCCTCGGGGCAGGCGCTCGACGACCACCTGTCCCGGGCCGGTTGGACCGTGGTCGGCCGCCGCCAGGTGGCCGACGGTGTGGAGTCGGTGGCTGAGGCGCTGGTCGACATGAGCACCGATTTCAACGGCCTGATCGTCACAACGGGCGGCACCGGCTTCGGGCCCCGAGATCTGACGCCCGAGGGCACGAGAGCGGTGCTGGAGCGGGATGCGCCGGGCATGGCCGAGGCGATGCGGTTGTGCAACGACCGCGGGCTCGGCCGCCTCAGCCGGGCCGTTGCCGGCACTCGAGGCCGTTGTCTGATCGTGAACACGCCGGGTTCGACGAGAGGAGCGGTGGAGACCCTGGACGCGGTGCTCGACATCATTCCCCACGCGGTCGAGCTGTTGGGGGGCGGCCGGCCCCACTGACGGGTCGCCCGCAAAACCGGCAGCCGTCCGCCCGAGTATCCGTTAGCGTTGATGCCATGTTGAGACTCGTCCTGCCCAAAGGATCCCTCGAAAAAGCCACGATGGAGTTGTTCGACGCCGCCGACCTGTCGGTGCGGCGCAGCTCGTCGGTCCAGTACTCGGCCTCGATCAACGACCCCCGTGTCGACGAGGTCAGGATCCTGCGGCCCCAGGAGATCCCCGTCTACGTGGCCGAGGGTCTGTTCGACATCGGTATCACCGGCCGCGACTGGGTCGAGGAGACCAGCAGCGATGTCATGTCGCTCGGTGAGCTGAAGTACTCGAAAGCGACCTCGGACCCCGTCCGCCTCGTTGTGGCCGTCCCCAACGACTCACCCATCCGGTCGGTCGAGGATCTGAGCGACGGAGTGCGTGTGTCGAGCGAGTACCCAGAGCTCACCAAGCGGTTCTTCGCCGAGAGGGGCATTACGGCCGACGTCCGTCTCTCCTACGGTGCCACCGAGGCCAAGGTGCCCGACATCGTCGACGTCGCCGTCGATCTGACCGAAACGGGTCGGGCCCTTCGAGCCGCCGGGCTCCGCATCGTCGACACCATCATCACCAGCTATACCGAGGTGGTGGCCAACCGGCAGTCCTATGACGACCCGGAGAAGCAGCACGCCATGAATCAGCTCATGATCCTCCTGCAGGGGGCGCTCGAGGCGCGAACCCAGGTGTTGGTGAAGCTGAACGTGTCGGACGGCGTGTCACTCGACAAGGTCATCGGCCTCCTGCCCTCGATGAAGGCTCCGACCGTCAACGAGCTCCACGGTGGTGCGGGGTTCGCCGTGGAGACCGTCGTACCGAAGGCCCAGATCAACATCCTCATCCCCGATCTGAAGGACGCCGGAGCCTCCGACATCATCGAGCTGCCACTCGCCAAGATCGTCCACTGATCCCGCGATTCGGCCCGTCGACACCGGTATCGAACGAACAACCGGCGCCCGAATCGTAAGTTCGGGTCCCGTTCGGCCGATCGGACACGGGTGGTTCATGTGACCCGACAACCGGAGCCGAACAATCGGCCCGACAACGGACTCGAAGCCTTCGGCCTCGCAACCGATCGAATGGACCTGGACCCGGCGCCGTCCCCCGCGCGGTTCGACATCGATGTCGAACCCCGGCCGCCGCTGACGCCGCAGATCCTGGTGGTGCTGCAACGGGTCATGGCCCGAGTACCCCAGTGGCTGCCGCCGATGAACATCGGAGCGGTGGTGGTTCTGGCCTGGTGGTCGGCCCTCGGTCTCGAGCGGGCAAGCGGTGCCCGACACATCGGCTCCACCCTGGTGCTGGTCTTCGGCGCGGCACTGACCGCCGCCGTCGGCGTCCTCGTCCGGGCGCTCGAATGTATACAGGAACTCGACGACGAGCTGACCGACATCGCCGACGACGGTGATATCGACCCGCTCACGGGAATGATGGGCCGCACGACCATTGCGGTCGACATCGAGCGCCGGCTGTCCGAGCCGACGGACGACGCCGTGGTTGGTGTGCTGTTCTGCGATCTCGACCGGTTGAAGGTGGTCAACGACTCGTTCGGCCATCACGCCGGTGACGAGGTGCTGCGGGTGGCCGCGGAGCGCCTCCGTCGGATGCTGCGATCCGATGACTCGATCGGCCGGTTCGGGGGCGACAAGTTCGTGATCGCAACCAGCGGCTTGAAGACGTCGAGGGATCTCGAACTACTGGCGGATCGTCTCGTCGGGACACTGGCCCAGCCGATGGCGGTGGCCGACAATTCCACCCAGATCGTGTCGGGGAGTGTCGGTATCGCCTGGGTGTCCACCGGCGACCCCGACCGCCGGGACAAGACGCCTGTCGAAACCGCGGCGGAGCTGTTGCGCAACGCCGACAGCGCCATGCAGTCGGCCAAGGCGGAGGGAGGCGGCCGCTACGCCGTGTTCGACCCGTCGCTTCGAGCCCAGTCCGTCGCCCGCCTCGAACTCGAGCAGGACCTTCGACGCGGCATCGAATCGGACGAGCTCGTCGTTCACTATCAGCCCGTGATCGACGTGGTCACGGGTTTCGCCCACCGCTACGAGGCGCTGGTGCGATGGAACCATCCGGTGCGGGGGATGGTGCACCCCGCCGACTTCCTGTCGGTCGCCGCCGAATCGAACCTGATCGTCGATCTCGGGACGATCGTGTTGAACCGGGCCTGCCGCCAAGCCGTGCGCTGGACCGAGGTCACCGGCCGGCCGATCACCGTGTCGGTCAACCTGGCCGAACGCCAGCTGCTCGATCCCGGCGTCGTCGGGTCGGTGACCAAGGCGCTGGCCGAAAGCGGGCTACCCGCCCGACAACTCGAGCTGGAGATCGCCGAGGAACTGATCATGGATCGTCTCGATCGAACCCTGCTCGTCCTTCGTCAGCTCGAGCTGGCAGGCGTGCGCTTGGTGATCGACGACTTCGGGACGAGTCAGGCGTCCCTGGCCCGGCTGCAGACCCTGGCGATGGTGTCGACGTTGAAAATCGACCGGGTGTTCGTGGAGGGTGTGGCCAACGAGTCGATCGACCGCAGCATCGTGACCGCGATCGTCACCCAGGCCGACGGCATCGGCATGTCCATCGTGGCCGAGGGTGTGGAACAGCCGGCGCAGGCCGAGATTCTGCGCGACCTCGGCGTGCGCTATCAGCAGGGTTTCCTGCACCAGCGCCCGGGCCCACCCGAGACGATGGTCCCCCATCTCGAGAGGCTGCGGGACGCGCCGGAGATGGCGGTCGACGTGCCCGACCTGTTCAGTGGCGAGGCCTTCGCCCGCGCAGGGCACGAGGTCGGCGCGGAACCGTCGCCGGTCGAGTGAGCCGAAGAAATCCTCGTCAGGCCCCGTCGGGATCGCCGGCATCAGCGGTGCCGGCATCACTCGAGCCGCCCCCGGCCGTCGGTTCGGCGGCTCCGACTCGCTGGACGTAGAGAAGCTGGGCCTGCTGGAGCGCATCGACCAATGTCGACTCGACCTCGCCGAGACGGCCCTTCAGGCCGTTCACCAGCGCGGCCAGCGCGTCGATGGCCACCTGAGCCTCGGAAAGCTTCGGTTCATCGGCGGTGAGATGAATGGCGGCCAGCTCGTAGATGCCGAAGGCGTGGTTGGCCACCACCGTGGACGCCTCTGTGGCCAGAATCCGGGCCCTGGCCTCCGCCAGTTCCTTCGCCAACGCCCTGGCCTGTTCCTGCTGCTCAGGCGTCAGGTCCGGCTCCGACGCATCTCCGGAGGCCGGTGCGGCCTGCTCGTCGGATGCCGGGGGTACCTTCCGCTCGCCGTCGGGGGTCCAAAGAGTGCTCATGGGAAACAAATCTACGACCAACGAAACCCGGCCTCAACGTGTTCTCAACGTCTTGTCGAACAACCGCCTCCGCGGCCGAAGGCTGTCACGAAGAAAAAGCGGAGGAAGAGCCGAGCTGTCAGCACTTGCGGTTGTTGTCCGGTAGGCTTGGAACCCGAACAAAGAGGGCCGTCGCGCCCCACCCGGCCACCAACGGTGCGCCTGGGTCGTGACATATCGATCAAATCGGCGAAACGACAATCCCGGTTCGGTACCTTCGGACCGGGATCAGCCGTTCGGGAGTGCCTCCGGCGTTCCCCGCCGAGCTGCTCGATCTCCTTCCCTCTTTGCTCCACACACTCGGGGTCCCACCCCGGCGAATATGTCTACAGAGAGGAAACTCTATGAGGGGTGATCGACAATAGCAGCGTCGCCTGAGCCTCGGATCAACGACAAGATCCGAGCTCGAGAAGTTCGTGTCATCGGGCCCGACGGTGATCAGCTTGGTGTCAAGCCGATCCCGCAGGCGCTGTCGATGGCGCGCGAGATGGGCCTCGACCTGGTTGAGGTCGCCGACAAGGCCAACCCGCCCGTCTGCCGGATCATGGATTACGGCAAGTACAAGTACGAGGCGGCCCAACGGGCCAAGGAATCTCGAAAAAAGGCAACCAACATCGTCGTCAAGGAAATGAAGTACCGACCGAAGATCGGTGTGAGTGACTTTGACACCAAGACGCGCAAGGTCGAGAAGTTTCTACAGGACGGCCACAAGGTCAAGATAACCATCATGTTCCGCGGTCGAGAGGTGACCCACCCAGAGCTGGGCAAGAAGATCCTCGACGACATCGCCGAACGGGTCGAGGACTACGCCAAGATCGAGGCGTATCCGAGGCTCGACGGTCGCAACATGACCATGGTGCTCGGTCCCGACGCCAAGAAGGTGAAGGCTCGCAAGGCCCAGGAGGCCCGCGAAGCCAAGGAGGCGGCCGCAGCCGAAGCCCGCGAGGCCGAGGCGGCAGCAACCGACTCCGATCCCGTCGAGGCGCCGGAGGAAAGCACCGAGGCCCCGGAACCTGTGGCAGCCGATACGGCCGGTTCCGACTAGTCCAGCCATTCCAGCCGGTCCCGGGTCCGCCGTGGGCTCGGGACCGGATTCCTCATCCACGAGCGCAGATCCAACAGTGCAAGGTAGAGCCATGTCAAAAAAGATGAAGTCGCACAAAGGAGCCAAGAAGCGGTTCAAGGTGACCGGCTCGGGCAAAGTGACCCGCCGAAGCAAGAACCTGAACCACTTCCTGGAGAAGAAGTCGAGTCGGCGCAAGCGGCGTCTGACCGGAGACTTCGAAGTGAGCCCGGCCGACGCGCCGCGCATCAAGAAGCTCCTGTCGAGCTGAGCAATCACCGCGGTCGCCGGGAGGGTCGTCCCCACCACCGGACGCATCGGCAGCCGCACCCCGAGAATCGTTCGTTTTTGCAAGAGGAGTAGAAGTTAGATGGCACGTGTCAAGCGCTCTGTGCACTCGAAGAAGCGTCGTCGTTCCACACTGGCGAAGGCCAAGGGGTACTACGGCAACAAGAGCCGAAGCGTCCGGGCCGCCAACGAGCAGGTCATGCATTCGGGCAACTACGCCTTCCGTGACCGCCGTGCCCGCAAGGGGGAGTTTCGCCGGCTGTGGATCCAGCGGATCAACGCCGCCTGCCGCCAGAACGGCACCACCTACAGCCGGTTCATCAGCGGTCTGAAGGCCGCGGAGATCGAGGTCGATCGCAAGATGCTGGCCGAGCTCGCCGTGTCCGATCCGACGGCGTTCGCCGGACTGGTTCAACTGGCCGAGAACTCGGCCGAGGCCGCCTAGATCCGGTCCCGTCGGGGTTCGACGCCCGATCGGCTCTGCAGACGACATGGTCGACACCGCTTGCAACCCCGAGCCGATTCCACTCGGCGGCGGCAGCTCCCGGTTGAAACGATTCCGTCGTCTGGTGCGTCAAACGAAGGTCCGCTCGGACGAGCGGGCCTTCGTCGTTGACGGACCAACGCTGGTCGCCGAAGCCCTGGCATCGCCGTGCCCGGTCGAAGGTGTCTACCTCGGCGCCGTCCACGGCCTCGAGCTTCTGACTTCGGAGCTTGACACGGCCGGGACATCGCTCGGCTCGACGCCGGTCTACACCGTCGACGACGAGCTTCTGACCTCGATACTCGACCCGACCAATCCACGGTCCGTAGCCGCGGTCGTCGAGTCGCCGTCCTTCACATTGGCCGATATCGACGCCGACCTGCCGCTACTGGTGGCCGTCGAACTCCGCGATCCCGGCAATCTGGGAACGATCATTCGCACGGCCGAGGCGGCCGGCTTCGGGGGCGTAGTCATCGTCGGCAACTCGGTCGACCATCTCAACCCCAAGGCCGTGCGGGCATCGGCGGGCTCGGTACTTCGCCTCCCGATCGTCGTGTACGGGCAGTGTGGCCATGCGGTCGATGCACTCCGGTCCGCCGGCCGACGCCTGGTGGCCACCGTCGTCGAACCGTCGGCCGCCGCCTACGACCGGGTGGATCTGACCTCGTCGGCGATTCTCGTCGGCAACGAACCCCGTGGCCTCGATGCTGCAATGGTCACCGCGGCCGACACGGCGGTGACAATCCCGATGGCCGACGGTGTCGAGTCGTTGAATGTCGGGGCTGCCGCCGCGGTCTTGGCCTTCGAGGTGGCCCGCCAACGCCGCAACCGCCGATCGACGGACCCCGATGTGTCGTGAAATTGCCTGTCAAACGGCCCCCGATTCGCTAGACAAGTAAGGAAGGCCGAAGCCCGATGCCCGAAGACCGGTGTCCAGCCCGATAATGGAAACCTCATGCTCGAACCGCCCATGCTTGAACTCATAGCCAAACACGAATCGGAGTCGCTGTCGGCCATTGCCGATGCGGCATCTGTCGCAGATCTCGACCGGGTCGAATCCGACGCACTCGGCAAGTCCGGCTCCCTGATCGTGCTCAAACGCGATCTCGGGTCGATCCCCGTCGAGGAACGCAAGACGGCCGGTCGGGCGCTCAACGAAGCCAAGCAGCACGTCGAGGCCGCGCTGGCCCAACGCCGCAAGGAGCTTGCCGCCGCTGAACGATCCGTCCGCCTGCAGGCCGAGCGGCTCGATCTGACCGAGGTCCCGACGACCGTGTCGGTCGGTCACGCCCACATCGTGACCCAGGCGTGGGAGGAGCTGGAGGACGTGTTCGTCGGCATGGGCTACCTCATCGCCGAGGGACCCGAAGTGGAGACCGACTGGCACAACTTCGACGCCCTCAACATCCCACCCGGGCACCCGGCCCGCGACGGCTTCGACACGATCTACGTCAACCACGGCGAACCCGGCTCCACCCTGCTGCGGACCCACACCTCACCGGTTCAGATTCGGACCATGCTCGAGCAGGAACCACCGATCTACATAGTGGCCCCCGGCCGGGTGTTCCGGCGGGATACCGCCGATGCCACCCACATGCCGGTCTTCCACCAGTTGGAGGGGCTCGTCATCGACAAGGGGATATCGCTGGCCGATCTGGCCGGCACCATCGAGGTCTTCACGGAACGCTACTTCGGCGTCGGATTCCACTCCCGCCTGCGGCCGAACTACTTCCCCTTCACCGAACCGTCGGCCGAGTTCGACGTGCAGGCTCCCGACGGCTCCTGGTTGGAGCTCGGCGGCTGCGGCATGGTCCACCCGAACGTGTTGCGTGCCGGCGGCATCGATCCGGAGGAATGGTCCGGCTTCGCGTTCGGGTTCGGCATCGACCGGCTGGCCCAGCTCAAGTTCGGGGTCGACGACCTTCGGGACATGTACTCGAACGACATCCGGTTCCTGCGCCAGTTCTAATTCAGCCGCCCACGCCCAAACGAGATCGTCATCAGAGGTTTGCCATGAACGCCCCGCCCGCCACGAAAGTCCAGAGGCCATGAAGGTTCTGCTGTCCTGGATGCAGGAATTCGCCCCGATCGAAGGTGATCCACACGAGCTTGCCGCCACGCTGACCGACATCGGTCTGGTTGTCGACGACGTCTCGGCCGTCGGCACGAGCTGGGACGGCATCGTCGTGGCCAAGGTGCTCGCCCTGCGACCGCACCCGAAAGCCGACCGGATTCAACTCGTCGACGTTGACGCCGGCGACGGCGGACCGCTGCAGATCTGCTGCGGGGCGTTCAACATGGCGGTCGGTGACCTCGTGCCGCTTGCCACCCTCGGGACCGTCATGCCGGGAGGGCTGGAGATCGCCCGCCGCCAGATGCGGGGCGAATGGTCCAACGGCATGTTGTGCTCGGCGGCCGAACTGGAAGTTGCCGAGGACGCCGACGGTATCCACATCCTGGATCCCGGACTGACGGTCGGACAACCCCTGGTCGACGCGCTCGGTACCCAGACAGACGTGTTGTTCGACATCGACGTCGAGGGCAACCGGCCCGATGCCCTGTCGGTGGCCGGCGTCGCCCGCGACCTGGCGGCCAAGCTCCAAGTACCGTTCACGAACCGGGAGCCGGTGCTCGCCGAGCTCGATCCGCCCGCGTCCGAGCGAACCTCGATCGAGATCCGGACCCCGGACTTCTGCCAGCGGTTCGGGGCCCGGGTGCTCGACAACATCACCGTCGGCCGGTCGCCGTCCTGGATGGCGGCGCGGCTCACCGCAGCGGGCATGCGACCGATCAACTCCATCGTCGACATCTCCAACTACGTGATGCTCGAACTCGGGCAGCCCAACCACACCTACGATCTTGCACTCGTTCCGGATGGTCATCTCGGTGTTCG
>Ga0224512_10003103_pt1 | contig 14800 bp, 14 predicted proteins | sample SF_May12_sed_USG_4_FD_169103 | JGI IMG/M metagenome (GOLD analysis project Ga0224512, IMG submission 169103) | Sediment microbial communities from San Francisco Bay, California, United States - SF_May12_sed_USGS_13 | ecosystem: Environmental > Aquatic > Marine > Sediment | place: USA...
GAATGACCCAACCCTCAGCGAATCATGAATATGGAGGTCCACCGTGACAGCACTGGCTACGCGACTGACTGGCACCGTTGACACAACACCCCCGGCTGATCGCCGGGCTGCTGGGAGGCGTGGTTCTGTTCTTCCTTGCCGCGTGCCTGCTCAACGATGTCATCCCGATCTGCCACTGGGTATTCAGGTGTGACCACCGGATGCACTGAGCGGACAAGGCTTACAGGCCCGACAAGAGAAAGACGGTGATCATGTTCCAGGTATCGATGCCAACCAGTTGCCCCCAATGTGGGTGCGCAGACGTGGAGCGCACGGGAAACATGCGGAGCAAGCGGTTCTTATGCCTCGAAGGGCACCAGTTCGAGGTTCCCAAGCGTCGGGGGATGTTGGCAAGACTCCGTAAGAAGCAGTCCGCTTAGCGCGATCAGGCCCTCCGACTCCTGTACTCCCACGAGTACTCGCCTACTTTGCCGCAGTATTTGCACTCGCTGGCCTCGAGGGGCACCCACTCTGCACAATCCGGGCACTCGACAAGCCCGGACTGACGTCTTGCGATTGGGCGGCAGATCGATGATCCAGGTAGACCGGCCCTGCTCGTGGAAGCTACGACCTACGGAAGTAGTACCCAGCTCCGAAGCCAGCGGCGACCGCAAGAATCAAGAAGATGGTGCCTGCATCCTCAACCGTGAAGTTGAGTACGACGAATATGATCGTGAGTAGGGTCAAAACGACGGCAAGAGCTCGGTTGTTCATACTGGTGCAGTATTGCAGTCCTATGGCTTGTGTTCTGGGCTGAGACGCTTTCTCAGGCATGTGAACCCGCTGGATATCCGGCATTCTGAGCGGCTCTTCTACTGCTTCCGCGACCTCAGGCGAGGTCATGCCCTGGTGTGTCAGGGTTGACGAATGTTCCTAGAGGACCCGTCGGTCGAGACCCGGCGGGTGGACGTAAGACGCCGGTTTCGACGAGCGGAAGGCTACGGAATCAAGTGTCGGCAGTGATCACCAGCTCTTTGCGTTGACGTGAGACTCGGGCGTCGCTGAAGCCGGCCCCGATGAGCCGTTCGGTGAGCGCCTCCGCTTCCGCCGTGGTGAGGCCGTGGCTACGACCGCTCTGCTGCTCCACCACGAGGAACCGACCGCCGGGTCTGAGCACCCGCAGGGCCTCGGTGATGCCGACGGATTGGTCGGACCAGTGATGGAACGCGTGGACCGTCCACACCCGATCGAAGCTAGCCGCGGCGAACGGTAGGGCTTCCGCTGATCCCACCTGATACTCGACGTTGGTTACATCTCCAGAACGTCGTGCAGCGATGTGGACCATTGCAGCAGAGTTGTCAACGCCGACGGCCCGCCGCACGAGCGGTGCGGCCATCCGAACTGCGGCACCCGGACCACAGCCGACGTCTAGCGTCACATGATCTCGGGCCAGCTCGGCGAGCTCGACCACCAGCCGGCTCGACTTCGGGTTGCGACTGAAAAGCGCATACAACTCGGCCGTGATCCTGGACCATGGGTTCACTTCTTTCATGCCACGATTGTGGTCCTTCTAGCTCGGCTTCTCTACCGCTTTCGCGACCTCAGGCGAGGTCACGCCGTGGTGTGTCAGGGTTCACGAATGTTCCTAGAGGACGCGAAGGGACCCCCGCCGGAGCAGGGTCCCGTTTCGAGCCACCGTGGGGCAGGCTCTCCTACCCTCACAGCTTCGACATCTAACCGGTGAAGTGGACTTTCCCGTCGTAATTCAGAAAGCCCAGCGGGCCCCACCAGCTTCCTTGGCCACGAAGATTCGAAAGATCACCCGTCCCGCTGAGAATCACCCAGCTCCCCGACCAGTCACCGCTGCCTGGCCCCGGCGGCCACGGCCCTGAACCGTTCGCTTTGATGACAAGAGTTCCTGCCTTGCCATCAACTTCTCCTGTGAAGTCCATCCGTCCCTGGTAGGTCCCATGCTTCTTGTGGGCCACCACCACGAACGCCTCGATACTGATGCCCTCAAGCCCCACAGGCGTCGGGTTAGCCCAGGTTCCCACGTCCCCGTTGGAGATGAAAACGTTCTGTCCGGCCACCTTGGTGGGCTCGGGATCGAAGTCATCAGGGACGTAAAACCAGGTACCCCCAACATCAATAGGCCGAGCCGCCGCCGCCGGTACCACCATGACCCCCATCACCAGAGCCATCAATACCAGGATCAGTAATAGTCGCTTCATTGTGTAACTCCTCCCCGTAGCGACTTGTGGTGAGGGTGGCAGGTCGGTTGGGGGTATTGCTAGAGGCGATTGACCACCTAGCGTTGCGCGGTCCTCCCAACGCTATGAGTGTGGACGCAAAGCGACCTCAGGCGAGGTCACGCCCTGGTGTGTCAGGAGATTCCAGATCGGCTCGCGATAATGGGGGCATGACTTCAACCCGAATCCGACGTAACCGCCCCAAGCCCCTTCAGGTGGTCCCCTCGCTGGTGCTGCCAGCCTTCCCCCCACCGCGTGACGAGTGGCTAGCGGAGACCATCGATGATTGGGAAGCCTTCTCAGGCTCTGAGGTGGCGTCCGTAATAGACCTGGCGGCCGATAGCCCTGCCCTGTACCGCTTGTTCGATCTCTACGACGAGCGGCAACGAGCAAGGCGCATCACATGGGGCGACCCGGTGGTGGAGGGTTCACACGGCCAGGTGATGCTCCATCCCCTGACGCGCAGGGTCGCGGCTATCAACAAGGAGCTGTTGGCCCTTGAAGACAGGTTCGGGATGAGTCCCAAGGCACGCTTGGCGCTTGGCATCGCCATCGGCGAGCGCGGTGGTTCGCTGGAAGCACTCAACGCCGCGTTCAGATCCGAAGCCGGTGAGTGATAGACGGATTTGGCATCGAATGGAAGGCTTAGGAATGGAATCGGGTCGGCACATGGCCTGCACCTGTAGCTCTGCGGATCACCCCCCTAGCTCAATCCCCAAGGTTGGGGATGACTCCAAGCCCCTACCGAATCACGCTATCCAAGCCCCTACCGAAACGCTCTTAGCGGATAGGGCACGGTAGGGATTTGCCGCCGACTCCGGTCTCGGTCGAGTCTCCCTGACTCCTCTCCCATCTTCCGGGACCGGAATCGGTCGGCATTGAATGGAAGACTCAGGAGGGGGAAGGGATAGTGCCGTCAGTCCCAGGTTGTCATGGCAGTAGCTCGAACCACCCCACACCCTGTGCGGCCAGCTCAAAGCCCAGTCGGGAACGTTTCGACGACGCGAACCCCTAGTTCCTCTTCGACGAGAGCAACAACAGGGTCTAAGTCCGAAGGTCCAACCTCTCCCCCAGGCCACCTATTCGACAGTCTGGACGAGGCCGCAGCCGACCGCCTCGACAAGGGGTTCCACGCCAGTGATGTGGACAGAATGTGGACACCTGGCCCCGCTGAGGTCATCACACTTGAGGCAACCAACTGAATCCCCTTACCAGGTAAGGAGAACCTTGGTGGAGGTGAGGGGATTTGAACCCCTGGCCTCTTCCGTGCGAGGGAAGCGCTCTGCCGGGCTGAGCTACACCCCCAGGGGAAGGCGATTGTAGTTAGCCGGCGACTACGCGGATATCTGCCTGCTCGGCCGCCTCGAGGGCCACCTCACCGCGCTGCTGAACGCGGGCCAGCGAGTGCTCCTTCACCTGGAGCAGCATCGCCACGTAGGCGGCCAGCAGGGCATCGGCGATGAGGTTGATCGACAACCAGGTCCAGCTACCTGTGACGATGGACACCGCCAGCGTGGCTACCGCAGCTGCCCCGAGGAACACCAAGATGTGGCGTCGACGGGCTCTCACCCGGCTGCGGTTGGCCGCGGTTTCGGCCGACACGGCTCGTACGGCTGCCAGTCGTGCCGTGGACCGCGCGAAATTCTCCGTGCTGTGGATGGGGGCTTCGCGACGTGAGGTAACGAACGAGGGGATCAGCAGTGCAGCCCATACACCCGCCAACAGGATGAAAAGGACGATCTCTATGGTCTCACTCCTCCGCTTCGCCCCAGAGCGTAGACCCTGCGACTTTTAATTACAAGTATGTGGTTTAGGCCACCGGGGATTCTTGCCCTCCAACCAGCCGATGGATATTAGGCAGGTGGCGCCACGCGATGACAGTGGCCATCAGGGCGGCCCAGACAAGCGACCAGCCTCGATGCCCGGTCAGAGCAAGGCCCGGCACCACGACGACCACCAGCGCCATCGAACCGACCGATGCCAAGCGAGTGGTCGCCACTATGGCACCCCAACCCACGCCGAGGCCGAGACCCAACAACGGCTCGAGCCACAGGATGGCTCCCAGCCCGGTGGCAACACCCTTACCCCCTTTGAATCCATGCCAAACCGGAAAACAATGTCCGACGACAGCCGCCAGACCTGCGGCGAAGCCGGCGGGCTCGCCGGCCCACAGGTCGCCAAGTGCCGCAGCACCCACCCCCTTGGCGATGTCGCCCGCCATGGTGGCCGCCGCTGCGCCCTTGCCCATGGTGCGAAAGACATTGGCGGTGCCTGGATTGCCGCTGCCCTCGGAATAGATGTCCACCCCTGCAAGCTTCGAGACGATCACCCCAAAATCGAGACTGCCCAGCAGGTACGCGACGACGAAGGCGGCGATGGCTTGAGGCTCCACAGCCAAAGAGTACGAGAAGAGCGGTCGGGTACCATCGGTCGCCATGACCTTCGAGCCCACCGAGAGGACTGAGATTCACCGACTGCCGGAAAACGGCCGTTTCGATCGCGCCTCGGCGTACTCCATCCTCGATGAGGCGTTCATATGCCACGTCGGCTTCGTGGACGATGGTCAGCCGTTCGTGATACCGACCATCCACGCCAGAGACGAAGACACGTTGCTGCTCCATGGCTCGGTAGCCAGCCGGATGCTTCGCAATCTGCGTGATGGCGGGCCATTGTGTGTCACAGTGACCTTGCTGGACGGCCTGGTCCTGGCTCGATCCGCGTTCGAGCACTCGATGAACTACCGCTCTGTTGTGATATTGGGAACTGCCACCGAAATCACGGACCCCGACGAAAAACTGAGGGCCATGGAGCTGCTCACCGAGCGCATCGTTGCGGGGCGATGGCCCGAGATCCGCCACCCCAACGAAGCCGAGTTCCGCAAGACCCGAATGTTGCGCCTGCCCCTGGAAGAGGCTTCGGTCAAGGTGCGCACCGGGCCGCCTGACGAAGAAGAGGAGGACTACGAGCTCGATGTGTGGGCGGGAGTGGTGCCCCTGATGCAAAAGGTGGGTAACCCTTTGGCTGATCCGTTGCTCAAAGCGGGTGTTGAGTTGCCGGCCTATCTGCAGCCCTATCGGCGCTGATTCGCCAGACCCCTACCAACTGCTGCGTCGCCCGAATACGTTCTCGACATGTACTGGTTTCGGCGCCCTCCCTACTTGCGATGGGCGGCGGGAGCGGCGGTTCTCGCGTTCGCCGCCGTCATCGAGCTGGCACCCCGGACCACGGAAGCCAGGCCGTTCGCGGTAACCGACCTCGGCCCAGGGCACGAGCTGGTCGAGTCCGACATCGAGTGGCGCCAGGTGGAGAAGGGCCTCCTTCCCCTCCCAGATCTAGCCGGAGTCACAGCCGTCAGCCTCGGGGCAGGAGAACCGATCTTGGCGTCGAGTCTGACCAAGACCGACCTGGTACCAGCGAGCTGGTGGTCAGTTCCGGTGCGCCTGCCTGAAGGCGTACTGGTCGGCACACCGGTGAAACTGATCGTGACGGACACCGGCCATGAAGCCGATGGGATGATCTCGGTCCCTCCGTCGGACGACCCGTTCGCCATCGACCCGACGGGGTTGGTTGCAGTGCCCGAAGCCGATGCTGGTCGCATTGCAGCGGCCGAGACCCGCCGCACCCTGACCATCCTGGTGGGAGGGGCCCGCCGGTAACCTCTGCGCGGTGTGGACCGCCGCCCTGTGGGGCCTAGTTCAAGGCCTCACCGAGTTCCTCCCGGTCTCGTCGAGTGGCCATCTGGTGTTGGTGCCTGCTGTGTTCGGCGCCGACCCCCCTTCGCTCGGCACCTCGGCCATTCTCCATCTGGGCACGTTGGCGGCCGTTGTCCTCTACTTCCGACGCGACCTGCTGCGGCTGACGCGCTTCAGGAGCGACGAGACGGCACGAAGGCTCGTGTGGCTACTCGCAATCGGCACGGTGCCGGCAGCCATAGCGGGGCTCCTCCTGGAGGACGCGCTCGACGAGTTCAACAGCGAGCCCCGCCTCGTGGCCATCGCGTTGATCTTCACCGGTGCAATGCTGGTGGCTTCCGGGGCCATCGTGCGAAGACAACGCACGATCGAACAAGCGAACCGCCGCGACGCGGTGTTGATCGGGCTGGCTCAGGCAACCGCCCTCATTCCTGGCATCTCCCGCTCCGGGATAACCATCACCGCTGGCCTGGGGCGTGGGCTTACGGCAACGGAGGCAGCTCGGTTCTCATTCCTGCTGGCTGTGCCCGTCATCGCCGGGGCCGGTCTGCTCGAAATGATCGACGCGATAGACCAAGGTTCGCTGACCGGGGAGCTGTGGGTGGGTGTGGGGGTGGCAGCCGTCAGCGGCTATCTGGCCATCGACATCCTTCTGCGGTTGTTGCGGAGAGCAGGCCTCGCCGGTTTCGGAGCTTATTGCCTGCTATTCGGTGTCTACGCCTTCGTCTTCGTGTAGTGCCCTGAGTCGCAAGTCATGCACAGAATCTTGCCGGCCCTCGACGCCCCTGACTACGTCCTCCGCCTCGACGCAGTTACCACTGCGCCTTCGTTGTGCGTCCTTGCCAGGAACGCCGACGCCTCGGCAATATCAGTACGAACTCACGACACAGGGCACTAGAAGACCGAGGTGCACCAAGGGGGCTCGTGCCAGCGGAACATGGCGGCGAGCAAGCGCAGCGACTCCTCCGAGCCGCGCAATCGACCTGCGAAGGCAAGCGCCGCCACCTCGGCGTCACCGAGGTAGAGCGAAGCCAGGTCGTTCGTCTCCAAGGTGACGTCTGCCTCGGCGTCGGTCGGCACGCAGTGAGCCTCCTGCGGCCCGCCCGATAGCTCGAACCGACCGCTCCTTTGCGGTAGAAACTCGTCTGTCACCTCAAGCACCAATCGCCCACTCTGGGGATAGCGCCGCGCTTCTAGGCAGGCCGGCACGTCCAGCAGGCGCAGCCACAGCGCCTCGGAGGAGCTGGTGACGATCCGCCGCGGGTCCTCGACCATCCAGCGCAACGGCTCGTCGATGGGCCGGATCGAAGCACTCACCGTGACGGTCAGATCCAGGTTGAGCACGAAGTTCCACAAAGCCCGGTAGGCGTCTTGGTCCAGCGTGATGAGCTCACCTACGAAGGCCTCGCCATCGTTGAAACCGTCGTCGGTCCAATTGGGCTTCTGGCGATAACGCAAATAGCCCTGGGATATGCCGTCGCGCTCGTACACCGCCCAGCGGTTGGCCGACCAGCCGCCCCGCGAGCCCTCATGATCTCGGAAGATCTCTAGCTCCCAGAAGTCTGCGTCGCGGCTGAACATGCCGGGTCGAATCGTCGCTTGCTCGTAAAGGGAAGGAAGCACCTTGCGAGCCTGGTCGAGATCAATGTGACGGATCTGGCCGCTGGGCGCAACCGGATCGATGAACTCGATCTTGGCTGTATCCATCTTGAGATGAAGGGCGCGGGTGGCCTGGCCGTAGCCGAATCGGCCGTAGATGGACGACTCCGAAGCCCACAGCGCCGACATCGGCTCTTGGTGCGCCGCGACATCGTCGAAGTGATGGCGGATCATGTCGGTAAGGGCGCCTTGGCGTCGATGAGTGGGGCTCACCGTTATCACCGTCAAACCACCGGCTGCCACCTCTCCCCCAGGGACTTGGAATCGCAATGTGAACGCGCCACCGGTGCCCACCACCTCGTCGCCGACGAACACGCCCATGGAACGATCCCACTCGAAATGCTTTCCTAAGACCTCTTTCCAATCGTCAGTGGGATCACTCTGGAAGGTTCTCGACAGCACCTCATTCCATTGATCGCGCTCGTCGGGCTCAACCTTGCGAACATCCATGGCGAAAAGATTACCGGACGGTCGGGTCCTAAGGTCCTACATCATGGACGAACACACCACGAAACGACTTCAGAACGACCTCATAGCCTGGTTGACCACCGTATCTCGGGGTGGGCAGCCACAGACCTCGCCCGTTTGGTTCCTGTTGGATGACGGCGCCATCTGGGTCTATTCCCTCCCCGACACCGCAAGAGTGCGCAATATCGAAGCCAACCCCAAGGTTTCGGTGAATCTCGACGGCAACGGCACGGGCGGGGACATCGTCACCATCGAGGGGCGCGCCTCGTTCGACCCTTCCGCCCCCGCCGCCTGGGAGGTGCCCGACTACGTCACCAAGTACACGGCTGAGATGGAAGCCAACGGTTGGACACCCGAGGTATTCAGCGACAAGTACCCGGTTGCCATCCGCATCGAGCCGCAGCGCTGGCGGGTCTGGTAATGCCTGCGACCACGCCCTGACCCCCGCTCTGTGGCGGTATGTAGGGTGACCGAATGGCCAGTGATGCGGTAGCCACGCAGCGGGGGCTCCAGGGCCTAACCGAGGACCAGGTGCGGGATCGGGTCAAGGCGGGCCTGGTCAACGATGTCCCAGACGCTCATGTTCGCACGGTTGGCGACATCGTTCGCGCCAATGTGGTCACCCGCTTCAACATCCTGCTCGGCATCTTGCTGGTCGTTGTGATCGCGGTGGCACCGGTCCAAGATGCCCTGTTCGGAGTCGTGCTGGTTGTCAACACGGTCATCGGCATCGTCCAGGAGTTGCGAGCCAAACGCACGCTCGACAAGTTGGCCTTGTTGAGCGCACCCAAGGCCCGGGTGCTCAGGGCGGGCAATGTGCAAGACATCGCAGTGAGCGGAGTCGTGCTCGACGACGTCCTTGAGCTGCGGCCTGGTGACCAGCTGGTGGTCGATGGAACGGTGTTGGCCGCCAACGGCATGGAGATAAACGAGTCCCTGCTAACCGGGGAGTCGGACCCCGTCCTCAAACAGCCAGGCGACTCTGTTCTCTCCGGAAGTTTCGTGGCCGCCGGCAGCGGACGAATGGCGGCCACCAAGGTGGGAAAAGACGCCTATGCGGTCACCCTGACGGCCGAGGCGAAGAAGTTCACGCTGGTCAAGTCCGAGTTGAGAGCGGGCATCGATGTGATTCTGGTTATCGTCAGTTGGGCCATCGTCCCAACGGTGGCCTTGCTGGTGTGGAGTCAGCTCGAGGCGACCAACAGCGTTAAAGAGGGCTTGCGTGGGGCGATCGCCGGCGCGGTTGGGATGGTGCCCCAAGGGCTGGTGCTGCTTACCTCGGTTGCCTTCGCGGTTGGTGTGGTGCGGCTGGGTCGACGCCAGGCTTTGGTGCAGGAGCTGCCCGCCATTGAGATCTTGGCGAGGGTCGACGTCGTCTGCTTTGACAAGACCGGCACCCTCACCGAAGGCCGATTGGTCGTTGAGGATCTGATACAGCTAGACCCCGCGGTCGACCCCAGGCCGGCCATCGCAGCGGTAGCGGCGTCTGACCCAGCACCCAATGCCACCTTGGCCGCCGTGGCGGAGGGGTTCCCGCCGGTCGGCGATTGGATCGCCACCAGCTCGGTTCCGTTCGCATCAGATCGAGGCTGGAGTGGCGCCACGTTCGAGAATGCAAGCACGTGGGTAGTCGGAGCTCCCGACGTCATCGGGCTGCTGCCAGGTGCCAGAGAGCGAGCCCAGCGTCTCGCGATGCAAGGCCACCGAGTGTTGGCGGTGGCCAGGACCAGTTCACCGCTACGGGGCACGACACTTCCCGACGGGCTGCAATCGGTGGCTCTGATCGTGCTTGGAGATCGCATTCGTGCCGACACCGTTGACACTCTCGCCTTCTTCGCCAGCCAGGGCGTGCAGGCGAAGGTCATTTCTGGAGATCACCCGGCGACCGTTGGCGCCATCGCCGCCCGAGCAGGCCTTCATGGAGCGGACTCGGCAGTGGATGGGCGCCATCTGCCCGAGAACGCAGCCGAGTTCTCCAACGCGATCGAATCCACCCATGTGTTCGGTCGAGTGAGCCCGCGCCAAAAGAGGCGAATGGTTCAGGCGCTGCAGGCGCGAGGCCACACCGTTGCTATGACCGGAGATGGAGTCAACGACGTACTCGCCCTCAAGGATGCCGACATCGGGGTCGCGATGGGCAGCGGCAGTTCGGCAACAAGAGCCGTGGCGCAAATCGTTCTGCTGGACGGCGCTTTCTCGTCACTTCCTGTCGTAGTGGCCGAGGGTCGGCGGGTCATCGCCAACATCGAAAGAGTTGCCAACCTCTTCGTCACCAAAACGGTGTACGCCATGGCTCTGGCGCTTGCTGTTGGTGTTGCGGGCTGGGCGTTTCCGTTCGTGCCGCGTCATCTGACTCTTGTGGGGACACTCACCATTGGTGCACCAGCGTTCGTCTTGGCACTGGCCCCATCGAACAGGCGAGCGAGGCCTGGGTTCGTGAAGCGAGTGTTGCGCTTTGCCATACCGACTGGCGCCCTGGCAGCGGCAGCAACGTTCACCGCTTACGGCCTAGCGGTCGATGAATCGCTGCCACTCATCCAGTCGCGCACCACCGCCACCATCGTGTTGGCCTCGATCGGCATGTTCGCCCTCATTGCCAACAGCCGGCCCCTCACAACTGGCACCAAATGGCTCATCGGTTCCATGATCGCGTTGTTGGTCGTCGTGTTGATCAGCCCTTGGTGGCGCGAGTTCTTCGAACTCGAGATGCCGCCACTGGTCGTTCTGCTGGCAGCCACCGGAATCGTCGGTCTTACCGGAGCCGTGATGTACGTGTCGCTGCGGACTCTCGGATGGTTACAGCACGTACCCGAGATACTCACGCCGGAAGTGGCGCGGGAAACGCTGGTGGCGTTGTCGGAGCGAGCCAAAGGCCTCGGTCAACGATTGCGGCGACGAGATCAGGACGACGGCAACACCAGCTCGAAGACAGACCAGCCATCTTCGTAGCGGTACTGGAGGTCCCCGTCCATGAGACGCGCCAACTGGCGCGACACCGTCAAGCCCAACCCGACCGAGGCCGGCACCCCCTCGACGCGGTTGGCCTGGAAATACGGCTCGAAGATGCGATCGCGGTCACGTAGCGGGACCCCTTCGCCGTTGTCCCTCACGCACAGCCTCACTTCACGTTCACCCTCGATGGTCTCGACGGCGATGAGTTCGCCTCCATAGCGCTGGGCATTAGTCAACAGATTGCGAACGATCTGTCGGAGCCTGATCGGATCCGCGTAGGCCTTAGCTGGACTTCCTTTGATGCTGACGCGCTCGGCTTCCGAGGCAGGCCACGGCGCCAGCACGAAATCAACCTGCTCCCGAAGCTCCACCGCTTCCGGCGAGATAGCAACCGAGTCCAGATCGCTTCGGGCCGCCACCAAGAGATCCTCGACGAGGTCGGCGACCTCGATAGATTGCTCGGCGATCAATTGCACGAACCCCTCGAGCTCTTGGCGATCGAAGTGATGCAGACCGTCGCGCAGCTCTTCGGCGAATCCGACGACCGCAGTCAGGGGAGTTCGCAGTTCGTGGCTAACTCCCGCAACGAATTGATCTTTGGTGCGCAATAACTTCTCGAGCTGTTCGGTGGCGAGCTTTCGCTCGGTGACGTCATTTGCTACGCCAATGACACCTGCCACCTGGTTCTCCTCCCACAGCGGCGACAACCTGGTGTCGAATACCCGCCCAGCTACATCAATGGCGGTGGTGAACGCCTCGCCGGACAACACCCGGCGCACGCTACGGATCATGTCTGGTGACTCGCGGAACAGCTCGAAGGCCGACCGGCCCATCACCTTGCCCGGGGTCAAACCAAGCGCGGCCAGGGCCTGGCCCTCTGCCAGGGTGAACACGCCGTGCTGGTCGAGTGCGAACAGCAGGATCGGGGCCGCCGACACCACCGCCCGCAGCCGTTCCTCGATTCGCTCCAACGCCAGTTCTGCAGCCCGGTGTTGAGTGATATCGGCAACCGCCAGCGTCACCCTCGAAAGGTCGCGCACGCCCTCGACGCTTGGCGCCACCCAATGCATGATCCCCTCGATGCGCCGCCCCCTCAGCGTGACGGCGTCGACGTCGGCTTTGGTGCGGTCGAGATCATTCCAGATTGCCTCGAACTGAGAGATGACAGCGTGGCGGGTCCTCTCACTCGCCAGCTGCAGGCTGAATCCGGCCGGGAGCTTCTCTGCGGAGTCGGTCTCAAGCAGATGAACGGCGGCGTCGTTCACATCTCGCATCTTCACCAGGCTCAACCCCAGGCTCACCAGGTCGGGTCGAAATCGCAGATGGTCCCCCAGGTCGATCACACCGGTGGATCGGATCCCGTCTAGCCACTCAGCGACCGGCCCGTAGTCGCACTCCCAGGTGGGAATCGGCGAGTTCTTGAACAGGTTGCGGTAGTGCTCCTCGTTATGCCGCAGGCTCACCTCCGTCGCCACCCGGCTGGTGATGTCCTGGAAGTTGGCAAACAGATACAAGGGGTCTCCCTGGCTGTCGGTAATGACTGCCATACCCAACAGGACCCAAACGACTTGGCCCTGGGTAGTCATGCAGCGAACCTCTTCCTGGAAGCTCCAGATATCTGCCGCGATGAGTTGGCTGGTGAGCAGGCTCACCCGGTCTCGGTCTTCGTCATGAATGAAGTCGGTCCATTGGCTGTCCGCCAGGTCCTTCGCTCGGGAGCCGAGCAGGTCGGCTAGACCTTGGTTGGCAGTCTCGATCTCACCGTCCAGGCCCATGATGGCCATGCCGATGGAGGCCGTATCGAAGGCCACGGCGAACCTCCCCTCAACCCGCTTCAGCTCTGTCTCGAGCTGATGTCGCGCCTCCTCCAATCGCTCTGAGCTGGAGCGCAATCCCCAAACCAGATATCCAGACGACGCCACCAGGGCCAGACGAATTATCCCGGTCAACCAGGACATCTCGTTGGTCGGTGCAAAACCAAGCGACAGGTAGCCGAGCGATGCAACCGGGAGATAGGCCCACGACCATCGCTCGGAGATGACCGCTGGGTAGAAGAGGGCGCCAACCGCCAACCAGACGGTCATGGTCGAACCGATGCCACCACTGAGGTACGCGGTAGAGAACCCCACCAGGGCAACAGTCAGAATGCGAACCAACACCATGACCCTTGTCCTGAGCCCGGCCAGTCCAGTCACCCCAAGACCAAGTAGAGCCGCCGCCATAGCCCAAAAGCCAGGCCACACGCCGTCGGTCAGGGCGAGAACGATCAAGGCGTGGGTCGCAGTGACAACGGCGATAGCCGGCTCGGCGCGGACCAACCTCTCTCGTGGAATCGTGACGATTGCAGGTAACTGGATGACGTTCCTCCGGACGCGCCGGGACGGTTTACCCAGTATCCATCGGCAGTTATCGGTACCTGCTGTAGAACTAGCGGGGAGGCATGCGCCCCGCCCCATCGAGGCGCACAACCTCGCCGTTGAGAAGTGTGTTCTCCATGAACTGCGTCACCAACAACGCGAATGCACCAGGATCACCCAACCCGGGGGGAAACTGACTAATCGCTCCGAGGCGCTCCTTGAGGTCGTCGGGCGCGTTAGCCAACAGGGGAGTGTCCATGATGCCGGGAGCGATGGTCATCACTCGAATGCCGAGCGACGCTACGTCTCTCGCCATTGGCACCGTGAGCCCGACGATGCCGCCCTTAGAGGCGGAATAGGCGGCTTGGCCGATCTGTCCTTCGAACGCAGCAACGGACGCCACCGTTACCACGAGACCGCGCTCGCCGTTGGCGCCTGGCTCATTGCGAGACATCTGTACTATCACATGGCGGGCACTGTCGAACATTCCTATGAGGTTGATCTCGATGGTGAGGCGGAACAGATCCAGTGGAAACGGGTCGCCGTCCTTGGTGATCATGCGATGGGCCGGAGCTATTCCGGCAGCCAGCAGCGCAGCATCGATCTGGCCCAACGCCTCTGCCGCCCCGCCAACCGCTTCCTCTACTTCTTCGGGAACTGTGACATCGACGGGGATGAAATGAGCTGCTTCGCCCAATTCCTCGGCGAGTTGCGGTCCTTTTGGCCCGGGGAGATCGAGCAAAGCCACTCGACCGCCTTTGGCCACAACGAGCCGAGCCGTGGCCTCACCGAGACCGGAGGCACCGCCAGTGATTAGGACACCTGAATTCTCTACCTTCATAACTGCGACGCTAGTCGTGTTGTTCTGCGCGCTGGAGCTGCCGGTCGCTCGCAAAGCGTTCGACGCCGCCGACTAAGCCTGGCCTCCGATGTCGAGGCCGTAGGCCTCGTAGACCAGATCCGAACCCCGCTGCCGGTGGCGGCTCAGCTCCTGGATCAACTCCAGAGAGGCCTCCCGGAGGGCCCGTACGGCATCGACATCCCGGTCCAAGCCAAAGCTGCGAGTCAATTCCAGTACCTCGCCGAATGCGACGGTGAGCCGGCGGTGATCGGCAAAGAGGTCTTCGACATGACTGGCGAGACGCGGGGTGTCCTGCAGGATCTGGGCGATTATGCCCTGGTCGCTCTCGACCTCGCGAATATGGTCATCGAGGGCCAGCTCAAGCGCTCGTAGGTGACGGGCGAGGTCTTCGACCCACGACGGAGCAACCCAGGGCGAAGTGAGCGCGGCCTCGAACTCGACCATCGCCTCGTGCAGCGCCTTCCGCTTCCGCCGGGCGACCTCAATCGCGGCCCGGCCGGTAATCACATCAGACATGGTCTCTCCACCTACGTGAGGAACGCCAAACGCAGGTCTTTCCTCATCATTGTGATGGAAGCTCAC
>Ga0224512_10003104_pt1 | contig 14799 bp, 10 predicted proteins | sample SF_May12_sed_USG_4_FD_169103 | JGI IMG/M metagenome (GOLD analysis project Ga0224512, IMG submission 169103) | Sediment microbial communities from San Francisco Bay, California, United States - SF_May12_sed_USGS_13 | ecosystem: Environmental > Aquatic > Marine > Sediment | place: USA...
AAAGCTACACAAATGGCACTGTCGCGACCGCTGTCGTATCCTACTTCCGGAATTCGGTCTTCACGGATATCACGACCAAAGCTTACAAGCCCCTCTCGGGTAGGCCCGGCATCTTCTTCTCCGGGAGCGGATTCATAGATGGTGATTGGTTCACCTTTCTGAAGCAATTCGGTGGCACCAGTGGTTCCATCTACTTCTGCGTTTGAAGATTTCTCAAAACTTCGATAGTAGGTAGGTTCTACAAAAAGGCGGGCTGAATAGTTGTTTTCACGGGTAAGTTCGATCGTGGCGTTCTTGCCGTAAAACTTCATTTGAAAGCCCATCTCGGCATTGGTCGTGAGGCTCGTGCACGATACTTTCAATCCTCCGGGATAATCGTAAATCAAATGAATATTGTCGTACGTTTCCCGACCATCCTTCCAGTAATCGACCCCTCCAAAACCAGCTACTTTCTGGGGTACACTTCCCATCATCCAATTGACAATATTCAATTGGTGGGAAGTCAATTCAGCCAGTAAGCCGCCTGAATACTCTTTATACATGCGCCAATTAATGACTCTTTCCCATTTGGGATCCGGCACAGGTCGTCGCCAATCGCCATTGCGGTTCCAGTAGCATTCGATATGACTTAAAGGGCCGAATTCATCTCCCTGGATATATTCTAAGACTTTGTGATAAACGGGATTGAAACGATGTTGGTAGCCAACCTGGAATTTGCGATCCGTACGGTGGACGATTCCTTCCAGTTTCCTGGTCTCATCTAGTGTAAAAGTCATTGTCTTTTCGCAGTATACATGCATACCTGCTTCGAGGCTGGCTTTGACAATTTCGAAGTGGGTATTCAAGGGTGTAGAGACAATCACGGCGTCAAGATCCAAGTGATCGAGGAGATCCCGGTAATCTTTAAAACCTTTTGCTCCCGGGCTCAAAGCAAGAGCCCTATCCAACCGGAAGGGTAGGATATCACAACAGGTGGTCACCTCCATTCCTTCAACCTCCGCCAGTGTCTGAATCAAGTTCGTGCCGCGACCACCGGTGCCAATGACTCCCACATTTATCCTGTCACTAGTTGCTGTCCAAAGTTTGCTCTTAGAAAAATTTGGAAGACTTGAAAAGACAAGACCTGCACCTAAGGTCCTTCCGGTCCGCTCAAGAAATGCTCTTCGGGATGAATTCATCTTGCAACAACTTGAAAGTTAACTAATGGGGAAGCTCAAAGCAAAAGTAAAGAAATTGTATTGTTCTGGTCGTATGCCTTCAATCCACAAACGGGTGATAGATGATCCACTACCATGGCATAAACTCGAGAAGGTTGATCTGACGGTAATACACTAAATGTATCAGAATATCATGTCTCTTCCATGCACTTATCATGGTCAACTGACTATTAGCTTTGTCGAATCCTTAGTTCCCAGTAGATATATTTTAAATTGATGTGATATCTACATGACTCAGAAGAACATGACCAAAGCAGGTAAAATGGACAAACAAATAGCAGACATAATGTTAACAACAGGAAAACGGTATGAACAAGCCTCCGTCTTCAAGCCGGAGAATCTACTCAGGGAAGCAAGAAGGCAAAGAGTGATTGAGGAGGGAAACATTCCGGCCATCTGTTTACTTGATCCGGACGGTGACATTGTCCGTTATTTGATTCGCTCCGGCCGTGCTAATAAGCATAAGCACTGGGCTTGTTACCATACGAACATGTATGTGTTTAACCTAGATGGCAATGAGGTGGGTATCATTGGCTGTGCGGTGGGAGCACCGTTTGCAGTGTTGCTAGCTGAACAGATGTTTGTCTCCGGCTGTGAATTGTTGATTAGCATCACCTCTGCGGGTATCTTAAACCCACCTCCCCAAGGGACTAAGTTTTTGCTGATCGAAAGTGCTCTAAGAGATGAAGGAACGAGCTTTCATTACCTGGCACCTGGTAAGGTGCCCTCTCTCCCAAGGCTCCTTCTTGAAAGTTTAAGGGAATTAACATCCCTACCCGATCTCGCAGTGTCATTAGGGACCAGTTGGACTACTGATGCCCCATATAGAGAGACTGAAGCCGCCATAAGCTATGCGCGTGCTCAAGGAGCTTTAGCGGTTGAGATGGAAGCATCGGCACTGTATGCATTTGCGGAGGCTCGCCAGAAAGATGTCGTTTGCTTTGCGCACCTAACCAACAACATGGCTAAAGATGGCGATGACTTTGAAAAGGGTGTTGAAAACGGAAGCGTCGATTCCATCGAGTTGGTCCGCCAGACCATTCAGCGTTTATGCAGAAATGACTCTACTAGATTAGCCTAAAATATAATTGAGCTGTCCAAATTTTCCAATCGCAAATCAAAAAGTAAACTTCATTTTAATAAGTGGAATTTGATCTCTGACCTCCATCCAATCACTTTGGCTTCCCATGATAACCAAAGTATTCATTCTCTTGTTTTTGCCCAATTGACTTCCGATGAGGTAACCGAGGGCAAATCCTACTGGTGGTAAAATTAGATATGAGTAGCTGAATGTTGCGTATTCACATCTAGCAAAGACACGGTTATCCTCTTCGCTACATAATAATTAACCAGGTCTCTTAGTTCGGGTTTCTGAGCCTCCGGTAGCATCTATAAACACGCTCCAATCGTGCCTAAACCTGCCCCAATCAAGCCGCCAGTTACTCCATACTTACTAGTAACTTTTCTATCTATATATCCAACTTCCCTACTCATCCACTCAATCAAGTCTATTTGATCAACAGGAATTGAACTCTTTGCCAGGGCCGGCAATTTGCTGGCATTAAGAAAATCAATGGAACTATCGTTCGTTGCAAAGACATATCCTTGCCCTACAGTTTCCTTTCCCCGCTTTGGTTTTAGTTTGTGGATGGACACTAGGGTTTCGTTCTGTCGTAACATTGCTCCATCCCATTCAGCTTGAGAAAAGCCCAAGCTAGATCCAAGAACAATGGGTATGAAGATCATTGTGTTGATGATATTCGATATTCTGACAACCATCTTTTCACATTCTTCTCAAATGCCTTTACTTCTCCTTTCTGATCATGTTAAGGATATGACCATTACATTGTAAATGATGCTGCTTAAACTACTATGGGAGACTGATCATGCAAGGCAAACAGATTAGATATGAAGGCACAAGTCGAACTTGCCCACCGAAGTTTCACACACACACTTGGAAATACCACACTTCAACTCACACACTTTTTCAGAACTCACACAACACACTCAGGATCAGAAGTCTCAATATTTTGGAAATTGCAATTGATGAAACTAGTGATCCACACTCTCCAGCGAAACGGACTGGCCAGTCCGCACTTTTCTGGCATCTAAGTGGTAACCTTTGCGGGCAACGAGTGAGTTGTTTAGCTCACACTCATACTCACACACTTTATAATTCTCACACCCACACTCACACCCCCCAACCCACAACAACAAAAGCCAGCCAATGAAGGCTGGCCTTTGTACTCGTCGGGGTAGCAGGATTCGAACCTGCGACCCCCTGCTCCCAAAGCAGGTGCGCTAGCCGGGCTGCGCTATACCCCGAAGATGGGTGTGACGTGTGTGTGTGGGTGTGATGTGTGTGTCTAGGGTGTGGGTACAAAGATGGGTGTGAGTGTGTGTTTGGGTTTGACGTGTGAGTTTGAGTGTGGGATCTTAGTGTGATCTTTAACCTTGTACTTTTAAAGGAAGCGAGCGCAAATATAATAATTCTAAGAACGCGGTAACGTGATAATCTTTGGCCTAGTCTCATGGGACATGCTGCCGTATTGTGAGCAAGAATGCAAGATTTGGCACCAATTCAAACGACCAAGTATCGCGAACTGAAGACGTCATGCTCTCCAGAATCTCTGATGATGCTCGTGCTTTTGGATTTGACCATAGCTGGGACTTTCGGATAAAAGTCAAGATGCTATTTCTAGTTCTCCGTCTTGATCCTCCTTTGTTCTTCTTCCATACCGGTTCTCCTCCTCCGTTCAGCTCTTACCTGTTGGTTGCCCAATAAATAATTGAAATTGACCCGGAACTGCCGACTCTCCCATCCTGACCAAACCTCCAACATCAGACCGCCGAGGGTATTTGATCCATGGACCTTGTGTGTTTTGAAAACATCACTTACACTGATCTTAAGATTTGCCCGGTCGTTGAACAGCTTCTTCTGGATTCCGATATCGATATTGTAAAGCGCATCGACCTCGAAATTGCCCGCCCAGACAAATGGCGATTGGTAAAATCCGGAAATCTCCAACTTGCTGTCGAAAGGAAGGGTGAATGTATTTTGAGCATAGATATTAAATGCCGTGGCTGTGATATCGATAAACTTCCCTGGTTCGAAGGTGGCTTTGTTTGCCGTACGATGCGTGCTGATATTGGTGAATACATTCCACCAACCGGTGACCGAAAATGGGTAGGACACAGCTAGACTCACTACCTTTTGCTTGTCCAGATTGACAAATGTGATAAATGTAGCCGAAGCATCGAGGGTATCCGTGATCCTGGTGATCAGATCATTGATCACGCTGTAGCTTAGCGTCGTATTTAATTTCGAACGGAAAGTGTGCGAAAGTGAAAGACTGTTGGCATACTGAGGATTGAGAAAAGCATTCCCCTTTTGAAAAGTCAATTCGTCCAGCTTAAACTCAAAGGGATTGAGATCTTGGTAGCTGGGTCGATCCAGCCTTCTGCTGTAGTTCAAGCGAAATATGTTGTTATCATTCAACTGGTAAGTGAGTCCAGCGCTGGGAAACCAGTCCCAATAATCCCGCTTCACTTGGTCGGTCAGCATCAATCTCTCGCTCATCAATTCACCGTTTGAATAGGTGTGCTCCATACGTAGGCCCAAAGATAAATTCCACTTGTCCATTTGTCGCTGGTAGGAGAAATAGGCTGCTCCTACATTCTCCAAATAATCGAATTCATTGCTTCGGTCCAGGTTTCTGATATGGACATTATCGATCACGTCGAAGAAATCATAAGTGTTGTCAGTATTCACCGAGGTGTACTTCCCTCCAAATGCGAGTTTGCCTTCCCACAGGGGCCTTTCATAGTCTGCCTTGAAGGTATATATGTCGATCACCGTGGGTGTGTTGCTGGCAAAAATGCGTTCTACAATAATATCCTCGCCACTGGCATCCATGTACGTGTTTGGTTGAAGTCCCTTTCCTTCGTTCCGAAAACGACCGTAATCTGCATCAAGATTAAGGGTCGTCTCGCCATTATCGCTGTACGCATAGTTCAAGTTGAAAGTCAAATTATTGCGCGTTTGATCAATATCGCTCGCCGCCTTCAGTATACTGATGGTCTGCCCACCAATGGGTTGGATATCTGTCAGGCTAGTACTGTGGAAATCTCCATCATTGTTGTATCCGTTGAACAAGAATCCAATTGTGCTTTTCTCTGAGATGAAATAATCTGTACCCAATCGAAACCGGTGATTTAAAAAGTCATGCACCATGTCCACGTCAGAATCAAAGGCCATACCTACTTGTTCGCGGTAAATCACATTATAGTTTGTCCATTTTCCCAGGTTGTTGGCGTATTGTCCGAAGATGTTTAGATCCTGATTGCGATAGTTGAAGTTGACCGAATTATTGTATCTCGAATAGGTTCCGACATTGTAGGCGAGATTGACATTTGCGTTGAACCCGAGACTTTTATCTTTCTTCAACCGGATGTTTATGATGCCGGCATTGCCTTCGGCGTCGTACTTCGCCGATGGATTGGTAATGATTTCAATGGCATCGATTTCGCTTGACTGCATCGACCTGAGAAACTGAGCCAGATCATCCGTACTGAGGTGTGATGGCTTCCCATCGATGTAGATCTTCACTCCGCTTTTCCCCAGGAGCATGATGTTGTCATTGTTGTCTACCACCACTCCCGGTGCTTTTCTCAAGAGCTCTAGGGCATCATTACCAGTGGCATTGACACTGCCGTCTACATTAAAAACGGTTTTATCGGGATGTACTTCCACAACTGGTCTTGCTGCAGTGACTACCACCTCCTCCAGTTGTTCTGTGTGCTCTACGAGAACAATATCGTCCAGGATTTTTTCTTCATTTTCCGCGAGAGTGAAAAGATCACTAGAATAGTTTTCATATCCTACATAAGTTATCTCCAGAAAGTAGTTGCCTGCTAATAAATTGACGAATGCAAAGGATCCGTCCAGGTCTGAATTCCAAGCCTTTACCAGGGAGCTGTCTTCAGCACTTTTCATCATCAGCGTGGCATAAGCTACACTTTCCTGGTCGGGAGTGATGATCCGACCTTTCAGGGAGCTTTGGCTCCAAGCAAAAATGGAGTGCAGCAATATTGATATAACTAAGGCAAATGTTTTCATGATAAGTATTTATCTGATTAAGGCACTGATTGAATTCTGGAACTAGGGAAGACCTCCTTAGACTTTTGGGACTCCAAATGTATTTGGGGATCAAAGGGTGGACAATGATCCTAATCAGCCTCGAGATTGACCTCGACAAATAGCCATCTGAGCTCGATCAAGGAGGCATCGTTGAGGTTAACTTCTTTAAAGCATATTGTGTATTGTGGCTCCCCAAGCTTACCTTGAAAATCCTAACATGATTTACAGCAGGAATTTTCCTCTGCTACCTTCTCGATCATCATTTGTGGCAGCAGTTCAAGCGCTGCTGCTCAACCGGAAACAGGGCACCTTGATCAAACAATTCTGTGGCACTACTGTTTCAGCAGATCAGCTCACTGAATGACTGGCATCATGGAGATCAATGCTGAATATCTCTACTTTTTATTTGAGGGATTTTATGCAGACATTAGCACACAAACTCGCCGCTATAGTTTTTACCGATATCGTTGGGTATACGGCAACCACCCAAGTCAATGAACAGAAAGCCTGGTCGCAGGTCCGGAAACATGAGGAAGCAATTGAGTCCTGTACCCAACAATATGGAGGTGAAGTCCTGAACTACTATGGTGATGGCAGTCTGGCCACCTTCTCCAGTGTAACGAATGCTATTGAGGCAGCCGGCAAAATTCAGGAGAAGATGCAGGAATGGCCGAGAGTACCCCTGCGCATAGGCATCCATCTGGGAGAAATCCACTTTAAAGACGGCAAGTATTTAGGAGATGGCATCAACATCGCTTCCCGCATCCAGTCAGAAGCGGAAGAAGGCCAAATCTACGTATCTGAGACAGTGTACCAAATGGCGAAAAACAAACCGAATTTCCGGTTTGAAGCGCTAGGCGAAAGTTCTCTAAAAAATGTTGATCGTCCCGTCAAAATCCACCGGGTAAAAGTTATCGGTTACATGGGCGCATCGACCCAGAAAAAGTCAACAAAGAAATCCCCATGGATCTATTGGGTGGCTGGGCTTCTAATCCTTGCTGGAGTTATTTTTTACCTGGGCCGGCGAACAGCTGCTCCGTCGAACCGGGTAACCAACCAGGTCCCCTCAATCTTAATTTTACCCTTCGAAGAGCAGTATCCGGGGGATGAAGAAAATTATTTTGGCATAGGCGTCGCCGATGAGATCCGGTCGAAACTATCCAGCTTCCGGCAGTTAGAGGTAAAATCGCGTTCCTCCTCTCTGTTTTTACAGGATAAGAATTGGAGTGCCAAAGAGATCGCGGACCAGTTGGAAGTGCAGTATATTCTGGAGGGATCGATCCGTCAACAAGACGACCAGGTATATCTGAACCTTTCATTGATCGATGCCAGGGAGGATCATCTGATCCAACCGATCGATTATCGTGGGGGGCTTAATACCGACTTTATTGGTGTACAAAACGAAATTGCCAGGACGGTCATTGAACTGATCAAGATAACCCTCCTGCCCGATGAGCAAGAAAAATTAACGGAAGTTGCCACAGATAATTTCGAAGCTTACAAATATTATTTAATGGGATTGAACTATTTGTATAAAGGCAGTTTACAGGAATACCAAAATAAAGCGGAGCAGTATTTTCGCCAGGCGATCCAGGAAGATTCCGGCTTGGTCGTAGCGTATGCCGGCTTGACTGAAGCGCTCATGTTCGGAGCTGGGTTTGGCTACAAATCCACCGCGGAGGCCTTGGAAAATGCCCGACCATTTGCCGAAAAGGCCTATCAAATGGATCCTAGCCTGGCAAAAACTAACCAGGTGATGGGCACCATCTATTTGTTTTCGGGAAATTTTATTCAAGCGGAAGAGAAATTGAAACAAGCCATTGAAATCGATCCCTCCCATGAGTTGTCATATGCTTATTTGGCCTTCATTTACCGGGCCATGGAGCGCTTTGACCTGGCCCTGGATCATATGAATATGGCCATCCGTCTCCATCCGTTCAGCCCTCCGCTGAAATACAATTACTTTAAGGTATTCATCGAAGCCGGCCGCATAGAAGAGGCCATTGCCGTAATCGATTCTTTTTTACTCGACTACCCCACTTCCAACATATTATTGTTTGGAAAGGGATTGGCCCTCACCTTGCAAGGTGCCTACGATGAAGCCATTGAAACGTTTTTGTCCAGACCCGTAGAGACGAAAGCCTTTAATTGGGTGTTGGGATATACCTATGGACTAAAGGGGGATACGGTAAAAGCCAGGGAAGTACTCGACTATTTACTGGAAAAGGCGGAGAAAACCTATATTTCACCCTCCCAGATTGCCTGTGTTTATCTCGGTCTGGGCGACATGGAAAAGGTATACGAATGGTTTGAAAAAGAAGATTCAATCTATTTTAAACTGTTCCCCATGTTTAGAGAGCTACGCTATGATCCCAGGCTGAAGAATGCTTTTGCTTTTATGCAGCCCTTTCTGGATTGATTGGCAAGTTAGATTGAAAATTCGTCTTTATTAATTATCCCTAGCGGTAGTGTCCTATGAACTTGTGGTGGCATTGCAAACGGTGGTTTCAACCGGAGGTTGGTCGTGTCAACCTGGATCCGAACCGATTGATAAGTCTGGATCGCCAGCCAGAGATTGAAGAGCTGATGTCCTCGGTAGGCTTTTCGAAGCCAGATCGAATCTTACCGCTTAGATCCACCAACAATGAAGTATACGAGTTACAGTACGACCATCATTTTCTGGTGCTGAAAATCGACCTCAACGATACTGACTCTTCCCTGCTTTATGAGGATGCGGTGTTGCGGTTTCTGAAGAAGCAGAGACTTCCCCACCCGGGAGTTCTTCGTAGCGGCTCCACTGAAGAGCCTAAACTGACCTGGCTACTCATGAAGCAGGAAGGTTATGCGATGCATTTTTATCGATGGATTATTCCCCTGCTGTTGTACGAGTCAGGCAAACTATTAGCCAACTACCACTCGGTGCTATTCGATGAAAATCAGCAAGAGGAAGAAGGACTTACTGCCGGGATTCGCATCGATCGACTCCTCCCTTTCGATAGTTGGTCAAATGACCTGAGTAAATTGATCGAACAACGGGTCATTTCATCTGGATCTGCTGAAACCATCTTAAGGAAGCTGAAGAGAGTAACCGAACCACCAGGTAGGTCACTTTGTCATGGTGAATTTACCCTGCCCCACATTCTGGTCAAAAAGAAAAGGGTCAACTGCGCGATTGACTGGCCATCTGCTTGCTGGTCCTGTCCCGCTTCGGATCTGGCGATCAGCGAAGTTTACTTCCGATCTATTCAGTATCCATTTCGTTACTTCCTAAAAGGATACCGCACTATGCTGTCGATCGACGACTATCTAGCGCACCGACAGGAATATATGATTCTTGCTGTCATTAAACGTCTAAGGACATCTGCACGTGTGGATCAAAACGATAGATTCTTAAAAGTCCTGCACCAAATTATCGATGGAAAACACCAGCCCTGATAATTTGGCAGTCGTAATTTCTGTCTACCGCCCAAACGGCAATCTATTTACTACCAGCTGGCCATTGCTCATTACCAGTACTACGTCTTGCAATGCTTTAATGGATTCAATTGGATTGTCTGGTACAGCAATGAGATCTGCTTCCAAGCCCACCTCCAATTTTCCGGTCAGGGAGCCTAGATCCAGGAGTTCGGCCGCTAGTGATGTGGTCGTTTTCAGAGCATCATATGGAGCCATACCTAGGCGAACAAAATGCTCCACCTCCATGGAGACCCGGCTCGTGCTATGGGGGTGATACCGGTTGTCGGCGCCCGTGGCCAGCTTCACTCCCAGCTCATCAGCACGTTTGATAACCGCTTCACTCTTGGGAATCATGTAGCGACCTCTCATGTTGATGACCGGATCATCATAGTCTCCTCCCGGCTCAACCAGATCCCAAAGGGTAATGTGGGTAGGGACCAGAAAACAATCCCGCTCTTTCATCAATTGCAGTGTCTCGTCAGATAAGAAAGTACCATGCTCGATGCTTTTAGCTCCAGCCTGCACAGCTGCCATTGCTCCTTCATCTCCATGGGCATGAACCATCACCGGCACACCCAGCTTCGCTGCCTCGTCCATAATGACTTCTAATTGCGAAAGCGTATAAGTCTGCTTTCTAGGATCGGTGTCGGGCAGCCCGGCTCTTTCGGTACCACGAGCTTTAATAACCCTGGCTCCGCGATCCACATTGATCCTAACCACAGCTCGCAGTTCTTCCTCGGTATCGATGCTATCCATCATGGCCAACCGGCTGTCAGCCAAGGCCGTCTCTCCAAGATCCGGAGTGATGTAAACACCAGCTGGTACCATATCAGGTCCGGCAAGCTTTGCAGCTTCGACCATATGGGAAAGGGCAACATCCTGATAGGCTGGAACACTTGCACTTCGAACGGTGGTCACCCCCGAATGCAGAGCTACTTTCGCCGATTCCAGGCTCGACAGGTGTGTGTGGACGTCAATCATTCCCGGTAAAAGATAGGTTCCGTCCAGATCAAGTAGATCGCATTCTTCCCCGACCGCCAGATCTTCACTGATTTCCTTGATAAGCCCATCTTGCACCAATAGCGAAACATCAGTACGAATCAAACGATTCTCGATATCGACAAGTTGAAAATTGGTCAATTGATAACATCCGGAATGGTACATCTTTTGAGCCAGCACTGACCAGGATGATAGTAAACTGCTTAATAGCAGGAATAGCATTTTCTGTTGCATTGTGGGAATTTAATAAACTCCTTCACAAGCAGGTCAATTTCCTAGGTGCTAGTCACCGAACCCCTTTTCAATATTAGCGCACTTATCAAAGTAATAATTGAGCCCATGAGGATCACTATGACAAACATGAGTAAACCCTGAAACCACGGGTCCATCACAAATTCTGGCATTTGATCCAATTGCTGCTGTGCCTCTGCTAGTTCATCGGCAGTGAAGTATTTCTTCCGCCATTCCTGAAATACTTCACCGGAAAACTGAAAAAATCCTACACTATACAAACCCATGATCAATGCTGTAATCGATGTAATTCCGATACCGATCTTTAACCCCTGGGCAAATGAGAGCTGACCAATGTTCGTCGTATCCCGAAAATATCTTAGACCTAACGGGATGCTGAGCAATGCGATAAAAATGGAGACGAAACCGGCAACTTGTGAGGCATCATATCCCAGATTTCTGGCAATCAAATGCCAATTTATCACTGCTAGTATAATGGAGATGACACCTCCTGCCATACCATATCCAAACACTGTTTTTCTCATTGCAATTTGGTTTGTTCAATTTGCCTAATACTACAATTCTGATGCTTTTTAAGCCTCATTCGAAAGTACCAATCTCACCTACGTAGTTGAATTAGAACTAAAGTACCGATGCCAATCAAGGAAGGATCTTCAGCGTTCGTCCAATTTTGACCGCCTCTGTTCTTCTTCGGGCATTCAGTTTTGACAACACATTTGACACATGTGTTTTGACGGTGCTTTCCGAGATATAAAGACTTTCTGCGATCTCAAGATTAGACAACCCTTCGGCCATCAATGAAAGGACTTTAAACTCCTGACTACTCAGATTCACCTCATTTTTTGGCAGTTGGACAGGCCGGTATGCTCCGATGGATGGACGTCGGAATAGCTTGGCCAGCACAACGCCCAGGACCAGAAAAGCAGGTCCCACGATAAAGACCCAATGAAATCCCGACGCCCCGAAGCTCCACATCGACCATTTGCTGATCTGTAGCAGTAACAAAATGGCAATGGAAATACCTCCAAACACCAGAATTGTCTTCTTCACTTCGCTCCGATTTTACATACCCGGCGATTAGGCAGGGGGTAAAACGAAGGAAATGAATCTTGGTCGCTTTGGCAAGTATTCCAAAGGAACCATTTCCGCTTTCGAGTAGATTTCTTTAGCCCTACAGTTTGATGATCCGTTGCTGAAAGATATTCGAGGTTGTTTCTATCTGCAAGAAATAAACTCCACCTGGCAGATCAGAAACCTTGATGACTCCCTTCTTCAGAACTTTGCTCACATCTAGATAAATCAGGTGTTTGCCTGCCGAGTCTAAAATCTGTAACAGTTTGAGATCTTGAGGATTTTGCAGCCGGATATTCAAATAATCAGCCACCGGGTTGGGAAAAACCTCAATCAATTCGCTCAATTGCACATCGATGATTGAGGTTGTAGAACAGCCATTTGACGGAGCATTGCTATAGTCAAATACTATTTCCGGACACTCAGTTGAGTTTACCTCGTTACCCTCACCGACTATATCAACCGAAACATCTGATTCGACATAGAAAAGATTGTTGTTGCCTACCACGTTTACGTCACCGCCGTTCTTGATATATACGGTATGACCATCACCAGTAATCTCCACATCAGCACCATCATTTGTGTACACCGTATTCCCGTTGGATACCAAGTTTAGTTGACCTCCCGACTCAACGAAAAATGTGCCTTCAATGGATCCCGGCACGTCTGAACGACTATCACTACAAATCCAGTAAGTGCCTGCCTGAACCACCGTTTGATCAGTTGAAATCACCACCGCATTGGCAGGAATTTGTCCGATACATTGCACAGATCCGCCTCCACCACCATCAATACATCCGTTAGCAGGAGCATCAGAATAGTCAAAGTCTACCGAGCCGCAGTCCACATCATTAATTTCGTTATTAAATCCTACTACATCTGCTGGCACATTATCTTCTATATAGACAATATTGTCATTTCCCACTATATCGATCTCACCGCCGTTCCGAACATAAACCACATGGCCATCGCCGGTGATATTCACATCGGCACCGGCATTAACATAAATAGTATCACCGTTTGACACGAGATTTAAATGGCTTCCTGATTCCATATAGAAGTTTGCTTCGATCGGGATAGGAACATTAACAAAGCCGCCATCACAGACCCAGTACACACCATCTTCTGTTATTGATACGTTGACATCAATTATGGTGGCGTCGGCTGGAATTTGCGCGGCGCAGTTCTGTGCATACAGAGCTGAAACGTTTAAGCCGGTCATACCAATCATCAGACAATAGAGAAATAATTTCTTCATCATATTAAAGTTTTCATAAATCTAACAGAAGGTCGGATGCCTGAAGGTCACACGAATTAGTCTGAACCATTCCCAGTTTGCCAGAATTAGACGAACGGTTAATGATCTGAAAGTCAATACTCTAGCTGGTGGCTAAATCATCAGAAAAGTTTCTAAAGCTGCTGGGATTCTTGCCGGTAATTTTCTTGAAAGCAGTGTTAAAGGTGCTTTTCGAGTTGAAGCCGGCCCTTTGAGCAAGATAAATCACTGTGTATTTGCTATTGGATTTGTCCATCAACATCTGCTTGACATCCTCTACGCGATATCGATTGATATAGTCATAGAAGTTCATCTCCATTCCCCGGTTGATGGCTTGAGAAAGGACAGGGTTGGAAACATTCAATTTCGAGGCAATGTCCGATAGCGTCAGCTTGCTATCTTGATAGATCTTCTCATCTATCATCAGCATTTCAAGTTGGGCACAGATTTCACTTATCCGGTCTGGATCCATCTGATAAGACTCATATTTATTTTCCTTCAAATCGCTGATCTCCCTTTGAGAATATTGTCGGTGCAGCTCCACATCGATTTCCGACTGCATCGTATTGCGATAACCAATAATCAGCAGTATGGTCGTAATTACGATATATAGCGGGAGGTAAGTTGAAATGGGCAGAGAATCAGGATAGGCCATCCATTCTTTGATGTAGAATCCAAGCCAGATTGTCCAGGCTAGGCCAAGACCCACAGCGGTCCATTGCAACCATTTTACCTCCAGGCGATCAATGTTACTCAGGTACTGTTTGAGTTTTGCATGATAGCGCACAAGTAGAAGATAAACGATAATCAAAAAGAATAGACCATAAAAAATGCTCAAACCTTCGATGATCAGAAATTCAGACTGAATGTATTCAAACTCAGACTTCCGGTCTGAATGAAATGTGCTGACATAGATAGCCCTCAACACTGTATAAAGGATATGCAAACCAGGTATGATAAAGTAGGTTTGTTCCCTGCGGCCAACCTTAAAATCAGGTTCGATCAATGTACGGGCATAAAGCCAAAAAAGTGGTCCGAAAAAGAACTGACTCGGAATCTCATGGAAATAGTACCAGCTCAGGTTCGAGTACAGGTAAGGAGTGAACTCAAGATCGAGGAAACTGATAATAAAAGCGAGGTAGAAAAGATGAAACCATCTATTCGCTTCACGGTTCCGATGAGTAAACAGATTGATCAGAAAAATGATCGTTGCATTAATGACAAAGTAGACGAGTACCAACTCATGGATATAGATGCCCTCAATTCTCAATAGCCGGATATTTAGGATAACTTCAAATATGACAGCCTGCTCGTCACAATAGGCAGTGCTCCTTGATGATAAGCATTCCGATCAATACAAGGAGTATTACTTGCAGGATCTTTTTCGA
>Ga0224512_10003105_pt1 | contig 14792 bp, 11 predicted proteins | sample SF_May12_sed_USG_4_FD_169103 | JGI IMG/M metagenome (GOLD analysis project Ga0224512, IMG submission 169103) | Sediment microbial communities from San Francisco Bay, California, United States - SF_May12_sed_USGS_13 | ecosystem: Environmental > Aquatic > Marine > Sediment | place: USA...
CCACGACCGCTACTTTCTCGACAACGCGGCGGGCTGGATCCTCGAGCTGGACCGGGGCCGCGGGATTCCCTGGCGCGGCAACTACTCGTCCTGGCTCGAGCAGAAGAGCCGGCGGCTCGCGGTGGAGGAGAAGCAGGCGTCTGCGCGGCGGCGCACCCTCGAGCGCGAGCTGGAATGGGTCCGGATGTCACCGCGGGCGCGCCAGGCCAAGAGCAAGGCTCGGCTCAAGGCCTACGAGACGCTCGTGGCCGAGGGCGAGCGGCGGCTTACCGAGAGCGTGGAGATCGCGATCCCGCCCGGCCCGCGCCTCGGCGACCTCGTGGTGGAGGCGGAGCACCTGCGCAAGGGTTACGGCGAACGGCTGCTCGTCGACGAACTGAGCTTCTCGCTACCGCCGGGGGCGATCGTCGGCGTCATCGGCGGCAACGGCGCCGGCAAGACGACGCTCTTCCGGATGATCGCCGGCGAGGAGAAGCCGGAATCCGGAACGCTGCGGCTGGGCCCGACCGTGAAGGTTGCCTACGTCGACCAGTCGCGCGAGAAGCTCGACTCCGAGAACACCGTGTGGGAAGAGATCAGCCAGGGCGAGGACCGGATCCGCGTCGGTCCCCGGGAGCTCGGCTCGCGCGCGTACGTGGCGGCCTTCGGCTTCAAGGGTCCGGATCAGCAGAAGCGCGTGGGCCAGCTCTCCGGCGGCGAGCGCAACCGGCTCCACCTGGCCCGGGTGCTGCGCAGCGGCGGCAACCTGCTGCTCCTCGACGAGCCGACCAACGACCTCGATGTCGACACGCTGCGCGCGCTGGAGGACGCGCTGCTCGACTTCGCGGGCTGCGCCGTGGTGATCTCTCACGATCGCTGGTTCCTCGACCGCATCGCGACCCACATCCTGGCCTTCGAGGGGGAGAGCCGGGTCGAGTGGTTCGAGGGGAACTACCAGGAGTACGAGAAGGACCGCCGCCGCCGGCTCGGCAGCGACGCCGACCAGCCCCACCGCCTCCGCTACCGCCGCATCGACGCGTAGTCTCGTGATCCGGTGCCGGGGCCGCGGCAGGCCCCTCCGCGAATGGCTCGGCCGCCAACCCCGAGGGCCTCGCGGCGGATGCTTCCATGGAAGGGCGGCTGTGGAGTCGCTGCGTCAGCCGGCGTCGCGTGCGAGCCGGATTCCGCTGAACTGCCAGCGCGCGTCCGGGAAGAAGAAGTTGCGGTACGTCGGCCGGATGTGCGATCGCGGCGTCGCGCAGGATCCGCCGCGGAGCGTGATCTGGTTGCACATGAACTTGCCGTTGTACTCACCCACGGGGCCCGGCGGCGGGCGGTAGCCGGGGTAGGGCGCGAAGGGACTCCCCGTCCACTCCCAGACGTCCCCGAAGAGCTGGGACGGACCCTGCGTGCCCGGCTCGGCGGGTGCGGGGTGGAAGCGCCCGCTCTCCACGAAATTTCCCTCGCTGGACGCCGCCGCCGCCGCGGACTCCCATTCGGCTTCGGTCGGGAGGCGTGCGTCGGTCCAACGCGCGTAGGCATCGGCCTCGTAGTAGCTCACGTGACAGACGGGCTCTTCGGGGCGGAGCCGTCGCAGGCCGGCCAGCGTGAATACGAAGCGGCATCCGTCCCGGGTCTCCCAGTAAAGGGGCGCGCTCCAGTCCCGCGACTGCCGGACGCTCCAGCCGTCCGACAGCCACAGCTCGGGCCGCTCGTAGCCGCCGTCCTCCGCGAAGGCAAGGTACTCGGCGTTCGTCACGAGGCGCGATCCGAGAGCGAAGGCCTCGACGAAGACGCGATGCCGCGGCCTCTCGCAATCGAACGCGAAGCCCCGCCCCTCATGACCGATCCAGCGCAGCCCCTCGGCGTACGGGTGCCAGGCGTGCGGCGACGGCTCGACCGGTGCGGGTTCGGGAGCATCGCAGTACGCGGGATGCAACGGATTGTGCGAGAGCACGTGCTGGACGTCGGTGAGCGCGAGTTCCTGGTGCTGCTGCTCGTGATGCAGTCCCAGCTCGATCGAGGCCCGCCGCTCCGGATCGAGGTCGGGACCCTTCGCGAGCAGGGCGACCACGTGGTGGTCGACGTGCCGCCGGTACGCGAGCACCTCTTCCAGCGACGGTCGTGTCAGCAGGCCCCGCTGCGGCCGTGGGTACCGCGCGCCCATGCTGTGGTAGTAGGAGTTGAAGAGGTACCGGTACTCGGCGTGGTACGGGCGGTAGCCGGGCATCGCCGGCTCGAGCACGAAGTTCTCGAAGAACCAGCTCGTGTGCGCCAGGTGCCACTTGACGGGGCTCGCCTCCTCCATCGACTGGACGGCGCAGTCTTCGGGCGAGAGCGGCGCGGCCAGCCGGATCGTCCGTTCTCGGACGTTTCGGTAGCGGAGCGAGAGGTCGACGCGGGCGTCGTCGAGCGAATCCATGGGGAGACTGCCGAGAGGGACGGTTGCGGCGGCGCTCATCGACGGGCTCCTGACTGGATCGGAGGGATCGGCGCTCGGGGCCATCGCCGGCGCCGTGTGGCGGGGAGCCCATACCGTATGCGCCGTAGCGGCGATTTTCAACCGGACCCCGCCGGCGAACTCGACGCGGAGCTGCCGGGTTCGATCTCGACCATGGTACCGTGGTCGCCGAGGGGGACCGATCCCGTGCGCATCCGACAGGTCGCACTCGCCGCCCGAGAGATCGAGCCCGTGGTCGCCGACCTGTGCGCCGTCCTCGGAATCGAGGTCGCCTACCGCGATCCCGGCGTGGAAGTCTTCGGCCTCGAGAACGCCGTGATGCCCGTGGGAGACGCCTTCCTCGAGGTCGTATCGCCGATCCGGGCCGACACGACGGCGGGTCGCTTCCTCGAGCTCCGGGGCGGTGACGCCGGCTATATGCTGATCGTCCAGTCCGAAGACCTCGACGCCGATCGCCGGCGTGTAGCCGAGGCCGGGGCCCGGGTCGTCTGGGAGATCGCCTTTCCGGACATCGCCACCATCCATCTGCACCCACGCGACGTGGGCGGGGCGATCCTGTCGCTCGACGTCGCCCGCCCCCCGGAGTCGTGGCGCTGGGCGGGGCCGGAGTGGCCGGCGCACGTGCGCACCGACGTCACGTCGGGGATCCGCGGCGTGGAGCTTCGCTCGGCGGATCCGGCGGCCCTGGCACGCCGCTGGTCGCAGGTGCTCGGGCAGCCGGCCCGGCCGGCGCGGGCGGGCACCTGGGAAATCGCCCTCGTCGGCGGCGGCCTCCGCTTCGCCGCCGCGCGCGACGGCCGCGAGGAGGGCCTCGTCGGGTTCGACGTGATCGCGGTCGATCGCGCGCGCATCCTGGACGCGGCCCGGTCTCGCGGACTGGAGGCGACGGAGGACGAGGTGCGCGTGGGGGGCGTTCGGATTCGGCTGTGCTGAGTGACGCGGCCGGGGTCGAGGCGGATCCCTCCGCGAATGGCTCGGCCGCCAACGGGGCACGGGGTGGGCGGGCACGAAATCACCCGGCCGAGGCGGGTTGCCGTGCGGAGATTGAGGGCGGCCTGCGCTTGATTTCGCTGCGGGATCCGCCTCGGCCCCGGCCGCTGCGTCAGACGGATCCCTCCGCGAATGGCTCGGCCGCCAACGGGGCACGGGGTGGGCGGGCACGAAATCACCCGGCCGAGGCGGGTTGCCGTGCGGAGATTGAGGGCGGCCTGCGCTTGATTTCGCTGCGGGATCCGCCTCGGCCCCGGCCGCTGCGTCAGACGGATCCCTCCGCGAATGGCTCGGCCGCCGACGGGGCACGGGGTGGGCGGGCACGAAATCACCCGGCCGAGGCGGGTTGCCGTGCGGAGATCGAGGGCGGCCTGCGCTTGATTTCGCGGAGGGATCCGCCTCGACCCCGGCCGCTGCGTCAGTTGGTGCCCAGCAGGCCGTCGAGCACGCTGAGGACGGAAGGGGGGTCGTCGCAGATCCAGGCGGCTCCGGCGCGTTCGAGCTCTTCGCGGGTGCCGTAGCCGTAGGTGACGCCGATCGCGTCGAGGCCGCAGGCGCGCGCGCCGCTCACGTCGTGATGGCGGTCCCCGACGACGACGGCCGCGTCCGGGGCGATGGACTCGCGCCGGAGCACGCGGGCGACGAGGTCCTGTTTTCGCCCGAGCTCTCCGGAGCGGCTTCCGCAGACGCCGGCCAGGTACGCGGCCAGCCCGAAGTGCGCGAGGACGCGCACGGCGATGACCTCGAGCTTCGAGGTCACCACGTAGGACCGCCAACCGCGGGCTCGAATGCCCTCCAGCAGCTCGACGACACCGGGGTAGACGGCATTCTCGTAGAGCCCGCGCTCCGCGTAGCGCTTCCGGTACAGGCGGATCGCCTCGTCGACGCTCGCCTCCGCGGCCCCGGCCATCCACTCGCCGAGCACCTCACGCAGCGGCGGCCCGACGGCGCGGGCGAGATCGATGTGCGGCGGCTCGCAACCGAGAGTGGCGAGCGCGTGGCGGAGGCAGCGTTCGACGCCGATCCCGGGATCGGTCAGCGTTCCGTCGAGGTCGAGCAGGATCGCCGCCATCGCCCGCAACGGCGCGGGCCCTAGATGCCCAGGTTGCTCAGCGTGTCCATCACGCGCCCGACGGCCGCGGCCAGTGTGGGGTGGGTCTCTTCGAACTGACGGGTCGCTTCCCGCAGTCGCTCGACGAGCCCCTCCGGCTCCTCGGCCGGAGCGTCGTCGGCGCGATCGAGCAGTGTCCGGATGTCGTCGAGCACGCTGCCGAGCAGCTCCATCGATCGGTCGTCGACGGACTCGGTGCTCGCGAGCTCGGCGTGGAGCTCTTCGAGGCGCTCGCGAAGCTGCTTGTTCATCTCGGCCGACCTCCCGGCGCACGGCGCGCAGCGGGGAATATAGTGCAGCGGCCCGCCCGGTCGCGGCGGGGTCTCAGCTCCGGAAGGTCTCGCGAATGCGCTCGACCGCAGCGTCGATGTTCTCGCGGGAGTTGAAGGCGGAGAGGCGCACGTAGCCCTCTCCGGAAGCGCCGAAGCCCGAGCCCGGGGTGCACACCACGTGGGCGTCGGAGAGCAGGCGATCGAAGAACTCCCACGACGGCGTCCCGCCAGGCGTGCGGACCCAGACGTAGGGTGCGTTCTCACCTCCGAAGACCCGAAAGCCCGCGCCGCCCAGGCCCTCGCGCAGGCGGGCGGCGTTGGTCATGTAGTAGGCGACCTGCTCGCCGGTCTGCTTGCGACCCTCCGGCGTGAAGACCGCCTCCGCGGCCCGCTGCACCGGGTACGGCACGCCATTGAACTTCGTGGCGTGGCGCCGCGCCCACAGGCCGTTGAGCGGAACCCTCGCCCCGTCGGCGTCCGAGCCCGTGAGCGCCTGCGGAACCACCGTGTAGGCGCAGCGCAGCCCCGTGAACCCGGCGCGCTTCGAGAAGCTCCGCATCTCGATGGCGCACTCGCGGGCGCCCTCGATCTCGTAGATCGAGTGGGGCAGGGTCGGATCCTGGATGAAGGCGTCGTAGGCCGCGTCGAAGATCAGCACCGCGTCGCGTTCGCGCGCCCAGGCCACCCAGTCGGCCAGGTTCTCCCGCGAGGCGACGGCGCCCGTCGGATTGTTCGGCGAGCACAGGTACGCGAGGTCCACGCTCCCTTCGGGCGGCCCCGGCACGAAGCCGTTCTTCTCGGTGGCCGGGAGGTACAGGACCTGCTCGTAGCGTCCCCGCTCGTCCCCGGGTCCGGTGCGGCCCGCCATGACGTTGGTGTCGACGTACACGGGGTACACCGGGTCGGTGACGGCGATGGTGCACCCGGCGCCGAAGATCTCCTGGATGTTGCCGCTGTCCTGCTTGCTTCCGTCCGAGACGAAGATCTCGTCCCGCGCGACGGTGACGCCGCGCGCGTCGTAGTCGTGAGCCCGGATGGCGTCGATCAGGAAGTCGTAGGCGCCCCGATCGGGCCCGTAGCCGCGAAAGCCCTCCGCGGTGCCCAGCTCGTCGGCGGCCCGGCGCAGGGCGTCCACGGCGGCGATCGCCAGCGGCAGCGTGACGTCCCCGATGCCGAGACGGATGAGCCGGGCGTCGGGATTCTCCGCGTGGAACGCGGCCACCCGCCGGCCGATCTCCGGAAACAGATACCCCGCTCGAAGCTTCCGATAGTGGTCGTTGATCCGCGCCATGGCCGCGAACGATAGCGGCTATGCGGGATCGATGAGTACTCCCGGGTTCAGGATGCCGGCGGGGTCGAGCTCGGCCTTGGCGGCTCGCAGCGCGCGGGCGAAGCCTTCCGGCCGCTGCCGGTCGTACCAGCGGCGGTGGTCGCGGCCGACGGAGTGATGGTGGGTGATCGTCCCGCCGGCGCGCAGGATGGCCTCGCTGGCCGCCGCCTTGATCTCGCCCCACTGCTCGAGTTCGCTGCCGCGACGGCCGGGTGCGATCACCGTGTAGTAGGGCGCGGGGCCGTCGGGATAGACGTGAGTGAAACGACAGGCGACCGAGCCCGTGGCGCACACGCGCTTCACGGCGTCCCGGGCCGCGTTCGTCACCGCCTCGTGAAACACCTCGAAGCGGTCCCACGTGATGGCCGTCTCGAAGGTCTCCGAGATCACCGCGGCTCGCACCAAGACGTCGCGCAGGTAAGGTGCGCCGAGGAAGGCCCGGCGCCAGACGCCGGCCGCGCCTTCGCGGGTCGCCGACGCGTCGGTGCGGGTGCGGCCGGCCCCCTCGGGCACCTCCCCCCCGGCGTCGCGACAGCACTCGAGTGCGCGCCCCATCTGTGCGTCGAGCGGGTGGTCGGCCGATTCGAAGCCGACCACGAGGATCGCCGCGTCGCCGGAGCCGGCGCCGGAGATGGCCGCCTCTCCCGGGTCGAGCAGGCGGCAGTTCGTGGGGTGGAGACCCGACTGGGCGAGCGCGCGCACGGCCCGGGCTCCGCCCAGGAAGCCGTCGTCGCCGGCGAAGCGCACGGAGGCCGAGGCCCGGACCGTGGGCCGGTCCTGAAGGCGCATCCAGGCCTCGACGATGATGCCGAGAATGCCCTCCGAGCCGATCACGAGCCGGTCGGGGCTGGGACCGGCCCCGGACCCGGGGAGGCGACGGCTCTCCATCACGCCGGTCGGTGTCACGATCCGCAGGGCTTCGACGAAGTCGTCGATGTGGGTGTACAGCGTGGCGTAGTGCCCGCCGGAGCGGGTGGCGATCCAGCCACCGAGCGTGGAAAGCTCGAAGGACTGGGGGAAGTGGCGCAGGGTGAGCCCCTGGGGCCGCAGCGCAGCCTCGAGGGCGGGCCCCAGGATGCCGGCCTGGATGCGCGCCGCGCGCGACTCGCGGTCGATCTCGAGGACGCGATCCAGTCGCCCGAGGTCGATGGACACGGCGCCGCGGTACGCGTCCGCGACGTCGGGCTCGACGCCGCCCACTACGCTCGAGCCGCCGCCGTAGGGGATCGCGGCCGCGCCGACTCCGGAGCACCAGTCGAGAACCGCGACGACCTCCGGCTCGTCGCGGGGGAACGCGACGAAGTCGGGCGGATGGGTGAACTCGCCTCGCACCCCGCGGACGATGTCGCGGAACGACTTCCCATAGGTATGGGAGGCGCGGTCGCGCGGGCTCGTCGAGCAGAGCTCCGCCAGGCTCGCCGGCGGCGCGAGCCGGGGTGCGCGCAGCGACACGTCCTCGATCCGTGGCGCCGGTGCGATCTCGAGCCCCGAAACGCCGAATCGCCGCTCCAGCGTCCGGGCGATCCCGGCGGCTTGATCGTCGTCGGGGCCCTCGCCCTCGTACCCCCAGCCCCAGAACTTCCGACGCCGCTCCATCGTTCCGAAGGTACCCTACCGGTCGTCCGCGCGTGTGTCAGAATCCGCGCCATGTCGTTTCCCGGGTCGCCGCGCAGACTACGGCTCACCCCGGTTGCGGCGGCGGCGGCGGCGGTCGCCTCGGCGTCGGGGGGATGGATCGCAACCGACACCCTGGAGCGCGACAACGACTTCTGCAACGCCTGCCATCTCGAGCCCGACGTCCCGCTCCACATCGACATTCGACGGGATTTCGACCTGCGCCTCCCCGTCGACCTCGCGGGTCTCCACAACCGGGCCGCCCGCCAGGCAGGGGGCGAGCGGGACTTTCGCTGCATCGACTGCCACGGCGGCACGGGTCCGCTCGGACGCCCGCGTGTCAAGGCCCTCGCCGCGACGGACGCTTTCTGGTACGTGGTCGGGCGCTTCGAGGAGCCCGACGGGATGCTCTGGCCGCTTTGGGACGAGGACTGCGGGAAATGCCACCCGGCCTTCGACGAGGGCGAGGCGGAGGCCTGGCGGACGCCGCGCTTCCACCAGCTCCCGGTTCACAACGTGGCGCTGGGGGTGGGCTGCGTCGAGTGCCACCGCACCCACGATCGCGGTGGCGCTGCAAACGCCTATTTTCTGCGCGTGCGCTGGGTCCGAACCCAGTGTGCACGCTGTCATTCCGAGTTTCAGGAGGACACAGGATGAGGATTCGAATCGCCCGTGCCGTGATCGCCGTAGCCGTGGGGATCGCCCCGGCGGTCGCCGCCGGGTATCCCGGCGGCACACCGGATTTCCAGACCAACGTGGCGCCCTTCTGCGCCGGCTGTCACTCGTCGAGGTCCGCGGAGTACCTGGCCGGCGCCGGCGATCGGGCGGCGAAGGAGGTGGCGGAGCGCAAGCACATCGCGGTCGTCCTCTCGGGGCAGAAGGGCTACGAGAGCCTCAGCGAATCCGATCGCGCGACGCTGGCAGACCAGATCCGGGCCCTGGATGCCGCCTCGACCGTGACGATCGAGGCGCCCGCGGTCGTCGGCGCCGGTCAGACGTTCCAGGTCACCGTGAGCGTCACCGGCGGCGCCGGACCGGCAGTCGGCGTGGCCCTCGTTGACCGCGACCACCGCTGGTACGCGCGTCCCGCCTCGGCGGCCGGCTGGCAGATCGCGGCGCCCCCGGCGGTGATCGGCCCCGATGGCCGTCCGCAGAGCCAGTGGATCTCGAAGCGCCCCGAGAAACTCGATCGGAACCTGTCCTTCGTGAACGTGACCGGGGTCTCCTCGGACGCGTCCGCCGGTCGCTGGGCCAGCGCGACGGTGGTCTTCGCCGTGCGCGCGCCGGATCGGCCCGGCACCTACCCCTTGGCCGCGGCCTACTTCTATGGAACCGAGAAGGCGACGGTACTGGGCTACACGACCAGCGCTCTCGGGAGCAAGGAGGTGCGGGGCGGCTTCACGGGGGGCTCGGGCCGCCTGCTCTTCACCCCCGTCGAGCAGATCGAGGTCCAGGTCCAGCCGCCGGCGCCCCAATAGGCCGGTGACGCTCGCGTTCGCGGGCTGAGCGGGCCGAGGCCGAGGGAGATCCCGCAGCGAAATCAAGCGCAGGCCATCAATGCCTTGGCAAGGCGGCGCAGCCGCCGCGCAGTGAGCCGAAGGCGAACGTAGGCGGGCCCCCGCAAAGACAGGCGGCGCAGCCGCCGCGCAGTGAGCCGAAGGCGAACGAAGCCCTCCAGGGATGGCCGAGCCATGCGCGGAGGGATCTTCCTCGGCCTCGGCCCCCGCCCCGGTTCAGCGATAGCGTGTGAATTCGCCGGCGCGGAGGCGGCGCATGTAGGCGTCGAGGTCGGCCTTTACCTTGCCCGAAAGCAGCATCACGCCGATCAGGTTGGGGAAGGCCATGCCCAGGATCATCATGTCTCCGAAGTCGATCACGGCCTGCGCCTGGAAGATCGCGCCGAGCCAGGCGAAGATCAGGAAGACCGCCTTGTAGCCGAGGATCGAGCGGATCCCGAACAGCTGCGCCCAGCACTGCTCGCCGTAGTAGCTCCACGAGATCATCGTGCTGAACGCGAACAGCACCGCCGTGAACGAGAGCACGATGGGGAACCACGGGAACACCGTCGCGAAGGCCCAGGAGGTCATCTGGATGCCCGAGCCGGCCTCGGGCGCCGTGTGGGCGCCGGTCACCACCAGGACCAGTCCCGTCATCGTGCACACGATCAACGTGTCGACGAAGGGCTCGAGCAGCGCCACCATCCCCTCGCGAACAGGCTGGTCGGTGATGGCCGCCGCGTGGACGATGGCGGCGGAGCCCGTCCCCGCTTCGTTGCTGAAGGCCGCGCGCCGGAAGCCCTGGATCAGAACGCCGACGAATCCACCCGCGCCGGCCTCCCAGGAGAACGCGGCGGTGACGATCGTCAGGAGCCCGGTGCCGATCGAGCCCGCGTGCATCAGCAGGATCCAGAAGCCGCAGAGCAGGTAGACCGTGCACATGAGGGGCACGAGGGCGGAGGCGACCTCGCCGATGCGCTTGATCCCTCCGATGATGACCACGCCCACGAGCAGCGTGAGGACGAGGCCAAAGAGGACCGCGCCCTCGGTGTTCGCGAGGATCGGGAGGACGGCGTCCGAGGAGATCTGGGCGAAGGCCTGGTTCGACTGGAACATGTTCCCGCCCCCGAAGCTCCCGCCGATGCACATGACGGCGAAGACGACCGCCAGCACCTTGCCCAGTCGACCGAGCCCCATCTCGGCGAGCCCGTCGCGCAGGTAGTGCATCGCGCCGCCGGAGACGTGACCGTCCTCGCGTTCGATCCGATAGCGCTGACCCAGCGTGCACTCAGCGAACTTCGAGCTCATCCCCAGAAAGCCCGCGAGGATCATCCAGAAGACGGCGCCCGGCCCGCCGAGGCCCACGGCGACCGCGACGCCGGCGATGTTGCCGAGGCCGACCGTGGCCGATAGGGCCGCCGAGAGCGCCTGGAAGTGCGAGATCTCTCCCGCCTCGTCGGGTCGCGTGTAGCGGCCGCGAACGCAGTCGACGGCGTGCCGAAACGCGCGGATGCTCACGAAGCGAAAGCGCAGCGTGAAGTAGGTCGCCCCGAGGATCAGCCAGAGGACGACCAGGGGGACCTGCACACCCGGGTCGTCGCCCGCGCCGTCCCAGAAGGCGACGTCCCAGAAGATGAGCGCCGACAGCGGATCGACGACGCAATCGGAGAAGAAAGCTTCGAGCTGGCTCAGGAATCCAGCGGACGGTTCCACGCGGGCCCCCCGGGTCTCCCCGACTTCGCTCGGCTTCGCCTCGCTGCGCGGCCTTCGGCCTCGCGGGTCGCGGCTCGGGGGGTGCCGATGGCTTCGGACAACCGGACCGATAGCACAAGCGCCCCGCGGCGGCGGCGGGCCCCTCCCGCCGGCTCTGCTGGTGGGGCTCGGGACGCGTCAGTATGCTGCCGCCGCCCATGCCGGCCCCCGCTTCCGACCCCTCCCGCGGTCCCGCGACGACGCTCTCCGAGCACGACTCCAAGCAGTTGCTGGCAGATTACGGGATTCCCGTGGCGCGCGAGCGGCTGGTGGACTCGCCCGACGAGGCCGCCCGCGCGGCGGAAGATCTGGGATGGCCCGCCGTCGTGAAGCTCTGCGGACCGGCGATCGCCCACAAGAGCGAGCGGAACCTCGTTCGCCTCGACCTCGGCGACGGGGCCTCGGTGCGCGCGGCGGCGGTGGACCTGCTGGCGCGTCGCCGCCCCGAGGACGGCGACGCGCGCCTGCTGGTGGCCGAGATGGTCCGCGGTCACCGCGAGCTGATCGCGGGGATCGTGCGCGATCCGCACTTCGGGCCGTGCGTCATGCTCGGCCTCGGGGGCGTGCTGACGGAGGCCCTGGGCGACGTGGCCTTCGCCGCGGCCCCGCTGCGCGCGGACGATGCGCGGCGGGTGATCGCGAGCCTGCGCGCGAGCCGCCTGCTCACCGAGCCCTTTCGGGGCGAGCCCCCCGTGGACGAGGCGGCGCTGGTGGCGGTGCTGATGGGGCTCGGCCGTCTGGCGCTCGAGCGGCCCGACCTGCACAGCGCCGACGTGAACCCCCTCGTCGTTCGCGGCGGCGCGCCGGTGGCCGTGGACGCACTGGTCGTGCTCGGTCGCGAGAACGCCGGGCAGCCAGCCCGCCGCGCCGCGGCGCAGTCCGACGCGTCCGTCCTGAAACGCTTTCGCCCGCTGTTCCACCCCCGTGGCATCGCGATCGCCGGCGCGTCGACGCACCCGGGCAAGTTCGGCTTCGCCGCCCTGCACAACCTGCTCCGCTTCGGCTACGACGGCGAGGTGTTTCCGGTGAATCGCGAGGGCGCCGAGGTCCTCGGGCGTCCCAGCTTCCGCGACGTGAGCGAGATTCCCGACGGGCGCGCCGACCTCGTGTTCGTGTGCACGCCCGCCGCAGTGAACGTCGAGCTGCTGCGGACCTGCGCGAAGCGGGGCGTGCGCGCCGCCTTCGTCGCCAGCGGAGGCTACGGTGAGGCCGGCGAGGAGGGCGCGCGGCTCGAGCGCGAGCTGGTCCGCACGGCCGACGAGCTGGACATGGTGCTGGCGGGCCCCAATGGCCAGGGCGTGATCTCCACGCCCCGCTCGATGTGCGCGCAGATCGTCGCGCCCTATCCCCCGCCGGGACGCATCTCGGTGGCGAGCCAGAGCGGGAACCTCGTGTCCTCGTTTCTCAACTACGCGGTGGAATCGGGGATCGGCGTCAGCAAGGCCGTCTCTTGCGGCAATTCGGCGCAGACGACCCTGGCGGACTACCTCGACTACTTCGCGGCGGACCCCGAGACCGAGGTCGCGCTGCTCTACCTCGAGGGAATCGCCGACGGCGAGCGCCTCCTCGAGGCCGTCCGCCGCCTGACCGCGCGCAAGCCCCTGGTGCTGGTCAAGGGGGGCGTCGCCGCCGAGGGCCAGCGCGCGGCGCGCAGCCACACGGGCTCGCTGGCCACGGACGACCGCGTGTTCGACGGCGTGTGCCGGCAGCTCGGTGCCCTGCGTGCGCCGAGTGTCGAGGCCGCCTACGAGTGGGCGGCGACCCTGGCCACGCAGCCGCTGCCGCGCGGGCGCCGGGTGGTGGTGTTCACGACCGCCGGCGGTTGGGGCGTGCTCGCCGCGGACGCCTGTGCCGAGGCGGGCCTCGATCTGATTCCGCTTCCCGACGCCGTTCGGAAGCGGATCGACGCGCTGGTGCCGGCGCGCTGGAGTCGCAACAACCCCGTCGACCTCGCGGGCGGCGAGACGCGCGACACGATCCCCGAGGTGCTGGATCTCGTGTGTGCGCACGCCGACGTCGACGCCGTGATCCACCTGGGAATCGGGATCCAGGCGGCCCAGGCGAACGTTCTCGAGAGCGGTCCATTCCATCCGGACTTCGGTCTCGAACGCATCGTCGCCTTCCACCAGCGCCAGGACCGACGCTACGCCCGCGCCGCACGCGAGGCCTCGGATCGCCACGGCAAGCCGGTGCTCACGGCCACGGAGCTCGTCCACACGGCCCGCGCCTACGGCAACGCCGGGGCCCTCGGCGTCAAGGAGGAGGGACGGTTGTGCTATGCGAGCGCCCACCGCGCCGTCCGCGCGCTGCGCGCCCTCGTCGACTACGCCGAGTTCCGATCCGGCCTTTAAAGCGGCTGGGGCCGGGACGAATCCCTCCGCGAATGGCTCGCTCGATCGGGGCGTGGCGGCCGGAACCGACGGCGAGCGCTCCGCGAATGGCTCGGCCACCCCTTCAGGGGGCTTCGCTCGCCTTCGGCTCACTGCGCGGCGGCTGCGCCGCCTTGCGAAAACCATGATGGCCTGCGCTTGATTTCGCTGCGCGCTCGCCGCCGGTTCCGGCCGCGATCGTCGGGCGACCCGTTTCGAATCGGGGCGGTCGGGGCCGAGGGGAATCCCGCAGCGAAATCAAGCGCAGGCCGCCCTCGATGCCTGCGCATCCGAGCACCCGGCGTCGGTGCTTCCGTTCGTACGCGCATCTGGCCTCAAAGGCGGCCGAGCCATTCGCGGAGGGATTCCCCTCGGCCCCGGCTGCACCCCCCTACGTGAGGATCGCGGGGTCGAGGTCGACGCCGACGGGGCAGTGGTCGGAGCCGCGGACCTGGGGCTGGATGAAGGCGCGCCGCAGGAAGCGGGCGGCGGCGGGCGTGGCCAGCACGTAGTCGATGCGCCAGCCGATGTTGCGCTCGCGGACGCCGGCGCGCTGGCTCCACCAGGAGTAGTGGCCCGGGCCCGGCTCGAAGCGCCGGAAGGTGTCGATCCAGCCCGCCCGGATCCAGCGGTCGAGCTCGGCGCGCTCCTCGGCCAGGAAGCCGCTGTTGCCGCGGTTGTCCCGGGGCCGGGCGAGATCGATCTCGCGGTGGGCGGTGTTGAAATCTCCCATGGCGAGCACGCGGTAGCCGCCGCGGCGAAGTCTCTGGAGGCGCTCGAAGACGGCGCGGTAGAAGTCGAGCTTGTAGGGGACGCGACTGTTGTCCCGCAGCGCGCCGCTGCCCTTGGGGAAATACGCGTTCGCCAGCGCGAGGCGCCCGAAGCGCGCGATCTGCAGGCGGCCTTCCGCGTCGAAGCGCTCGCTTCCCAGAGAGTCCTCGACCGCGTCGGGCTCGCGGCGCGAGTAGAGCGCCACGCCGCTGTAGCCTCGACGCTTCGCGGTGGAAAAGTGCGCACACCAGCCCCGGGGCGCGTGCAGGCCGTCGGGCAGCTCGCTCGGAAGCGCCCGTACCTCCTGGAGCCCGGCGATGTCGGCGCGCGCGCTCCGCAGCCACGCGCGAAAGCCCTTGCGGGCGCAGGCGCGCAGCCCGTTCACGTTCCAGGAGACGATCCGAAGCGAGCGGGGGCGGGCCATCGGGCTCGCGCGGGACTCAGCGGTCCCGGGTGTGGTAGGTGTAGTCCTTCAGGCCCTGCTCGTAGCGCTTGCGCAGGCGTGCGGACTCCTCGAGGCTGATGTCGCCCTTGCGCAGCGCATCCTCGATCGTGCGGCGGACCTTCTCGATCAGCGCACGGCGATCGTACTGGACGTAGCCCAGTACGTTGCTCACGTCATCGCCTTCCACGACGTGATCCACCAC
>Ga0224512_10003106_pt1 | contig 14792 bp, 14 predicted proteins | sample SF_May12_sed_USG_4_FD_169103 | JGI IMG/M metagenome (GOLD analysis project Ga0224512, IMG submission 169103) | Sediment microbial communities from San Francisco Bay, California, United States - SF_May12_sed_USGS_13 | ecosystem: Environmental > Aquatic > Marine > Sediment | place: USA...
TTTGCCTTCCCTGCCAATTTTGAGATATCTTGATCACCTACGACCAATAAGCTTGTTTTTTTCGTAACCCCTGCGGCTACAGAACATCCAACATTGGCAGCAAGGTCCGCAGCTTCTCTGCGCGGAATTTCGAGTGACCCCGTAAAAACCATTACCTCACCATATAGTTCGCCCTCCGGATTACCATCTCGTTTTACCGCTGCGCCACCCGATACATTCGCTGGATCTATCGGTTGTTTAACACGCTTTAACCACGACTCGATGTCTAGACCAGTAATCTCTGTTGCTGCTAAAAACACCTGAGCCGATGCTTTGGCATCCTCAAGAGCGTCATGATGTTTAAAGGAGTAGCCGATCTTTTTACATACATTGGCAAGGCCGTAGCCGCTCCATGCAAATTCTTCCCAAGCCCTACGCGCTACCCTTGCAGAATCTAGCCAGGCTGTATCAAATTCGGGTAATTCATACCTCCTTAAAGCTTGACCAATGGATACACGATCAAAGTGAGTATGACTAATGCAAACGGAGCCATTTAGAAATTTACCCAAGATATTTATTACCTCTGGAAACGTAGGGCTATCTGTAACGTCCTCGTCGGTTATACCGTGTATATCAATATTTATATAGTCGAAGAAATCTTCAGGATTGACTAAGGATGTCCACTCTTCGCTTAACTTTCCGTCGGTATATTTAGCTACTCCGATTTGGCAAATCGACGCCATATCTGCGTTAGCGGTTTCAACGTCAATTGCTACGAAATTCAAAACAATGAACTCCTTGTCTTACGAATTACCATACTTACTGAAATAACTTGTATACCTAACCTTACTTGTATATGTAACCTTGATGCCTATTCTAGAACAAGAACGAATCTCAGTGTCTGCTATCGAGAAAGCCGCCGCTCAAATTCTAAGACTCAGCGGCAATACCCGACCCGAAGTTGTCGCTAAATAAACTGCCATGTTAAATCGTTCATACCCTCATACAAAGAAGGACTAAGCGTGGACCGCGCTTTTCACCCTCAGCCATGTTGCTGAGGTCGTAGTATTTCATCGTACTGTAAACCTCCCCGTGCACTTAATATTGCGCAGTTTGACAACGACACTCGGCAATGCCCTGGAAGTTCGCTACCCGGATTTGACGCCGGACTTCCAGCCACTGTCCTCGAGATTCACGCTGCTGCGCTGGCGGATGCGGTAGGGCCGCTTGCCGGAGGATTCGTAATAGGTCCGGATCATGACCTCGCCGAGCAGCCCGGTGGCGAATAACTGGATCGATACCAGCACCAGGAAGATGCCGGTCAGCAGCATCGGGCGCTGACCGATGTCCTCCCCGAGGAACAGCTTGACGAAGAGCAGGTAGGTAAGCATCAAACCGCCAATGCCGCCCAGGAAAAAGCCGATACGCCCGAAAAAATGCGCCGGCCGAGCCAGGAAGCTCATGAAAAAGTAAACCGAAACCAGGTCCAGCAGCACGCGGTAGATGCGCGAAAGTCCGTACTTGGAGTAGCCGAACTGGCGCGCATGATGGGTCACGGCGACCTCCTTGATCCGGCTCGGCGAAGTATGCGTCGCGACCCAGGCCGGGATGAAGCGGTGCATTTCGCCGTAGAAGCGTATTTCCTTGATCACGTCCATACGGTAAACCTTGAGCGAACATCCGTAATCCTTCATCCGAATCCCGGACATGCGGCCGATCAGCCGGTTCGCCAGTATCGACGGCAGTTTTCGATACCAGAAGTTGTCCTTGCGGTTCTTGCGCCACCCCGCGAGCAGGTCGAGGTCTTCGTCGATCACCTGCTCGATCATGCGCGGGATATCGGCCGGGTCATTCTGCAGATCGCCGTCGAGCGTGACCAGGATATCGCCACGCGCGAGGTCGATGCCTGCCTGCATCGCGGCCGTCTGCCCGAAGTTGCGCTGCAGGTCCAGCACCCGCAGGTGCGGGCCGTATTGCTTCGCCGCGTCCGCCAGGCGCTGCTGCGTGGCGTCCGAGCTGCCGTCGTTGACGAGGATCAGTTCCCAGTCATGCGGCAGCTCCGCGAGCGCCTCGTGGATAGAACCGGTCAGCGTTTCGACGTTGGATTCTTCGTTGTAGATGGGAATGACGATGGATATCTTCAATTTACGACCCCGGTTATCATTGAATTCTTTTTTATCAGTCCTGGTGGCGCAGTGACGGCGCCGGGATGGATTTGCCCGGCATCAGGTAACTGGCTGCCCCGCCCAGCAGCGCGCAGGAGAGCACAAAGATATGCAGATTTACCGCCGCCAGCAAGGCTTGCCGGTAATCGACGTCCGCCGGCAGCATCGCGACGACGATACCGGCCTCGTAGGTGCCGGCGCCGGCGATGCCGTGCACCGGCAGCACGCTGGTCAGTTCACCGCCGATGGCGCCCAGCATCGCGGTGGTGGCGTCGATGGCGATGAACTGCGCCAGGATCCATGCGAAAGCCGCCAGCTTGACGGCCCAGTTCAGCAGCGTCCAGCCGGTGCTGACGGCGAGCGCGCGCCAGCCCGATGGAAACGAGTTTCTGATCTGTCCGGCTATCCGGCTGATGCGATTCGAACCCTGGCCTTCGACGCGACCCAGCAATCCTGGCAGCAGCTTCCACATAACCGGAATCGCCGCGGTCAATCCGACCGCCAGCAACAGCGCGTTGCCGATGCCGTCTCCGGACAGCATCAACGCGATGACGCCGAGCATGAAAACGGCGTAGAGATCCAGCAGGCGGAACCACAGCAGGGCGGGAATCGATCGCCCTGGCCCGATGCGGAAATACGACTGCATCAGGATCGGGAAGCTGATTTCTCCGCTACGCATCGGTAGCAGGTTGTTCCAGAAGTTGTGGGCGAGCATCAGCTTGAGCGCCGGCAGCAACGATTGTTTCAATTCGTCAGGAAAGAAATACAAGAGCCTCAGGGTTCGAATGACGTAGCTCGCGAGAACCAGCGCGACGGCAATCAAAGCCTGCAGCGGATGCAGGCTGCGCCAGGGTATGAGCACCGCTTGCCAGCCCAGCAGGTATTCGACCCCCAGCAGCAGGGCGATCAGCAGCAACCCGCCACCCAGCAATCTGATCGGTGTCGTCAACTTGAAACTCATGAAGAACTCTGCATCGGTAGTAGGCGCCGGTTGTGGCCAGGTAAAACGGGTAATTTAGCATGCTTCTGCGTGCGGTTTCGGCGCGGCTCGAGTATCGTATTTTTTTATGGTCAGTTCTAGTAACATTGCGCGCTCGACGAGACCGGCGACTCGGATTAGCCGAGCCGGCTTGCCTGGCACCCGCCCCGATAAGGCTAGTCTGCGACGGGCCCCGGGTAATACCTGGTGGTCGCGTTGCTACCGATCTTGAGGTCAACGGAGTCGGGGACCAGATTCGGCGACCTATCCATATCAAACAGCGAGCCAGTACACCTGCAGCCATGCTTTCGGAATTTTTCAGCGTCAGCGAAACCAGACTGAATCGTCGACAGGCGGCGAGCCTGTCGCTGCTGCTGCTGTTGCTGGTCGCTATTCTCTACCTGCCGTTACTCGATCAGCCGCCATTCACCAACGAAGAACCGCGCCGCGCGCTGGTCGCGCAATCGATGATCGCCACCGGCGACTACTGGGTCCCGATCGTTCGTGACGAGATTTACACGGCCAAACCGCCGCTCTATAACTGGCTGATTGTCGCCGCCAACCAGCCGGGTACGGCAATCGATACCTTCAGAACCCGGCTGATTTCGCTCGTCAGCCTGGGGTTGCTGACGGTCTCCATGGTTATTGGATTTCGGCGCCATCTCTCCGCCCACGGTCTCGTGTTTCTCGGGCTGGCTATCGCGCTGGTGCCCGAACTTGCCAACAAGGCGCTGATTGCCGAGATCGATGCGTTATTCACGCTGCTGGTAACCCTGTCGGTCTGGTCGTGGTTCTGGCTCGATACGCGCGGCAAACGCGGCCTCGGGCTGTGGCTGGCGCCGGCGCTGCTGGTCGGCCTCGCGTACCTGACCAAGCGCGAACCGGCGCTGGTTTTTTACTACTTGTCGATCGGCGGCTACCTGCTGTTTCAGCGTCGCTTGCGGGAACTGTTTCTATGGCCGCATCTGCTCAGCGCGCTGGTGACGCTGGCGATGACCGGTTTCTGGTTGTGGAAAATGATCGACGCGGTCGGTTACGAAGCCTTTGTTAGCAGCACGCTCGAGGAAGTGGTGACACGGGGCACCGGGGGAGGGCTGGTCGATTTCCTGAGCCACTTTCTGTTGTATCCATTCCATATACTCGCGGCGACGCTGCCGTTCTCGTTATTATTGCTGCCGCTGGTAAATCGTCCAGTCCGCGACGGCCTGTTGCAACGGCACCCGGAAATATTCAGGTTCGCGGTTATCGCGGTTTTGTTCAACCTGCCGCCGTACCTGTTGCGCGACGGCCTGTCGGTGCGCTATTTCATGCCGATGATGCCCACCATGCTGGTGATCACGGCGCTGGTTTACGATTTCCTGGTCACCGATTCGTCGGCGCTGGCGCAGACCTGGCGTAAGGTCATTACACGCGTCGTTGGAATATTGAGCCTGGTACTCGCGTTCTGCGTCAACCTGCTGCTATTTCCGGAGCAACTGGGGCTGGCCGCAAAGCCGGTGGACCTGCTGCCGGTGCCGCTGGTCTACCTGTTATCGGCAGCCGCGCTAATCATGGCGCTGCTGGTGCTCAAGCTTTCGTGGCAACAGAACAGACGCTACCTGATGTTTTCGCTGCTCTGCATGATGCTGGTTTGGCGCGTGCTTTATTTCGATATCGTGTTGCCGCACAGGACCGCCAAACTCAAGCTGACCGAGGATTTTCCGGGACTCGCCGCCATCATCCTGGAAACCGTGCCACCTGTTTCGCTGCCCGTCAGGACTTACGGATCGATACCCAATCCACTATGGTTTCATATGGGTTACGGCAACCTGATAACGGCGCCGAAGGCCGCTGCTTCCGGGATGGGAGCGGCGGGATATATCGTCGTCTATCGCCGGGTTCTCGAGCAGTTGCGGGCAGAGGGGATGCAAACCGAGGAGCTTGCGCATATTACCTTCGAGGATCAGGACCTTGTATTTGCCCGCGTTCGCCGCGACTGAGCGATGCGCTGAAGGTTTCCATTCGATGCCAGGGCCGATGTTGTCTTTGCAACCGGCTGATCCGTTATCGATCCGAACCCAGCAGAGCCATACCTACGCAGGCCGATTCGTGATTCGCGTGATCCGGCTACCCGGAGTGGGGGCATATTACGTCGGCGAGCAGATAGCGTCCTGCTTCGCTTGCGCATCACCTCGCAGCTTGCCGAGCCTGCCTTCCAGGATTTGAATCTCCTTACGCAGGATACGGGTGAAGGGTGACGGTCCGGTAATGCTCTCGATACTGCGCAGGCGTTCGTACTTGTTGACGATGTCGCGCATGACGCTGGACCTGTCGATGGCGCTATCGAGTTCCGACAGCAGGCGCGAAGTCTCGCGAATTTCTTCGCTATTGTCTGGCGGGATCATGCAACTTCCATGTCGGTTGATGTACGCCAAGACTAGCAAACCCCGGTGCTGGGAAATAGGGTTTTGCACCGATCTGCGTGTAGGAAAATTCCTACACGCAGCGGCCTAGGGCTCGCTGTCACCGCGGTAGTGCTCGGGCCAGTACAGCTTGACCACGGGGCTATCCGCCGCGTAGGTATGACAGCTGTCGAGGAAAACATTTTTCCGCTTGCCCTTCGTTTGCCGGTCGCGTCGGATCTTCTCGCTGGCCATGGTCTGGATCGCGGTGGTGGCGACCGGGCCCAGCAACTCGGTCAGGTGTGTGCAACCCCGGTTGCCGCCCATCGCCCGTTTCGATTTCTGCGTCCAGCCGGGCTCGATCCTGAGGCCGATCAAGTTGCGCGCAACGTCGATCACCTCCTTGCAGTAGTTGTAGGGCGATGCGTCGATAGTCGCATCGACGTCGACCACTTCGAGATCCAGGTTGAGCGTCAGGCGTATCGACATATCGTGCAAGGCCTCGTCGGCCTCGATCCAGCCGCCGCGGTCACGGTTTTGGAAGCGGTAGGGCTTGGTATCGACGATACGCCCCTCGATATCGAGCAATCCGTCATCGCGTTGGTAACCATGGCAGGTCACGACCCGGGTATGCGCAAGCTTGCGACTAACTGGTTTTGTCAACGGCACCGCAATCTCCACTTTTCGCTTTTTTGCTGGTTAAATTGGTGCGTGACATTATCATGCAGTATTGCCCGGGAACAGCCTTGAATGAACAAATCACTTACTCCGGCACGCTTTAGCGATCGTGGTAAAGGCATACTGATGTCTATCGGCGGTGTGCTCGTGCTGAGCCCGGACAGCCTGTTGATCAGGCTCGCCGGCCTCGACGATTTCACGCTGATATTTTACCGCGGGCTATTCCCGGTGTTCGCGATCAGCCTGGTGCTGTGGATTTATTACCGCAACCGTTTGATGGGCGCGCTGATGCGCATCGGCTGGGCGGGGATTGTCAACGGGATATTGTTTTCTGCCGTCAACATCACCTTTATCAGCGCGATTCAGCGAACCACGGTCGCCAACACGCTGCTATTTCTGTCGGCGGCGCCGATTTTCGCGGCGATCCTGTCACTGATCGTGCTGCGCGAAAATCAGCGGCCGACCACCTGGTTGATCATCGCCCTGTCGCTGCTGAGCATTTTTATCATCGGCTGGGGCAGTTACGGCAGCGATGGCCTGGTCGGCGATTTATTTGCGCTCGGCTGCGCGCTCGTTACCGCGTGCAGCGCCGTGCTGGTGCGCTACAAGCGAGACCTGGACCTGGTGCCCTCGATCATTCTCGGCAGCGTCTTTACCGCCTGCTACGCACTGGCGCAGTCGCCTGAGCTGGCCCTGTCCGCGCCGCAATTCCTGTACGTCGCGATTATCGGCTTCATCCTGATACCTTTCGCCTTCATCGTCCTGACGATCGCGCCGCGCCTTGCCAACTCGGCCGAGGTGCAGCTGGTGTACCTGCTGGAAAGCATACTCGGCCCGCTGTGGGTATGGCTGGTGATCAGCGAGACGCCTTCGCTGAACACGATTATCGGCGGAACCATGCTGCTGCTGTCGGTGGCCTGGTTTGCGCAGCAGACCCTCAGGGACGAGGCGCTGCCGCCAGCAGGCGGTTGCTAGGTCGCGCGGCAGGCGACCAGGTTCACCATCTCGAACGCGATCGTGGCCGCCGCCAGCGACGTGATTTCGGCATGATCGTAAGCCGGCGCGACCTCGACGATATCGGCCCCCACCAGCCTGCAACCCCGCAAGCCGCGGATAATGCCGACCAGTTCTCGGCTGCTCAGACCAGCAACCTCGGGCGTTCCGGTGCCGGGCGCATGCGCCGGATCGAGCACGTCTATATCGATCGACAGGTACAGCGGATGGTCACCGATCCGGTCACGGATGCGCTTGACCACATGTTCGACGCCGTGAGACTGCAACTCGTCGCAATGCACAGTCTTGAAGCCGAGTTCCTCGTCGCGCGCCAGGTCCTCGCGGCTGTACAGCGGCCCGCGAATACCGACGTGCATCGATGCATCCTCGTTAAAAAGGCCTTCTTCGGCGGCGCGCCGGAACGGCGTGCCGTGGGTGTAAGGCGCGCCGAAATAAGTATCCCAGGTGTCCAGGTGCGCATCGAAGTGAACCAGCGCGACCGGTCCGGTAACCTTGTTCACCGAGCGCAGCAGCGGCACCGCGATGGTATGGTCGCCGCCGAGACTGACGATCACCGGCGCCTTGCCGTAGAGCTCGTCGGCGGCGGCTTCGATTTGCGCAATCGCTTCCTCGATGTTGTAGGGATTGCAGGCAACGTCGCCGGCATCGGCAACCTGTATCGTTTTGAACGGTTCGGTGTCGTAGGCCGGATGAAAGTTGGTGCGCAGATGCCGCGACGCCTGGCGGATAGCCTGCGGTCCAAAGCGTGCGCCTGGCCGGTAGCTGGTGCCCGAGTCGAACGGTACCCCGAGTATCGCGACGTCGCAGTAAGGCACGTCGCGCAATTCCGGCAATCGGCAGAATGTCGACGGCCCTGCATAGCGCGGCACCACCGTGCCGCTGACTGGTTCGATCGGGGGGTTCTTCGCCACTGACTATTACCTCGCTGCCAAGGCGATTTGTTATATCACCGATATCTGGCACAATCAAACGCGCCCGAACAGAGGACGAACGCGTGTCGATCAGGACCATATTGAAAATGGGGGACCCGAGGTTACTCGAGGTATCCCGGCCCGTCGAGCCGATCGATTCGCTGGCGCTGGCGCCGCTGTTAAATGACATGTGGGACACGATGAAAGCGGCAAACGGCGCCGGACTCGCCGCGCCGCAGATCGGCGTCATGCGCCGCGTCGTGATATTCGGCTACCAGACCAATCCGCGTTATCCGGACGCGCCGCCGGTGCCCGAAACGGTGCTGATCAACCCACTAATCACGCCGTTGAGCAAGGCCATCGAAAACGACTGGGAAGGCTGTCTCAGCGTGCCCGGCATGCGCGGTATCGTGCCGCGCTTCGAGCGGATCCGCTACCAGGGTTTCGATCAATACGGCCAGCCAATCGATCGCGAGGTCTCGGGATTTCACGCCCGCGTGGTGCAGCACGAATGCGATCACCTCGATGGCATTCTCTACCCGCTGCGTATCGAGGATATGCGCAATTTCGGCTACCTGGATACGCTGTCGGAGCAGGGCATCATCAAGCTCCAACCCTGCGACGATGAGCCCTGAGAATGGCCCGCGCGCCGTGCGCTACGCGTTATTGTCGAGCGGCGCAAACTTCTCCTGCGAGGTAATGCAGGGGCTGATCGATCGGGATTTTCGACCTGACCTGGTGGTTTTGCCCGAGTATCCGCCCGCGGCGCGGAGCGCAGAGCCCGATCTGGAAATTGTCGCGGCCACGCCGCGGCGCCGGCTGCTGGCGCTGGCTGGCAAGATCGATATCGCCTACGCGCCCGCGGCGCGGCAGCGGCAATGCGCGCGGCTGATTCGGCAGTCCGCAATCGAGTTCCTGCTGGTCGCATGCTGGCCCTATCTGATCGACGCCGCGATTATCGAAAGTGCCGAAAAAGCCGCGCTCAACCTGCACCCGTCGCTGCTGCCCCGTTTTCGCGGGCCAGATCCCGTCGCACAACAGCTGGCGGCGGGGGAAGCAAACTTTGGGGTTACCCTGCATCAATTGAATCAACGTTTCGACGGTGGAGATATCATCGCGCAGGCCGCATTGCGCAGCCCGGGTCTGAGGCCACGGCGTGATATAGTTGAAGGTCATTGCGCCAGGCTCGGCGTCGAACTTTTTATCGATGCGATCGGGCGCTATCCAGACTGGAAGCCGATCTCACAATCCTATCAGTCGGGCGCGACCGACTGAAAAAATGCCCTGGTGTCGGCCTCGCTGGCGCCGACTTCCTGCGCGATACCGTGCATGATCGCGCCGACATCGCCATCCGGATTCGCCAGGTGTTGCTCGCACACCATCGCCCCGATCGGGCCAAAATGATGAATGGCGGCGGCCTCGATTACCTTTTTCAGGCTGGCGTCGACTGCGCGCGGACCCGCGCTATCGCCAGTCGTCATGGGCGAGGTCGGGTCGTCGATAAGGGTTGTCAGCGTGGTCGTTTCGTCGAGGGTATTTGCCGTCAGCCGGGACAGGATGCTGCCGGTATCCAGCGCTTCCCCGGTGACGCCCTGGATATCGCCGTTGGGGTGCTCGCTGATTTTCGCGCGCTCTATTTGCGTGATTAACAGCAGCGCAGCGAGGCCTTTCTTGACGCGATAGGTCAGCAGCACGATTTCACCGTGGTCGAAGCCGACCTGGAACGAGTGCCTGCTGTCGCTGACGCCGGTGATCAGGCCGCTGAAGGCGTTGTGGTGATGGTTTTTCACCCGCTCGACGAAATCGTCGTAAAGAATCCAGTTACTCAACGCTGCTCCGCATAGACATCGTCGCTAGCGCGCCGGTAACGACCAGCAGCGGTGCAAACATTACGGCGACAGAAGACTCGAGAAATTGCATGGTTATTTTCCCCCTACATTCCATATACTTTCACCCGCGGCCCGATGGTTAAGTCTGGCGGCTGCGTACGCAATGTAATTACCCAGGATTTTTATTATTATTATCAACGATCTACAAAGTGTACTTGAATTTTACTTGAAGAAACTACGTGACCTTTGATGTACTGAGTATGGACCAGAATTCAAATTTTTCCTCATTTTCTAGCCGATGACGGGGCCTTCCACGATAGAGTCCCAGGTCGCCTTCGATTACGAGCACATCTGGCACCCCTACAGCGCGAGGCACAGCAAGCTGCCGGTTTATCATGTCGATTCGGCAAGCGGCGTATATTTGCATCTTTCCGATGGCCGGAAACTGCTCGACGGCATGTCCTCGTGGTGGTGCACTATCCACGGCTACAATCATCCGCATCTGAACCGTGCCGCCGAGCAGCAACTTCAACGCATGGCGCATGTCATGTTTGGCGGCCTGACGCATAGCCCGGCGATTGCGCTGGTCGAAAAACTGGTTGCGCTCAGCCCCGAGACCCTGCAGTCGGTATTCATTTCGGACTCGGGATCGGTTGCCGTGGAAGTCGCGATGAAAATGGCCATACAGTACTGGAACGCCCGGGGCAAGAGCACCAAGCAAAAGTTCGCGACGCTGCGCAACGGCTACCACGGGGACACCCTTGGCGCGATGTCGGTGTGCGACCCGGTCACCGGCATGCATAGCCTGTTCAACTCGGCACTGACCCGGCAGTACTTCGTCGAACGTCCGCGAACCCGTTTCGGCGAGCCTTTCGATAACGGCGATATCGAATCCCTGGAGCAGGTGTTGCAACAACATCACCAGCACATCGCGGCACTGATACTCGAACCCGTCGTGCAGGGCGCCGGCGGAATGTATTTTTACGCCGCCGATTACCTCAAGCATGCGCGCGAACTCTGCGATCGCTACGAGGTGCTGTTGATAGCCGACGAAATCGCGACCGGGTTCGGTCGCAGCGGCAAGCTTTTTGCGTGCGAACATGCGGCGATAAGCCCCGACATCATGTGTGTCGGCAAGGCGCTTACCGGCGGTTACATGAGTCTCGCGGCAACCCTTGCCAGCGGCGACGTCAGCGACGGCATCGATAGCGGCAATCCGGGGGTATTCATGCACGGCCCGACCTTCATGGCCAACCCGCTGGCCTGCTCGGTCGCGAACGCCAGCATCGAGCTGCTGATCGAGTCGAACTGGCAAGCGCGCGTCGCGCAAATAGAACAACGGCTGCGGGAATCGCTGTCGCGCTGCGCGGACCTGCCGCAGGTAGCCGAGGTACGCTGCCTCGGCGCGATCGGCGTCGTCGAAATGCAAAAACCGGTCGATATGCCGACGATCACGCAACAGTTCGTCGATGCAGGCGTCTGGGTGCGTCCTTTTGGCAGGCTGGTTTACCTGATGCCGGCTTATGTAATTACGGACGATGAACTCGACCGGCTATGCCAGTCCGTGATCGACGTGATAAGGCTGCAGCCGGATTAAGATTCGAGGCGCCTGGCCGATACAGGCAGGGGAGGCCATGATGAAACAATTACCTGTCCTGATATTGCTGCTCGCCAGCTACTCGCTCCCGGGTTGTGCCGAAAAGGCCGTCCTCGTGGGGAAGCCGGGCCCGGCTGTCGAAGCCGAAGAGGTGGTGACTTACTATATTGACAGACCGCGCTGCAACTTCGAAACCGTTGCGCATATACGCGTAAACGGCGGTTACTTCTCGCTCGAATCAATGCTGCGCAACATGCGCCGCCAGGCCGCGGAGCTGGGCGCCAGCGGTTTGTACGTGCTGCAGACGCAGCAGCTGGAAATCAGGGAATATCTGGGAACGGCAAAAGCAATCCGTTGCTTGCCAACTTGAAGCTGAAGCGAGCTAATCCTGGCCCTGGTCCTGACCCTGGTCCTCGTCTTTATCCTTGTTCTCGCCCTCGGGAACGTCCTTGTTGAGAATCTTCTCTTTTTCTTCGGGGGTTAATACAACTGTATCTTCGTCTCCCATTGTGACCACCTCTGCAACGGATATAAGTTTGAATTACTAGGCAATGAGCATTCTCCAGATTGTAGACCAGTTCCTGCGATTTTGTGCCGCCGGTTCGAATATTCGGATTATTTATATATCGCTTACCAGCTAAGGATATCGCTCGATGTTACAATCATCGGCTACCGGGATTATCGAAATCGAAGCATGGCCAGAAAAAAGGTAACAGTGACTGATAGCATGGGCACGGTGGAAATACCCGCCGCTGCGCTCTACCAGGCGCAAACTCAACGAGCCCTCGACAATTTCAAGATAAGTTCGCTGCGCCTGCCGGCGAGCATGATTCGCGCGCTTGCGCTGCTGAAACAGGCCTGCGCCGCTAGCAACGTCGAGCTGGGAAAACTCGATGCGGCGCGGGGCGAGGCAATCGACAGGGCGGCTGCGGATATCATTTCCGGAAAGCATGCCGGGCAGTTTGCTATCGACGTCTTTCAAACCGGTTCGGGCACCAGCAGCAACATGAACCTGAACGAGGTCATAGCGACCCTTGCCTCCGGCAAGGATTTGTCGGTCGATGCCAACGATCACGTCAATATGGGGCAGAGTTCGAACGATGTTTTTCCGTCCGCGATCCACCTTGCCGCCTGTCTCGACCTGCACCAGAACCTGCTGCCAGCCATGCATCGCCTGGAACTGGCGCTGCGGGCGCGCATGCAGCAGCACCAGGACACGATCAAAACCGGGCGTACGCACCTGATGGACGCGATGCCGATTTCGCTCGGCCAGGAAATCTCGGCCTGGGCGGCGCAGGTCAAGAATGACCGCTATCGTTTGCAAACCACGCTGACGCGGCTGCAGCAACTGGCAATCGGCGGCACCGCGGTCGGCACCGGGGTAAATACCAGCGCCGATTTCGGCGCGCGCGTGTGCACGAAACTGCAGGCGGCGACCGGGATCCGCTTGGTGCAGATGGAAAACCTGTTCGAGGGTTTGAGCACGCAAAACACCGCGCTGGAGCTGAGCGGGCAGCTGCGGGTGTTTGCGACCTCGCTGATCAAGATCAGCAACGATTTGCGCTGGATGAACTCGGGCCCGTTGACGGGGCTGGGTGAAATCCGCCTGCAGGCCCTGCAGCCCGGCAGTTCGATCATGCCCGCCAAGGTTAATCCGGTGATCCCCGAGGCGGTGCTGATGGTCGCGGCCCAGGTGATTGGCAATGACAGCTGTATCGCGCACGCCGCGCAGTCGGGCAATTTTCAGCTCAACGTCATGCTGCCGGTAATCGCCTACAACCTGCTGCAGAGCATCGAAATTCTGGCCAATGCCAGCCTGCACCTCGCCGGCGCAATCGAAAACTTCACCGTCAACGGCGCTTCCCTGGTGCAAAACCTGGCGCGCAACCCGATTCTGGTAACGGCGCTGAATCCGATCATCGGCTACCGCAAGGCGGCGGAGATCGCAAAACGGGCGCTGGCTGAAAATCGTCCTATACTTGAAGTAGCGGTCGAAATGACCGATATCGATGAATCCAGGCTCAAGGATTTACTCGATCCGGGCAAGCTTGCAAAAGTTCATCCGGAAAAATCCGGGTGACGCGCTTGCTAATTTAATACTTTACTTCTAAAATTTACGCTAAATTTCTGAAAAATAAGGGTTTCTCTTGCTAACAGCATCGGCAAACTGCAGGCCTGTCAGCGCTATGAAAATCGGCGCCATCATGGTTATCGTGATTGCCGCATCGATTTGTAGCGAGGCGCGAGCGAATATCGAACGCCAGCGCCAGCTGTTTCACGATGCCGCCTCGGCGCTCGAACGCAACCAGGTCGACGAGTTTAACAGCCTGCTCGAGCAGCTCGCCGGCTACCCGGCGAAAGCTTACCTCGAGTATGACTATTTCAAGCTACGCGCCAGCCATGAGAAAGCGGAACAGGTCGAAAAGTTCCTCGATCGCCATGCTGATTATCCGTTCGCCTATCACGCGCGCGGCCAATGGTTGGGCGTACTCGCCGCCCGCCACGAATGGGAAGACTACCTCAGGTTTTTCGATGGGCGTGAAAATACCCGGCTGCAGTGCCTGGCATTTCAGGCCAGGCTCAAACTGGGCAAGTTCGAAAACCTGAACGACGATATATCCCGGGTCTGGTTGCGCGGTTATTCTCAGCCATCGGAGTGCGACCCGGCTTTCGCGTATTTTCTCGAAAACCACGATCAACCGCAGCAAGCGTTATGGCTGCGGATCGAAAAGGCATTCGAGGCGCGTCGACCCAACCTCGCGCGTTACCTCGGCAGGAAACTCGGCAAAAGCGACCAGGCGATCGTCGAAACCTGGTACCGGGCGCACCTGCGTCCCGAGCGCTCGCTGAAAAAACTCGCCGACGCTCCGAATACCGAGCGCAACCGCGCAATCATAGTGCACGCGATCGAGCGTCTCGCACGCAAGGACAGCCTCAAGGCGCTCGAGCACTGGAACCTGATCCGCGATCACTTTGCCTTTTCGCCGGAACAGAGAAATCGAAGCCAGCTGCGCATCGCGCTGTCGGCCGCCTACCAGCACGAGCCCGAAGCGCTCTCCCTGCTGTCGAACCTCGATAGCTCGGTAATGAACGACCAGGCTTACCTGTGGCTGGCGCGCATGCAGCTGCGCAGCCGCGACTGGTCGGGATTGCTGAAAACGATAAACCGCATGCCGCCCCACCTGCACCAGGAAAACGAATGGCAATACTGGTTGTCGCGATCGATGGAAGCCGAGGGACGGCTGGTCGACTCGCTTAC
>Ga0224512_10003107_pt1 | contig 14786 bp, 11 predicted proteins | sample SF_May12_sed_USG_4_FD_169103 | JGI IMG/M metagenome (GOLD analysis project Ga0224512, IMG submission 169103) | Sediment microbial communities from San Francisco Bay, California, United States - SF_May12_sed_USGS_13 | ecosystem: Environmental > Aquatic > Marine > Sediment | place: USA...
TCACCGATCCGCCCGTCGTCTCCGCCATCCTCCTCCAACTCGACCTCCCCCACAAACCGCCGCCCCTCTCGCCCGCGCGCGGCCCGCCCCAGAGCGATCTCCTCACCGGGCTCCTCGATCAGACACCGGCCTTCGACCCCGCCGAGCCCGACCCCGTCCCCGACTTCGACTTCGACCAGTCCCTGCCCGACGACTCCGACCCCTGAGGTTCCCCAGTCACGCCGGCCGTGGGATTCCCCTTCCAGCCCCTTCCCCGCCCATCCGCGCATCCCTGAGGCCCATTTCGGCTCACCGAGCTCTCGCGGCTCCCCCACCGCATGGTGGCGCCCGCCTCGGCCCCCGTCCCCTCCTCTCCGCCGCCTCCCTCGTCACCCCCTGCCCCGTCCTACCTCGCCTCCTGCCGCGAAAGCCGTTTGAACTTCCTATCCGTTGTTCGATGCCGACCGTCTCATCGCCGAGGCACTTGTGAGTCCCGACGGCGAATGGCTGCTGCTCCGAGCAGGCGAGGCAGGCGCGGCCGAGGGTACCCGTGACATCTACGCTATGCACGTCGGGGACAGCGTCGCCGTCCCGATCCTGACTCAAGCGCAGGATGAGACATCACCCAGCCTCAGCCCGGACGGGCGCTGGCTTGCCTACATATCGAACGAGGGGGGCCCTACGAGGTGTACCTGCGATCATTCCCTGACGTGGAGGGGCGCCGCATCCAAGTATCGACCAACGAGGGCTTCATGCCAGCGTGGTCGCACAGCGGGCGGGAGCTCTTCTTCGTGAGCGGATCAGGTGATTTCGTCGCGGCGGAGATCGACCCGGTGTCCGGCCGCGTCCTCTCCCGGCAGGTGCTCTTTCCGTACCCGGAAGGCGCGCTACGTTCGCCAGTGTCGATTCTCGCTTGGCCGGCACCCGGCGACCAGCGCTTCCTGATGGCTCGCCCCTTTGGGGGTGACTCTGAACAGGCTGCCTCCGAGTTCGTCCTAGTGAACAACTTCTTCGAGGAGCTGCGGCAGCGGGTCGCGAATTGAGCCTCGGAGGTCCTCCGCCACCCACAGAAAAGCCCCCCAGGCCAAATGACCTGAGGGGCTGAATACGGAGCGCGAGGGATTCGAACCCCCAAGCCCTTTCGGGCGCTCGCTTTCGAGGCGAGTGCAATACCATTCTGCCAGCGCTCCTCGACCGAGAGATCCGCGGTATCGGATGGCGCCTCGGCATCCTGAAGATGGCCACCTTGGTGGCCACTCTCCAACCGGGTGTGCGAGCGCGTTTCAGCTGAAACGCGGAGATTAGGCTGCCGGAGACGTTTCAGCTGAAACGTCATCCAGGCGCCATACACGTATTGCGCCGCTTCGCGGCGAACAACCTATCGGGGCGCCCGGATTCATCTCGCTGCGCTCGATGGTCTCGCGAACCACCTCGGTGGCGCTTCGCGGATTCCCTTCTTCGTCGCTCGGCTCGAACCTTCGGCTCTCATCCGGGCGCCAACACACTTCTTTGCGCCGCTTCGCGGCGAACCTACTTATCGGGGCGCCCGGATTGAGCTGCGGTCGCCTTCGGCGATCCTCGCTCGTCTCGCGAACCACCACGCTGACGCTACGCGACTATCTACTCCGTCGCTCGGCTCGAACCTCCAGTTCTCTTCCGGGCGCCGACACACGTACTGCGCCGCTTCGCGGCGAACCTACTTATCGGGGCGCCCGGATTGAGCTGCGGTCGCCTTCGGCGATCCTCGCTCGTCTCGCGAACCACCACGCTGACGCTACGCGACTATCTACTCCGTCGCTCGGCTCGAACCTCCAGTTCTCTTCCGGGCGCCGACACACGTACTGCGCCGCTTCGCGGCGAACCTACTTATCGGGGCGCCCGGATTCGAACCGGGGACCTCTGCGACCCGAACGCAGCGCTCTACCGGACTGAGCCACGCCCCGGACTACTCGGGTATACAACGGACGCGGTGGGATGGACGTCACTTCGTGACGTCGTCTCGCTCGACACCCCCTCGGGGCGCTTCGCGAATACCCGTTCGCTCGCTCGACTCGAACCACGCTCGAAGCCGCTTCGCAGCTCGCGTGGGTTCGAACCCACCTTCAACTCGGTGCTTCCTTCTTTACGGACGGGGTGGGATTCGAACCCACGCGGGCGTGAGCCCACACGATTTCCAATCGTGCGCCTTAAGCCACTCGGCCACCCGTCCAACAAACGGCCGCGGACCGGCCTGGCACACGACCACTTACTTCTACGAAACCGGGAGTGGGATGGACGTCACTCGTGACGTCGTCTCGCTCGACACCCTGGTGGGCGCTTCGCGAATACCCGCTCCCTCGCTCGGCTCGAATCCACGCTACGATCCGCTTCGCGTCTCGGCGTGGGTTCGAACCCACCTTCGACTCGGTGCTTCCTTCTTTACGGAGGGAGTGGGATTCGAACCCACGCGGTGCAAGCACCAACGCCTTAGCAGGGCGCCGCCTTAAGCCACTCGGCCATCCCTCCAAGATCAGAGACGATGCCAGCGAAGAAGCAGCGCCTCCGAGATTGCCCCGCTAGGGCTCGAACCTAGACTCTTCGGAACCAGAATCCGACGTGTTGCCAGTTACACCACGGGGCACTAGAGCCACCAGTCGGATTTGAACCGACGACCCCGTCATTACGAATGACGTGCTCTACCAACTGAGCTATGGTGGCTGTTCAATCGGTCATCAGTGGAGCCGAGGGGAGTCGAACCCCTGACCTCCGCATTGCGAACGCGGCGCTCTCCCAACTGAGCTACGGCCCCAAGACTCCGTGCAGCGTATGCGCTAGTGGGCGCGACAGGATGAGCTCCGCAGATCCTTCGCGGTCCCCAGCAGGCCTTCCGAACACCTTATGGGCGACAGGATGAGCTCCGCAGATCCTTCGCGGTCCCCAGCAGGCCTTCCGAACACCTTATGGGCGCGACAGGATGAGCTCCGCAGATCCTTCGCGGTCCCCAGCAGGCCTTCCGAACACCTTATGGGCGCGACAGGATTCGAACCTGTGACCTCTACGATGTCAACGTAGCGCTCTAACCAACTGAGCTACGCGCCCCAACTGCCGCACCAAAGGTTCGTTATGCGCCCGGAGGGACTCGAACCCCCAACCTCCTGGTCCGTAGCCAGACGCTCTATCCAATTGAGCTACGGGCGCGTTGTTGGACTTCGACTGCGCTCTGGGAAGGGGACTTGAGTGCCTGCCTAGGCGGGCAAGGCGGCGCGCCCGAGACGTACTGTACCGTACGTCGCAGGAAGCGCCGACCGCAGCCCAACGACGGCAGGTGCCAAAGATCCTTTCCAGAGAGTGCCCACGACAGGACTCGAACCTGTACGCCGTTTCCGGCACTGGTCCCTCAAACCAGCCTGTCTACCAATTCCAGCACGTGGGCGGGGTACCAACTGTGTTCGGTACGACCGTCCGCTTGGCGGAACGGTCCAAGGGCATGCTCGAGGAGGGACTCGAACCCTCACGGGGTTAACCCCCACAGGGTCCTGAACCCTGCGCGTCTACCAATTCCGCCACCCGAGCCCTGCTCCGTTACATGGAGCCGGGGGGAATCGAACCCCCGACCTCCTGAATGCCATTCAGGCGCTCTCCCAACTGAGCTACGGCCCCCTCGCACGACCCGCGAGGCCTGGAGCCGACTCAGGCGCCTGACCTCGATCTTTCAATCAACGAACGTCACTGCAGCGGGGCTGACGAGACTCGAACTCGCGACCTCCGGTGTGACAGACCGGCACTCTAACCGACTGAGCTACAGCCCCTTCCACCTACACTTCCCTGCTTTCTACGAAGTACCCCGACGGGGAATTGAACCCCGATTGCCAGGTTGAAAACCTGGTGTCCTAACCATTAGACGATCGGGGCTTTGCGCTCCCCCTCGCACAGGCCCGGAGGGACTCGAACCCCCAACCGCCGGTTTTGGAGACCGGTGCTCTACCAATTGAGCTACGGACCTCTGTTTCCGTGCTTGCCGATCTCTCGGCTCGCGATCATGGCCAGGGGCAGAATCGAACTGCCGACACCATGATTTTCAGTCATGTGCTCTACCAACTGAGCTACCTGGCCCAGACAAAAAACCCGCCCGAGCCACCAGCGGCGCGGACGGGGAAAGCTAGCGATCGGCCGGCCTTACCGGCTTCCCGCTCCCGCCCGCTTAAGCGGGCTCCACGTATCAGCGACCGTCCAGAGAACCGGCTTCTTCAAACCCTCGCTCCTTCAGATCCCCAACGTGGGAAGCGCCGCCCCAGGGCGGCGCTTCACGAACCATAGCGGGGGCGGGATTCGAACCCGCGACCTTCGGGTTATGAGCCCGACGAGCTACCAGACTGCTCCACCCCGCAACAGAGACCACCAAGTTACACGGCACGCCGACGAGAGGTCAACCCGCGTTCAGCCAGGAAAGAGGCGCCACTTTGCCTACTCCACGGACGCCCAAAACAGGGTCATATCGTCGACGGAAACGTCGTTTCGCTCGAGGGCGACCTCGAATTCGTCGATCTCCTCCGCGACGTCCTTCCACTTGGTCCAGATGTCCTCGACCTCCGTGGTGAGCTCGTCCTCGAGATCCTTGATGGCGTCCTGCTGATCATCGACTTTCTCGGCGGCGCTCTTGAGCCGTTCCTGCGTCCGGCGGGTCTGAGATCGGCGGGACGATATCCCCGAGAGACCGCTCGCTCGCGCGCGCCCACCCAGGAACATCGACAAGACCTGCCCGGCCCCCGCTACGAGCTCCTGCTGGCGTCGCGTACCCACGTCGACATCCAGCTCGCGAACCCTTCGTTCGGCAGTGGCTAGCCGGGTCTGCACGGTGTCCAGCTTCTTCTCGAACTTGTCGCGCAGCTTCTCGGCTTCCTCGTCCGCCCGGTCTTCAGCTGCATCAACGCATCGCTTCTTGAAGTCCTCCTCGGTCTCACCGGGACGTGAGTACAGCTTGAGCTTCTGGTTCCGGTAGAGTTGGAGCTTCTCATCTCTGTAGAGATGGTCCGCGATCGCCGTTCCCGCGCTCTTGAAGAACGCGGCTCGGTCGAGAGGCGCCGCTCCTAATGAGTAGACGGCGTCCTTGGGGGCCTCGTCGCGAAAGTCACGGCGGTCGTAGTCCACGGATACGGCCGAGCCGACGTCGACTTCGTCCCCGAGAGGGAAGAACACGGCCTCCCACTCCTGCTCGTGTCGGATCTCTCCGGTCGTCTCGTCGAACAGGAGCCGGACCCGGACCGCCAGGCCAGGCTCGAGGCGTCGCCCGCCCGGTACGACGCCGACTTCGCTCGCCCATGGCGCCCCGCTGTCCAGATACCGGACCGTAATGCCCGATGCGACTTTCGGGCTCATGGTGCTTTCGTCCGCCCCGAGCTTCGGCGCATCGGCCTCGTCCACCGCTGCCGGCGTTTCGTGCGTGGGGAGGCCCTCCGGCTTCAGCCGAATGAGCTCCGCTCTCGTGAGCGGACCCCTCAGGTAGGACATGGCCCACCGGGTGGTGAACAGCTTCGGCTTCGGAGACTTGGCGCTCTTCAGAAGAAACTGGCGCTTGCCGAGCGCACTGATCCGCGCGTCCCATGCGCTTACGTCGACATCGCCTGATGCGGAGCGGAGCCCTTCGATGATGCGCGCCTTGTCGCGTTCGGTCTGCAGGCGGCCGATGAGCCAGGTACCGGCATTCGACATGAGCTTGTAGTCCAAGTCGACCGGATTCTGCGTCGCCATCACCACGCCCACGCCATGCGCTCGGGCCTGCTTGTACAGCGTCAGGATCGGACGCTTCGTCGGCGGCTCCGCAGTGGGAGGCGCGAAGCCCATGACCTCGTCTGCGTAGATCAACGCCTTCAACTCGGACGTCCCAGGCTGCTGCCGCATCCAGGTGATGAACTTGGTGAGCAGCAACGTGACGACGAAGATGCGCTCGGCATCGGAGAGATGCGCGAGGTGGATGATGCTCGCGCGGGGTCGCCCGTCCGGTGCGTAGAGCATCGTATCGATGTCGAGGGGCTCACCCAGCATCCACTCGGCGAACGACGGCGATGCCATGAGGCCGTTCAGCCGCATGGCCAGCTTAGAGCGGTCCTTCGCGGGGAAGAACGTATCCATCTCGAAGACGCCGAGACGCCGCAGCGGCGGATCCTGGACCTGGCGCAACAGCGTCCCGAGGTCCAAGGACTGACCGTTCCTCCAACCGTGCTCGATGAGATTCGAGAGAAGGATGTGCTCTCTGCTCGTGAGCGGGTCGGCTTCGATGTCTGCCATCACAAGCAGGCCCGAGACCAACCCCTCGATCTCGTCACGGATGGTCTCGCTATTCTCCTCCCACGAGGCCTTCGGTGGAGACAAATCACCCACCAGGTTGATGGGGAGACCTGCAGTCGAGCCGGGCGTCATGATGCGGATGTCGGTCGACTGACGGAGCGCACGCATCTGCTCGCCGTCGATTCCCGACCGGGCCAATCCCTGCTTCCAGGTCTCTGCAGTCTCGGCAGCGAGTTCGGCCGACCCGATCTCTCGACGACGTGCCTCACCCTCGTCCACCCAGGGCTCGAAGTCCTCCCCGCGGAAGGAGGGGAAGTTGAGGAGCAGGTTCCCCATGTCTCCCTTGGGGTCGAGAATCAGCGCAGGCACACCGGAGGCTAGGACCTCCTCGAGAAGCACGATGCCGAGGCCTGTCTTTCCAGAGCCCGTCATCCCCACGATGACACCATGGGTGGTGAGGGACTCGCTCTTCACTTCGAGGCGATCGTCGGTAGGCTCGGACGAGGACTCGTCCAATACCTGCCCCAGGTACAGCGCTCCTGGCTTCTTACTCATGCCATCTCCCGGTCGGAACAGTACGCCCCGCCCGGCGACCGGCCGGACGGGGCATCACACATGGTAACCCTCAACGCCGCCGGACGGGACCGGCGGCTCGCACCTTAGAGGGTGATGACCAGCGTGAACGTGAGGATGTTGTCCACTTCGTCGGCCGGGGTAGACCCGGTCAAGCCAGTGGGTACCCCGGTGCCGTCAACCAGGGGGACGCTGAGAAGCGCCGGTTGCCGGTCGTAGAGCAACTGCAGGGAAGTCTTGAACGCCAGCGCTTCGGATAGCGATAGCGTCAGGGAGTTGATCCAATTCCCTCGAAGGTCCTCGGTGTCTTCCAGATTCTCATCCACGACGAGTAGGGACGTGAATTCTGCGCTCTCGCTCAAACGCCTCATGGCGTCGATCGAGAATCTCAAACCACCGAACGCATCGTCCTTACCGGGGACCGGATCGACGTCCTTTTGAATGGTGTAGGTCGCGCCGACATCCGTCTTGAACCGACCCGACTCGGCGTCGACCCACGTCCTACCCACACCGGCGACCGTGGCATACCGGTTCTGAATGCCGGAAAACGTGTTCCTTTCCCAGCCGGCCCCTCCGAAGAGGTAGGCCTGACCCAGATCGCGGTCGTACCGACCGCGCAAGAAGTAGCTCTCCGCCGTCAGCTGCGACTCGTCGGCCTCGGAAAAGCTTGCGGGTGTGCCCGTGTAGATCCTGGTGCTCGTTTCGCCGCGAACCGCCCCGCCCTCGATCTTGAACAAGTTCGGGCCGCTCGTACCGGTGAGCACCGTGCCCACGCCCAGCGTGCTCGCCGAGCTGTTGCCGCCTGTCGAGACGAAGCTGAGCTCCGTGGCGTTCTCCCAAACGATGCCGGCGTCCTGCGCCGACACCGGGGCAGCCAAGGCCAGGCCGGCAGCGAAGGCTATCGTCGCTGCTGCCCGGGCGCGGTCGTATCTATTTAGTAAAGTCATCCTCGATGCTCTCTCAGTTCTTGTAGGGTTGTGGTCGTTCAAACGTATGGAGTGCTGCCGGTCAGCCGCGGCTCTTCAGCAGGTCCCTGATCTCGCCCAGCAGGACCTCTTGGGCCGACGGAGCGGGCGGTGCCGCGGGCGCAGCCTCTTCCTGCTTCTTCATCTTGTTGAAGCTGCGCACCACCATGAACACGCTGAACGCGATGATCAGGAAGGAAACGATGGCGTTCACGAAGAGGCCGTAGTTGATGGTGACCGCGCCGGCCTCTTGAGCCGCCGCGAGTGTCGCGTAGGGCCCCGCGACCGTACCGGCCTGCAGGGTGATGAACAGCTCACTGAAGTCGACGCCGCCCATCAGCATACCGATCGGCGGCATGATCACATCGTTCACCAGCGACCCGATGATAGTGCCGAAGGCGGCACCGATGATGATACCGACCGCCATGTCGAGCATGTTGCCCTTGATGGCGAACTCCTTGAATTCCTTGAGCATTCTCCGTTTCTCCGTCTCGAGTGACGACCTTCGAGTCCGAAGGTCAGGGAACCGCTTGTTGGAACCTTGTCGAGAATTGACCGGTCAACATCGCTTGGCATGCCTCGGTGTCAAGCGTTTGTCTAGACAACATCGAACCGCCTCGAGTCGGGTCCTGCCTCCACCGAACGCGTGCTGTTCGGAGTGATAGACCGGGGCCCCTCGCGAAAGTCACATCCGCGTCGGGAACCGCGCTCCTCTCGACTCGCGCCCCATCGCGAAGCGTGTGACTTTAGCGCCCCGTCGGCGGTCTGAAGCGAACAGCAGGCGCGATCACATGGGCATCGACCCACACCTTTCGGACGAAGACCTCATCGAGCTCGTGAAGAACGCGCCCGAGAGCGACCTCCGCCCCTTCGAGGAACTCGTCCGACGTTACGAGAAGAAGGTCTTAACCAATTGCCGATACATATCGGGGTCGCCCGCCGACGCGGAGGACCTGGCTCAAGAAGTCTTCGTGAAGGTCTACTTCGGTCTGGCTGGCTTCGAGGGCCGCTCGTCCTTCGAGACCTGGATCCAGCGCATCAAGTCCAACCACTGCATCAACTTCGTGACGAAGAAACGGGTGCCGACGGTGGACGTCGACGAAGAGGTGATGGCCAACGCTGCCAGCGTGGGCCCCAAGGCGGAGAAGAACATGGACCGCGAGGCGGCGCGGGATCGGATCGGCGCCGTGCTCCTGCAGATGAGCGACACGCTCCGAATCCCGCTGGTCCTGAGGGACATGGACGGCATGGCCTACACGGAGATCGCGGATGAACTGGGAATCGGGCTGTCGTCGGTCAAGATGCGGATCAAGAGAGGGCGGGAGGAATTCCGTCGCCTCTTCGACGCCGAGCCGGCCTCCTAGCGTGGTTCAGGAGACGGACTGACGATGGCCGATGAGGTGGAGGGGGAGGACCTCGGCGACCCCATCGACGCTTTGCGCGACCACAGCGAAGCGGTCGAACTCGGGTTCGTCGGACGGGTCGTGCGGTCCGTGCGACGCCGCTCGCTCGGCTCCCACCTGGCAACCCTGGTCTGGTCCGCGATGGGTCAGGTCCTAGTGGAGTTTCTCGAAATCGTCTACTCGCTGTTCGAGTCCCATGACGGGGACCGAGGAGATACGAACTGATGCTCGCTCAAATCCAGACGCAGCTAGTGGCGATGTTCCAAGGGGTCATCGACTCGTTGATCGCGGGTGCGCCTGGTGTCGTCCTCGCAGTCGTCTTGGTCGTCGCCGCACTGGTCGTGGCGAAGGTCGTCGAGCGAGTCCTGGCCGCCGCCATGGCCCGCGTCCGCTTCGACGCCATGGTCAGCAAAGTCGGAATCGACCAGACGATCCAGCGCATGGGCATCCGGGAGTCGCTCAACAAGGTCGTGCCCAGGATCGTGTACTACCTGCTCCTGATCCTGTTCGCGAAGACCGCCGCTGACTCCATGGGCCTGGTCGCCATTTCCGACGCGATCGGCGCGTTCATGGCGTACCTACCGAACATCGTCGCGGCACTCCTCATCATCGTTCTGGGCAGCGCGGCCGCTCAGTTCGCCGGACGGGCCGTCGCTGAGGCGGCGACCAACTCTGGGATCGAGTTCGGCGCGTCGCTAGGCGGGCTGGTCTCCGGGCTCATCCTCTTCGTCCTGGGGATCATGGCGATCGGACAGCTGCAGATCGACACCGACATCATTCGGGTCGTGACCGCAGCCATCCTCGCCGGCATGGCCCTGGCGTTCGGACTCGCGTTCGGACTCGGGAGCCGTGACGTGACCCGCAACATCTTGGCCGGCTTTTACGCCCGGAAGACCTTCGAGATCGGCAAGGAGATGGAGATACGCGGGGAGCGCGGCGAGTTGAAAAGCATTACGCCGACGCAGACTCTTTTGCAGCAGGGTGATCGCGTGATCGCCGTAGCCAACTCGGTGTACCTCGACGACGTCGTGAAGCAGTAGGAGCTGCCCGATGCTCAGCACCACGCTCATCGACGTCTTTATCGCCCTCGGACTCGGCCTGCTGGTCGGGCTCCAGAAGGAACGTGCCGCGTCTCCACTGGCGGGCCTGCGGACGTTTGCGCTCGTGGCGGTCATGGGCGCGGTCGCGGCGGTCCTGTCGGAGGGGAGCGGGCCCTGGGTCATCGTCGCCGGGCTCTTGGCGGTGACCGCCCTGATGGTGATCGGGAACGTGGTGCTTCTTCACAGCGGGAGGCACGACCCAGGCCAAACGACCGAGGCCGCCATCGTGCTCACGTTTCTCATCGGCGCGTTGGTCGTAGTCGGCCCACGTGAGGTCGCCATCGTGTTGGGGGCGACGACCGCCATGCTCCTGCACCTCAAGGATGAACTCAGGAACTGGGTCGCTCGCCTGAGCGACAGCGACGTCCGAGCCGTGATGCAGTTCGTCGTGATCTGGCTGGTCGTCTTGCCCGTGCTGCCGGACCAGGCGTACGGACCCTACCAGGTGCTGAACCCGCGCCAGATCTGGTTCATGGTCGTCCTGATCGTCGGCCTCAACCTGCTGGGATATGGGGCCTTCCGGCTCATGGGCGCGCGCGCCGGAACGTTGCTCGCCGGCGTGCTCGGTGGCGTCATCTCCAGCACCGCGACCACGATGAGCTATGCGCGTCAGTCGAAGACGCTCGAGGGCACCGCGCGCACCGCAGCCGTCGTGGTTTGGATCGCATCAGGCGTCGTCTTCATCCGGATTCTTCTGGAAATCGGCGCGGTCGCCCCCGGCTTTCTGCCGGTTGCAGCCGGACCGATCGGGGTCCTGCTCGCCGTCTTCGTGATCGCAGCTCTGGCCACCTGGCGATCTACGATGACTCCGGGCGAAAGTCCTCTCGAGCCGGGCAACCCGTCAGAGCTGAAGCCGGCGATGTTGTTCGGAGCCCTCTACGCGGGCGTGCTCTTCGCGATCGCCGCAGCCGAGGATTTGCTGGGTAACGCCGGGCTCTTTGCCACGGCCGCGGTATCCGGCCTGACCGACATCGACGCGATTACGCTGTCGACATCCCGCCTCGTCGATACGGAGGTCATTGACCAGGCTACGGGGTGGAGGGTCATCCTGGTTGCTGCCATGTCGAACATGGTCTTCAAGTTCGGAGTCGCCGCGAGTCTCGGAAGTCGTGAGATGGCCAAGCGTCTTGGCATCCTGTTCGCGATCGCGATCGCGGTCGGGGTGGGACTGGTCACCTTTTGGGGTTGACCGACCCGCACGTCACTCGCCGGGAGGCCGGGCGGCAACTCGCTGGACGTAGTCTCCAGATTCCAGGCGGCGACCGTTCGGGGTCGGCTGGTACCAGTAGATCCACGCCTGAACCAGGCCTCCGTCGTCCAGGTCGACTTCGACCATTTCGCGTTCGAACTCGTGCGGCAGCGGGTCGCCCTCGCCGCACCCCTCATACTGGTCGATCGGCGGGAGCATCGTGGCGGGGTCTGCCAATTCGTAGACCTCTCCCCGAATCCGGGCACCCGGCGGTTGGGAGGGGACAGCACCGGGGTACGCCCCGAAGTCGTAGAGTGCCCCCAGTACACTTCCGTAACCCCTGAAGACCCAGTCACGACAAAGGGGAGAAAGGGCCTGTCCACGGACGTCCTTACGGAGCGTGCCGTACACGAACATGAGGCAGTCAGAGGTAGTCGGCATCGAATAGCATACCAAGCACGTCCCGGCCTCGGCAGGCCGGGGCTAACACCCACGGAGTCCTAACATGAGCCAATTCTTCGAAAGCATTGTCGCCCGCCTCGCCATCCTGTTCGAGCCTCAAGCCCTCGGCACCGTAGCCGCCGACTTGGTCGCGAACGTCGTGATCGGGGCGATCACCTTCCTGGCCTACTACGCGGCGTGGCGTGTGCTCGACTCGATCGCCCGCATCGTAACACGTCGGCTCGAAGTGGACGCGACGAGCCGAGACTTCACGCTGACGGTCCTGAAGTTCGCCGTCCTTACGCTCGCCGCCGTGAACGCCCTTGCCGCCATCGGCGTGAATACCGCGTCGCTCCTTACCTCGCTCGGGATCGCCGGCCTGACCCTCGGCTTCGCCGCGCGGGACGCGCTGTCGAATCTGATCTCCGGACTATTGATATATTGGGACCGTCCTTTCGTCATTGGAGACCTCGTCGAGGTCGGGCCGTCCTACGGCCGAGTCGAACGGATCACGCTGCGCTCGACCCGCGTCGTTACCCCGGACGGCCGGATGCTGGCGGTCCCCAACACGGAAATCATCAACACCACCGTTGCCTCGTACACCAACGCGCCCCATTTACGAATCGAAATTCCAGTTACCGTCGCGGTAGACTCGGACATTCCGGCGGTGCGTGAGATCCTGCTCGACCTCGTACGCGACACCCCTGGCTATATGAAGACGCCCTCCCCGGTAGTGGTGGTGAAGCAGCTCAATGACTACAACGTCTGCCTAGAACTCAGAGCATGGCTCGAGGACGAGCGCCGTCACCTCGAGGCCAGGCCTGTGCTGCGCGAGGCGGTCTTTGCGGCGCTGACGACGGCTGGGGTGGACATGCCGTTCGAGACGTTCCGGATTGAGCCGCTCACGGTGAAAGAGGTCGCTGCTTGATGTCCTCGGGCCCCTTCTTCTTGGTCACCCTTAGAGACCCCACAGTCGGGCAGGCGGTAGCCGCATGAACGCTGAAGAACTCAACCCGTTCGTCATCGCACAGCGACAATGCGACGTCGCGGCCCGCTACCTGCCCGAGTTGGAGCCGGGGGTCTTCGAGTTTCTCAAGCGCCCCGACAAGCTGATCACGGTCGAGTTCCCGATCGCGACGAGCTCAGGCGAAGTACACAACTTCGTCGGCTACCGCGCCGTCCATAGCCGAGCACGCGGACCCGGCAAAGGGGGGATCCGATACCACCCTGACGTCACGCCCGACGAGGTGCGAGCGCTTGCGTCTTGGATGACGTGGAAGTGCGCGGTGGTGGGGATCCCGTTCGGCGGAGCGAAGGGCGGCGTCGTCTGCGATCCCAAGCAGCTGAGCGAGCGCGACCTCCAGCACATCACCCGCCGATTCATTTCGGAGCTCGGCGACAACATTGGGCCGGCCACGGATATCCCCGCACCTGACGTCGGCACGAATGCGCGGACGATGGCGCTCGTCTACGACACCTACGAGGTGATGCACCGCGGTCAGAACAACCTGGGCGTCGTCACCGGCAAGCCGATCCACATCGGCGGCTCGCTCGGCCGAGACAAGGCGACCGCCCGCGGCGGCCTCCTCGTCACTCAGCGTGCCCTCTCAAGAGGCGTGTTGTCCGACGCGACGAGCTGTGACGGCCTGAGCGTTGCGATTCAGGGGTTCGGCAACTCGGGCGGGCACGCGGCAACGCTGTTCCACGAGGCCGGAGCGCGCATCGTCGCACTGAGCGACTCCCGAGGAGCGGTCCACAACCCCCACGGGATCGACCCTGCGCTCGCTCACGAGCACAAGAACGACACCGGAGCCCTGGCCGGACTCGCGGGCTGTACGGACATCACCAACGAAGACCTTCTCGCGCTCTCGTGCGACCTCCTCATACCGGCCGCGCTCGAGAATCAGCTCCGCGGCGACAACGCCGACGCAGTCCAGGCGCGGCTGATCCTGGAGCTCGCCAACGGCCCGACCACGCCCGGGGCCGACACCGTCTTCCGAGCGAAGGACATCTGCGTGCTTCCGGACATCCTCGCGAACGCCGGCGGCGTGACGGTCAGCTACTACGAGTGGGTCCAGAACAACAGGAACGAGCAGTGGGACGAGGAGGACGTCAACGCCCGCCTCGAGCGTATCATGACGAAGGCTACTGACGGGGTCATCGACAAGCATGCCGAGGTCAACGGGTCACTCGAGGTGCTCACGGCCCGCCGCGAGGAGCTCGGCCACGACGGCGATCCCCTTGAGCCGATCGATCTGCGAACGGCGGCCTTCATCGTCGCGGTGGACCGAGTCGCGCAGGTCACTCTAGAGAGAGGTATCTGGCCCTAGCGGCCCTGGGGCCGCAGCCCGCGCCTCCGCCACCCGAGGGATGGGCCCCTCGGGCCCTCGCCTGGCGCGGGCAGGCGCCTTCCGTAATGTTGTCGCTCGGCAGGAACCGTCGCGGACGCCGCGGCGAGAGTCGCAGCACGAATACCTTGTAGGAGGCTTAATGATGTCATCGTCGCGCGCTTTACTGTCCACGCTGGTCGTCTTCTCCGTTGCCGCTCTGTCGGCGTGCACCGAGGCCGCGAGCACCGGTGGTGCCGGCATGGAGATGTCCATGGGCAACCCGATCACGGGCGAGGGGATCGCGAATCCGGCTCCGAACGTGACCATCGGCTGGGGCACCAAGCCGGCGGGCCGTGAATGGGGCTCGACCGCAGGTGTCGACATCGATCCCAATGATGGCCACGTCTGGGCGTACGAGCGCTGCAGCGGCAACTTCGGCCAGCCTTGCGTCGACAACAACGACTACGCTCCGATCTTCAAGTTCGACAGGAACACCGGCGAGATCCTCGCCAACTTCGGCGCCGGCATCTTCGTGACCCCGC
>Ga0224512_10003108_pt1 | contig 14772 bp, 8 predicted proteins | sample SF_May12_sed_USG_4_FD_169103 | JGI IMG/M metagenome (GOLD analysis project Ga0224512, IMG submission 169103) | Sediment microbial communities from San Francisco Bay, California, United States - SF_May12_sed_USGS_13 | ecosystem: Environmental > Aquatic > Marine > Sediment | place: USA: California...
CCGACGGTGGGGTGAACGCCGACTTCAGCGGCACGCTGTCCTACAGTTGGCCGGCCGCGCCGTCACAGACGCCCCTCAATCGCGGCGACGCCGACTATCGACCGCTGTTTCCCTACGGGTTCGGGCTGACGTACACGACGGCCGATACCCTGAGCGACGCGCTGCCCGAAGCCGACACGTCGGGGACACGCTGACCGACCGTGTCGGATGAAACGCGACGGCCATGGTGGCAGACCGCTGTCATCTACGAGATCTACGTCCGGAGCTTCCAGGACACGACCGGGAACGGTGTCGGCGACCTTCAGGGCATCCTCGACCGGCTCGAGTACGTCGCTGACACGCTCGGCGTCGACACGATCTGGCTGACGCCGTTCTACCCGTCGCCGATGGCCGACTTTGGCTATGACGTATCGGACTACCGGGACGTACATCCCCTGTTCGGCGATCTCCCGACGTTCGACCGCCTGGTCGCACGGGCCCACGCCCTCGGGCTCAAGGTGCTCGTCGACTTCGTGCCGAGTCATTCGTCCGAACAGCACCCCTGGTTCGAGGAATCCCGCGGCGCTCGCGACCATCCGCGCCGTGACTGGTACGTGTGGCGCGATCCCAGGCCGGACGGCGCGGCGCCCACCAACTGGCTCAGCGTGTTCGGCGGATCGGCGTGGGAGCTGGACGCCCGGACGGGGCAGTACTACCGCCATTCGTTCCTGAAGGAGCAGCCCGATCTCAACTGGCGCCATCCGGCGCTGCGGGCGGCAATGCTCGACACGATGCGCTTCTGGCTGAGCCGAGGCGTGGACGGTTTCCGGGTGGATGCGGTGCAGTTCCTGCTCAAGGACCCCGCCGAGCGGGATAATCCCCTCAACGCCGAGCGCGCGGGGCCCGCGCACAAGCCGCTGGGCGCGTTCGACTCGCAGGTGCACCTGTACGATGTGGCACACGTCGACATCCACGACATCTTTCGCGCCATGCGGGCCATGGTGGATGCGTACGACCCGCCACGCATGACGTTGGGCGAGGTGCACGTCTACGACCCGGTGGAGCTCGGCGCGTACTACGGTGTCGACCTCAACGGCCTGCACATGCCGACCAATTTCGGGCTGTTCAAGGTGCCGTGGACCGCGGCCGGGGTGCGGCGCGTCGTGGATGGCATCGAAACCGGGCTCCCCGCCGGCGCGTGGCCCAACTACAGCCTGGGGAATCATGACGATCCGCGTCTCGCCACGCGCCTCGGCGAGCACGGGAGCCGGCAGGCGGCGGTGCTGCTGCTCACCCTGCGAGGCACGCCGATCCTCTACTACGGCGACGAGATCGGGATGCGCGAGGCGGAGATCCCGCCGGAGCAACGGCAGGATCCGTGGGGCATCGCGGAGCCGGAGCTGAGCCGCGACGGCTGCCGCACGCCGATGCAGTGGTCGGCGGAACGCGGCGCCGGGTTCACCTCGGCCGGCGACCCCTGGCTGCCGGTGGGGAGCGACTACGCCGAGCGGAACGTGGTCTCGCAACTTGGGGATCCGGACTCCCTGCTCAACCTGTATCGCCGATTGCTGGCCCTCCGCCGCCGCTCGGCGGCGCTCCAGCAGGGCCTGTATCGCCCGGTGGATCCGGTCCCCGACAACTGTCTCGCGTTCCAGCGCACCCTCGGCGCCGAGCGGGTGCTGGTGGCGGTGAACTTCACGCCGGACGCGCGGTCGGTTGCGATCGGGGAGTTCGCGGGACGGATCGCGGTGTCCACCCACCGGGCGAATGAGGGACGTGAGGTTCGGGGCGCGCTCGAGATGCTCCCTCACGAGGCCGCGGTGATCGTGTAGGGCGGGGATCGCGACGGCTTTCATGACTCGGAGAACGTAGCGCCCGATGCCAGCCAACCTCACCCCCGCCTATCGGGAAGCCGAAGCCCGGTTTCGGAGCGCGGTGACGCGCGAAGAGAAGATCGCCGGCCTCGAGGAGATGCTCCGGGTCATCCCCCGGCACAAGGGCACGGAGAAGCTGCAGGCCGACCTGCGGACCCGTCTTTCGAAGCTGAAGCGCGAACCGAAGAAGAAGGGCCCCAAGAGCCACAGTCACAAGATCCCCAGGGAGGGCGCGGGACAGGTCGTCCTGGTCGGCCCGCCGAACGCCGGCAAGTCCAGCCTCGTGGCCGCGCTCACCCATGCCACCCCTGCGGTCGCGGACTACCCACTCACGACGCGGGAGGCCACCCCGGGCATGATGCCCTACGAGGATATCGCCGTTCAGCTCGTGGACCTTCCCCCGCTGTGCGAGGAGCATGTGGAGCCCTGGGTCTACGATCTGGTGCGCGGGAGCGACCTGGTGTGGCTCGTCATCTCGATCGCGCATCCGCTTGTCGGGCTCGAGCTGACCACCGAGCTTCTCGCGGGGAAGGCCGTGGGGCTCTTTCCGGCGGGGCGTGAGGCGCCCGACGACGGGCGTGCGGGCTGGCGGTACCGGCCGGCGCTGCTGGTCGTCACCGGGATGGACCGCGCCGGCTCGGCTGCCGACCTGGACGCACTCCGGGACCTCCTCGACATCCCGTGGCCGACGGTTCCCGTCTCCTGCGTGACCCGCAGCGGTCTCGACGCGTTGGGGACGCGGACCTTCGACGCCCTGCAGATCATCCGGGTCTACACGAAGGAACCAAAGGAGGACCCCGACCGCGATCGCCCCTTCACGCTGCCGCGGGGGACCACCGTCGGCGACCTCGCGCGGACGATCCACAAGGACGTCGCCGCCAGCATGAAGTTCGCCCGGGTCTGGGGGCCGAGTGCGTTCGACGGGCAGTCGGTTCACGCGGCGCACGTGCTGGAGGAGGGGGACGTCGTGGAGATTCACTTCTGAGGGCTGAATTCCCAGGCCGCGCCACCCGTCAGTCCGCCAACCCGGTCCCTGCGAGATCCTCGGCCGACAGCTCCGGCATCGCCCCCTGCCGGCTCGCGACGAGGGCCGCATACCGGTTGGCCGTTTGAAGCGCGTCCTCTCGCGTGGCGTTCCGCACCAGCCGGTGCACCAGCGCGGCGGTGAAGGCGTCGCCCGCGCCCACCGCATCGCCCGCCGACGTGTCGAGGTCCACGCCGGGCGCGGACACCGTGCCCTGCCGCGTCGTGAGCGACGCGCCGTCCTTCCCCCGCGTCACGCACACGGCGGTGACGCCCGCCTCACCCAACAGCCACTCCAGCGGCGCCGGCCGCGCGAGCAGCGCCGCGAGCCGATCGACTTCTTCCTCGCTCAGCTTGACGACGTCGGCACGGCGGCAGGTGGCGGCGATGACATTGGAGTCTACGAACGGCAGCCGGAGATTCGCGTCAAACACGACGAGCGCCTGGCCCTTCGCGGCTTCGAGCAGCTGCCGGATGGTTGCCCGGCTCGCCGCGCTGCGCTGCGCCAGTGAGCCGACGCACACGGCGTCGGCGGTCCTCACGAGCGCCCGGGCCGCCTCGTCCGGGGCAAGGTAGTCCCAAGCCACACCCTCGGTGATCGTGTACCGCGGCTCTCCACCGGCGAGCGTCACTGCGACGGTGCCGGTGGGCCTCGCGGCGTCGCGTTGCACGAGCCCCGTATCCACACCGCGGGCGCGGAGAAAGGCGACGAGGTCGTCCCCGGCGGCGTCGACGCCCACGCGGGTGACGATAGCGCTGCGATTGCCGAGCTGGGCGGCGTGGAAGGCGACGTTACACGGAGCCCCGCCGGGGCGGCGCCGATCCGGGAACACGTCCCACAACGCCTCGCCGATGGCGACGATCGTCTTCCGCATCTGCCGCCGCGTCGACGCGCGCCCTCACCACCACGCGATGACGAACATCGCGATGACCACCAGCATGGCGACCGACTGGTAGCGATAGTTCTTGTACCAGGGCAGCAATGCCAGCGCCGGCGTCTCTTCCGCCAGCAGCGCCGGGGACCACGTGAGCGCACGTACCACCTCCGCATCCGGCTTCGCCGTGGCGAGACTGACGACGACCATCGCAAGCAGCGAGATCACGAGCAGGATGGGCGCGAGGTACAGGAAGTGGATCACGGGCGTGCCGGTCTGCGCCATCTGCAGCTGGTCCGGCGACAGCGCGTGCGTTTGCACGATGATGGACCCCGAGAGCGCGAGGCCGAAGATGACCGCCGCCGCCAGATGCCCCACCACGAGGGCGGCGAAGGCACCGTTGCCGTTGGCACGCTTCCAGAACACGCCGCCGAAGAAGCACGCGACGATGGGCGGCGCCAGGTAGGCCAGCATTTGCTGCAGGTACGTCCAGATGTTCGGGAACTCGACGATCCGTGGAGCCCACAGGATCGCCAGCCCCATGAACACGAACGTCACGATCCGGCCGGCGATGACGAGGGCGCGGTTGGATGCCTGGGGCTTGAGCTTCTTGATGAAGTCCATCGTGACGAGCGTGGACGCCGAATTCAGCGTCGAGTCCACGCTCGACATGATCGCCGCCACCAACGCGGTCATGATGAGTCCCCGCACACCCACCGGCAGCAGATCGAACATCAGGGTCGGGAAGATCAGGTCCGTGTTCTCGGCCAAGCGTGGATACTCGGCGGCGGGATAGAGCAGCCGTCCGAAGATGCCCGGCAGCACCATGATGAAGATGACGGGGAGTTTGAGCAGGCCCGCGAACAGCGCGCCCCAGCGGCCATGGTTCAAGTCCTTCGCCGCGAGCGTGCGCTGCACCATGAACTGGTTGGTACCCCAGAAGTAGAACCCCAGGAGAAAGACCCCGGTGACCAGCCCCGGCCAGGGCAGCACCGGGTCCGACATCGGGCGCACGATGGACAGGTCGTCGGCCGGCACCGCGGCCGTCACGGCCGACCACGACCCGCCGATTGCATTGAAGGACAACACGGCCACGAGCACGGACCCGACCAGGAGCAGCACGGCCTGCACCGCGTCGGTGTAGACGACCGCCTTGAGCCCACCGGCAATGGTGTAGACCCCCGCCACGACGCCGAGCACCACGACGGACGCCCACAGCGGGGCGGCGGGATAGATGATCTGGACGACCAGCGCGCCGGCGTACAGGGCGCCCGCCGTATCCACCGTGATGTTCAGGACGATCAGCAGCAGGGAGAAGTAGTAGCGGGATCGCTGGTCGAAGCGCCGCTCCAGGAACTCCGGCATCGTGTAGACCTGCGTCTTCAGGTAGAACGGCAGGAAGAAGACCAGGAACACGATCAGGACCAGCGCCGCCATCCACTCGTAGTTGTAGACCGAGATGCCCGACCCGTACGCGGCGGACGCCAGACCCACGAGGGTACTGGAGGAGACGTTGGAGGCGAACAGCGAGAAGCCGATGAGCCCCCAGGTGAGCGACCGGCCCGCCAGGAAATAGTCGTCCGTGGTCTTGGTGCGCCGCGCGAAGTAGAAACCGAGCGCGACGATGAAGACCACGTAGAGCGCCACCATCACGAGGTCGGGAGCTGCGAGCTGGAACTGGGGCATGGTCGCCTTACGTCGAGCGGGTTGCGAGACCTTGGAAGCCGGACACGGCGAAATCCTCGAACGTGGCTGGCATGGCGGTGGGATCTACCACTTGCACGCGTCTCGCCCGGTCGCTCGGCACCGTGGTGAACGTGTCCCCAAAGAGCAGGAGAAACAGCTTGCCGCGGGGAAGGTGGGGAGCGCGAGCCCGCTGGCGACGAGCTCCACGAGGAACGCGGCCGGCACCGTGATTCGGGGCGGGGCCGGCGGCCGGAGCGGCACGTCCACCGGGCCGTCACAGCCGACGTCAGCGACGACGGGCAGCGCTGCGGCGATCGGGAAGCGCGTCCGCAGCACGACGGCGTTCAGCGGGCTGCCGTCGAGCACGCTAACGTTGGGAGGAGTGTCTCCCCGGTGGCGGCGGCCCGCGCCTGGGCGGCAAACGCCAGCGCCACCCCGTTGGTCCAGCCGAAGCCATCCTGGTTGGGATACTCGCCGCCCCCCGCGCGCCGATCGGCATCGAGCACGTCGTACTTCTCCGTCATCTTGCCCGTTGAGCGGTACACCCGGCGGTTGAGCGCAAGCCAGCGATCGCGCGCCGTGTCGGCCACCGCCGCGCGCCCGTAGCGGCACAGCCCCTGGACGGCCAGCCACTGCAGCGGCGGCCACCCGTTGGGCGCGTCCCACTGCTGCCCCGACGGGATGAGGGTCGTGACAACCCCCCCGGACGCGAGGAAATCACGTTCCAGTCGATCGGCGACGGCGCGCCCCTGTTCCGGCGTCGCGAGGCCGAAATAGAGCACCGCGGCGGCGGCCAGCGTGGGGCGGTCCGTCACGCGGGCGCCGGTGCGCCACCGAACATCGTAGAAGAACCCGCTGTCCGGCTCGTACGCAGCGACGAGCAAGGCGCGGCGGCGCGCCTCCGCGGCCAGCGCGAACCGCTCCGCCACCTCCGCGTCGCCCGGCTGCCCGCGGAAGGTCCGGAACGCGGCAATCGTCCGCTCGGCGCGGTACAGCAGGCTGTTGAGATCCACCGGGATCAGCTCCGTCGTCTCCAGCGTGCGGAGATCGGCCGGGTCGCGCATCCACCGACTCGAGAAGTCCCAGCCGCTTTCGGCCGCGGCGCGGACGTGCCGATAGAACGCCGGGCGCTGTTCTGCCGGCAGCGTCGCGCCCAACTCGTAGTCCGGCCGGTGCGACTCCGGCCGCGGATCCGTGCGGTCGTCCCAGTACCGGTTCAGCAGCGACCCGTCTTTGAGCCGCACGACGCGCCGGTGGGCGGTACCCGGCGCCAGGCCAGCGACACCCTCCGACCAGAACCCGTGCTCCGCCTCCAGCGCGTCGAGGTAGCGCAGCGCGTCCGCCGTGTCGGTCGCTTCGGCGTAGAGTCCCACCATAGCACCGAAGTACGGCGGCTGGCTGCGGCTGAGATAGTAGGTGCGGTTGCCGTTGGGCACGTGCCCCACGGTCTGGACCAGGTAGGCGAAGTTGTCCAACATGCTGCGCACGAGGTCGACCCGACCGCTCTCGATCAGCCCGAGCATCGTGAAGTACGAGTCCCAGTAGTACACCTCGCGGAACCGGCCGCCCGGAACCACGTAGGCGTGCGGCAGCGGAATGAGCGACGAGCGTGCCTCGGCAGCGTCGGCCGTGCGGGTGAGGGCCGGCCAGAGGGCATGGATGTGGGCTTCCATGGACTGCGACGGGTCCGTACGGAAGTCTCCGCCGGCCGGCCGCGGCAATTCAAAGTGGTGCTCCACGAAGGCCCGCAGGTCCACCCTGCCGGCGGCGTACCGGGCAGCCAGCTCCGCCGGCGGTTCCAGCGGCCGCGCGTCCACGAACGTCTTGGAGTCCTCGAACAGTCCCGACAGTTGGACGTCGTGGAACAGCGGCCCGAGATCGCGCGAGGGGTCGTAGCGGGCCTCGGGGGCGGGCGGCTGGACGCTGGCGGCGGGTGGACCGCCGTGGCAGGCCACCGCCAAGGTGACGACGCCGGCCACCGCGCACACGAGCGGTGCCCGCCGGCGTCCCCGCCGGCGGGCACCCGAGTGCTTCCACGGATTCGTCATCGGCCCTCACGCATGCACGCGCGCCGGTGCCTCACGAGAAGTAGATCCACACGAGTCCGACGGCGACCACGAGCAGCACGCTCAGCGCCAGGTCGCGGGCGCGCCAGCGCGGATCGGACTCGGCGACCGCAGTCGGTTCCACCGTGGTGAAGGTGAGGTTGGTGACCTTCGCCGCCGGGGGCGGCGGCGTCGCCAGGCTCACGATCACCAGCACGGCGGTGCAGATCACGAACAGGATGATCGCGAAGTGCAGGAAGTTCACCCTCGCGTAGGTGGACAGGAAGCCCACCTGCAGCGCCGGCGCGATCTCCACCACCAGCCGCGCCATGCCCAGCACGAAGCCCGTGATCAGCGACGCGATGGCGCCCCGGGCGTTCACGCGCTTCCACAGCACACCGATCAGGAACACCGCGGCGATCGGGGGCGAGATGTACGCCTGCACACTCTGGAGATACTGGTACAACTGCCCGGAGATCAGCTTCATGAACGGGATCCAGGCGAGACCGAAGATCACGAGGAGACCGGTCGTGAGCTGCCCGACCAGCACGAGCCGCCGTTCGGAGGCCGCCGGCTTGAGCTTCTTGTAGATGTCGATGGTAATGAGCGTGGACGTGGAGTTGAACACCGCCGAGAGCGAGCTCATCAGCGCCGCCAGCAGCCCGGCGACCACCAGGCCGCGCACGCCGATCGGGAGCAGCGCCCCCACGAGGGCCGGCAGTGCCTGGTCCGGCTGGGCGAGGGTGAGGCGGTTCTGCTGCGCGAGCGCGTAGGCGATCACGCCGGGGATCACGAAGATGAACAACGGCAGCAGCTTCAGGAACCCCGCGAAGATCGTCCCTCGCCGGGCGTGATCGGGGTTGTGGGCCGCCAGCACGCGCTGCACGATGAACTGGTCGGTACACCAGTACCAGACGCCCAGAATCGGCGCGCCGAACAGGATGCCGGTCCAGGGGAAGTTGGGATCGCTGACCGGCTTCCACAGCGAAAGGAACCCGGGCTCGACCGCCTGCTGCAGGCCTTCCCAGCCGCCGATGGCGTTGAGACCGACGAACGTCACCGCCATCGCGCCACCGATCAGCACGAACATCTGCATCAGGTCCGTGTAGAGTACGGCGCGCAGCCCGCCGAAGATCGTATAGATGCCGGTGATCACCACCACCACCAGCGCCCCGGTCCAGAAATCGATCCCCATCAGGGCCTCGAAGACGATGCCGCCCGCGGCGATCGTCACCGAGATCTTGGTGAGCACGTATCCGACGATGGAGATGACTGCCAGGTACCAGCGGGCGCTTTCCGAATAGCGCCGCTCGAGGAACTCCGGCATCGTGAACACGCCGCTCCTCAGGTAGAACGGCACGAACAGCCAGCCGAGGAGCAGCAGGATGAGCGAGGCCAGGATCTCGAACTGTGCCACGGCCACGCCGCTGGCGGCGCCCGTTCCGGCGAGGCCCACCAGGTGCTCGGAGCCGATATTGGAGGCGAACAGCGAGCCACCGACCAGGAACCACCCGGCATCGCGCCCCGCGAGGAAGTAGTCCTGCGACGTCCCCCGGCCGGCGCGCTGCCGCAGCCACGCGGCGATGGCAACACCGAAGACCACCAGGAAGTAGATACCGACGACCACCCAGTCCAAGCTCGCTAGGACGCCCATGGGCACCTCTCCAGCTCAAGGTCTGTGGCGCGGCCCCACGGAGGAGGAGCGCCGATTTCAGTGGCAAATACACACGACTGCGGCGTTGGGCCTGCCCAGTATACGCCGATGCACCGCAAGGCGGAATGGTCGGCGCCGGCCGTGCTCCGGCCGCCGATTCCACCCCCCCGCGGCACGCTTGCCCCCGCCCCATCCGGCCGGTAGGTTCCACGCACCTTCGGTCCATCTTCCCACGCACCCAGCGGTTACGCCCGATGAAGACCGCCTCTCGCGCCCGCGTCACACTCCTGGTTGCCGCCGGCCTCGTGGCCTGCGCTGTCGATCTGCCCGACCCTTCATCGCCGGCCTATACAGAGACCGTCGCCGCGTTCTACCGTGGCGTCGCCGCTGCCCAGGTGGGCGAGAGTGGGCTCGCCGCGGCCTCGTTCGCGCGCGTCACGGAACTCGCCCCCCGGGAGCCCGCCGGCTGGACCGACCGCGGCCTGATTGCGCTCCAGCGCGGAGAGCTGGACGAGGCGGCCGCGCACCTGGACCGCGCGCTCCGGCTGGCCCCCGAACACGGCCGCATCCTGGTCGCGGCGGCACTCGTCGAGCGCGAGCGGGGGCGCCTGGACGCGGCGACGGCCCACCTGCGCCGCGCCGTCCAGCTCGCGCCACCGAGCCTCAAGGCGCTCTCCCTCCTGGCCGAGCTGCTCGAGCAAGAGGATCGTCCCGGAAGCGCGGCGGAGGCACAGCTGCTCATCGACCGGATCCTGGCCGCCGCGCCCGGCAACCTGGTGGCGCTGCTCGAGCGGGCGCGGCTGGCCGCCAGGCTGGGGGACGGCGAGACCCTGCGTCGGACGCTTGAGCGCCTCGCCACCCGTGCGGACACGCTGTCGGCACCTCTCGCCGCCGAGGTGCGCGCCGTGCGGACCATCGCAGAGGCCGGCGAGTTCGGACGGGCCGCCACCCAGATCGCTTTTCTGCGGCCCGCGCTGGAGCCGCTGCCCGCCTTCGGCGACGACCGCGACGCCGTGCGCGTCTCGCCCAGCCGGATGGACCTGCTGCTGACAGCCTTCGTCAGCCTGCCGACCCCGTCCGCCCGGTCGGCGCCGCCGGATACCGGCCTGACGTTCGAGCCGGAATCGCTCGCCATCGGCGAGGGGTCCGTGGCATGGGTGCGCGCGATGTGGCTCAGCGACGAGACGCCGCTCGCGCTGCTCGCCGGCGGCCGCGGGGTCGTGTGGATCTCCGGCGAGCCCGGTCAGGCCGAGGCGGTGCGCTTCCCCGGCGAGGCGGCGGTCGCCGTGCTCGACTACGACTCGGACTTCCGGATGGACCTCGCGCTGGCCGGCCCCGGCGGGCTGCGTCTGCTGCACCAGGAGGGTTCCGGCGCCTTCACCGACGCGACGCGCGGGGCAATTCCACCGTCGGTGGCCCGCACCGCCTATACGGGCGCCTGGGCGGCCGACCTGGACATGGAAGGCGACCTGGACCTCGTGCTTGCGGGCGTGGAGGACGCACCCGTCCTGCTGCGGAACCGCGGCGACGGGACCTTCGAGTCCTACCCCACGTTTGCGGGCGTGACGCGGCTGCGCGACTTCGCGTGGGCCGATCTGGATGCCGACGGCGACCCGGACGCGGCCCTGCTCGATGCCGACGGCCGCCTGCAGGTGTTCGCGAACCGTCGGTCCCAGCTCCCGCAGTTCACCCCGCTGCCGCTGCCGGACACGCTGGGCCGCGTGCACGCGATCGCCGTCGCCGACGTGAACCGCGATGCCACGCTCGATCTGATCCTCCTTGGCGCGGACGGGACGGTGCGGCGCCTCTCGCTGCGGCAGCCCAGCTGGGACCTCGCCGCGCTCACGTCGTGGTCGGGGTTCTCCGCCGCGGGCGCGGCCGCCACCCGTCTCTTCGTGGCCGACCTGGACAACAACGGCGATCTCGATCTGGTCGCCTCGACACCCCAGGGCACGCAGGCGTGGCTGGGCACCGGGGACGGCTGGCAGCCGCTCCCGCCGCTGGACGTCCGGGTCACCACGCTCGCCGACCTGAGTGCCCGGGGGCGGCTCGACCTGATCGGCGTGTCGCCGGACGGCCGGGCGCGGCTGCTCGTCAACCGGGGCACCGTGGACTACTTCTCCGCGAGCCTTCGCCCGCGCGCGGCTGGGGCCACCGGAGATCGGCGGATCAACACGTTCGGCTTCGGGGGCGAGATCGAGATCCGGGCCGGGCTGCTCTATCAGAAGCAGGTCATCGCGGGTCCCGCCGTGCATTTCGGTCTGGGCGAGCAGCCGCAGGTGAACGTCGCCCGCATCATCTGGCCCAATGGCAGTGTTCAGGCCGAGTTCAACCTGCCCGCCACCAGCGAGACGATTCTCACGCGCCAGCGGCTCAAGGGCTCGTGTCCCTGGGTCTTCACCTATGATGGCCGGGAGATGCAGTTCGTCACGGATTTCCTCTGGCGGACGGCGCTGGGCTTGCGCATCAACGCGCAGGGCAACGCCGCGGTGATCCACAGCGAGGACTGGATCAAGATTCGGGGAGATCAGCTGGCCGCCCGTGACGGATACTACGACGTGCGGATCACGGCGGAGCTGTGGGAGTCCCACTTCTTCGACCACGTGGCGCTGGTGGTGGCGGACCATCCGCGGGGCACCGAGGTGTACGTGGATGAACGCTTCACGTTCCCGGCCCCCGTGCCCGCCATCCACGCGACGGGCCCACTGCATCCCGTGGTGCAGGCGTGGGATCACACGGGTCGCGACGTGACCGATTTGGTCCGCGCGCGTGACGAGCGCTACGTGGACACGTTTGCGTTGGGCCCCTACCAGGGGATCGCCGAAGAGCACTACCTCGAGGTGGCGTTAGGCGACGACCTGCCCGTCGAGGGGCCGCTCTGGCTCGTGGTCGCCGGATGGGTCTATCCCACCGACGCCTCGATCAACGTCGCCGTCACCCAAGGTGACCAGCGGGGCCCGCGCGGGCTCGCGCTCGAGGTGCCGGATGGCCGTGGCGGGTGGACCACACTCATGCCCGATCTCGGGTTCCCGGCCGGTAAGACGAAGACGATGCTCATCGATCTCGCGCACGCCTTCCAGCCCGGCACGGAGCGCCGCCTGCGGCTCCGCACCAACATGGAGATTTACTGGGACCAGATCGCGTGGGCCGCCGGCCAGCCCGACGTCGCGGTCCTCACCCAGCGGCTGCTCCCGTCAACCGCCGAGCTCCGGTACCGCGGCTTCTCGACGGTCACGCAAGCCCGCCGCACGGCGCCCGAGCTTCCCGCCTACCGCCGGATCGCCACCACCGCCCCGCAGTGGCGCGACCTGGTGGGCTTCCACACGCGGTTCGGCGACGTGCGCGAGCTGAACCAAGCGGTGGATGACCGGTACATCATCATGAACGCGGGCGACGAGCTGGTCCTGCGGTTCCCCGCCCTGCCACCCCCGCCGCGGGGATGGACCCGGGACTACGTGCTCGTCGGCGACGGCTGGGTGAAAGACGGCGATTACAATACCGGGTTCTCGACCACCGTGCTGCCGTTGCCGTTTCACGGACTGAACGACTATACCCGCCCACCGGGGCGGCTGGAGGACGATCCCGCGTACCGCCGCCACCCGGAAGACTGGCAGCGCTTCCACACGCGCTACGTCACCCCGCGGGACTTCCATCGTGCGCTCGTCCCCACCCAAGACCGCTGACGGCGGCGCGCCGGCGCCACGGCGCGCCGTCCGCCTCCTCGCGCTGGTCGTGTTTGCGGCGCTCCTGGCCGCGCCGCTCGCCGTGCGGCACTTCTCGACGGCCTCCCCCGCCGGTAGCCTCAGCTCGGCGGAAGCCGTGGCGCGCTACGGCTTCGTGTTCGCAGAAGTGTCCGAGGCTGTCGGCATCCGGTTCACCCATCAGCCCCCGGCGCTCGACGCCAAGCTCGAGCCCATCATGCCGGCAGTGGCGGCCTACGGGGCCGGCGTTTCGGTGGTCGACTTCGACCGCGACGGCTGGCAGGACCTGTACGTGACGAACTCCGCCGTGGGGAGCCGCAACGCGCTGTACCGCAATCGGGGGGACGGCACGTTCGAGGACGTGGCGGAGCGGCTGGGCGTGGCGGACGTGAACCACCGGGTCACCGGCGTTTCCATGGGCGCCGTGTGGGGCGACTACGACAACGACGGCTACGAAGATCTGTTGCTCTACCGGTGGGGCCGCCCCGAGCTGTTCCACAACGACGGGGGCCGCGGCTTCATGGCCGTCGGCGCGCGGGCCGGCCTGCCCGCGTGGATCAACGCCAACGCGGCCGTGTGGCTCGACTACGACCGCGACGGCCGGCTCGATCTCTTCGTGGGCGGTTTCTTCCCGGAGGACCTCGACCTCTGGAATCTGGCCCATACCCGCATGATGCCCGAGAGCTTCGAATACGCGCAGAACGGGGGACGGAACTACCTGTTCCACAACCGTGGCGACGGCACCTTCGCCGACGTGGCGCCGGCCGTGGGTTTGACCAGCCGGCGTTGGACGCTCGCGGCCGCGGCGGCGGACGTGAATCACGACGGCGATCCGGATCTCTTCGTGGCGAATGATTTCGGGATCAACGAGCTGTATCTCAACGAGCGCGGCACACGGTTCCGCGAGGTGGGCCGCGCGGCTAACGTCGCCCGCACGCCCAAGAGCGGCATGAACGCCGCGTTTGGGGACGTGCTCAACCGCGGCGAGTGGACCCTCTTCGTCTCGAACATCTCCGAGCCCGGGGTGCTCATCCACGGCAACGATCTGTGGGTGCCCACGCACGACTCGGGCGGGACGCCCAGCTATCGCAACTTGGCCGGCGCCATGGGGGTGGAGCTGGCCGGGTTTGCGTTCGGCGCCCAATTCGGCGACCTGAACAACGACGGCTGGCTCGATCTCTTCGTCACGAACGGCTTCGTGTCCGGCGCGACGCGGGAGAGTTACTGGTACGACTACTCCATGGTCGCCAGCGGGCACAGCAATATCATCGGCGACGCCCGCAACTGGCCGGCCATGCGGGGCCGCAGTCTCTCGGGCTATCAGGAAGATCGTGTGTGGCTGAACGACGGCGCGGGCCGTTTTCGCGACGTCACCCGCGCCGTGGGAGCCGGCAACCCGTACGACGGGCGGGCCGTGGCGTTTGCCGACCTGTGGAACCGCGGGGCGCTGGACGCCGTGGTGGCGTATCAGGGCGGGCCGCTCTTGCTCTACCGCAACACGGTCACTCCCGCGCACGGGTGGATCGCGTTCGCCCTCCATGGCACCCGCAGCAACCGGAGCGCGATCGGCGCCGAGGTCCGGCTCTACTGGGCAGGCATGGAGCAGGTGCAGCAGATCGAGGGCGGCAACGGGTTCGCCGCGCAGAACCAGCGTCGCGCACACTTCGGGCTCGGCACGGCGGCACGGGTCGACAGTGTCGTGGTCCGCTGGCCGTCCGGCACGGCCCAGACGATCCGGTCCCCCGCCATCAACACGCTGCACGCCCTCGTGGAGCCCGAGTGACGTACGATCGGCGTCTCACGGCACCACTGCTCATCACGCTCATCCTGCTCGGCGCCCACTGGTCCTACGGGGTGCTGCGTGGGTACGAGGCGATCGCCCTGGCGGTCGTCGCCGCGCTGGGCACCGAGGTCGCGCTGCGCCGCCTTCTCACG